>ERZ773108.936-NODE-936-length-31561-cov-36.843109_pt1 | contig 31561 bp, 33 predicted proteins | sample MGYA00580570_ERZ773108 | MGnify/ENA primary metagenome ERZ773108 (study PRJEB29015, sample SAMEA2737840) | human gut metagenome | biome: human gut; feature: human-associated habitat; material: faeces | place: China | collected 2012 ...
ACGATTGCCGCTTTTCAATACGGGGAAGAATGGCTCGATGAGCTGCGGGAATATGCCGCGCAGGTCCCGCTGACCGACACCGCCGATTTGTGGGGCACGGTCTATTTCGTGAAAAAGTAATTGCTTTTTCGTCGAATTTTGGGTACAATAAATAGGCAGCGCGGTTTGTAGGGGTCGATGCCCGCCATCGGCCCGCGCAGTGAATGGCTGCCGCGCCCCTACATGTCCCATTTCCTGACAAACAAATCCATTTTTTACCGAGGTGATCCCATGGCCAACCGCAAAAACTCCCACCGCCGCCGCGTCCGCGTGGCGGTGCTGATGGTGCTGTGCGGCGCGGTGTTTGCGGCGTTCTTCGCGCGGCTGGCCTGGATGCAGTTCGTCCGCGCCGACTACTACGCCGACAAGGCCGCCGAGGCCAGCTCCGCCAGCTACACCGTGACCCAGCACGCCGCGCGCGGGGCCATCGTGGACAGCGCCGGGGTCGTTCTGGCCCGCGACACCACCGTGTATGACGTCTACCTGCGCATCCCGGCGCCGCCGGGCACCGACCTGCGCGAGACCGTAAAAGCCATAGAGAGCCTGACAGGCAGCAAGGATGTGGAAACACAGCTTGCTGCCTTTTTTGCTGCCGCGTCGGCGGGGGAGCTGCCCGTGATGCAGGGCGTCGGCAGTGACGTTCTGACGTCGTTCTACAAGGCCGATCTTGTGCAGAGCGGCGCAGTGCGTGCCGCCGCCCGTGGCGTGCGCACCTGGCCGAACGGCACGCTGCTGCCCCATGCGCTGGGCTTCACCGGGCCGATCACGGCAGAGCAGTGGCCCACTGCCCGGCGGCGCGGCCTTGCGATGGATGCTGTCATCGGGCAGAGCGGGTTGGAGGCCGCCTATGACGACCTGCTCCGCGGGCAGGACGGGCGGGTGCTCGTGAACACCGGCTTTGACGGCGCTGTGCGCCGCACCGTGCCCCTGCGGGATGCTGCGCCCGGGGCCACGCTGGTGCTGACCGTGGACAGCGCTCTGCAAAAAGAACTGCAAAACGCGCTTTTATCCCAAATCGAGGTTCTGCGCACCACCAAGGCTGCCGGGGCCGGGCGGGAGTGCCGTGCCGGGGCGGCGGTGGTCGTGGATGTGCAGACCGGCGGCATCCTGGCCGCCGCCAGCGTGCCGGGCTTCGATCTGAACCGCTACCGCGCAGACTACGCGGCGCTCTCCACCGATGCTGCCGCGCCGCTGCTGGACCGCGTCTGCCAGGGGCTGTACGCGCCGGGGTCGGCCTTCAAGCCCGCCGTGGCCGCGGCGGCGCTGACCGCGGGCATCGACCCCGCCGCCACGGTCAACTGCACCGGGCGGTACGGGTTTTACAGCGGCTACCAGCCGGGCTGCCTGCAATACGGCCACGGCGGGCCGGTAGACCTGCGCACGGCGCTGGAGTACAGCTGCAACATCTTCTTTTACGATGTCGGGCGGCGGATGGGCGTGGATGTGTTTTCCGCGATGGCACGCCAGTTAGGGCTGGCCACGCCCACCGGCGTTGAAATCACCGAGGCACAGGGCTGCCTGACGTGGAGCAGCGACGAAAACTACCAGGCCGGGCTGACCCTGATGGCCGCCATCGGGCAGGGCAACACCGCCGTGACGCCGCTGCAGCTGGCGGCCTACGCGGCTGCGCTGGCCAACTGCGGGCAGCGGCCTGCCCTGCATTTTGCGGACCGCGCCGTGAACGCCGCCACCGGCGAGACCGTCTGGCAGTACGCCCCGACGTTCACCGCGGTTCCGGGCGGCGAGGGCGTGTTCGGCCCCATCCGCGACGGCATGAAGCGGATGGCCCGGACGACCCGCGTCCTGCGCGAGGCCCCCGTGGCCTGCGCGGCCAAGACCGGCAGTCCCCAGCTGGCGGACACCCTGCCCGGCGGCGGGCACTATGTCAACTCGGTGCTGATCGGCTATGCGCCCGCGGACGACCCGCAAATCGCCATGGCCGTCGTGCTGGAATACGGCGGTGGCGGGTCCAACGCCGCGCCCATCCTGCGCGCTGTGCTGGATGCCGTCTTTGGCGGATGATCGCGGAGCGCCGCTCAACCCCCATCGGGTGCGCTTGGGCATTCTGCCGATTTAGTGCATCAAAATGTTTCCCTTATCGTGATTTTCTTCAAAAAGAACATGTCATATTTTGACAAAAAGCCAGTTGCAGTCCAGCCGGAAGTGTGATAGAATATATGCGGGTTAGTGTTAATGCAACTGTGGAGAGGAGCCGACATGAACGCACAGTGTATCATGGTCTGCTCCGGCAAGGGCGGTACCGGAAAAAGTACTGTCTCGGTACTGCTGGGGGCCTGTCTGGCACGGCTGGGCCGCAAGACCCTGCTGGTGGAGCTGGACTCCGGTCTGCGCAGCGTGGACATTATCGCAGGCGTCTATGGCCGCACCGTTTACGACATTGAGGATGTTTTGTGCGGCAGATGCGAGGGGGCCAAGGCCGTTGTGCCCAGCCCGCTGTACCCCGGGCTGTCCGTCATCAGCGCCCCGTATGAGGGCGGCGCGGTGGAGGCGGCCCCGCTGGGACGTCTGCTGACCGCTATGCGGCCCTATTTTGATTTTATCCTGCTGGACACCGCTGCCGGCATGGGCGCGCCGTTCACAGCGGCCTCCACCGTGGCGGACAAGGCCCTGCTGGTGCTGACGCCCGACCCCGTGGCCCTGCGCGACGGCAAGATCGTGGCGGACCGGCTGCTGGCGGGTGGCCGCCCGCAGAGCGCCGTGCGCCTGGTGACGAACCGCGTCCGGCGCGAGAGCTTCGGCAAAAACGCTGCCGTGGCTGATCTGGACGAGTGCATCGACACCGTCGGCGTGCAGCTTTTGGCGGTCATCCCCGAAAGCCGCGTTCTGCAGCTGGCCGGGGCCAACGGCACGGTACCGCCCGCTGCGGATCCCGCCGTTGTGGCCGGACAGGCCATGGCAAAGCGTTTGTGCGGGCAGCGCGTCCCGCTTACCTTTTAATATATTGTACTCTGCTGCGAAGGATGGTGGCATTTACCTATGACGATTGCATTGATAGCCCATGACTCCAAAAAGGAGTTGATGGTGCAGTTTTGTATGGCGTATCGCCATATTTTGGAGCAGCACCGTCTGCTGGCAACCGGCACGACCGGCCGCCTGGTGGAGGAAAACGCCGGGCTGAAGGTCACAAAGTTCCTGCCCGGCGGCCACGGCGGTGCCGAGCAGATCGTGGCGCGCATCGCCTGTGAGGAAGTGGACATGCTGCTCTTCTTCCGCGACCCCATCAGCGCCAAGCCCAGCGAGCCGAACGAGATGAACCTGCTGCGCATCTGTGACGTGCACAACGTTCCCGTTGCCACAAACATCGCCACCGCCGAGGTCCTCATCCACGGCCTGGAGCACGGCGACCTCGATTGGCGCACGATCATCAATCCGCAGCGGTGAGAATTGTACAGTTTGTATAAAATTACAGCAAATATATAACCCCCGATTTCAGGCAATCGGGGGTTGTTTTTATTGCGGCCAGTCTGCGCTCCGGCTCGTGGTCTCGTCAGGGTGCATCCAGAGGACGGCATAGTGGTTTTGCGCGGCCAGGGCCTGGCCGGTCTCCTCGGGCAGACAGAACAGCCCGGTGGAAAGCGCGTCGGCCAGACCTCCGGTGTCGGCGCGGGCCAGCACGGCCACGCTGCTGACGTAGCGGGCAGGGTAGCCCGTCGTCAGATCGATCAGGTGGGCGTACCGCACGCCGTCGTACTCAAAGTAGCGCTGGCAGTCGCCGCTGATGACCAGGCTGTCGCCGTCGGCCAGTTCGACGGCCTGTATGTACGCGGGGTCATCGCCCCAGGGGTTCTCGACACCCGCGGTCCAGGGCTTGCCGCCGGGCTTTGTGCCGATGGCGCGCACATTGCCGCCGATGTTCAGCAGGGCGCTGGTCAGCCCGCGGGCCTGTGCGGCCCGGGCGGTCTGCTCCACAGCGTAGCCCTTGCCCACCGCACCGACGTCGAGCGCCATCTCCGGGTCAGCAAAATAGACGGTTTGTGCTGCATCGTCCAGAACCAAATCTTCTATGTCGATATGCACCAGCGCCGCCGCGATGGCGTCCGCGTCGGGCGGGGCAGGGGAGTCGCTTTCCCGCGCGTCGTGCCACAGGCGCAGCACCGCACCTGCGGCGATGTTCGTCGCGCCGTTGGCGGCAGGGTAAGCGGTGTCTTTGCACCAGCGCAAAAATGCGTACAGCTCGTCACTGACCTGCACCGGCGCAGCGGCAGCCCGGGCGTTGACATCATACAGGTTGATGACGCCATCATAGTGGTGGTAGATGTCAAACAATTCGTTATAGCGCTGTAAATCACTGTACATGGCCTGTGTCTGGGCGTTCCAGCTGTCCTGGCTGTCGGCATAGCCCTGCACGATGGCGACAGTGTCAAACAGGTCGAACCAGGTGGCACTGTACAAATTTTGCTGCTTTTGGCAGGCGGTCAGCGGCAGACAAAGCAGTACCAGCAGCAGCGCGGTCAGGCGGCGCTTCATGCGTTGCCGCCCTGCACGGTCTCGTGCTCGGTGTTTAATTCCAGCAGCAGGTTTGCCAGCGTCCAGCCCTTGCTGGTGGGCGTGACCATGCTGCGCACCGGAATGGACGCGCCGCCCATTTTGATAAGGTCAAGGAACGCGCCCAACTCGCCGTTGTCATGGCGCAGTCCGCTGACGATGATGGCCGGGCGGTCCGGCACCGCGATAAGCGGCGCAAACGCCGGGGCCGGCTTGCCCGCGCAGAGGTCCCCGACGATGCCGCCGAGGTCGCCGTCCGCGACGGGGCGGAGCTTGACGTCATAGCGCCTGGCCGCGCGGGCGATGGCGGCATAGTTGGGGTAGCTTTCGTCAATGCGCCAGAGTAGGGCGCAGCGGGGTTCGCGGATGATTCGGGCTTTCATGATGTTACCTCGTTAAAAGGGAAAGTGGTGAACGGGCGGGCGAACCATGTTCGCCCCTACAGAGACGCTGCCACCGTAGGGGCCGGGCATGCCCGGCCCGCGGCATAAAAATAAGCGGTCGTTTGCGGGAAAGCTGCGGGCCGCACATGTGCGGTCTCTACAACTCTACCCATTCAAAAAAGCATTGTAGGGGAGGGGTCTTGCCCCCTCCGCGGGCGGATATGGAATCCGCCCCTACGGAGAGAGCGGCCATGCTGCGGGGCGTCTAAGACGCCCCCTACAACAAAGGCGCCGCCTTATCCCGGGCGGCGCCTTTTGTATTGCTTACAGGTCGGGGTGGTACTCCTTGCAGGTGCACTTTTTCCACTTCAGGCCGCTGCCGCAGGGGCAGGGATCGTTACGGCCGATCTTCGTCACGCGGACGGGGGCCGGGGCCTTGGCACCGGTATCACCGGGCGCATTATCGCCGGTGGGCTTGGCGATCTGCTCACGCTTCGGCTCGGCGTTCTGCTGGCGGATCTCAATCGTCAGCAGCATGTGGACGGCATCCTCGCGGATCGACGCGATCATCTCATCGAACATCGCGAAGCCCTCGATGCGGTACTCGACCACGGGGTCATGCTGGCCGTAGCCGCGCAGGCCCATGCCCTGCTTGAGCTGGTCCATGTTGTCGATGTGCTCCATCCACTTGCTGTCAACATTGCGCAGCAGGCAGATGCGCTCAAGCTCGCGCATCGTCTTGGCACCGTAGCGCTTTTCCTTGGCGGTCAGGATGTCCATGCCGCGCTTGTACAGCTCGTCGGCAATGCCCTCCTTCGTCAGATCGCCCAGCTGCTCGGTGGTGTAGTTGAAGTCGGTGGGCAGGCACAGCCAGTTCATGAAGTGGCGGCGCAGCCCAGCAAAATCCCAGTCGTCGGCGGTCTCGCCGTTCAGGTAGTTCGTGCAGGCATCGTCGATGGCCTGGCGCATCATCTCGTGCAGCTTGCCGGAGATGTCCTCGCCGTCCAGCACCATCTGGCGCTGCTTGTAGATGATCTCGCGCTGCTGGTTCATGACGTCGTCATACTGCAGCACCTGCTTACGAATTGCAAAGTTCGACGCTTCGAGCTTCTTCTGGGCGCTCTCGATGGTGTTGGTGATGAGCTTGTTCTCGATGGGCACATCCTCGTCGAGGCCCAGGGAATCCATGAGGCTCTGGACGCGGTCACCGCCGAAAATGCGCATCAGATCGTCCTCCAGGCTCAGGAAGAAGCGGGATGCACCCGGGTCGCCCTGACGGCCTGCACGGCCGCGCAGCTGGTTGTCGATACGGCGGCTCTCATGGCGCTCGGTGCCGATGATGAACAGGCCGCCCGCATTGCGGACAACCTCCGCCTCGCGCTTGACCTCGGGGGCAAATTCCTCGCACAGTTCCTCAAAACGCTTGCGGGCATGGAGAATTTCGGCGTCCTCGGTCTCGGCGTGGCCGTCGCACTCGGTCATCAGCATCTCGAGTTTGGCATCAATACCGGCCTCCGGCGGGGTAGGCAGCTCGGTGCCGCTGGCCTTGGCGCGGGCCTTCTCATGCTCGTAGGCATCCTTCAGCTCTGCCAGGTTGGCAGTCAGCTCCTTGGACAGCTCCTTTTTAAGGGCCGCCTTGGCCATGTAGGTCACGTTGCCGCCCAGCATAATATCGGTACCGCGGCCCGCCATGTTGGTGGCGATGGTGACCGCGCCCTGCTTGCCGGCCTGCGCGACGATCTCGGCCTCTCGCTCATGCTGCTTCGCGTTCAGGACGTTGTGCTCGATGCCTTTCTTTTTCAGCAGCTTGGACAGCGCCTCGCTCTTTTCGACGCTGACGGTGCCGACCAGGACAGGCTGACCCTTGGCGTGGCACTCGGCGACCTGCTCAATGACGGCGTTGTACTTGCCGTTGACGGTCTTGTAGACGCTGTCGGGCAGGTCCTTGCGGGCGCGGGGCTTGTTGGTGGGGATGCTGACGATGTTCAGGCCGTAAATCTCGCTGAACTCGTCGGCCTCGGTGGAGGCTGTACCGGTCATGCCGGACAGCTTTTTGTACATGCGGAAGTAGTTCTGGAAGGTGACGGTGGCCAGCGTCTTGCTCTCGGCGGCAACGGTCACGCCTTCTTTGGCCTCGATGGCCTGATGCAGGCCGTCATTGAAGCGGCGGCCATACATCAGACGGCCCGTGAACTCGTCGACGATGATGACCTCACCGTCTTTGACGATATAGTCGGTATCGCGGTGCATAACGCCGCGGGCCTTGATCGCACCGTCAATGTAATGGCGCAGCGACATATTGTCGGCGTCGGCCAGGTTCTCGACGTGGAAGAACGCCTCGGCCTTTTTGACGCCGGACTCGGTCAGGGTAGCGGTCTTGCGCTTTTCGTCCACGACGTAATCGCCGTCTACCTGCTCCTCGGCCTCGACCTTGTCGTCCAGCTCGACGATAACACTCTTTTTCAGCGTCTTGGCAAAGTCGTCCGCGCGCTTGTACATCACGCTGGAATCCTCGCCCTTGCCGCTGATGATCAGCGGGGTACGGGCCTCGTCGATCAGGATGGAGTCGACCTCGTCCACGATGGCAAACGCATGGCCGCGCTGCACCATGTTGGCCTTGTAGACGACCATGTTGTCGCGCAGATAGTCAAAGCCGAACTCGTTGTTCGTGCCGTAGGTGACGTCGGCCTCGTAGGCCTTCTTGCGGTCCCCGGCCTCGACGCCGTGGACGACCAGACCGACGGTCAGACCCAGGAAGCGGTAGACCTTGCCCATCCACTCGGAGTCGCGGCGGGCCAGGTAATCGTTGACGGTGACAACATGCACGCCCTCGCCGGTCAGGGCGTTCAGGTAGGTGGGCATGGTAGCGACCAGCGTCTTGCCTTCACCGGTCTGCATCTCGGCGATGCAGGCGCGGTGCAGCACGATGCCGCCGATGATCTGCACGGGGTAGGGCTTCATGCCAAGCACGCGCCAGTCGGCCTCGCGGCAGACGGCGAACGCCTCGGGCAGCAGGTCGTCGAGGGTCTCGCCTTTGGCGAGGCGCTCTTTAAACTCGGTGGTTTTGGCCTTCAGCTCGTCGTCGGTCAGCTTGGCCATCTCCGGCTCAAGGGCAAGGACCTTGTCCTTGAGCGGGTTGATGCGCTTGAGTTCCTTGTCCGAGAAAGAGCCGAACAGTTTTTCAAAAAAAGACATAACAGTTCCCCTGTATTTTCCGCCGCGTGTAGAGGTGCGGCTAATAGTGGTTTTATATAGTTTTACACATGATACTATAATACACCCGCACGGGGGTTCATGTCAAACCTGCGCGGGTGTATTTCGTAATATATTTAATTTTTCTGTTTTGCAGTCCTTTATAAAAAAGAATCCGCACAGGATCAGCCCCGCCAGAAACAGCCGGATGGGCACGAGCCAGGTCGAATCCATCCCCTCGCGGGTGAACAGGTACTGCCCCATACAGCCCGAAACGCCCCAGCACGCCGCGCCGCCCATCGTCAAGGCGGAGCCTTTTATGCGGTCAGACATTGTGTTGCTCCTCTGTTGTAGGGGTCGTTGCTCGCATCGACCCGCATCATAACGGCGGGCAGTTGTTTGCAGGGGGCGGCGTCCTCGACGCCCCGCGGGCGGATGCAAGCATCCGCCCATACAGCCTCCCGTAAGCACTTATTCCAAAATCAGCGCCGCGGCTTCGCGCAATCCCTTTACAACCGGTGCGCCCGTTTCCCTCAATTTTTCCGGCGGCTGGTGGCCGCCGGACTGCAAAACGCAGCGCACGCCCAGCGCCTGTGCAACCTCATAGTCGTGGACGGAATCGCCGATCATGACGGCGCGTGCCGGGTCAAAGCCGTTTTCCTTTAAATAGGCCAGCCCGACCTCGACCTTGCTCTTGGCGTAGATGTCGCCCAGACCCAGCAGACGGTCAAAATAGCCCGTCACGCCGCGCTCGTCGGTCTGACGCCGCAGCGTGTCCAGATTGCTGGCCGACAGAATGACCTGCCGCAGCCTCGCGGCCTTAAACGCCTCCAGCGCGTCAATGGCGCCGTCTGCCAGCGGGCAGGCCGCACTGGCGGGGACGTAGTCCTCCATGTATTTTTCGGCCAGCTCTGCAAAGCTGTGCTTTGTAAAGTCAAACCCCGCGCGGACGTAATATTCCTCGATGGGAAAGCCAAAAATGGCCCGGTACCGCTCGTGGTCATACCGCTGCGGGTAGCCGAATCCTGCCAGCAGACGGTTGAGCGCGTCCACGCAGAGATCGACATCATCGAGCAGGGTACCGTTCCAATCCCACAAAATCAGTTCCGGACACATAGATGTTACCTCGTTATTCTTCTGTAAAAATTTTGTTCAGACCCGCGTTGCTTTCGATCAGCTTGACGAGCGCCACACCCAGAATCGTGCAGCTGATGAGCTCGCCAATGCCGACAGTAACGGCATTGAACACCGCCAGCATCGCCGTGGGTGCGCCGTCCGAGAAAAAGAAGGTGATCTCGAACGCGCCAACAATGATCATATTAAAGACAACGGGCGGCAGGGATGCCGGAATGGCCAGCCCTTTCACGCGGATGTCGCGCAGCTTGTAGGTCACAAGGCAGGCCAGCAGGGTCGCCAGCGTGCCGAACACCACGTCAACGACGGTGGAGCCGAGCAGATTTGCCAAAAAGCATCCCAGCGTGACGCCGACGATATACTCGGCACCGAACACCGGCAGCAGGCAGAGGGCCTCGGCCACGCGGACCTGCACTGCGCCGTAGCTGAACGGGGCCAGCACAAGGCAGACGACCACATAGACAGCCGCAATGACAGCGCAGCGCACAAGGCGACGGACGGACAGATTTTTCATATTCATACAATACTCCGGCGGATAGATTTTGACCACACGCAAGACCGCCAGCCTTGCGGGGTTTGCGCTGCCGACCAGCAGCCGACAGCGGAGCCTAAAATCCTAAGTTGCTCAACAAACCTAAATTATAACAAAACCCGCAGGCCGTTGCAAGACCTGCGGGGAAAATTTGTGGTAGATTCTGCGCATATTGTGCTGATATGGTATAATACATCGGAGTGCATTGTCGATTATCTGAAAATCATAGTTCTCTAATAGCTCTTGGTATGGTATAATGCGTAGTCGGGCTGGGCTTTTTTCTCGTAGGTCATAGTTCCCTAATAGCTCTTGGTATGGTATAATTATGGGGCTAGGCGCCCCATGCCCGCCAATCGTCATAGTTCCCTAATAGCTCTTGGTATGGTATAATAGCTTGACGGCGGTCATACGCGGGTAAGCGGTCATAGTTCCCTAATAGCTCTTGGTATGGTATAATCGGTTATGTCTGTATCTTTGATCTGCAACCGTCATAGTTCCCTAATAGCTCTTGGTATGGTATAATCGTGTAGTTGTGCAGGTCTATGTCAACGACCGTCATAGTTCCCTAATAGCTCTTGGTATGGTATAATCAAACCGCATTGCTCTGTGTTTGGGCAGCGCGTCATAGTTCCCTAATAGCTCTTGGTATGGTATAATCGCCGCACTCGGAAGAAATGCGTTCCGAGGGTCATAGTTCCCTAATAGCTCTTGGTATGGTATAATCTCCTGGCCGTCAAGGGCCACCCGCGTGTAGGTCATAGTTCCCTAATAGCTCTTGGTATGGTATAATGCTTTGCGGCCAGCAAACCCGCAACAGACAGTCATAGTTCCCTAATAGCTCTTGGTATGGTATAATCGGGGCAGATTGTACGGTATAGCACTAAGGAGTCATAGTTCCCTAATAGCTCTTGGTATGGTATAATCCCCTTTTTGAATAGAAAACAAACCACCGGGTCATAGTTCCCTAATAGCTCTTGGTATGGTATAATCGTCGCGCCGTCGCGGTAAAAGCTTACCAGGGTCATAGTTCCCTAATAGCTCTTGGTATGGTATAATCAATAAGAGCAAGTCCGCATCTGCCCGGCAGTCATAGTTCCCTAATAGCTCTTGGTATGGTATAATATTTACCACTTGGGCAGAACTTGACATCTTGTCATAGTTCCCTAATAGCTCTTGGTATGGTATAATACTCCCGCGCGCCGTAGCACCCTCGGAACGGTCATAGTTCCCTAATAGCTCTTGGTATGGTATAATTAATGGTTCCCGCTACCGTTTCTTTGATGAGTCATAGTTCCCTAATAGCTCTTGGTATGGTATAATGCCAGCTGGCGGGTCTCCTCCACCTTCTGCGTCATAGTTCCCTAATAGCTCTTGGTATGGTATAATGCAGCCACGGCAGCCACCACGGCGCACACGGTCATAGTTCCCTAATAGCTCTTGGTATGGTATAATAACAGCAACGCCATTGTGATGGACGACACAGTCATAGTTCCCTAATAGCTCTTGGTATGGTATAATAGTTTGGCGAGACCGTCAACCCGACGCCGCGTCATAGTTCCCTAATAGCTCTTGGTATGGTATAATGCCTCGCCGTCGGTGGTGTCCGCGATCTGCGTCATAGTTCCCTAATAGCTCTTGGTATGGTATAATAGGCTATGCAAAAAGCGCATCGGATTGCGGTCCGATGCGCTTTTTGTTTTAGAAAAAACTCAACTGTTCACATACAAAAGGGGCTTCTTCCGGCTGATAATTTCCCAGAAGAATCTGAATAGACTGGTACTGCTTTTCTGTAACGACAAGCAGGCGAATGGAGCCGTTTGGCGGCAAGGATGCCCTCAAACGGCTTTCGTGTTTCTTCACGGCGTCGTTGCCGTTGCACACCCTCGCGTACACAGAGAATTGCAGCATGTGGTAGCCGTCCTTCAGCAAAAAATTCCGGAACGCCGTCGCATGCCGCCTTTCAGTCTTTGTCTGCACAGGCAGGTCAAAAAAGACAATCATCCGCATAAATTTACTCATAGCTATGCTGTTTGTATTCAAGCAATTTGGGTAACAGCAGGGCTTGTCCACGCATACCTTGCACCAGGCGTTCCATTGCATAGGCAACGCTGTGGTGCTGCCCGCCGGAAAGAATATCCGCATTCAACAGGTTTACAAGCTTTCCCTTCAGTATGGGTGTCAATGCTGCATCCTCGGCCACATTTGCTGCCACGTACAAATCCGCCACGGGCCGGAACGGCTCCATCAGGTCATCCGCCAGATTAAACTGGTTCAGCTCACTGTCATGGTGCAGACCCAGGCACGGCTGAAAACCATACACCGTCAGGCAGCGCGCCATATAGCCCCGCAAAATCGCGTAGGCATAATTCAGTGCTGCATTTCGCGTATCCTCGTTGCGGCGGGTGTAGCCCTCACCAAATAAAGCCGGAAAGTAGTACGCTGCGGCGCTTGCCTCTACGTTATCTTTGTCGCCGCTCGTCACAGCCTTGGCACGCCCGAACAGGAACGCTGCTTCCTGTGTTTTGCCGCAAAGTGCAAGGCACTCCGCTTGGTTTTGAATTTTTGCTGTCACAACCTGCTGCCACATCCGTTTTTTTGCCGGCAGGGTCAATCCCATCTGCCAGCGCAGTACTCCCAGCTGACGGCTGTGCTGTGCAAACGGCAGCGAGATGCCGCACGGCAGATGTGTTTCATCGCACCAGAAAGTCACCACACCGTTTTGTGCCAGCGCCGCCATAGCCGCTGTTGTGATCGTGCTTTGGCGGCTTTCCAGTACAATGGCACTGATGTCCTCGATGGGCACAGAGTGAACTTCTTCCGTTTCAATCAACAGCTGCTCATTTTTGCAGCGGATGCGCGCAGGGTTCACGATCATCAGACAGCGGTAGGACATAATTCACCTCCGTTGGGCAGGGAAGGTTTGCCGTTTTTCTTTTTTCACAGGGGTATAATTGCCAAGGACATCGACCTGATATTTCTGAACTTTTTGTACTATGCCAAACGTCAAACTTTTAAGGAAGTATGCCCCTTCATGGGTTTCTATCCTAATTCCTCCGTTTGATATATCTCCGCCTTTGTAATAAACCAGTTCCTTCTTCGTCTCATACTTTTTCGGAAGTGTGCTATCTTCATGCATAAGTGAAAAGCAGATTGGTTTATCTCTTTCCACTAAAATAAGGTCATTGCTATAAAGCGAGAACAGGAAGTCATCTTCTTTCATTTCTTTCCACTCTTCCATTGTTTTGTCTCGCACAACCGCCTTATTCGGTAAGGTTTCTTTCACCGTATCCGCCACATAAATCGGCACCCAATAATAACCGTCACCGGGGACATAATACACATCTATACGGATCATGTCGCCGCCTTTTGCAACGCCTCCGCCGCTGCGGACAGGAATTGTGTTGTTCATTTTTGCGACAACCTTCACTTTGCGCACCTGTGCGCCGGGGGTTCCGTCCGCACGTGGCTTATAAAACGGTTCCGCAAAGGCTTTCTTTGCGTTTCCGCCAAATTCTGTCAGACGCTTCTTCAGTGCTTCGTACAAAAGCGTATCGCTGCTTGGTTTAAAATAGTCTTTGATTTTTCCATCCTTATCCAGTGACAATTCTGTAATTGATTTTCGCACTGCTGTATATTTTTCGTTCACTTGGCTTCGAATCGTATCTTCGTGTGCCGCACCTGTCACCTTATGGCGCGGCATCCGCGATACAAACACAGGCTGAATAGACGAAATATCCACCGTCGCATAATAGACCGGGTTAATCTTCATCAGGTCTTCCTGCGGGCATGCTGACAATCGCTGCCTCAGCTCATCACGGAAGTGCGGCCAAGGTTCGGGGAAGTGCTCATTACGCACCGCCGTCGTCTCTGCACGCTTGCAAAAGTCAGATACCCGCTTTATCATCCCCTGTGTCGTACAGGCAATCACCGCCGCGTCCGCTGCATGGTGCAGATCGCCGTCGGCACGCACCTTGCCAAGGCCCCAGCGCTTGCGCAAAAACGCCGTAACGGCGCCATTTACCGCAACGACCCGCCGTTTGCCTGCCCCGGAACAGTCTGCAAACGCAAGATGATTGCGGATATAGTTCAGCATAAAAGCCGCAATATACTGCGTATCCTGCAGGTTGCGCTGGATAAAGCCCTTGCCGTCCTCCTCGCTCAGCCTTTCCTTCAATAGGTTCTGGCGCTTGCGGAAATTCTTTACGTTTGCTTTGGTGTACACAATAAAGTCGTCCCGTCGTTTTCCCTGCAGGTATTGCAGCGGCAGGCGGTTTCCCTTCTGACGGTTCTCCGATGCCAGCACCAGCACCTTATTTGTGCGGCGGTCATCAAAGCTTATGCTATAGGGGACAATGTGGTCTACCTCGGCATAGCCGGAGACTGTAATAACCTTGTCCAGCTCCAACGGCTGTATCGAATACGCACAGCGCCCGTCCTGCTCTTTCCACAGACGATATTTTACAAGATCCTGCCCGGTAACGGTGCGTCCCGGAAAAAGCTCATTCAGCTCTTTCATCAGGCGTTCATTTTCCGCACTGTTATCCCGCATCGCCTTATCCAACTCGCTGCGCTGCTGGAAGTTCTTATTCATCTCTCTTGCCAGCTCCAGATGGATACTGACCGGGCTTTCGCCCTGCTCGCGGATGATCGCATTGACGACCTTGATCGTCTGTGCCACTGCACGGCGCACCACCGGGCTTGTAATATCCTCCATTTCCTCCGTTGAGGCCGGCAGGAACTGCGCTTTTTCGCCGTTTTGACTTCCCTGAAAATCATATCCGGCTGCCTGGCAGGCATCGTTATAGTTCATGCCCTGTTCCAGATAAGGGATCAGCTTGCGGCACGCCTTGACCGAAATGTGTCCATATCCCGCAAAGCTGGGCAGCGTCAGCAGTGCTTCTATTTCCAGCGGTTCAAACTCCGCCTGTTTCAATGCCTCGCGCAGCTTATCCTCGTTTTCCGGGTTCGTCAGCGCAGCTCCGGCGGCATCCAGCTGCTCGCGGCTGATATTGCGGATATGACCCTTCCGCAGGGTATTCAGCGCCTTACGCATCTTGTGGTAGCAGGGGAGTGCCGTTATTTTTTCTTTCTTTTCGCAGGCTTCTGCCGTCTGCTCCCCGCGATACCGCACCATGTTGAACCGTGCTTCTTCCGGCAGTGCCAACGCCTTGCGGACCCGGGCAAAATCCAGCTTGTCCGTCTGGCAGCACACAGAAAGCAGTACCTGTCGTTCTGCCGGTGTCAGCGTGCGGCTGGTTCCGTTTTCCGCAATGCGGATATGATTGATTTTTTGCAGCAGCGTAAAATATTCAAACGAAAAGGCCGCCTTGGCTGCCCGCTGCTCGCTCTTTCCCTCCAGCGTGCAGGTGCCGACCCTGTTGCTGCCGCTATACGGGCTGCCTTTGCCCGGACCTTCCGCAAAGGAGCGCTGGCGTGTCAGAATACAAAGGTACTCTGCCTCCATCTCCGGCGAAGCCCATGTCGCACCGTATTGACGCTGTGCTGCAAAAACCAGTCTGGCTTCGTCTATGATTTGGTCGCGCTTGACGGTGGAAAGATAATTTTCCGCTTTGTTGCGCTTGTGCTCTGCAAACACAGGGTCGCGGTACATCATCTCACCGACAGTACGGTACCGGTTTGCCTCCATACGTCGGGTGTTCGCGTCAATTGCCTGCAGCAGCTTACCGTCTTTTTGTGCATCGTCTGCCTTGCGGTTACTGCGAAAGCCCCTGCGCTGCATCAGGTGCAGCAGTATACGGGCAAAATCCAGTGCTGTCACCGGGCCATCCAACGCCTGAACACGCAGCGCATAGACATCCGGCAGATGTCCCGCTTGCACAGCCTGCTCTATTTCCGCCTTACCGGGCAGACCATTTTTCTCCATCAGCTCGTACAGATCCGCCTTGCGCAGGCTGCGGCGGCGCAGCCTGCGGCGGGCGCTGCGGGCCTCACGGCGCGGGGCAGCAAGGCTGTCGCCTGTTTTGGGCTGTTCGGCCTTATCAAATATGCGTGAGCCACATCGGATCAGACCATAGGGCTCCGCGTTTTCATTCAGTGCCACCACCGCCCAGCCGACGGACGCAATGCCAATATCCAGACCAATTCCATAGGGATGCTTCATTTTTTTGCACATCCTTTCACTTTTCTACTATCATAGCGCATTATGGTATTATTTGGCAACTGACAATTTAAACGAAATTTAGGCAAAAAAGATGACGCCCTGCCAAATAGCAGGGCGTCAGAGCTTTACGGTCCTATGACCTTATCATAGCAACCATAATAGTTCTTGGTATGGTATAAGAACTGTTTGTATTATACTACATTGTCAGGCAAAGTGCAAGACCTTACCTATGCTGCCGAAAAATATTACGGCAGCTCCGGCGCATAAGCCTCGAGATTGCGGGGCTTGCCCTCGTAGACGATGGCGATGCCGTCGGGGCCGGTGTTGGCGCTGACAACGCCGCCGAGCTGGAACACGATCAGCGGTGCATGGCCAAACGCCTTTTTGCACAGCTTGACCAACTCGTCACGCTTGGCGGTGCTGGACGTGTAGGCCACCATGTAGGGCGTGTCCTTCATCGAATCGACGCGGCTCTCCACCCATTTGATCATGGCGGCGGGCACGGCGGCGTCGCCGCGGACCTTGCTCTCGACCTTGGAGACGCCCGCATTCAGGCTGATGATGGGGCGGATGCCCAGCAGGTCACCGACCACAGCGGCGGCGGCGCTGACGCGGCCCGACTTCTTCATCTGCTTCAGGCTGTAGGCGGCCAGACAGATCTCAACGCAGTCCAGCTTCTGCTTCAGCTCGGCCACGCAGGAGGCCAGCTCACCGCCGTTGCGCACCTTGCGGGCGCACTCACAGAAATACCAGCCGTAGGGCATCGAGTAGGTGTGGCTGTCGATGACCTGAATCTTCATCGTGTAGCCGGGGCGCTCCTCCTCCTCCAACAGCTCCATAGCCTTGACGGCGTTGTTGTAGGTGCTGGAGCCGCCCGCGTTGATGCTCAGGTACACCAGGTCGGTGTAGCCCTCGTCCGCATAGCGGGCGTAAATATCGCAGAACTGCAGCTGGGTGATGGCGGCGGTGGTGGGCACGCCCTGGGCGTCGCGCATCATCTGGTAAAACTGGTCGTTGGTAAAGTCCTTGCGCTCCATATACTCCACACCGTCAAGGTTGATGGGGAAGCCCACGACCTCGATGCCGTACTTATCCGCAAGCTCCTGCGGAATGTCGGAACAGGAATCTGTCAGAAAACCTATCTTGCTCATTTTACATCCTCACTCCATTCGTATCGGGTCAACTGCCCGTGGGTCTCCAAACCGGCAAAATCCCATTGACGCAATGCTTCGTACACGCCCACTGCCACCGCGTTGGACAGGTTCAGGCATCGCTCGCCCCTGCGCATCGGCATACGCACGCAGTCGGCCTCATGCGCGGCCAGCAGCTCCTCGGGCAGGCCGGCATCCTCGCGCCCAAAGACGAGATACGCGCCGTCGGGGTAGGTCACATCCACATGGCGGCGCGGGCCCTTGGACGTGAAGTAGAAAAACGGACCACTGTTTTTGGCAAAAAAGTCCGCCTGATCTTGATAATATGTTATATCAAGCTGGTGCCAATAGTCAAGCCCGGCGCGCTTTAATTTTTTGTCGTCGATGGTAAAGCCCATCGGGCCGACTATATGCAGCCGCGCTCCCGTCACCGCGCAGGTCCGCGCGATATTGCCGGAGTTCTGCGGGATCTGCGGCTCGACCAGTACAATGTTTAAGGTTGGCATAAATTTACAAGTCCTCGTTCTATAACTTTAGCCCTCCCTTGGGGGAGGGTGGCGCCGCAGCGCCGGGTGAGGGGCCGGGCGGCACGCCGTTCATGGGTCGGCTCCCGGCCACCCCTCCGGCCTTCGGCCACCTCCCCTCTAGGGGAGGCTTTTCACGGCGTTATCAATCACACGGCATACGCCCTCAAAATGCTGCATCACATCCAGATTGGAAAACCGCAGCACTCTGATTCCGAAGCCCTCCAGATATTCCGTGCGCTGTGCATCGTGCAGCTGTCCCGCCGCTTCATAATGCTGGCTGCCGTCCAGCTCTATCGCCAGACCTGCCGCATCGCAATAAAAATCCAGAATATAACGTCCTACAACCTTCTGCCGTACAAAGCGCGGCGAATATCCGCGCAGAAAATCATACCACAGATGGCGTTCCTCCCGCGTCATGCTTTTTCGCAGCGCTCGGGCATTTTCAAGGACATCCTTGTCTCGCGGCAGTCTCATGGTCTTACTCCTGCCGCAGTTTCGGCAGGGCGTTCTCCAACCAGACGCCCAGCCGCTCGTCGGCTCCCTCGGGCGTCTGCCTGATGCACTCGGCTACGAAGGCGGCAGCTGCCTGTACGGCAGCCTGGGGGACGTTGCCCCGCAAAATGCGCCCGACGAGCACGGCGGCAAAAATATCGCCCGTGCCGTGGAACATCCGCGGCTGCAGCGGCGTTTTTACGGCATAGCCCTCGCCGCCGCGGGCCGCGCCCACACAGCCTATGTAGCGTCCGCCGCCGATGCCCGTCACGCCGGTCACAACGACCTGCGGCGCTACGCGGGTCAGCCGGGCCGCCTGTGCGGCGGCCTGCTCGGCACTGCCCACACCGGGCAGCGGGTCGCCCAGCAGCAGCGCGGCCTCGGTCACATTGGGGACGATCAGATCCGCCTTGCTGCACAGACTATACATAGCGGGCACCATGTCGGCCCCCAGGCCGCTGTACAGCCGCCCTCCGTCACCCAGCACCGGGTCCACGACCTTGAACGCGCGGGGCCACAGCTCAAACGCCTGCTCGACGAGCTTTGCCTGCGCGGCGTCCGCCAGATAGCCCGAGTAGATGCAGTCAAATTTCACGCCCAGCCGATGATAATGTTCCAGTGCCGCGGGACCGTAGCCGGGGTTAGCCAGCTTAGCCGGGGTGCCTAAGCCCCCCGTGTGGGTGGACAGCACCGCCGTAGGCAGTGCCACGGTCTGCACGCCCAGCGTCGAGAGCACCGGCACGATGACCGACAGCGCCGCCCGGCCAAAGCCCGGCAGGTCATGGATGGCTAATACGGTTTTCGGCGCGTTGGTCATGCTGCGGCCTCCCTCTTCATTTTTTGAGTTCTCATTGATTCTACCATAAAACCCACCGCAAAAAAAGCCGTATTCGGGCGATTGTTCCGTTTTGTTTGGTTTTTGGGCAAAGAGAACAAAAACCGCCCGCGTCTCCGCGAGCGATTCATTCTATTTCATGGTTATCATCCACAAAAAGCCCCTGCTGATTGGTTCAGCAGGGGAGATTTCGCAAAGTTGATGCTTTTACAGCACGCGCACGCGGATGGCGGGTTCAATCGCACCCAGCTTGACGGCAAGGTCATCGGTGACATTGCCCGTCACGTCCAGCAGGGTATAGGCGACATCCTTTTTGCCCTTGTTCACCATGTTTTCAATGTTCAGGTGTGCTTCGGTCAAAATGCTCGTGATGGCCGAGATCGCGCCCGGAGCGTTCTTGTGGATGATGCAGATGCGGCGGCCTCCCACGCGCGGCTGGCTGACATCCGGCAGGTTGACGCTGTGGGATATGTTGCCATTTTTCAGGTAGTCGCTCAGCTCGGCGGCGGCCATCACGGCGCAGTTCGTCTCGCTTTCCGGCGTGCTGGCACCCAGATGCGGCGTGCAGCAGACGCCCTTGACGCCCAGCAGCTCCTCGGTGGGGAAGTCGCAGAAGTACTGCGCGACCTTGCCGCTGTTCAGTGCGTCGAGCAGTGCGGCGTTGTCCACCAGCTCACCGCGGGCAAAGTTCAGCACGCGCACGCCGTCCTTGCACATCGCCAGCGTCTGGGCGTTGATGGTGTGGCGGGTCGTAGGCAGGTAGGGGACATGGATGGTCAGGTAGTCGCAGCGGGGCAGCATATCGCCCAGCGTGACACAGTGCTGCACGCTGCGGGACAGGCTCCACGCAGCATCGATGGAAATATACGGGTCATAGCCCAAAACCTCCATGCCCAGCGCGACGGCGGCGTTGGCCACGCGCGCACCGATGGCACCCAACCCGATGACGCCCAGCGTCTTACCGCGCAGCTCGGGACCGACGAAGGCCTTTTTGCCCTTCTCCACGTCCTTGGCAATCGTGTCGCGGCCCTTGAGGGTCTGCGCCCAGTTCACGGCGTCCACCAGATTGCGGCTGCCCGCGACCAGCGCACCCACGACGAGCTCGGCCACGGCGTTGGCGTTGGCGCCCGGCGTGTTGAACACAACGATGCCCTTGTTCGTGCAGTCCTCCACGGGAATGTTGTTCGTACCGGCACCTGCACGGGCAATGGCCAGCAGGCTGTCGGGCAGCGGGGTATCGTGCATATCGGCGCTGCGCACCAGAATGCCCTGCGGTGCAGCGGCCTCGTTGTCGATTTCAAACTGGTTGGCGGGCAGCTTGGCCAGACCCACCGGCGAAATGGCGTTCAATGTTTTGATGGTATACATATATCGTTACTCCCTGTTCCCCTTATTTTGCGCCGTAGGGGCCGGGCATGCCCGGCCCTCAGCCTTACGCAGTGACCCTCTCACGGGTGGCTGCCACAGTGCCGCGGGCCGGGCACACCCGACCCCTACTGTGCAGCAGCTCAATGCTCCCTGCGGAACTTCTCCATAAAGTCGACCAGCTTGTCGATGCCTTCGGCAGGCATGGCGTTGTAGATGGACGCACGCATACCGCCCACCAGACGGTGACCCTTCAGGTTGACGAAGCCTGCCTCGGTGGCCGCGGCACAGAACGCCTTGTCTGTGTCGGCGTCGGGGCTGGTGAAGGTCACATTCATCATGCTGCGGTACTTTTTCTCAACGGGATTCTTGTAGAAGTCCTGCCCGTCGAGGTAATCGTACAGCACCTTGGCCTTGGCGGCGTTGCGCTTCTGCATGTTCTCCAGACCGCCGATCTCGTTCTCAAGGTAGTTCATGACGAGGCCGGTCATGTAGATGCACCAGCACGGCGGGGTGTTGTACATGCTGTCGGCGTTCAGCAGGGTCGTGTAGTTCATCATCGTGGGGATCTTGTCGGGGGTCAGGCCCTTGGCGGCCTTGCCCAGCAGGTCGTCACGCACGATGGCCACAGCCATACCGGCAGGGGCAATGTTCTTCTGCACGCCGAAGTAGATGACGCCGTACTTGCTGACATCCACCGGCTCGGAGCAGATCATCGAGCTCATATCTGCCACCAGCGGGATGCCATCCACCTGCGGTACATCGACATATTTTGTGCCGAAAATCGTGTTGTTCTGGCAGATGTGGATATAGCTGGCGTTCGGGTCATAGTCGATGGCCGCGACGTCGGGGATGTAGGTAAAGTTCTTGTCCTTGCTGCTGGCGGCAATGCGGGCCGTGCCGAACTTGGCGGCCTCCTCGGCTGCCTTCTTGCTGAAGTTGCCGGTCACAAGATAATCCGCCGTTCCGGTGGTCATAAAGTTCAGCGGCACCATCGCAAACTGCTGGGTCGCGCCGCCCTGGAAAAAGCCCACCTTATAATTGTCGGGAATGTTCAGTACCCGGCGCATGGCGGCCTCGGTGTTGGTGATGATCTCGTCAAACCATTTACTGCGGTGGCTCATCTCCATCACGCTCATGCCGGAGCCGTGGTAGTCCAGCAGCTCTGCCTGTGCGGTTTTCAGAACAGCCTCCGGCAGCATCGAAGGGCCGGCGCTGAAATTGTAAACTCTAGCCATCTTTATTTCCTCCTACAGTAAATCAAATGCGACCCGCCGGCGGCGGATCGCATCTGCCACGCCGTTGCGGTATGCCAATATTATAGGAGCTTTGCCCCCCTGCGGGCAAGCGGACAAAATACCGAAAAAAGCCGAAAATCGGGGATGTGTTTTTGTATTGTGACTAATTGTTTTTGTACCGGAAACGTTTTATGAGACATTTGTAAAAGATATTTGCCGCTATTGTCAAATTCCGGGCACAAAATTTGTGCAATATTTTGTCTTGCATTTATATCTACCACAGTTGTAAAATATATTCAGCTCTTATTACCACATTTGTAAAATATCGAACTTATTTCTTCCTCGCTCTGTAGGGGCCGCACATGTGCGGCCCACAGCCTTCCCACAGACTACCGTCTGCCTTGCACCTGCGGGCCGGGCATGCCCGGCCCCTACAGGCACTACATATTATAAAAGGAGTTCATCATGGAACAGCTTTCCCGCAGTGAAGAACAGGTCATGGCCGCGCTCTGGGCCTGCAGCCGCGCCGCCACCAGGCGTGAGATCGCGTCACACCTGCCGCCCGAATGCCGCTGGGCAGACTCGACGCTTCTCAATTTCCTGCTGCGGCTCGAGAAGAAAAACTTCGTCCGCACCGAGAAGCAGGGCAATAAAAATCTGTACACGCCGCTGGTCCGCCGCCTGACCTACTGCGGTGCGGTCAGCCAGGCGCATCTGCAGACGCTCTACGGCGGTGACATCCGCGCCATGGTGTGCGCCCTGGCCGACACAGGCCGCATGACCTATGCCGACACCGAGCGTCTGCTCCGCTGGCTGACCGAGTACCAGGCCGCGAACCCGGAGTATGACTATGAGTAGCTCCAAGCTCGCCCTTCCTCAGTCCGCTTTGCGGACAGCTTCCCCCGCGGGGAAAGCCAAATCCGGCTGCATCTCACACATATCCTGCCAGAACCGCTTGGGCACATGGCTCATCTGGGCCTTTTCGTCGCGGCGCTGCTCGATGGTCAACGCCTTAAAGAACCGTTTCCACATCCGCTGCCAGTCGAGCTCTGTCTCGTCGGTGCCGGGAATATAGCGCTCCATCGCCAGATAGCGCACCTGGCCGTCCCGGTGCAGCAGGGCCGTGCCGTGGGCCGCGTCATAAATCAGGAAACTCTCATCGGGCAGGCGGCTGCAAAAATGTCCGCGCAGCAGCGGCAAAATCCGGTGCTTCGGGTGGATGACCGCGCCGAGCATCCCATCCCGCTCCTCAAAGCGGATGAACTCGATCAGCCTGCATGCCTCGTTGTCGACAGCCCGCTCCAGGGCAAACGCCGCGGCGGCGTCCGGGTCGCCCAGCATCTGTGCGGCGCGCGGCCCCTGCGCAAAGCAGAGCCGCACAAACCGCAGCAGTGTCAGGTCCTTGCCGGGGTCGGTGCAGAGAAAGCCCGTCGTCACGCGGTCCTTCACCTCGCGGCCAAGCCGGTCCAGCCCTGCCGCTACCCGCCGCGCGTGCTGCTCGTCGGTAAAAATCTGCCGCGTGCCGAAGAAATTCAGCTGTCCCTCCTCGGGCGGGCAGACCTCGGCGGGGATCTCCTTCCGGGCGTAGCTCTCGAACACGCAGCACAAAAAGCCCGCAAAGCTGCCGTCATAGCAGTAGGCTGTGTCGGTCACATGCGCTTCGTAAGACATTGCAGTGCCTCCTGCCGCACCGTCCGGGCGGCCACGTCCGCCGCCATGCCGCGCGCCTCCAGCCTTTGCACAGCCGGGGCAGCGTCGGGCAGGGCCTTGGGTACAAAATCGTCCAGCGAAAGCTGCTGCATCCCCACGCTGAACGCCTTGGGGTCAAGCAGCGCCCCCGCGATCTCCGCGCGGCTGCCGCGGGCCGCTGCCTTGCCCTTGCAGGTAATGAAATACTGTGCCCGCTTAATCACGACTCCAATGCGCTTGAGCTCTGCCATGCCGAGGCTTTGCACCCGGCGCGCCTCGACAATGCGCAGCGCACTCTTGGGGCCGATGCCCGGCACCCGCAGCAGCTCGGCACGGCCGGCCGTGTTGACCTCCACGGGGAAAAACTCCGGGTGGCGCACGGCCCAAGTGCACTTGGGGTCCAGGTAGGGGTCAAAATTCGGCTCGTCCTCGGTCAGCAGCTCCCGCGCTGAAAAATGGTAGTACCGCAGCAGCCAGTCCGCCTGATACAGACGGTGCTCCCGCAGCAGGGGAGGGGCCGTGTGCAGTGCGGGCAGGCGGCGATCCTCCACCACCGGCAGATAGGCAGAGTAAAACACGCGCTTCAGCGAGTATTTCCTGTAGAGTCCCTCGGTCAGGTCCATGATATGGCGGTCTGTCTCCGGCGTCGCCCCGATGATCATTTGGGTGCTCTGCCCAGCCGGCGCAAACGGCTTGGCCCCGCGGTAGAGCACCATCTCCTTTTTGCTCTGCGCGCTCTGCACTGCGATCTGCCCCATGGGGCGCAGGATCGCAGTTTTCTTTTTGTCGGGGGCCAGCGTGGTCAGGCTCGTCTCGCTGGGCAGTTCGATATTGACCGACAGGCGGTCCGCCAGCCTCCCGATCCTTTCGACCAGCATCGGGTCCGCGCCGGGGATCGTCTTGGCGTGGATGTAGCCGTTAAAATGGTACTCCTCCCGCAGGATGCGCAGAGCCTCGATCATCAGCTCCATCGTGCGGTCCGGCGTGCCCAGCACAGCGCTGGACAGAAACAGCCCTTCAATATAATTGCGGCGGTAAAAGCCGATGGTCAGCTCCGCCAGCTCACGCGGGGTGAAGGTCGCGCGGGGTCTGTCGTTGGAGCGGCGGTTGACGCAGTAGCTGCAATCGTAGCTGCACACGTTGGAGTAGAGCACCTTCAGGAGGGAGACGCACCGCCCGTCCGCCGTGAAGGCGTGGCAGATGCCCGCCGCCGCACTGCTGCCCAGTGCACCGTGCCGTCCGGGGCGATCCACCCCGCTGGAGGTACAGGCTACATCGTATTTGGCGCTGTCCGCCAGGATTTCCAGTTTTTCCGCAAGGTCCATCGCGCCCGCCTCCTGAAAAAAGGGTATAAAAAATACAGCCCGCCGCATATCCTTGTTCTGCAAGGTGTGCCGCGGGCAGCATTTTTGTAAATTTCTTCTGTTTTAGGGTTGAAAGTCCAAATTATGGGACTTACCGTATGCTATAATTGAACTTGTAAGGCAGCCTTACCACTTGGCCTTGGTCTCCACGACCTTGCCGGCAATATACAGATGGTCGAGCTCCTCGCCCTTGATGACCAGCTCCTCATAGGCCGGGTTGAAGGGGTGCAGGATGACCGAGTTGCCGCGCTGGATGTACTTTTTCAGCGTGCCCTCGCCGTCTGCCCCGTAGACCAGAACGCCGAGATCACCATTGTCCAGCGTGTTCTGGCGGTGTACAAGCGCCAGGTCACCGTCAGAGATGCGCGGTTCCATGCTGTCGCCCTTGACGACGAGGAAGAAGTAGTTTTCCGGGTCCTTGACGCAGGCATACTCCTTGCCGTAGTCCTCCTCAAACGCGAGGGCCCCGTATCCGGCGCGCACCGTGCCCACGACGGGGATCTGGGACTCCGTATAGCGGCTGAAGGCGTTGCGGCCCACAGCGGACGCCGCGCCCGACTCCTTGCGCAGACCCAGCAGAACGTCGGTGGGGGTATCCAGTATCTCCGCCAGACGCGCCACGGTCTGCGGATCCGGGGTGGAACGCCCGGTCTCCCACTTGCCAACAGCCTGCTGCGTTACTCCCAGCATCCTAGACACCTCGGCCTGGCTGTATCGTTTGGCCTTGCGGGCCTCTTTCAAGCGCTCTGCAAACATCGGGAAAACTCCTTTATATAAAGTAGGGTAAAACCACATCTTGTAGACGATCCCATTTCTTTAGCTTCATTATACAACCGTCTGTGGTTTTTGTAAAGAGTTTTTTGCAATCATTTTCAAAAATAAGTTGTAAAAACATATTGACAACAACCTACAGATGTATTATAGTTAAGACAACAAACGGAACGCTGTTATCCGTTGTTGAATTTGCGGCAGTCGGCCATTGCGGGGCCGGCTCCTTTGGAGGTAACGGTATGAACTGGGAACTCATTAAGCACAAATTTTGCAGGCTCGTGGTAACGGCGTCCCTCCTGCTGGGCGGCGTTATGGTGAGCGCCGCGGCCTCCGGCACCATGCCGCTGTGGGCTGCTCTGCTGGGACTTTTTGCTGCGGTTGTCATGCTCAACGCAGCCTGCGGCATCCTGCTGGGCACCCCGGCAGCGGAGCCGCGCAGGGCCGCACCTGCCCGCACCAGCCGCCCCGCCGTACAACTGTGCGTTGTGCGCGGCGGGCACGCGGCCTGAATCTGCCTACCCCTATTTGTTGTGAACCTTATAACTGCGGCAAGCCCCGCGCAGCCCTGGCCGCGCGGGGCTTGCCGTATCCCAAAGCCTATGTTACAATGGGGAAAAAGCAAAAGGATGTGACCTGACATGAAGCTGTTGGAAGTCTGCGTTGACAGCCTCGCCTCCGCCCGCGCCGCAAAGCAGGGGGGAGCGGACCGTCTGGAATTTTGCAGCGCACTGGCCGTGGGCGGCCTGACGCCCTACGCCGACCTGCTGCGGCAGATCAAGGCCGAGTTGGACCTGCCCGTGCGCTGCCTGATGCGCCCGCGGGCGGGGGATTTCCTGTACACCCGCGACGAGTTCGAGCTGCTCTGCCGCCAGATCGAGACGCTGCGCAGTGCCGGGGCGGATGGCTTCGTCATCGGCGCACTGACGCCGGAGGGTGCGCTTGATCTGCCCGCCATGCGCATGCTGCTGGACGCCTGCGGCGGTGCGCCCGTCACGCTGCATCGCTGCATCGACGTTTCCCGCGATCTGTGCGCCACCTACCGCGCTGCGGCAGCACTCGGCATCGACACGGTGCTGACGAGCGGCGGTGCCGGGAGCTGCCGCAAGGGCATTTCCCAGCTGGCCGCGCTGCTGCGCCTGCGGGACGAGCTGGACGGCCCCGAGGTGCTGATCGGTGCCGGTGTGAATGCCGCTGTCATCGACGAGCTGCGCGCGGCCCTGCCCGGGGCGCGGGCGTTCCATGCCAGCTGCAAAACGCTGCTGGAAAGCGGTATGACCTTCCGCCGCGAGGGTGTCCCCATGGGCCTGCCCGGGTTGGACGAATGGCATATCCAGCAGACCGACGCCGACGCCGTGTGCGCTGCCAAGGCCGCCGTAATGCGGTAAGCGCGGGCAGACAGAATCTCTGCCCTGCATCTCTGCATAGCAGCAAAACAAAAGTGCCTGCCGTTTTGAACCGGCAGGCACTTTTTCATTTGTCGTCATAGGGGTCATCAAACAGACCAAACATCGATGTTTTTTCCAAATCCGATTCCGGGTAGGCATGCACCGGGCGGATGGGCCGGAATTCGTCGGTTGTCTCCGGCCGTTCTCGCCCGTGGCGGCTGCGGGGGCGGCTTTCTGCGGCCACCGCGGTCTGTAGTTCCTCGTAAGGCAGCTCATCTTCTTCCGGTTCCTGTCCGGGCGTCAGTTCCATCTCCTCCAGCAGGCTCTGGATGGCCGCGCAGTCCTCGGGTACGTCCGTCAGGCTCGCGCCGTAATGGCAAAACAGCACCGTGCCGTCCCGGTCCAGGATCAGCGTCAGCGGCAGCTGCTGCTCGGCCCCCTTGACGGGCTGGTAGCCCTGCTTTTTGGCCTCGCGCAGGATGCGCCAGCCCTCGAGCGAGTAGCTCATCAGCGTGCTTTTGCTCGTGGGGATGCTCAAGTGCTCATACAGAACGCCCGCCGCGTCGCACAGCAGGGGATAGGGCAGCGTGTCCGGGCCGATGCTGCGGGCCAGCTTGTCCGCGCGGGAGCGCACGACCAGCGCAAAGCCGCCGTCGTGCAGCGACGTGTATGTATCGGCGTAGCGGCTGGCAAACGTGCGGGTGATGGGATGGCCGAAGTTCGCCATGAACACCAGCACCAGCGGGGCCTGTGCGTCCAGCAGGTCGCGGAAGCGGTTGCCCGCGCTGTAGGGCGTATCATACAAAAAGAAGGGGAGCCTGTCCCCGACGCGGATCCTTTCCGCCATTGAACAAACACCCCTTTCCCCGCAAAGTATAACCCAAAAAACCGGACAGGTAAAACCCTGCCCGGGATGTGTGCTGTAAAAACCCCGCACAGCCGTCTGCAACCAATCAAAACCTACCGGTACAGGCAGGTGGGTACCCTACGAGGACGTTCATGCTCCCCTCTTCAGCCAAACGGCGGGAGGGCCTGCAATCCGGTCCCCGACCCGGATTCCCAATATTTGATTAGTAGGATTCTATAAGGCCGCAACAAATCGAACCGCGCAGGGTGAAAAAGCCTCACGGCCTCTTACTGCAATTCAGAATCGTCGATGTCGTACATCGCGCGCAGGCGCTCCTCGAACACCTTGCCGACGGTGATGAGTTCCTCATCGTCGTCCACGATGTCCATATACTCGCCTTCGTCGTCAGTGCCAATGCGCATCAGGATCAGCTCGGCATCCTCCTGCAGGCTCTCCGGGTCCTCCTGATAGGGGATGACAGCCAGATAGCGGGTGCCGTTGACTTCCGTAGCGTCGATCACCTCAAAGGTGACCTCCTTGCCGTCCTCGTCCTCCAGCGTCAGCAGGTCAGGGGCAGCCTCTTCCAGCATTTCCGGGCTCAGTTCGTCAGACATAAGTGACCTCCTGTGGTCGTTCGTATTTGATAGCTATAGTGTACCCTTTTTTTTCGCAAACGTCAAGGGTGTTCAAGCGGGAAGTTCTGTGGTATAATGAATTTAATTGGATTTTTCACGGAGGACCCGTTATGCGTAAACGATTCTGCCTGCTGCCCGCGCTGGCGCTGGCCCTGCTGTGCGCCTGCAGCAAGGACGCGGCAAAGACCCCGCCCACCCGGCCTGCGGACTTCACCAGCACCGAGCGGCAGTTCAACACCCCTGCGGACGGCGACACGATTGCAATCTTTGACACCTCCTTAGGCGAGGTGCGCGCCGTGCTTTACCCGGATGCCGCGCCGATGGCCGTCTACAATTTTGTGGGCCTGGCCCGCAGCGGTTATTACGATAATACGACGATCTGGCGCAGCGAGTACGGCTTCGCCGTGCAGGGCGGCGATGCCACCGGCACAGGCACAGGCGGTTCGACGATCTGGAGCAACAACCCGTATCCGCCGGAGGCGAGCGCGGATCTGAAGCATTACGCCGGGGCGCTCTGCGCCGCGTTTGCCGCGGGCGGCGACGTGACCGGCGGCAACAGTCAGTTTTACTTTGTGACGGCCCTGCCGGACAGCGTGAGCAGCAGTGACCGGCAGGCCGAGCTGACCGCCAACGGCTACACCGACGCGCAGATTGCAGCCTACGCCGCCGTGGGCGGGCTGCCGTATCTTGACAACACCGACACAGTGTTCGGGCAGGTCTATCAGGGCATGGACGTTGTGGACGCCATGGCCTGCGTGGACACGGTGAAGGACGATGACGGCAACGACACCTACCGCCCCACCGAGGAGGCCGCCATCACGATCAACAGCGTGACGATCACGACCTACAGCAGTGCCGAGGACAACGGCCTGGACACTGTGGGCTGATATAAGACAGTATATGCAGACCCGCCCCCGCAAATTTTTGGCCGATATGCCAAAGTTTGCGGGGGCGGGTTGTGTATTATGCTATTTGCAAAGGCTTCCCCCTCGGAGGAAGCTGTCACCGAAGGTGACTGATGAGGGCAGAGTTTCCTGGAGCCACCCGCTGACGGGCTGCCGCGGCAGGCTCGCCCCTCATCCGGCCTCGGGCGGGGCCTCGGCCACCTTCCCCCAAGGGGGAAGGCTTTTGGGGGTCACTTCTTCGTATTCCCGCCCATACGTCTGTCGCGGCGGGCATACTCGGCCAGTGCCTTATCAAAGCACTCCTTGGTAAAATCGGGGAAAAGGGTATCGGTGAAGTAGAACTCCGCGTAGGCGCACTGCCACAGCAGGAAGTTGGAGAGCCGCTCCTCGCCGCTGGTGCGGATCATCAGGTCCACGGGCGGCAGGTCGCGGTAGAGGTGCTTCTCAATGACCTTCTCGTCGATGGCCTCGGGCTCGAGCGTACCGGCCTTGACCTCGGCGGCAATGGCGCGGGTCGCATCGGTCAGCTCTGCGTGGCTGCCGTAGTTCAGGCAGAAGTTGACAATGCCCTTTTCGTTGTCCTTTGTCAGTTCCATCATGTAGTCCATAGCGTCCAGCACGCGCTGCTGCAGACCCTCGCGGCGGCCGCTGAACAGGACCTTGCAGCCGCGCTCGTTCATCTCGTCGGCAATCGTGCGGAAGTTGTTGGCAAAGAGGTCCATCAGGTAGCCGACCTCCTTGGCGTCGCGGCTGAAATTCTCGGTGGAGAAAACATAGAGCGACAGCACAAAGACGCCGCGGTCACCGACGGCATAGCGGGTGATCTCGCGCAGGCGGTCAAAGCCGGCCTTGTGGCCCACGCTGACGGGCAGCATGCGCTGCTTGGCCCAGCGGCGGTTGCCGTCCACGATGATGGCGACATGGGTAGGGAAGCGGGGTTCATTTGCGTTCGGCATGTTCGTACTCCTTTTTATGCTTCGGGGCGGACCAGCTCGGGCGGCTCCTCGTCCGGGTGGTGGGCGCGCCAGTTCAGAAAGCTCTCCAGAATGACGGCGGCGGACACCGAGTCCAGCCGCTCCTTGCGCTTGGCACCAAACGTATCGTTGTCGGCCAGGATAGCGGCGGCGGACACGGTGGTGCGGCGCTCATCCCACAGCACGACGGGCACACCCGCGGTGTTGGCCAGGCGCTGGGCAAAGCGGCGGCTCTTGTTGGCACGGCTGCCCTCGGTGCCGTCCATGTTTTTGGGCAAACCGCAGACGAGGCCCTCGGCTCCGCGGGCGGCAAAGACCTCGGTCACAGCGGCGGCGACCTTGTTCATGCTTTTTTCTTCGATCTGCGGCGTGATGGGGGAGGTAATGGTCTCCCCGGCGTCGCACCCGGCAAGCCCGGTGCGGGAATCGCCATAGTCAACGGCAAGCCATTTCATGGGCAGGCTCCTTTACTTTGTTATATACAGGTATTATAGCATAAAAAAGCCGCCCTGACCAGCAGGGCGGGAGATTTTGTTTGCCTTGTTGCTTTGCCTTCCCCCGAGGGGGAAAGGTGGCCCCGCAGGGCCGGATGAGGGGCGGGCTTGCTACGGTTGCCCGTAAACGGGTCAGCCCGGTCAGCTCTGCCCTCACCAGTCACCTTCGGTGACAGCTTCCCCCGAGGGGGAAGCCCTTGGGGTACTGTAACCCGCGGGGCGCCGAGGACGCCGCCCCCTACAGCCTCAGACCAGCGAGCCCTTCAGCCGCTTGTCCAGCTGCATGGTCAGCACGGCGGCAAGGACGATTTTTACGGCGTCGCCGGGCAGGTAGGGCAGGACGCACCAGCCAAGGGCACTGACGAGGTCAGCCCCGGTCAGGATCATGAACCAGATCGTGCCCAGCACGTAGCAGGCGGCACAGCCCACGACCATCGCCACGCAGAGCGACCAGAACTTGCGGCCCAGCGCCTTCGTCAGCAGGGCCGTCAGCAGCGCGGTCAGAATGTAGCCGATGGCGTAGCCGCCGGTCTTGCCGAAGATGGCAGACGGGCCGCCCTGGAAGTTGGCCAACACCGGCACACCGATGGCCGCCAGTGCAATGAACACGACCTGACTGGCCGTGCCCCAGACAGGGCCAAGCATCGTGCCTGCCATGTAGACGGCGAACAGTGCCAGATTGATCGGCACACCCCACGGCATCGGGACGGCGATCTGGCTGCACACGGCGACCAGAGCGGTGAACATGGCGCACAGCACCATGCGGCGGACGTTTTCAGAAGATTTTGTCATACGGATAACCCCTCTTTTTTATAATAATCGCACACTTACCTCGCCGCTGTTCAACGCAGCGGGACGGCTCTCGCCGTCAAAGCGCACGACCAGTTTACATTCGTCGTCGATGCCCTGCACCTGCGCGGCGCGTGGCGTGCCCCGGCGCGGCGTGACCAGCACCCGCTGGCCGGTCAGGGCCTGGCGGCGG
>ERZ773108.943-NODE-943-length-31404-cov-5.390060_pt1 | contig 31404 bp, 31 predicted proteins | sample MGYA00580570_ERZ773108 | MGnify/ENA primary metagenome ERZ773108 (study PRJEB29015, sample SAMEA2737840) | human gut metagenome | biome: human gut; feature: human-associated habitat; material: faeces | place: China | collected 2012 ...
ACGAGATATATTTTTGAAACCAATACAATCGGAGCGGAAAATGATGCGCTTAATGAGCCGACATTTTTAGGTGATGATGACAGAACCTACATTCCCGTGCGCTCTTTTGCGGAGGCAATGAATTACACCGTTGACTGGGACGAAGCTACTCAAACAGTTAGTCTTACAAAGGCACAGGATTAATTTATAATTGGGACTGATACAATGAATATTAAATTTTTAAAAAAACTTAAAGCACTTTTGGCTTTGCTGTCAGCTCTTACACTTGTTTTTTCATCGGTTCAGTCGTTTGCCGCGGCAAACGTAATAAAAATAGACGGAACCGAAGCCGTAATTCCCAACGGAATGGGTGAGATCCGCGAAAGAGACGACCGAACATTTGTTCCGCTGCGCTTTGTTTCGGAATTTTTAAAGTACACCGTCTGGTATGACGATGCGTCTAAGACCGCCTACGTCAGCTCTGACGAAAAACTAATCTGCGTGCAAAACGGGAACTCGGTATTATTCTCGGTTTCAAAATCAACGGGCGAAAGCACGTCGATGCAGATGGATACCGCCGCTTATATCGACGAAGCGGAAGCCAGAACATACTTGCCCATTCGTTTTCTTGCCGAGGCAATGAATTACACCGTTGGCTGGGACGAGGCAAGCAAAACCGTTACTCTTGACATAATTAAATAACGTAAAAAGGAGCTGTAAAAACAGCTCCTTTTATATTAAAATGCAACAACAAGAAGCATTTTAAACTGTTCCTTACCATACACGGCGTGCGGATGTCCCGCAGGCATAACAATCGCCTCGCCCTCGGTCAGCTCATATTCTTTGCCATCTATCGTTATTCTGCCCACTCCGTCAAGACAGGTGACAAATGCATCACCCTCAGATGAATGTGTGCTGATTTCTTCATCCTTATCAAAAGAAAATAATGTAATGCTTAACGAATCATTCTGTATAAGCGTCTTACTTACCACTTGCCCCTTTTGATAATCCACCTGCTCTTTTAAAGTCAATACCTCTGCCTTTGAGATGTTTTTCATAATCTCACTCATTTACTTTTCTCCCTTCGGGCATAAAGCCGCAGTAATATATTTATTTTAATTATTTTCCTCTGTTTTATTCATAAATAAAGAATCTGTGTCATCATTCTCATACGAATCAGTATCGGACTCTTCTGTGCCGACGCTTTCGGCTATTTTTATCATTTCGTCTTTGTCAATTCCTCCGCGGCTGCTGATTGAGTAAGAAGCGCCATCATTCCATACCGCCGTATAGCATTTGTCCGCATTGCATTTTATCGTAATATCAACTCCGTCTGTCTGCACTGTATCTGTCTTATCATATATATTATAGTCGCCGCTGATATCCTCGTTTCCTACCGCTACTCTGTACAAAATTTCTTTATCTTCGTTTTTGTAAAATACCTGAAGAAAATCACTCCCCATTACAGAAACGGAATCAAATTTATAACCCTCGGGAAGCGAAGCAGGCGTTACCGCTTTAAAGCCCACAGCTTTTTTTGCCTCATCGATTGTCTTATATTCTGTAAAAGGATTGGGCATCTGAGTGCTGTCCTCGGCAGTCTTATTTGTAAAATCCACATACTGACCTACTGCGCTGTATGTATATCCCATAATTTCAAACATCTTTGCGGGAACAAATGTAGTATCTTCTATAAGCTGCGGAGCCGTGCCGTAGCTTTGCGGTGCTGTCATACCTACCGCGTCCTTTATTTTGGTCACCCCAAAATAGCTGTCTTCTCCTATATTTATTACCGCTTCCCATTCATCATCGCCAATGGTTATTGCCTGCTTTTCTTCGTATCAATCAACTTTATAGCCCATCTTTTCAGCAACGGCGCGGAGCGGAACCATTGTATTTCCGTTTATTTCATACAAGTAATGCGAAAGCTTGCTTTGACTTAAGTCAACCTTTTCACCGTTGATGGTGATTACAGGGGTTCCTATTAATGTTTCCTCTGCAGTTGTCTGAGATGATGTAAGCATCGGTGTGTCCTCTGCCGCCAATGCCGCCGATGACGCCGCGGAAATTACCGTACATATAGTTAAACCCAAAACTATATTCTTTTTTATATTTCTTTTCATAATAAATTACTCCTTTTAACATTTTTTGTTTTATGTTTTTTGAGGTCCTCACTTATAAAACAATTTGTAAAAGGAAAACGTTGCATAATTTTAAAAAAATTTTTTATTTATTATAACACATCGTATAAAATTAATCAATAATGAAATAAGAGGCCGCCCAAAGGCAGCCTCTCAGCTTTATACTCTGTCATTATCATCAAAAGCATCTCCGCACTCGGGGCAGAACTTCGGCGGATTGGTCGGGTCATCGGGCACCCAGCCGCATTTATTGCATTTATAAGCGGCAGCCGTCGGGCGCGGCGAACCGCAGTTCTGACAAAACTTACCCCGATTTACGGTTCCGCAGGAGCAAGTCCAGACGTCACCGTCCGCAGGCTTAGGCTTTCCGCATTCCATACAGAACTTACCCGTGTTTCCGCTATGTCCGCACGCACAGGTCCAACCGCTGTTCTGAGACGGCGCGGACTGACTCTGTTGATTCTGCTGCTGTCCCATAGCAAACATATCTTGTATGTTTGCTCCTCCTGCATTCTGAGCCATATTCATTCCGAAGAATCCGCCCATCGCGCCCATTCCGCCTTGATTTGCGGCAGCCGTTCTCATTGCGTCCACCTGTCCGCCAACCAGTCTTGAAGCAGCCGTTGCGGGATTTGTTGTCATTGCGTTTTCCTCCCACTCGGTCAGCTTCTTGCGCTGGTCCTCGGGGATAGATACCGAATTAAAGCTTATTGTCTGAATCTCAAGTCCTCTGCTCTCGCGCCACTGAGCCGCAAGCTCTTCTTTAAGCGCAGTCCCAACCTCTTTTGTATGCGCAGGTATTTCATAATACATAATTTTTTGCATAGCAACCTTTGCAAGGGCAGGCTGAAGAGCGTCCATAAGCTCTCCGCGAAGCATCTCGTCAATCTGCGAACGCTCATAATATTCCGAAACGTTACCGCTGACGTGTGTATAGAAAAGAATCGGGTCTGTTATACGATAAGAATAAACGCCGTTACAGCGCAGGTCAACAGACAGCTTGTATCCGAGGTTTTCATCAACGGTAACTCTGAAAGGTATCGGAGTAGCCGTTCCGAACTTATTGCCCGTTATTTCTTTTGTATTAAAGTAATATACGCGCTGATCCTTGCCCGTGTCTCCGCCGAAGGTAAATCTCTTTCCTACCATTTCAAAGCTCTTTTTAAGACCTTTGCCAAAACCGCCGTAAAAGACACTCGGCTCTGTGGAGTTGTCATACACAAACTCGCCGGGCTCGGATGAAAATTCAACTACCTTGCCCGATTCCACAATAGCCATTGCCTGACCTTCGTTTACGGCAATAATCGAGCCGTTTGAAATTATGTTATCCTCGCCCTTTTTATTTGAACTTCTGCCTCCCGTCTTTTTCTCGCCCTTTACAATCAATAAATCAGAATCCAGACTGTCGCAGTAAAAAAATTCTCTCCATTGATCGGCAAGTACGCCGCCGAGAGCTCCTGCTCCCGCTTTAAGTAATCCCATTAAGAGTCAATCCTTTCTTTTTGTAGTAAATATATGTGTATCATCTCTTCGGAAATCCGATTTTAATATTTTATCAATAACTTCCGCCGCAGCCGCCGTGAGTCTCTCCCGATGAAGACGTATGACTGTCCGAATCATCCTTCGACCGTTCTGTCTTTGTTACGGTACTGTATAAATATATATCCTGTGACAAGGTTAAATTAAAGCTTCCCGGCTTCATATAATTTGAAGCATAGTCTTGCTTTACAGCGGTTTTCATCTTTTTTAATTTTGAATTCATCGCCGCCGAGGCAATAATCAGCGGCAAAAGAGCCGCCCCTGCTATAACGCAGAAAATATATATACCGCTTTTTTTGTTGTACGGCTCACCCTGAGCCGCCATTTCAAGAAGCTCTGCCGAATACTCTGCATACGCTTCAAATGCGCCGTTATAGTCATCGTCCTGCAAGCACGGAAGAACCTTTGACTCAAGATAGGCAAGTCCTCTGCTGTTAAAAAAGTCCAAGCCCGTACCGTGAGTTGTAAAACGGTACTTTCTCGGTTCCGACGAAACATAAAGCATTATTCCGTCCTTGCCGCTGCCTGCCCCGTATCCGTTATAGTCAAAAATATCGTCAGCAGTATTGGTTTCGTCCTCGCCCGACATAACCTCTTCTGTATATACGGCTACATCAAAATTATACTTTTCTCTGAGCGCGTTAAGCTCTGCCGTAAGGGTATTAAACTGCTCTGCATCCAAATATCCGGCATTGTCGATTACCGGCGGATTTACAAACTCAGCCCATACGGGCACGGTAACCGAAAAACACATCAAAAGCAGGATAATGCACGAAAACATCTTTTTTATATGTATATTCATCAAAAAGCCCTCCTAATTAAGCAGCAGCCAAGCCACAACTGCGGCAGCGGCATAAGCAATAGCCGCAACCTTACCGAAATACCGCCATTTCTTACCCTTATCCACAGGGTACTCGCCTACAACCTTGCCCGTTTGTCCGTTAACGGCAAACTTATAATTTTTTCCGCGGTATTTAATATTAAGCATCCATACGGGAAGCAGAGAATATCTTATCTTTCCGTCCGAAAAGCTTACATTTGTGCTCTCCGGCGTAACCGAGCCGTATTCTTTTGTGGTTTCGGCAAACACCGATTCGGTAGAATTTTTTACGCGTTCATTTGCGCGCTCTATACTGTCTTCAGCCGAAACATCATACTTATCCGCCAAAAAGCCCGAAAGATATCCCGTGTTAAAATCCACCGCATCGCCGTAATTGAACGGCTCTACCGCCTCCATATACGCATTATCCGCCTTTTGAGATGCGTCCACGGGAATATTTGCAAATCCTACGCTTCCGCCTCTCAGCAGCCTGTAATAATCCGTTTTGGTATAATCATAATCAGAATCACTCCAGAACGACAAGGTTCTTGCGCTGTATGTAATATTTGCGTTACAGTCGCAGTCAAACATCCAAAACGGAACATATACTCCGCTCATTTCTTCTATCCGTTTTTTATTTTTAAACTCATCCGGCAAAAACGGAGCATTTTTAAAATCATTTTCAAATGCCGATACAGCCGTATTTTTATCAATCTTAAACGGAATTATAAAATCGGGCTGCAAAGCCCCCTCAAACTGCCCCTTCACTATTGTTGCACTTCCGCAGTACGGGCAAACGGTCGAGCCCAGCGAATCATCTCCGCTTATTTCGGCTCCGCACGACGGACACGAATAACCTGAAATATCCACATCTCCGCCGCCCTCATAGCTTCTTGGCTCATAATGCGTCCAATCAAATTTTGACGCGGTTTTAGCCTTTGCCTCCGCCTCACTCAGCTGCTGCATTGTCTCTGCAGAAAAATCATTTCCGCAGGAATCGCAGTGAAGACTTCCCGAATCTCCTCTGTAAGCAAGCGGCGCACCGCAGCACGGACACTTATAGCTCTGAACGGTTTCCATACACAAACACTTCCCTCCGATAAATTTATATAATTATTTATATTTGTTTCAATATAATATAATCGGTCATCTTTAAAATTTATTTACTTTAGCCAAAATTAATTTTAATAGCACCTTTTTATTTATACTAATTATAACCTACTGTAAAAATAAAAGCAATAATTATAATATTAATTTCTGAAATTTATAAATATATTCCAAGTTTTATGCTAAAATTCCGTAAAATATATCTAAATAAAAGAATTATAATAAAATTTTGTCTTTTATAAATTTATGTTGAAAAATTTAAACCGTTATGGTATACTGAAATACGCTACAGTAATTTAATTGCGATTTGTTAAAGAAAGGATATGTTTGCTGATATGTCAGATAAAAATAAATCAGTACATAAAACCTCTATCGGCGGTCAAGCCGTTATGGAGGGCGTAATGATGCGCGGTCCGCATAAGGTTGCCACCGCCGTTCGTAAGCCCGACGGTGAAATCGTTACCGATATTACCCCTCTCGGCAAAATAAGAACGGGCAGATTTGTTAAGCTTCCGATTATACGCGGCTGTGTGAACTTTATAGATTCGATGGTTATAGGCGTAAAATCGCTTATGTATTCGGCTCAGTTTTTTGACGTTGATGACGACGGCAATCCCGTAGAACAAGAGCCGTCAAAATTTGAAAAGTGGCTTGAATCAAAACTGGATTCCGAAAAGGCAATGAATGCGGTTATTTATTTTTCCGTGTTTGTTTCGCTTATTTTAAGCGTCGGTCTGTTTATACTGCTGCCCGCGCTTATAACGGGTTTTTTAAAGGGAGTGGTAAAAAGCGCACCCGTTCTCACCCTTGCTGAGGGTGTTGTGCGCATTATAATCTTTATTTCGTACCTGTTTCTGGTATCGCTTACCAAAGATATAAAGCGCGTATTTATGTACCACGGAGCCGAGCATAAGTCCATTTTCTGCTACGAAAACGGACTTGACCTAACTGTTGAAAATGTCAGAAAGCAATCGAGACTTCACCCCAGATGCGGAACAAGCTTTTTGCTTTTGGTTATGATAATAAGTATACTTGTATATTCAGTCATACCGTGGGACGCCGAAAAATTTGCGGCGATTCCGCTGATTGGGCACGCGCTTGCGGCTTTGCCGTGGGTTATAACAAGGCTTTTTCTGCGTTTGCTTCTTCTGCCGATTGTTGCCGGAATCTCATACGAAATTATAAAACTGGCGGGCAGATACGACAACGCTTTAACGCGCGCCGTCAGCAAACCGGGAATGCTTCTTCAGCTTATAACCACAAACGAACCCGATGACAGCCAGATTGAGGTTGCGATAACCGCGCTTAAAGCCGTTATCCCCGAAAACAAAGATGAAGACAAATGGTGATATGGGATTATGAATGTTAAAGAGCTTCGTGCCGAAATTATTAAAAAGCTGTCGCCTTCGGAAGAAGCCGCCTCCGATGCCTCTGTTATAATTACGGAAGCTTTAAATATCGATAAAACTCAGCTTGTTATCGGAGACAGGAGTGTTTCGGACGAAGAATGTGCCAAAATCCGCAGCTATGCCGAAAGAGCGGCAAACGGCGAGCCTGTTCGGTATATAGTCGGCGAATGTGAATTTATGTCGCTTAAATTTAAAGTAAAAAAAGGCGTTCTTATTCCAAGAGCCGATACCGAGGTTTTGGTTGAAACGGTAATCGAAAATTTAAATGAAAGCGTAAAACCGCTTATATATGACCTCTGCTGCGGAAGCGGCTGCATAGGTCTGAGCCTTGCAAAATATATAAGCGATGCCTCTGTTGTCCTTGCAGATATTTCTCCCGATGCAATTGAAACTTCACGCATAAACGCACAGCGCCTTGGCGTTAATGACAGGGTTCGGATAATTACTCTTGACGTAACAAAAGAAGTTATGCCAAAAGAAGCCGACTGCGTTGTTTCAAATCCGCCTTATATAGAATCAGATATGATATCCGCTCTTGACAGAAAGGTACGCTGTTTTGAACCGAGCCTTGCTCTTGACGGCGGTCGGGATGGACTTGACTTTTACAGAGCAATAGCCAAAACCGCGGCGCTTAAAAAAGGCGGCTTGCTCGCCTTTGAAATCGGATATAATCAAGGCAGCGCGGTCAGCTCTTTAATGCAGGAGAGCGGCTACAGAGATATAAAAGTGATTAAAGACCTCGAAGACCGTGACCGCGTTGTAACAGGCTACAAAATTGCCTGAAGAACAAGAGCCATTGCAATTCCCGGAAGTCCCAGCACTCCGCTTATCATTGCGGTCAGCGGATTTAAAGCAAGGGTCATTCCAAACGGTGCGCCGAAACGGTTTATCAAAAGCATTGCCGCGCAGCCTATTGCACAGCTTAACGCTAATTTGACTATCCACAAAATCTGCCTTATAAAAATTCTGCAGATTATATACAACACAAAAAGCCCTATCAGCGCGGCTATTATCAAAGCGGGATCAAACTTCATTAAATACTCTCCTCCTTGTCCTCTTTGTCTGATAAATTATATTTAAAACGGACAGGAATTATTACCGATTCCGCTTATAAACAATTTAGTAATATAAAAGTATAAGTAATTTAACAATTACTTAACATTTAAACAATAAAAATCTGTTATAATAATTAAGATTTTAAGATTGATTAACTGTTGAATGGAGATAGTAATATGTTTTTCCGCAAAGATAATAATGATAACGAAAGACCCGATGATTTTGTTCTGTTCAATGAAGACAGCCAAATTACAGAAGATTCGGATGCTTTGAATGATGACGGCTCTTTTTCGGGTGACAGTTCTTCGGATGACGGCTCTTTGTTAAATAAAAACGAAGATTCCGTACCGGCTGAAATTGCCGCCGATGAAGATATGCAAACCACAAAACTGCTTAACACGCAGGAAATCTCTGAGGCTCTTGATTCTGTACATAAAGACAACAGTATGTTAAAAAAAGCGTCTGTATTTATTAAATCACACAGGCTTCAGACAATAATTGTGTGCATCGTTTTGGTTGCCGCAATAATAGCCGGCGCGGGCTACGGAGCTGTATGTATGGCAAATCCGCTCAGAAATTACGTTCAGTATGCCGCCTCAAAAGAAAATATAGTCAGCACAATGGAGGCTGAGGGCGTTCTTGCATCGGGGGATAAATATGAGATTGTCTCGCTTGTATCGGGCAAAATTGCAGAATCCAAGTACGATGTCGGAGATAAGGTCTCTGCCGGCGATGTTTTGTATAAACTTGACGATACCGAAGCAAAGCTTGCCTTAGAGCGCGCAAAAAATGAACTCAGCAAGGCAAGTGATTCCGCATCGGGCAGCTCGATTTCAACCGATACCGGTCGAATAATCGCACCGGAAGCAGGCACAATCGAAAGTATGACAGTAAAGCAGGGAAGTATTGTAACCGCGGGTTCTCAAATCGGTATGATTAAAAAAAGTGACGGTTCCAAAGCCCCGATTATCTCTTATGTCTCGGGAACGGTTTCGATAGTTAGCGCCTCTGTTGGGCGTTCGGTGTCATCGGGGCAGCTGATTGCAAGCGTAAAGCTTAATAACAGCTCTTCTTCAAATAAAGACACCTCAAAATACGACAAAAAATCAAGTGAAATTGACGTTCAGGCGGCAGAAAAGCAGCTTGAAGCATATACCGTTAAATCGCCCATAGACGGCGTTATAATCGAAAAAAACAATAAAGCGGGTGATAATGTCGGTGATGCAAATTCATATAAGCCGATGATGGTTGTTCTGGACACAAGCAAGCTTACTCTTACCTTCAGCGTTGATGAATCACGTATTTCAGAGGTCGAAAAGGGTCAGCCTGTTACCATTACCTCCGATTCAGTTCCCGATACAAAATTTTCGGGCGAGGTATCATCCGTTGGGGTTGAGGGTAAGACCGATGAAAACGGAAAAGTTTCATTTGATGTTACCGTTGCGGTTACAGAGCCCGAGGAATTAAAGGCAGGAATGAAAGTTAAAGCAAAGGTTATTTTAGACACTGCAAACAGTTCTACAACCGTTCCTCAAAATGCGCTTTTAAAATCAGACGGTCAAAACGCCCTTGTTATAGTAAAAAATGATGATTCAACATCCGATAAGGATATAAGCGAGTCTATAGACAATCAGTTAAATCACCCCGAAATCAAGGTTCCGAAGGGCTGTTCGCTTGTATCGGTTAAATATGGAATATCCGACGGAACAAATGTACAGATTATCTCAGGTCTTAAGGTCGGTGAGGTTATCGCTTATAATCCTAAGGCTGATTACGGCGCGTTCGTTAAGGCAACAGGCAGCAATACATCTGCCGATAGCAACAGCAATACAAATAAATCGGATTCATCCGAAAATAACAGCGGGGATGACAGCGAGGTTGAAAAGCAGGTTGAAGAGCGTATGAACAATATGCTTAAAAACAGCAGCTTATAAAAAATGCAGTAAAAGATACTTAAGTATCTTTTACTGCAAATATACGCAGGCATAGTTCAGCGGTAAAATAACGGCTTCCCAAGCCGTGGTTGCGGGTTCGACTCCCGTTGCCTGCTCCACACGGCGGCTTGTCTTTCAAGCCGCCGTTATTTCTTTAAACGCGGCAAAGACGATAATTCAAAATATTCCGAAGTTACGTCGATTAATGCGGATTCGGATAACTAATGTCAGATTAACCTAAGAAAAGAGGATACCAATATGAATGTATATGACTTTGACAATACAATATACAAAGGCGACAGCACCGCAGATTTTATTATATGGTGCGTAAAGCGCAAGCCACAGCTTGCTTTCAAACTGCTGTCCTGCGGTGCTTCTTATATTTCATATATAACAAAAAACAATTCCAAAACAAACTTTAAAGAGAAAATGTATTCTTTTTTACAATGGATAGATGACATAGACGGTGAAGTGAATGAGTTCTGGAAGGAACATATTAAAAATATAAAAACGTGGTACAAAAATCAACAGCGCGATGACGATGTTATCATATCTGCATCGCCCGAATTTCTTCTGCGCCCGCTCTGCAACCGTATTGGAATAAACCATCTTATAGCGTCTGTTGTGGATAAAAAAACGGGGTTTTACAGCGGAATAAACTGCTTTGGCGCAGAAAAGGTCCGCCGCTTCCGTAACGAATACGGCGGCAGCAATATCGAAAGCTTCTATTCGGACTCTAAATCAGATGAACCTCTTGCCGAGCTTGCCGATAATGCATATCTGGTAAACGGCGATGAAATCACCGAATGGGAATAATCCCTTCAACAATAACCGTTTCTTTTTCAACCCTGAACTTAATATTATGTCCCGCAAATTTCATTCCGTATATACGCGTCGGGTCATTTTGATAGGACGGACGCGGGTCCTGCTTAAGTACTGAAATAAGCGCCTCAAGCTTATCTGTATCAAGTATACCTTCAAATTCAGCGGGCACATAAACATCAAGCGAATACTGCGCCGCCTCGGTTGAAAAACCTCCCCTCGCGTACGGATGGCTGTCAACGTACGGCAGATACGGCTTGATATCATATATAGGCGTCTCATCTACCAAATCAAGTCCTGATACTTTCAAGACCAATCCGTGTTCTTCTTCATAATCAACAGCTTCAAGTTTAACACAGGAAAGCCCTATGGGATTCGGCCGAAACGGAGACCTTGTGGCAAATACGCCTACGCGCTTGTTTCCGCCGAGGCGCGGCGGTCTGACCGTGGGCGACCATTCATTCTTGCGCATTTCCAACCGCGAGAATCCCCAAATCAGCCAAAGGTGCGAATATTCTTCTATTCCGCGAAGCGCATCGGGATTTTGAAATTCGGCTTCAAACACAATTTTGCCGCAAAGCTTTTGGGCAAGACCGCTCTGCCGCGGTACACCGAACTTCTCGGGAAAGTCAGTATAAGCCTTTGCTATAACCTTCATAATTAATCTCCTTGAATATTAAAAAAATTTTCAAAAACTGTTGACATTTTGTATTAATAGTATTATACTATATTTGTACAAACAATCTACACTCTACACAACATATTGTATTCCGTGGATTTTGTATATAACAGAGATGTTAATCTCTCAATCCTCTAAAATATCTTTACTTACAGAATGAGGCTGTCTTATATTTCAGACAGCCTCATTCTCTTTGCTTACGCCTCTTCCGTTACTCTGTTTTCAGCCATACGCTCTTCCGTTGTCTGCCTGTTCTCGGGCGAATGAGCACGCGCCCATTCTCTTTTACGGATTTCCTCAAGTTCCGCCTCCTGCTCGGGTGTGTTGGGAAAGCGTTCGCTCATTTCGATAATCTTATCACGGTATTTACAATTCTTGATTCTCAGCAAGACTGCACATACCGATGACATTACCGCAACGATAAATAAAATTACGGAAATAAACTTTAAAAATCCGCTCTCCTTTTTTTCGCAGCATCTTGAATAGCCAAAATAATTTCCTCTCATACTTACCACTCCTTAATATATTTATTTAATTCTTATACTTATTTCTCCCGACGACAATGTTTTTATTCTGCCATCATTATATTTTACAACAAGACCGCCGTTTTTATCTATATCAATCGCAAAAACAGTTTTTTTATCATAAGAAACTTCTATCTCTTTTCCTATTACCATTGAGCGCCGCTTATATTCATCAATGTAACTTCCGCTTTCAGCAAGATTTTTTACATTTTTAAATTCGGTTATGACAGCCGCCGCAAGCTCGTTACGCGGCATTTGCCCGCCTTGAATAATAGAACCCGCCTTTTCCGACAGCTCATCGGGGAAGCAATCGGTCGTACAGTTTATGCCTATGCCGACAACTATTCCGATAATCCTGCCGCTTTGAGGCTCTGTTACTGCCTCTGCCAATATTCCGCAGATTTTTTTATTGTATAAGTAAATATCATTCACCCACTTTATCTGCGGCGAAAGTCCCGTTACCCTTTCTATTGCCCGACACGCCGCAACAGAAGCGGCGGTTGTCATTCTTACCGTTGTATCAGGCTCAAACTCTCCTTTATACAGATAGCTTAAATATATTCCGCTGCCGGGCGGAGAATAAAAGTCTCTGCCCATTCTTCCTCTTCCCGCGGTCTGACTTTCGGCAATGAAAACGATTCCATCGGGCGCGCCGTTTTGCGCCGCCCTCTTTAAATCGCTGTTTGTTGACTCTGTTATATCAACCACGCTTAAGCTTACACCGGCGGAATCGTTTTTTAAAAAATGCATTATTTCAGCTTTTGACAGCTTTTCTCTCATTTTTTCACCAGCTTTACATTTTCTTCCCCTAAAAGCTCAACAAGCCTTTCGTATCTGCCGTCATCAGCATCAATCATCATTGACTTAGGCGCTTTTACCGCCTTTCCGCTGTCGCTGAACTTTATAACAACATCTATACTTCCGTTCGCGCCGCTTAAAATGCTTTTCACATTTTGCATACAGCCATCGGCTTCCGAGGCGATTCTGACATAAAGCTTGGTTTTAACCGCCGATTTGCCCGCCGATGTGTTAAGTGCAGATGCACTTTCAAGCCTCAGCTTCGGCGGAGCATCATCGTTTAAGTCAAGATTTCCGATTATCGTGACATACTCGCCCTCAGACAGCAATGCGTCAAAAGCCCTGAGCAGCTTGGGAAAAACAATAACTTCTATACTTCCGCTTAAATCCTCAAGCTCGGCATAACGCATTATTTCCCCTCTTTTTGTCAGCTGGTCGCGCGTCTTTGTTATTATCCCCGAAAGAGAAACCCTCTCTCCTATATTAAATTTATGGTCTTCGTTTTCTTCTATGTCGAGAATCCTCGCCGTTGAAGTCGCCTTGACCGCATCGGCAACGCTGTCAAGCGGATGCCCCGATATGTACATTCCTATACTGTCCTTTTCCATCTCAAGAAGCTCTTTCTCGGAATATTCTTCTCTGTCCTCAAATCGGTCTGCCGCAGTCTCTGTGTCGGCAATCATTTCAAACATACCAATCTGACCGGGCATAACATTTTTAGCTTTTTCAGCCGCGCTTTCCATCACTCTCTCGTATTCATACATCAGGACAGCCCGTTTTATGCCAAACTCATCAAATGCGCCGCATTTAATAAGCCCCTCAACAACACGCTTATTAATCTTTCTGCCTGTCATTCTTTCACAAAAGTCAGTGAAGCAGGCGAAATCGCCGCCCGCCTTTCTTTCGGCAGTTATTTCATCAACAACCGAGCCTCCGACATTTTTCACAGCCGCCAGTCCGAATCTTATTTTTCCGCCGTCAACCGAAAATGTTCTGCTGCTTTTGTTAATCGACGGCGGCAGCATTGTAACTCCGATGCGTTTAATCACTTCTATGTACTTTGTCACTTTAGCGGTATTATCTATAAATGATGTTAAAATAGCCGCGAAAAATTCAACGGGATAATGACACTTAAGCCACGCCGTCTGGTACGCAACAACGGCATATGCCGCCGCGTGCGACTTGTTAAATGCATATGATGCAAAATCCATCATTTCATCAAATATTGCCGCCGCGGTCTGCTCGTCCACTCCGCGTGCTACCGCACCGTCTACGTGATTATTCCCTTCATCTGTTCCGTAGATAAAATTCTGCCTCTCCTGCTTCATAACATCGGCTTTCTTTTTAGACATAGCACGGCGCACCAAGTCGGCTCTGCCGAGAGAATATCCGCCAAGCTCGCGTACTATCTGCATTACCTGCTCTTGGTATACGATACAGCCGTACGTAACGTCAAGAATATGCTCAAGCATCGGGTGTTTATACTTAACCATAGAAGGATTATTTTTATTTGCCACATAAGTCGGAATGGAATCCATAGGTCCGGGGCGGTAAAGCGAAATGCCCGCTATAATATCCTCAAGCGAATTTGGTTTAAGTTCTTTCATAAACTGCTTCATACCCGAACTTTCAAGCTGAAACACGCCGTCTGTCTCCCCGCGCGAAATCATATCATATACAGCTCTGTCATTCATATCAAGATTATCGGTATCAACATAGATATTATGCGCATTTTTTATATGCATAACGGCATCGCGAATCACCGTAAGAGTGCGAAGCCCCAAAAAATCCATCTTTAAAAGTCCCAGTCTCTCAATCGTGGTCATTGTAAACTGAGTTGTAATTACATCATCGTTTTTCTGAAGCGGAACATAGCTTCCGATTCCGCCGCTTGTTATTACCACCCCCGCCGCGTGGGTCGAAGTATGCCGCGGCAGCCCTTCAAGCTGAATAGCCGTATCGATTAGCTTTTTTACCTGCGGATTTCCGTCATAAAGCTCTTTTAGCTTATAATTTACGGTAAGAGCCTTTTCTATAGTCATTTTAAGCTCGTTTGGCACTTGCTTTGCCGCTTCATCAACCACTCCGTAAGGAATGTTAAGTGCTCTGCCAACATCGCGTATGGCAAGCCGAGCCGCCATTGTGCCGAAGGTAACAATCTGAGCCACATTATCCTCGCCGTACTTTTTATTTACGTATTCTATAACCTCGCCGCGGCGTTCGTAGCAAAAATCTATATCGATATCGGGCATACTCACCCTCTCGGGGTTCAAAAATCTTTCAAAAATCAATCCGTATTTAATCGGGTCAACGTTTGTTATATGCAGGCAGTACGCAACAACGCTGCCTGCGGCGCTTCCTCTGCCCGGTCCTACCTTTATGTCATTTTTACGCGCATACCTGATAAAATCCCACACAATCAGAAAGTAATCAACGTACCCCATCATATTTATTGTATCAAGCTCATATTCCATTCTCTTGCGGACTGTTCCGTCATCATTCGGATAACGCTCGTCCATTCCCTTGTTTACAAGCTGCTTTAAATATTCATATGAGGTAACCCCTGTGGGAATTTCAAATTTCGGGAGATGAAATTTACCAAACTCAATCTCAACGTTACAGCGATCCGCAATTTTCTGCGTATTTTCAAGCGCCTCGGGAATGTAAGAGAAAAGTTCGTACATCTCCTCCTCTGACTTTAAGTACAACTGGTCCGTATTCATTCTCATTCTGTCCTCGCTGTCCACAGTCTTTCCCATCTGAATACACATAAGCACGTCCTGATATTCGGCATCCTTTTGCTCTGTATAATGAATATCATTTGTTGCCACTATTCCCAAGTCCAGCTCTCGCGCAATGGAAATAAGCTCACGGTTCAGCTTCTTCTGCTCCATTATTCCGTGGTCCTGAATCTCTATAAAATAATTCTCCCTGCCGAATATATCGGCAAATTCGATTGCTCTGCGTTTTGCCTCGTCGTAATTGCCCGCAAGCAGATTTCTTGACAAAACGCCCGACATACAAGCGCTTAGGGCAATAAGCCCCTCACTGTACTTACGAATGATTTCCATATCCACACGCGGTTTATAGTAAAATCCTTCGATAAACCCTGCCGAAACAAGCTTCATCAGATTGTGATATCCTATATCATTTTCGGCAAGCAATATGAGATGATAGCTCTGTGCGTCAAACTCGTGAACCTTGTCAAATCTTGACCTTGCCGCAACATAAACCTCGCATCCGAGAATCGGCTTTATTCCGTGAGCAATCGCACTTTCATAAAAATCAATCACTCCGTACATATTTCCGTGGTCGGTTATGGCTATTGCATTTTGATTAAGCTCTTTTGCCCTATCCATCAGCTTCGGAATAGTTGCCTCTCCGTCAAGCAAGCTGTACGCAGTATGTGTATGTAAGTGTACAAATGACATTTAATTTCACTCCTTAAGCTTTTCGGCAACAGCCATTATCTTCTGCATTCTGTGATTAACGCCCGACTTTCCGAGAGGCGGCACACACAGCCTTCCAAGCTCTGTCAGGCTCATTGATTTATGTTTAACCCTAAGCTTTGCAATTTCGCAAAGCTCGTCGGGCAGGTCGTCAAGCTTCATATTTTTTTCTATCGTTTCTATCGCCTGAAGCTGTTTAACAGACGCGCTTATCGTCTTTTCATAGTTGGCAGTCTCGCTGTTAATCGAGCGCGTAACATCGTTTCGTATTTCCTTTTCGATTTTAATGTTTATAAGCTGCATCTGCGCTTTGTATGCGCCCATATACGAAAGAAAGTCCTGAATCTTTTCGCTGTTTCTGCTATACAAAACATATTTAGACTTTCTTACAACAGTTTTAAACTCAAACCCATCTTCACCGAGAACAGCGCATATGTCGCCGCTGAGTCTCATATATGGGGTTACAAGCTCAAGATTATAATTTTTCTGCGGGTCTATAACCGTTCCGCCGCCCATAAACGCTCCGCGTATAAACGCACGCCTACAGCACTCGTTTTCTATTATATGAAGCGGAACTCTGTGCCTTATTATTTTTGTATTCGTATCGGTAAGCGAAAACTCGCCAAGCAGCATAAAAATCTGCGTAGGGTCTGTAATCCGCGCGGAATATCTTGAAGCCTTATCCACGGTCTGCCCGCTGTGAACAGTATAGCCGAGACGTCTCGCAAGCATAGCAAAACAGCCGAGAACATCGCTGTTCTCGGTTACAAGCTTAATCTCATCAAAAGAAATGCTGCAGCCCATAAGCAACAAGCCGGCAAATTCGGCCAGATCGCAGCAGCTGTTTGAATTTTCAATTCTGTACAGTTCCTCTTTCGTCAGCTCTGAAAAAGACTTCATATCAATCTCCTTCTCCTTGCTCAGCGCTTTCTCCTCGGCTTATAAAGAACAACGCCCTCATCGCTTACATCTTCAACCGAGCCGTGCTCTATATTAGCTATATCCATTATTGCATCGGCAAGCGCATTCGGGTCGTGGCGTATGTACCTGTTGTTTATCAAACCCACGATATTTCGCTTAACAAGCTTTATCCCCGCAGTTTTAAATTTATTTTCGTCAAGCAAAACCTCTTCTGAGTCCTTCTCCGCATACTTCTTAAGCAGCGGAGTATCTATCTTTTTTGAATTTACAATACAATAATCTATAAAGTCATTGCTTGTATGCTTAAGTATCGCCGCCGCGTGGTCAAACGCGGTATATCCGTCCGTCTCGCCGTGCTGGCTCATTATATTGTTTATGTATACAACGGGTGCCTTTGCCGACTTTAAATATTGCCAGAAGTTCTCTGCCCCAAGTGTTGACAAAACACTTGTATAAAGACTTCCCGGTCCGAGTGTTATAATATCCGCCTCTTTGATTTTTTCTGTTATATCGGGCAAAAGCTTTGCCGCTCCGCCGTCCTTAGAGCGCAGAGTTATTCTTTCAATCGGGCTGCCAAAGCGGCTTACGCTTTTGCCGATTGCCGATTCTCCCACAACTTTGATTCCGTTTTTCAATACGGCCTCAAGCTCAACATCCATATCCGTAACCGGCAAAACAGTTCCGGTAACCTTTAAAACATCGCTTACATTTTTAACCGCGGTGACAAAATCTCCGCCGTATATTTCATTCATTGCTGCAAGAAAAAGATTCCCGAAGTTCTGCCCGTCAAGTCTGCCTGCCGAAAATCTGTATTGCAGAAGCCTCTCCATTATAGGCTCTGTCTCAGAAAGAGCCAAAATACAGTTTCTTATATCTCCGGGAGGCGGCATTTTAAGCTCGTCTCTGAGCATTCCGCTGCCTCCGCCGTCATCGGCAACGGTTACAACAGCGGTTATATTCGGCGTATACGCCTTTAAGCCTCTCAGCATAGTAGAAAGCCCTGTACCTCCGCCTATTGCAAGAATATTGGGCTTATATCCGGCTCTGTTCATAGTGCATCCACCTTTCGGCAAAAACGGTTAAATTCCCTTTTTTATATCCCTGTGCGACACCATAGTATTATAGCCCGCCATTGTTATCGCACTGTAAAGCTCTTCGGCAATCGTAACGCTTCTGTGATGCCCGCCCGTGCAGCCTACGGCTATAACAAGCCTAAGCTTGCCCTCTTTTTTATACTGTGGCACAAGAAATTCTATCATATCGATAAGCTTTTTTAAAAACTCGCAGCTTATATCCGAGTCCATAACATAATTGCGTATGCACGCTTCAAGTCCCGTATGCTCTTTAAGCTCGGGCACATAAAATGGGTTTGGCATAAACCTCACATCAAAAACCAAATCCGCATCGGTCGGAATCCCGTACTTAAAGCCGAATGACATAATATGTACCATCATTCCTCCGAAGTTCGATTCGGCGCCATATACAGCCTCTATCTGCTTTCTCAGCTGAGCCGCACTAAACGTTGTCGTATCTATTATCTTGGCAGCCTTTTTCCGAACCCCGTCAAGAAGCTGTCTTTCTTTTCTGATTCCGTCTATAAGTCTGTCTCCTCCGGCAAGTGGATGGTTTCGCCGCGTTTCTTTATATCTTCTGACAAGCGTCTCATCGGACGCCTCCAAAAACAATATCTCATATTCATAACCAAGCTCTGAAAGCTCATCAAGGCTTCCTTCAAGCTTTCTGAACATATCTCCGCCGCGTATATCGCACACAATCGCCACACAATCATCGGGCTTTGCGCTTCTTCTGTAGATTTCAGCAAACTTGGGTATAAGCTCGGGCGGCATATTATCAACACAATAATCGCCCATATCCTCAAAAGCCTTTACAACCTGTGTTTTTCCTGCTCCGCTGAGACCGGTTATAATAATAAATCTCATATTGCCGTCCCTCCTTTGTATTTAAAACTCCCCGACAAATTTCACCTCGGGTTCAAGCTCAACACCGTACTTCTTCTCAACCTCTGCCTTAACATACTCTATAAGCTCACGCACGTCCTTTGCCGTCGCTCCGCCTGCGTTTACAATAAAGCCCGCGTGTTTTTCAGAGACCTCCGCTCCGCCAATGCGATATCCCTTAAGTCCCGTATCCTGAATAAGAGTTCCCGCAAAATATCCCTCGGGGCGCTTAAATGTGCTTCCTGCACTTGGCCTGTCAAGCGGCTGCTTGCTTCTGCGCCGCTCTGCAAGGTCGTTCATTTTTTCGCGTATTTCCGTCATATCCCTGTTTTCAAGCTTAACTGCCGCACCGGTTATAATTGCGTCTCCGCTTGAAAATCTGCTTTTTCTGTAACCAAAGTCACATTCTTCAACCGGAATCGTATGAATACTGCAATCGCTTGTATCGATAAAAGTTACTTCTTTTATAACATCTTTCATCTCTCCGCCATATGCACCTGCATTCATATATACTGCTCCGCCGAGGGTTCCGGGGATTCCCGCGGCAAATTCAAATCCCGAAAGAGCGTTGTTTAAAGCCGTATTTGCAAGCTTTGAAAGCTTAACTCCGCTTTCCGCACGTATTATTGTGTCATCGTCTTCATCTACTCCGCACTTGCTCATATTACCCGAAATTTTAACAACCGCTCCTCTTATACCTTTATCTCCAACCAAAAGATTCGAGCCGTTTCCCATAACAAAATAAGGAACCTTAAATCTTTTAAGCATTTTCATAACCGCAGCAAGCTGCTTCTCTCCCGGCGGCTCGATAATAACATCTGCCGGACCGCCTATTTTAAATGTAGTATGCCTACTCATCAGTTCTTCAACCAATACCCCGGGCATACCTACTATTTCTGTAATCAATCTTAATACTGTCTCTAACATTGCTTAATTATATCCTCCGGCTGAATTATTTTTTCAGACTACTCAAATACTCCGTAAACCGCTGAGCCGTTGCGTTTACTATAAGCTCCTCGGGAAAGTCTATATCCGTAAGCATCTTAATCGCATTATCAAAATTTCCTATATCAAAAGAATTATGGGCGTCGGATGACACAACAATGTTCGTTTGATACTTTTTGCAGGCAAGAGCAATCTTTCTGCAGTTTTCTATACTCGGTCTGCGAACGGTAAACGTATGGTTATTTATCTCTATACACTTATTATATTCCTTTGCCGCTTTTACAACAGCATCTATATCATACGGATAATTTACGCTTCCGCTGTGACCGAGAATCGTTATATAAGGATTTTTTATCGCGCCGAGATATGTTGTTGTATAATCATCCGATGTTTCGGGCGCAAGACACGGGCTGTGAATAGAAGCAACTATCAAATCCATCTTTTTTTGCACATCCTCGGGCAAATCGATATTTCCTTCAAGGTCTAAAAGATTTGCTTCCGCACCGTAGGCCATTTTAACGCCTTTTATCTCTTTTGGGAGACTGCCCATAGTCTCAAAATGCCAAATATGCGGAGAGTCCGGAATAGCGGGCGCGTGATTTGTCATACAAAGCATCTCAAGCCCTCTCTCTTTTGCCGCATATGCGTTTTCAAGAAGCGTGCTGTGCGCGTGTGTGCTGCAATTTGTGTGCGTATGTGTATCAACCAAAACTTTTATCATTGTATCAGTACATCTCCTGTTTATTATAAAACTTATTCATCGCCAAAGTTTCCCAAATGCTCTGCTATACGTCGGTTAAGCTCCTCTGCTGCATTATATCCCATCTGCTTCTGACGGTTGTTCATAGCGGCAACCTCAAATATTACAGCCAGGTTTCTGCCGGGACGCACGGGAATGGTAAGCGACGGAATATCAAGCCCCAATATGTTTGTGTATTCGTCAACAAGCCCAAGCCTGTCATACTGCTTTCCTCTTTCCCACGTTTTAAGGTGAATAATCAGGTCTATCTTTTCAGACTCTTTAACCGCACCCATACCAAATATATTCTTGACATCAACGATTCCTATACCTCTGATTTCTATAAAATGCCTAATGATATCGGGCGAGTATCCGACCAGAGAGATGGACGAAACTTTTTTAATTTCAACCGCGTCGTCCGCAACAAGACGGTGACCTCTTTTTATAAGCTCAACCGCCGCCTCGCTTTTACCTACTCCGCTTTCGCCCATTATAAACACGCCCTGACCGTAAACTTCAACCAACACGCCGTGACGTGTGATTCTCGGCGCAAGCTCTACATTCAAAAATGAATTAAGCGCGCTTGTAAAATACGATGTCGGCTGAGCGGTACGCAATACAGGGGTATCAAATTCTTCGGCAAGCTTCATCATCTCAGGTGTGGCGTTTCCGTTTCTCGTCATAACAACCGCCGAAACACGCTTTTCAAACAATTTGCGAAGCGCATTGTATCTCTCTTCAGAGGTAAGGGTCGCAAGATAAGTATTCTCTACCATTCCGAAGACCTGAATCCGCCTCGGGTCAAAGTAATCGAAAAATCCCGTAATCTGAAGCCCCGGTCTGTTAAGATCAGCCGTTGTGACCATAACCTCGTGCTGAGGATAATACAGCTTATCCAATTTCATATTATTAACAATCTTTGATAATTTAACACTAAAATTCTCCATTTTATGTGCCACCTCTTTCGTGGATTATTATTGATATGTAGATATAAGAGATTAAAGCCGCATAAAACCGATTCTCTTATGCCTGATTATACTATCTATATATTATACTATTATTTTAATGATTTTGCAAACATAATTTTATATTAATATTAATTTATTTTTTGCGCAAAAAATAACACTCTGACTAAATAACCGAAATTTTTCGTTATTTTATAAAAAAGTGAATTTTTTTTAAAAAAAGGCTTGCATTATTTATTTCTTTCTGTTATAATATCTAAGTTGATAATTTTTGTTGAATTTTTTAAGGAGGTGTATCTGTATGGCAAAATGCGAAATTTGCGGAAAGGGCGTTACCTTTGGTATAAAGGTTTCTCACTCACACCGTAGAGCTAATAAGGCTTGGAAGCCCAACGTAAGACGAGTTAAGGCTATCGTTAACGGCACCCCGACTAAGGTTTATGCTTGCACAAGATGCTTGAGATCGGGTAAGGTTAATCGCGCCGTATAGTCATTTTCCTTTTTGGTATATGACGGTTATTTTGCTGCGTAACAGGCGGCTTGCTTAAATGGCTTAATGTATGTATAAAATCCGGTGACTTTTGTCACCGGATTTTTGCGTTTTATCTGTACTTGTCAACATCTGCAAGGGTTATTCCATCGTGCATCGATATATTTATTCCGTTCGCTATAACAGACGCTATATCTTCAATTACACTGTCTACATCCTTGGGCGCAACTATCATATTTCTCAGCTCCTCCCCTATTTCAGAGCGTATCCAGCCTCGTCTCTCGCTTCCCTCGCACGGAATATTAATATCCTGATTAGAGGCGCTTATTACCATATCTATTCCTGCCGCGGCGATTGTTGCGGCGTCTACAACGGTAGGAACTCCCACCGCTATTACCGGAATGCCCAAAGTATCTTCATTCAGAGTTTTCCGCGCATTCCCCACGCCGCCGCCGGGAGTTATCCCCGTATCTGTTATCTGAACGGTTGTGTTTATCCTTTCAACATTACCCGAGCACAGCGCGTCAATTGCTATCACAAGCTTTGGCTTTATTTCGTTTGTAAGACTTCTTACCACCTCCTCGGTTTCCATTCCGTTAGTTCCCAGAACACCCGGAGCAATCGCACACAAAGGGCGTATTCCTTCATCAATCTCCTCGGGTATATATTTTTTTAAATGCCTTGTTATCATAAGCGAATCAACAACCTTTGGTCCAAGCGCGTCAGCTGTTATTTTATCGTTTCCAAGTCCCACAACCAGAACCGTATCGTCTTGTGTTTCAAGTGTTTTGTCCGTTATGCTTTTAAGCTCTTTTGCGCACGCTTTGCACATTTCCTCATATATTTCCTGCTGTCCGTAAAATCTGGACGGCATCTCGATGGTTATATAACTGCCCCGCGGCTTGCCGAGCTCTCTCTCTCCGTTTTCATCATCAACCTTTATTCGGGTTATTTTAATATAATCATTGTGCCGTTTTTCTTCCACGGTTACTCCGCTTACTGAAAAATCCGCGGTTTTGCCCATTGCAAGCATCTCGTGTGCTTCAATCGCCAAATCACACCTTGTTAAGTTTGCTTCTGCCATAAATTTTACCTCTCATTTCACTTATTTTACGCATATTATTTTAATTAATTTTAATAAAAATATGTAAACCACTGTTATTTAACATAAAAGATACAAAATAATAGAAAAAAGTTTGAAAATTTTTAAAAAAACTCTTGCTTTTTGCTTTAAATAGTGTTACAATATAAATTACTGATGTGAAAATCAAGTTTATTATTTGGAGGTGAAATTATGCCTAACATTAAGTCAGCTAAAAAAAGAGTTAAGGTTATCAAGACAAAGACTCTTCAGAACCAGATGGTTAAATCTCAGCTGAAAACAGCTATAAAGAAGTTTGAAGCTTCTATTAAAGACGGAAAGGCAGCTGCCTCTGAAGCTTACAACTTTGTTGTGAAGAAGACCGATCAGGCTGTAGCTAAGGGTATTCTCCACAAGAATACTGCTGCCCGCAGAAAGAGCAGGTATGCGGCAATGCTTAATAAGCTTGCATAACGTGAACTTTTTTACACAACCTAAGATAAAGAAAAATTCTACACTAAAAAACACGGTTTAAACCGTGTTTTTTATTTATATATTTAATTGATTTTGTGCTTAATTTTACCAAATCTTCACTCTTTCGGCAGGGGCAACCCACATTCCGTCTTTCTCGGTTATGCCGAAGGCTTTATAAAATTCATCACAGTTTACAACAACGCGGTTTACGCGCAGCTTATCCTCAGAATGAACATCCGTACCTGCCAAATATTTTGCCATTTCCCGCGTTTTTGTACTTGCCCACGCGTTCGCCATAGAGTGATAGAACTTTGTATAATCGGGGTTTTCAAGCCTTGATACAACCTCTGTGATACACTGTACCGCGCCCTGATCCGCTACATTTTCGCTTAGCGTCTGCCGTCCGTTCATCGGAACCCCGGGAATCCCCTCTTGTCTGTCATAGAAGTACACCATTTTCTCACATCGCTTTTCAAACTCGGCATAATCTTCTTTCGTCCACCAATCGGCGGCGTTACCGTTTTCGTCAAACTTTGCGCCGTTGTTGTCAAAAGCGTGCGTAATTTCGTGCGCGATTATATATCCTATTGCACCTAAATTTTCTTCATAAGACGCGCTTACATCATACATCGGCGGCTGAAGTATCGCCGCAGGAAACGTGATATCGTTTTCTGTCGCACTGTAGCAAGCGTTGACAGTGTACGGATACATACCCCATTCGGTCCTGTTGGGCACTGTTCCCTGCAGTTCAGACATACGCTTCATATTCGCTTTTGCAATCTCAAGAATATTGTCAAAATAACTGCCGCCATCTGCCTTTGACTTAATCTCTGCGCTGTCCAAACGGCTGTCGTACTTATCCGGATATCCGATTTTTATTCCCATTTTATTAAGCTTATTAATTGCCTTTTCCTTGGTAGCACTGCTCATCCAGTCAAGGTTGTTTATTCTTTCCTTATAAACCGAAACAATATCATTCACCATTTTAAGGACGTTTTGTTTTGCGTCCTCCGTGAAATATTTCTCTGCATAAAGCTCGCCGATATAATCGGGCATAATATTTGCAATGCTAATCGTTGCAAGCTCTTCATCAGAGTATGAGCCCGAAATACCGAGATACTCTTGGTTAAACGTGTTTGAAGCATCGGTAAATTCCGTATTCAGCGTACCGCCGTAATTTAAGATTACACTCAATTTCGCCGCATTTTTAAGTGTTTCTATATTTGCATCGGTATACATCATTGCAAATTCTTTGGTAAGCCCCTCGTCCATAACAAGAATTTTATCCTCTTTTTGAAGTCCCAGACTTGCCAAAAGCTTGTTTAAATCGATGTCAGAAAACAGCGACTGCAATTCATCAAAGGTATATGCATTGTAAATTATATCTATATTATTTTCGTCCTCGGGGCTAAGTGACTTCTCTGCAAGAGCCTTTTCAAGATTGTAAAAATCCTCAATCTCTTTATCGGTTATATCCTCGCCGGCAGCCTCCGAAATAGTTTTTAAGTATTTTAAATAGCTTGCCTTTTGCGCATCCGTACCGCTTGCATAAAAATCTTTTGTCATAGACGGCTCCATAGTACCGAAGCACATAACATATTTTGTATTATCCTTAAAATCCGTTGTAATTGAAAATGCCGCAAACGGTGCCACACACAGGTTTTTGATAAGTTCAGTCTGCACCTCAGCAAGCTCTTTCACATTTTTTACGGAATCGATATCCGTAAGATACTGCTTTATGGGAGCAACACCGATTTTGTTTCGGGTTTCGGCATCTAAGATATTATTGTAGAAGTCGGCTATTTTTTGTTCCTTGCTGCCCTTTTCCCCGCCCTTTTCAATGGCTTCTTTAATAATTGCATTAACCTTTTCTGTGCTGTCGTCCTGCAAATCATAAAGCGACCCCGAAATCACCCGTCCCGGTTTTAGCTCAAGCTTATCGAGGGCATCTTTATTGACCGCCGCATAGAAATCATCCTTTTCATTTGAGCCGAAAAGAGCATAAGCACGTTTTATAAAAAGCTCCATTTGTTCTTTCGTTACATCATCATAAGGCGAAAATATTCCGTCTGCCGTCCCAGCCGCAATACCTGCGTCAAGCACAGGCTGAAGCTCTGTCTTTGCCCAATCGGGAATATCCGTAAAATCACCGCTTTTAAGCGCAACTCTTGCGTTGTGCCCTGTAAGCTCGGGTAACTTTCCGAAGGCACGGCTAAGCATAACAAGCGCCTCGGCACGATTGATATTCCATTCCTCGTGAAGGTCACCGTCACCGCCGTAGCCTTTTATGATATCACTGCGCTTAACATCTTTGTTGTAATCATCCGCCGCCGAAAGCAGCATATCCGCCGTCTCGCCGCGGGTTGCGTACATATCGGAAGCAAACACTGTGTTTGTAAGCAGCATAGCGGCTGTAATTCCCGCCGCAACAATTCTTTTAGTCTTCATAATTCCCTCTCACTTCCTTTAATTTCTGTGATATAAATTATATGTAAAAATCGGCAAGTACAATCAAGTACAATCCAGTACTTGCCGATTTTGGTGACTCCTGGGGGATTCGAACCCCCGTAGCCGCCGTGAGAGGGCGGAGTCTTAACCACTTGACCAAGGAGCCGTATGGTAGCGGTAATCGGATTTGAACCAATGACACTGCGGGTATGAACCGCATGCTCTAGCCAACTGAGCTATACCGCCATATCTTGTGACGAACACAAGATATATAATACCACAAATTCACCCTATTGTCAAGCTTTTTCTAAAACTTTTTAAATTTTTCTTTAAATTTTCTTTTGTTAAAACAAAGCTGACTGCACAAAGCATATTTTGTGCAGTCAGCCTTGACTTTATGTATCAGCCCAAAAGCTTAACCAAACGTTCTGCCGCAACTTCGGTATCCTTCGGGTCACCGAAGGTCGAAAATCTGAAGTATCCCTCGCCGCATACTCCAAATCCCTCACCGGGAGTGCCGACTACCTGAATTTCGTTCAGCAGATAATCAAAAAACTCCCAGCTTCCCATTTCGTTCGGGCACTTCATCCAAATATACGGCGCATTTTTTCCGCCGCAGTACCAGATTCCAAGCTTATCAAGCGCCTTCATAAGGCAATATCCATTATTTTTATACACTTTTATGTTCTCTTTAATCTGTTTCTGTCCCTCATCGGTAAACACAGCCGCCGCGCCGCGCTGTATTATATAAGAAACTCCGTTGGTCTTTGTTGTGCGGTTTCTTACCCACATATTGTTAAAATTCATTCCATCTCTGCTAAGTTCCTTGGGAATAACGGTGTAACCGCATCTTGTTCCCGTAAATCCGGCGGTCTTGGACAGCGAGCAAATCTCAACCGCGCAGGTTCTTGCTCCGTCTATCTCAAATATGTTGTGCGGAATATCCTCTTCTATGAACGCCTCATACGCCGCGTCAAATATTATTACCGCCTCTGTATCATTGGCAAAGTCAACCCATTCCTTAAGCTGCGCCTTGCCGAACGCCGCCCCCGTAGGATTATTGGGCGAGCATATGTATATTATATCAGCCTTTGTATTTACATCGGGCGACGGCAAAAAGCCGTTCTCCTTGCCTGACGCAAGATGAATAATCTCGTGTCCCGCCATAATATTTGCGTCAACATATGCGGGATACGCCGGTTCTATTACCATTACTTTATTGTTCTTATCAAACAGGTCAAGAATATCGCCAAGCTCGTCACTTGCTCCGCTTGACACAAACACTTCATCATTTTCAAGCGAAACGCCGCGCTTTCCGTAGTAAGCCGCAATGGTTGCCCTAAGCTCGGGGTCTCCGCACTCGGGCATATATCCGTGAAACGTCTCTCCGCTTGCCTGGTCATCAACTGCCTTATGCAAAGCATCCACAACCGCCTTGCAAAGTGGAAGCGAAACATCGCCTATACCAAGTCTGTAAAGGTGCTTTTGAGGATTCTTTTCAAGATACGCCTTTGTTTTTTGCGCAATATTATAAAAGAGATATGAATCCTTTAAATTTGAATAATTTTTATTTGCCTTTGTCATTCTATCGTCTCTCCTTCATATACAAATTCGGCAGGTCCCGTCATAAGAACGGTTCCGTCCTCGTTCTTGGTTATAAACAGAGAGCCGCCGTCAAGCTTAACCTCAACGGGTTCTCCCGCTCTGCAAAACCCCTCCGAAACCGCTGCGGCAGCCGAGGCGCACGCTCCCGTTCCGCAAGCCATTGTGATTCCGCTGCCTCTCTCCCATACGCGCATACGCAAGGTTTTGTCGTTTAAAACCTGAACAAATTCAACGTTCACGCCGCCCGGAAAGGCGCTGTGCCTTTCAATAGCCGCACCAACCGTTGTAAGCGGAGCGTTATCCGCATCCTCTGTAAAGATAACCGCGTGGGGATTGCCTACCGACACCGGTATACACTCAACCGTTTCCCCCAAGACCTCTATCTTCTTCTTTTCCGAAACAGTTACCTTGCCCATATTAACAGTTGCGGCAACCGCTCTGCCGTTCTCAATCTTTAAATCGAGTGATTTAATCCCCGAAAGAGTGTCTATGGTAAGGTGTGATTTATCGGTATATCCTCTGTCATAAACATATCTGCCTACACATCTTATTCCGTTTCCGCACATCTTTGCCTCGCTTCCGTCGGCATTAAATATGTGCATCTCAAAGTCGGCTTTGTCAGACGGTAAAATCCAAATCATACCGTCAGAGCCCGCGCCGAAGTGCCGCCTTGAAAGCTTTATCGAAAGCTCTTCCGCATTTTCGGGCAGCTTGTCGGCATATACATAAAGATAATCGTTTCCCAATCCGTGCATCTTTATAAACTTCATATTTTCACCTCAGTTTTAATTGAATTTAATCAATTATTTATATGTCTGAATAATTCCCTTCGCAATTTCGCGGCGTGTGACGCATCTGTCCATCGCCTGCTTTTCTATGTATCTGTGCGCGTCCGTCTCGGTCATTTTAAGTTCGTCTATCAGAATCCACTTTGCGCGGTTGACAAGCCTGATTTCTTCTATTTTTTCTTCAACGGACGCCGTCTTTTTTTCCATTCGCCTCAGTCTCTCACGCGTTCCGCAAAGAAGCCGTATCGACTGCATTATAATATCCGCGGACGTGGGCTTTGATATTGTTAAAACTCCGTAATCGGTAACCTTTGAATATATATCATCATACAATTCAGAACGCACAAAAAGCAATGTTCCCATTCCGCTTTCGCTGCACAGGTCAATAGCAAGACGCGTTCCGAATTCATCCGGCAACGGTGAATTTATCAGAACTATATCAAAATCTCTGTCAAGAATTTTTCTCTTAGCCTCGCCGACGCTTTTTGCAAACTTTATCGGTGTAAACTCTGCTTCGGGCAACATTGATTTAATGGCAGTATTGAATTTTTCCGCAGGAGAAACAACAAGAATGCTGTATACGCGCTCTTTAAGCGGCATAGTCTTCCCACCTTTCCGAGTTTATCCGCAATATGTCTCAATTACTGTCTTGGGCAGACATTCGGCAACAAATTTACTTTTTGCCGCTGCGTCCGCAGCCTCTGCAAGACTGCCCGGAAGCTTTTTATAATTACTTGTAAGTTTTTTATCCGCAAAATAAAGATTAATATCAGCCGGGCGCGGAAGCTCAAGCTGATTTTCTATTCCGTAAAGACCCGCATTAATAAGCAGAGTATACGCAATGTAAGGATTAGCCATCGGGTCTGGAGAGCGAAGCTCTGCCCTTCTGTATGCACCCTCCCCCGCAGGGATACGAATCAGCTGCGAGCGGTTCTCGCTCGACCACGTGATATACTGCGGCGCCTTTAACTTGCCCAGTCTGTTGTACGAGCTTTTTTCGGGATTTAAAAATGCTGTCATTTCATATACTTTATCCATAATTCCCGCAATCATAAACGGCAAATTCTTTTGCTCGTCTCCGCCCTTTACGGAAAAGTTAATATGAAATCCGTTTCCCGGCATATCACTTAAAGGCTTTGGCGAAAAATCCGCATAAAGACCGTTTCGCGCCGCAATTGTGTTGATTACCGAGCGAAACGTTACTGCATTGTCGGCAGCGCTCAGCGGCTCGGAATACCTGAAGTCTATCTCGTTCTGTCCCGGGCCTTCCTCGTGATGAGAGCTTTCGGGGATAATTCCCATTCGCTCAAGCGTAAGACAAATTTCACGCCGCACATTCTCGCCTTTATCATCCGGGGCGATATCCATATACCCCGCCCTGTCATAAGGAATATCCGTAGGATTACCCTCTTCATCGGTCTTAAACAGATAAAATTCCATTTCAGCGCCAAAACCGAAGGTATAGCCCTTTTCTTTAGCCTTTTCAACCGCGCTGCGCAAAATACGGCGGTTATCGGCTTCAAACGGCTTTCCGTCGGGGTGAGTTATATCACAAAACATACGAATTACCCTTCCATGCTCAGGCCGCCACGGAAGCACCGCTATTGTGGACGGATCCGGGTGCAGAAGCAGGTCGGAATGAACCTCGCCTCCGAAGCCGCAGATAGCCGAAGCATCTATTGTTATACCATAGCTGAAAGCACGCTCCAGCTCACCCGGCATAACCGATATGTTTTTCTGTCTTCCGTAGACATCGCAAAAAGCAAGACGAATAAACTTAACGTCTTCCTCTTTGATATACTGAATAACTTCTGAACTTGAATAATTCATATAAGCACCTGCTTTTCTGATTAGTTTGCAACATACATCTGTTTGTACGGATTCTTACTGTCGGGTGTAACAACGGTAAAATCGTCTTTTAAAAGCCCCTCGCTGTCATATCCGAAGTATCCGCAAAACTCTTCCACATACTTCTTTATTTCCTCTTTATCCTCGTCGGTTGCGGGCTTTGCCGACACCTGACTCGGAAATTTAATTCCCTCGCACTTTGAACGCAGAAAAATCTTTCCGCCGTGCATTCCCGTACAGGGAAAGTTCCCCACAATTTTCTTGCCGTCATCATTAAGTCCGAGGACGATAATAAGTCCGCCTGCCTGATACTCGCCGAGGAAGCTTCCCGTTCTGCCGCCGATAACCAAAATCGGCTTTTTCTCGCGGTACGCCTTCATATGAATCCCCGCACGATAGCCTGCGTTTCCTTTAACAAAAATCTCGCCGCCGCGCATCGCATATCCGGGAGCGTCACCAATGCCGCCGTGAACAATTATCTTGCCCGCGTTCATAGTGTCTCCCACAGCGTCCTGGGCATTGCCGCGCACCTCGATGCAGGCGCCGTTGAGATAGGCGCCCAGGGCATTGCCGGGTGTCCCCGTTATAGAGAGGCTTCCCTCCTCCAGTCCCGCACCGATAAACCGCTGCCCGTAGCAGTCGGTCACAGAAGCGTCTCCGGAGCAGTCGCGGATCGCCGCGTTGAGTTGTCGGTAATCCATTCCGGACGCATCAATATAGGTCATTATAGCACACCTCCGTATAGCTTGTACATAGAATTATTCGCCTGCATGGGAAATCCCCAAAATCTCCAGCTCCTTGTCGGTCATGCCGACGCCCCGGAGCATCAGGCGGTTCCCCTTCAGGGCCTCAATGGAGTTGATGCCCATGCCGCCCATCATCTCC
>ERZ773108.969-NODE-969-length-30851-cov-6.076049_pt1 | contig 30851 bp, 28 predicted proteins | sample MGYA00580570_ERZ773108 | MGnify/ENA primary metagenome ERZ773108 (study PRJEB29015, sample SAMEA2737840) | human gut metagenome | biome: human gut; feature: human-associated habitat; material: faeces | place: China | collected 2012 ...
TGTCGCAGTATGAAGAACTTAAAAACAGAATAGATGAGATGTCAGCCAATCTGACTGACATTGTAAACGATATGGATAGGAAGCTTGAAAGGCTCACAAACCCGATGATATATAACTATATCGACGATAATATGCCAAAATGGGCGCGTGAGGCGGTCAAGTGGGTGGTTGATAACAAAATCTTAAACGGTGACGAAAACGGCTTAAACCTCGATGATAAAGATTTAAGATATATCACAATGCTGTACAGAATGGGGAATAGGTGAAGATAAATGGATAACCTCTTGGTACATATTCTTCTGTACCTATATCCGTAAGCAGGGACTTGGTGACTTCATCGGGCATCGAGTATCTTTGAGAAAGATAGCGGAGAGCCGCGCTCATCTCGCCGTTAGGTCCGCCGTACTGCGCAACAATAAATTGAGCAAGTTTTGGGTTTGTTGCCTTAATATTTACCGGATACTGTAATCTTTTTTGATATTGCCACATAAATGATACCTCCTATATGTTATCCCAGGGCCAGGGATTGTCTATCCAGTCCCAACGCTCTGTGTTTGTGGATTCTGCCGCTGTCAGCGGGCCGAATTTCGATTTAAACTCTTCGCGAAGCTTATTTGCCTTGTCCGCCATTTTGTGAAACATAGCAATCGCGTCGGTTTCATTGGGGTGGGTGTCAAGATAAAGGTTCCAGTCATATGCGGCAAACGCATATGCGCTTAGTTTTTTTAAAAGCTGTTCTCTTTCACTCATTGTTCTTTGCCCTCCGTAAAAATTTTATCTCCGTTTATTTGTCTGCCGTATACACCGAGGGGTTTATTGAGAATCGGAAATATAGTTCCGCACATTAACCCCTCCTCAGGGTCGTAAAGGTTTCGCATTTCCGCTTGCTGAATCGGAACATATGCATAACCCACCATCGGCATTGCAATGGGGGTGGTTTCGTTTTCAAAAGGCATAAGATAAGACTCCTTTTCCTGTACTGAATTTAATAAATGATGCCGTGTTTTCGGCTTCAATAACATAATACGGATTAAGCTGTATTATGTGAATAAGCTTTCGGATAAAATGCGCCCAAAACGGGTTAATTGCTTGACAATGCCAATAAATTGAAGTATAATTCATACGAGAATGAATATAAAAGGAGCTTTAAGTATGGATATCGGAAAGTATATGGCAGCAGAGGGCGAAAAGCCGCTTGATAACATCGTTACAAACGGAGGTTTTTGCGGAATATTCAGAAAGATTGCGTGCATAGGCGACAGCCTGTCCTCGGGCGAGTTTGAGTCGCGTATGAACGGTGTAACCGGATGGCACGATTATTATGATTATTCGTGGGGGCAGTATCTTGCGCGCGACGCGGGCTGCACGGTCTATAATTTTTCAAAGGGCGGAATGTCCGCAAAGGAGTATTGCGAAGAGTTTGCAAAAGCCAATGACCTGTGGAATATTGAAAAACGCTGCCCTGCTTATATCATTGCTCTTGGGGTTAATGATGTTACCCATATGATAGAGGGAAGATATGAGCTTGGAACAATAGACGATGTGGACAAAGACAATTATAAAAATAACGCGGAAACATTTGCGGGCTGGTACGCGCAGATTATTCAGAGATATAAAGAGAATCAGCCCAAGGCGAAATTCTTTTTGATGACAATGCCGAAAGAGCCGATGAGGGACGAGAAGCGCAAAGAGCTGAACGCAAAGCATAATCAATTAATGTATCAGATGGCAGAGCTGTTTGAAAACTGCTATGTTATCGACCTGTTTAAGTATGCGCCTGAGTATGACGAAGAGTTCAAAAAGAACTTTTATCTTGCGGGGCATTTAAATGCCGCAGGATATCGCCTGACCGCGCTTATGGTCGAGTCTTACATAGATTATATAATCAGACATAACCCCGAGGACTTTAAACAAGTCGGCTTTGTGGGAACTCCGTTTTATAACGAGGACTTTAAGTGGTAACAAACGGTAACCGAAATGTGACGGCTTGGGCGGCGGTCGGCGCAGAGGTATATGCAGCGGGAGAAAGATATGAAAGTATATGTACCCAATTATTATAAAAAGTTTAAGTGTACCGCGGATAAGTGCAGCCATAACTGCTGCATAGGTTGGGAAATCGATATAGACGCCGACACATATAAAAAGTATATGAATACAGGCGGAAAATTTGGCAAAAGGCTTAGACGCGGCATATCATATAACGGCGAAAGCGCAAGCTTTATATTGGCCCGCAGCGAGCGCTGCCCTTTTCTTAACAGCGATAATCTTTGCGACATTATATTAAATCTTGGCGAGGATTCGCTCTGCGAAATCTGTGCTATGCATCCGAGGTACAGAAATTTTTTCGGCACGCGCGAAGAGCGCGGACTCGGACTGTGCTGCGAGGCTGCCGCAAGGCTTATTTTAACCGAGGATAAAAAAATAAGGCTTGAAGAAGCGGAGTGCGCCGCTGAAGATAATAGCGAAGAAAGCATCGATGAAGAGCAGATGTTTTTAAGTCTGCGTGACGGAATACTTGAAGTTTTGCAGAATCGCATACTAAGCATAGACGACAGAATAGAAAAACTTTTTGAAGACTACGGAATTGACCTGCCCGACAGAACCCTCGGCGAGTGGAGCGAAATATATCTCGGGCTTGAAAGGCTTGATGAAAAGTGGACCGAATATCTTAAAAAGCTTAAAGGAAAAGATTTTGTTGCCTGCGATATGTCGGAGGGGGCGGCCGCAAACGCGCTTGAACAGATTTTGGTATATTTTATACTTCGCCATTTAAGCGACGGTATTTATGACGGCAGACTGTACGAGAGAGCGGCGTTTGCCATACTCAGCCTGCGCATTATATGCGCGGTTTGCGTGTACGCAATATCCGAAGATACCGAAGTTTCGGTTGATGGTTTAATTGAGACGGCGCGGTTATATTCTCTTGAGATAGAATATTCTGACGAAAATATTGAAAAGCTTCTTGAAAGCTTGGCAGAGCAGGTGTTGTAATTGAAAGTTATTATTTGTGTTGACGACGGCGGCGGACTTATGTTCAATAACCGCCGTCAGAGCCGTGACAGAGCCGTTGTTGAGGATATATTAAAGCTTACCGACGGTAAAAATTTGTATGTAAATCAATATTCGGCAAAGCTCTTTGACGGGGCGGCGAACATATGCGTCTCGGACAATCCGATGAAAGCGGCGCAAAGCGGAGATTACTGCTTTGTTGAAAATATAAGTGCCGCAGAGTATTCGGACAAAATCGAAGAGGCGATAGTCTATAACTGGAACAGAATGTATCCGTCGGATTTTAAGGCGGATTTTGATTATAAAAAGATGACTTTAAAAGACAGCGTTGATTTTGAGGGAAGTTCACATTCTAAAATAACAAGAGAGGTGTATGTAAAATGATAAGAAGAGCGGCGGGCATACTGATGGCGCTGTATATTATGATATCATCGCCTGCCTGTACGGTTCCGGGGACAACGGACGGCGCAAATACTGCCGGACAAGGAATCCCCGAGTACAGCGGTGCGCCGTATGTTGAGATAAACGGAAATGTACCCGAGTTTACCGATGGCGATATGACAACGGATTCGTTTGAAACATACAGCGAGCTTGACAGCCTGGGGCGCTGCGGAACCGCGTATGCGTGCGTCGGCAGAGACCTTATGCCGACAGAGAAGCGCGGCAGTATCGGAAGCATAAAGCCGTCGGGCTGGCACTCGGTCAAATATGATTTTGTTGACGGCAAGTATTTGTATAACAGGTGCCACCTGATAGGATATCAGCTTACCGCCGAAAACGCAAACAGAAGGAATCTTATAACGGGCACAAGGTATATGAATACAATCGGGATGCTTCCGTTTGAAAATATGGTTGCCGATTATGTCAAAGAGACCGACAACCACGTATTGTACAGGGTTACGCCGATGTTTGAGGGAGATAACCTTGTCGCAAGCGGAGTGAAAATGGAGGCGCTTTCGGTTGAAGACCGCGGCGACGGGATTTCGTATAATGTGTTTGTATATAATGTTCAGCCGGGAGTAATAATAAATTACGAAAACGGCGACAGCAGAGAGGAATAGCAGAAATCGGGGCGATATTTTCATCGCTCCGATTTTTTATATATCGAACACAGAGTTTTATAAAAATACGAATTTCGGCATATTTGTGATTGACGGAGTAAAGTGAAAGTGGTATAATATAATAGTTTAATAATAATCTTTTTTAAAATAAAATAACAGGAGAGTGATAACGTGGCAGAGAGCAGAAACACTCATACGCCGGCAGGTCTTACCGATATGCTTGTTGACGAGTGCGAAACCAAATTCAGAATCGAATCAGCGGCAAAGGAGGTTTTTGCCCATCACGGATATCATATGGTTCAGCCTCCTACATTTGAATATTATGATGTGTATGACGCGGCGGTTACAAAAGCGGAAAATATGTTCAAGTTTTTTGACAGTAACGGACGTATGCTTGCTTTGCGCCCCGACCTTACAACCTCGGTTGCAAGAATCGCGGCAACAAAGCCGCTGGGCGAGCTTCCTTACAGAATTGCGTATTCGGGAAGCGCCTTCAGAAATGATGAGGCTTTCAGCAACGCGAGACAGAGAGAGTTTTCGCAGGTGGGAATCGAACTTATCGGCGACGGCAGCGCCGCGGCGGACGCTGAGGTTATCGAGATTTCGATTGAGGCTTTGCTGAAGTTCGGCATAAGCGACTTTCAGATTGATATGGGTCAGGTTGATTACTATAAAGGTCTTGCAGAGCTCGCGGGGCTAGACGGCGATTACAGCGATATGCTTAGGGCAAAAATAAACGACAAGGATTTTGTGGCGATAGCCGATATGCTTGAAAGGCTTAACATTTCAGACGATTTAAAAGAAGCGTTTTGCGATATGCCGAAGCTTTTCGGTGATATCGATATAGTTGAAAAAGAGCTTAAAAATGATATATTAAGCAATAAGTCAAGGGCTGCGCTTGAAAATCTTATGCAGGTGTATGAGATTTTAAAAAGCAAGGGTCTTGAAAAGTATATTGCCATTGACTTGGGGATGGTTCCGAACCTTGACTATTATACGGGTATAATAGTCAAAGGCTTTGCCAAGGGGGTTGCCTTTCCCATATGCTCGGGCGGCAGATATGATAATCTTACGGCTAAGTTCGGCAGAGAGCTGCCCGCAACGGGTGTGGCGATGGGAATAGAAAGGGTTATGACGGTTCTGTCGGATTCGGTCTGCGTTAAGGATGATTCCGCGTCGGAATATATAACCGTTGCGCTTGCAAAGGGCAGACTGGCAGAGCTTTCAATCGAGATATTTGAAAGGCTTGGCTTTGACGTTTCGGAGATGAAGTCAAAGACAAGAAAGCTTATCTTTACCGATGAGAAAAATAAGTTTAAGTTTATCCTGGTAAAAGCGTCCGACGTACCCGTGTATGTAGAGTACGGAGCTGCCGACATAGGCGTTGTCGGCAAGGACACGCTTTTGGAAAGCGGCAAGGATGTGTACGAGCTGCTGGACTTGGGCTTTGGCAGATGCAGAATGGCCGTTGCGGGTCCCGCGTCGATGCGCGGACGGCTGGACGGAAGAAATATAATGAGGGTTGCCAGCAAGTATCCGCATATCGCGCGCGATTACTTTCACCGCGTGAAGGGGCAGACGGTGGATATCATCAAGCTTAACGGTTCGGTTGAGCTTGGGCCGCTTGTCGGACTTTCTGAAGTAATAGTGGATATTGTGGAGAGCGGAAAAACGCTTAAAGAAAACGGACTTGAGGTTCTTGAAGACGTATGCGAGCTGTCCGCGCGGCTTGTAGTGAACAGAGTCAGCCTTAAGATTCACCGCGAGAGGATACTGTCTCTTGTGGCAGACGTTAAAAACGAGCTTAAGGAGGACTGAGAATATGACAATTTATCCCGCGATTGATATTATAGACGGTGCCTGCGTCAGACTGGTACAGGGGGATTATTCGCAAAAGACAAAGTTTGCGGACGACCCGTGCGAGGTTGCAAAGAAGTGGCAGAACTTAGGCGGAGAGTTTATACATATAGTGGACTTGGACGGCGCAAAAAGCGGTGATACACCTAACTTTGAGCTTATAAAAAAGATTGCCGCCGCTGTTGATATTCCGATTGAGGTCGGCGGCGGAATCCGTTCAATCGATACGGTTGACAAGTATTTAAACGGCGGAGTTGAAAGGGTTATAATAGGCACATCGGCGCTTAAAAATCCCGAATTTGTCAAAGAAGCCGTTTTAAAGTACGGCGGCAGAATAGCGGTGGGGATTGACGCAAAAGACGGAATGGCGGCAGTCTGCGGCTGGGAGGAAGTCAGCCGAACCCCCGCGGCAGAACTGGCAAAGCAGATGGAATCAATCGGAGTAAGACATATAATTTATACGGATATAGCAACCGACGGAATGCTCGGCGGCCCGAACTTAAAGGCGATGAAAGAGATGATAAACGCTGTTTCGGTCAACATAATCGCCTCAGGCGGGGTTACATCGATTGAGGATATAAAGGCTCTCAGAGAATTGGGGGCAGAGGGCGTGATAATAGGAAAAGCGCTGTATACCGACAGGATAAATCTTTCCGAGGCGGTAAAAGAGGCAAAAAAGACGGTGTAGAAACTTAAAAAAGATATAGATATAAAAAGAAAGGATAATATAAAATGGCAAATACGGATTTTATCAAAAACCTTAAATTTGATGACAGGGGGCTTATCCCTGCCGTGGCACAGGACGCGGTAAGCGGCGAGGTGCTGATGCTTGCATATATGAATGAGGAAAGCATTAAGCTTACGCTTGAGACGGGACACGCTACATACTTCAGCAGAAGCAGACAAGAGCTGTGGGAAAAGGGTTCGCACTCGGGACACCTTCAGTTGGTTAAAGAGATGCTTGTCGATTGCGATCAAGATGCAATAGTGCTTAAAATCGAGCAGATAGGCGCGGCTTGTCATACGGGCAATGTGTCGTGCTTCTATCGCAGAGTGGTTGACGGCAAGCTTGTTGAGATTCCGACAGGCATCGACACAAACCCCAAAATTTTGTACGATGTTTACAATATTATATTGGACAGAGTGAAGAACCCCAAGGAAGGCTCGTACACGAATTACCTGTTTGAAAAGGGAATTGATAAAATGCTCAAAAAAATCGGAGAGGAATCGGCAGAGGTCATTATCGCGTCAAAGAATTATGTAAAGTCTGAGGTTCAATACGAAACGGCGGATTTGCTTTATCATCTTGCGGTTGTCCTTGTTGAAGAAGGCCTTACCTGGGACGATGTATTTGCAGAGCTTCGCTCAAGGTATAATAAGTAATTATGACTAAGTATAAAAAGCTGCTGGTTTTGCCTTGCACAGTAATATTGATATGCGGATATATAATCGGGTTTAATATGATTAAAAGAGCCGACAGGGCAGCGGAAATATCCGATGCGGCGGCGGTCGCAAATGTAAATACAAATACAAATGTAAATGACGACCGGCAGATAAATGAAAATTCGGACGGCGATGCCGACGGCAAAGAGGCTGCGGATTCGGCCGAAGAGGATAAAGAAGAGGCAAAAGATGCCAAAGATACGGATGACAATAAAAATGCCGAGCTTGCGGCAATCGGGCATAAAATAAATATTAATACCGCCGATGAAAAAGAGCTTATGCTTCTTGACGGAATAGGCGAAACATATGCCAAAAGAATAACAGAGCTTCGCACACAGCTCGGAGGGTTCACTTCAATCGAACAGCTGAAGAAGGTTAAGGGCATAGGCGACAAAAGGTTTGAGAAGCTTAAGGATTATGTAACGGTAGAGTAGCGATGCCGCGGGTTAAAATTTATAAAAGATTCAGATAGGAGAATAAAGATGGGACTTTTTTCAAACAGATTCGAGAAGGCGGGCCCGGGGGTAGACCCCGATGCGCCTCAGAAAAGGAGTTTTTTCAGATTTTTTGAATTGTTTTTCAGAAAGTTTACAAGGTTTGTTAAAGTAAATCTTATGTACAGCCTTGTGATGATTCCGACGTTTTTGGTGGTCTTTGTTTTGATTTTTATAGCAGGCAGCGGATTGTTCGGCGAGAATGTTTCGGTTGAAGACAGCGCGTACGCAACGTTTATCATTGCGTTTTTCTGCACCAACCTGTTTGTAAATATTTTCGGAATGGGCCCCGCAACGGCGGGAATTACATATATTATGCGCAACTTTGCAAGAGAAGAGCACGCGTGGATATGGAGCGATTTTAAAGATACGTTTAAGTCAAACTTTAAGCAGGCGTTGGCGGTTTATCTTATAAACCTTGTTATGCTTGTTGTAGGCTACATTGCATTGATGTTTTATACCCACCAAAGCGGCGCAATCGGCGCATTAAGATATGTTATGTATATGATAATCATTGTTTTTGCTATGATGAATATGTATATATATCCGATGATGATAACGTTTAAGCTTTCGCTTAAGGATTTGTACAGAAACGCTCTGCTTTTTGCGGTGGGAAAGCTTCCGTCAAATCTGCTGATATTGTTTTTGTCGGTGATGATTCACATAGGTCTGCCGATATTTGCGGTTCTGTACATGGGACAGTATTTTTTGGTTGCGCTTATCGTGCTTGGTCTGCTTGAGGTCTTGCTTACACAGAGCTTTACCGCGTTTATGGTAAACTTTAACGTGTACCCGAAGATGAAGAAGTATATGCTTGATATGATGCCCGATGCCGAGAAGACAGAGGAGACAAAATCTATTTTTGAGGACGATGTAAGAACGCGCAGAGAGAGATAAACTGCAGATAAGGACAAAACGGAAAATGCTTGAGAAGATAAAAGAGCCGAAGGATTTAAAAAATCTGAATATCGATGAGCTGTACTGCCTTGCGGACGAGATACGCCGCTTTTTGGTGAAGCATATATCAAAGGCGGGCGGTCATCTGGCGGCAAACCTCGGTGTTGTTGAGCTGACAATAGCGCTGTTTTTAGAGTTTGACCCGTACAGAGACAGAGTTGTGTGGGACGTAGGTCATCAGTCGTATGTTCACAAGATTCTGACGGGCCGTGCCGACAGATTTGATACCCTCAGAAAGTTCGGGGGGCTTTCGGGCTTTCCGAAGATAAGCGAGAGCCTATCCGACGCGTTCAATTCGGGGCACAGCTCGACCTCGATTTCGGCGGCTGCCGGGTTTGCGGCGGCGGCAAGACTTAACAAAACGGATGAAAGAACCGTTGCCGTTATAGGCGACGGTGCAATGACGGGCGGAATGGCATTTGAAGCGATGAATCACGCAGGCAGCGCGAAGCTTCCGATAACGGTAATTTTAAATGATAACGGAATGTCAATATCCAAAAACGTCAGCGCGCTTTCAAACCGTTTGAAAAAGATACGAAGTACGGCAAGATATTTCAGACTTAAATCCAACGTAAAATCCACGCTTGACAGGATTCCGATAATCGGTGCGCCGATGAAGAGGTTTATATCGGACACAAAAAGTAAGGTAAGGGGAATAATACTTCCCAACACCATATTTGAGGACTTCGGATTTAAATATCTCGGTCCCGTAGACGGACACAATATCGAGGATTTGCGTGCGGTGTTGGCACAGGCAAAAGATATGAATGAGCCCGTGCTGATTCACATACACACAAAAAAGGGTAAGGGCTATGCCCCGGCAGAAAAAAATCCCGACTTTTTTCACGGCGTTCAAAGCTTTGACGAGAGTACGGGCGTGCCGAAAAACGTTTTGGGCGAGACGTGGTCAGACTGCTTCGGCGCGGCGATGTGCAAAATGGCAGAGAATAATCACAGGCTTGCCGCCATTACTGCGGCGATGCCTCTCGGAACGGGGCTTGTCGATTTTGCAAAGCGGTTTCCCGACAGATTTTTTGATGTTGCAATAGCGGAACAGCACGCGGTTACTTTTTCCGCGGGGCTGGCAAAGTCGGGCATAACGCCTGTTGCGGCTATATATTCAACATTTTTGCAAAGGGCGTATGACCAGATTATACACGATGTTTCGCTTATGAAGCTTCACGTTGTATTTGCGATAGACCGCTGCGGACCTGTGGGCAGCGACGGAGAAACGCACCAGGGTGTGTACGATATCGCATATATGTCGCAGATGCCCGGTATGACGGTGTTTTCGCCGTCAAATAAGCTTGATTTTATTGATATGCTTGATTTTGCGGTAAACAAGATGAACTCTCCCGCGGCGGTCAGATATCCGAGGGGAGAGGTTTGCGATGAAGCCGTCGAGAGGCTTAGTCCGTATAAGCCGCGGCTTGTGCGCGATGGCTGCGATGTGTTTATCGCGGCGGTGGGAATCACCGTCCGTGACGCGCTTGAAGCGGCTGAAATTCTGGAAAGGAACGGAGTTTCGGCGGCGGTTGCGGACGTGCGCTGTATAAAGCCGATAGATGTTGATTTTATGAAAGAATATTCCGCAGACAAGCGGATTGTCGCAAGCGTCGAAGACGGCATTGCGACCGGCGGCTTCGGGCAGCAGCTTGCGGCTCTTCTTATGCAGCCGGTGATGAATTTTGCGTATCCCGATGTTCCGATTGTTCAGGGAAGCGTAAGCAAGCTTAAGCAAAAATACGGAATGGACGCCGAGAGTATAGCTGAGAAAATACTTAAGGTTTTAAAATAGATTTACAGGCGGAAGATGCCGCCGCGGTTATTGAGAGGTAAGTTTAATGGCAAAGCAAAGACTTGACGTATACCTTGCCGAAAACGGATTGGTTAAAAGCCGAAGCGAGGCACAGTCGGTTATAATGGCAGGAGAGGTGTACGTTAATAATCAGAAGGCGGCAAAAGCCGGAGATCAGATAAACGGAGACGAAAAGATAGAGGTTCGCAGCAAGGCGCTTAAATATGTAAGCCGCGGCGGCTTGAAGCTTGAAAAGGCAATGCAGGTCTTTCCTGTTTCGCCCGATAAAAAGGTTTGTATGGATATCGGCGCGTCAACGGGAGGATTTACAGACTGTATGCTTCAGAACGGAGCGGTAAAGGTATATTCGGTTGACGTGGGCTACGGGCAGCTGGCGTGGTCTCTGCGCTGTGACGAGCGCGTTGTAAATATGGAGCGCACAAACATAAGATACCTTGAAGAGGATAAACTTGACGATAAGATAGACTTTTTTTCGGTTGATGTGTCATTTATATCGCTTAAGCTTGTTCTGCCCGTTGCGTGGAAGCTCTCGACAGACGACGCGGAGGGCATATGCCTGATAAAGCCGCAGTTTGAGGCAGGCCGCGACAAGGTCGGCAAGAAGGGCGTTGTACGCGACGCGGCTGTTCATAAAGAAGTGATTCACAGGGTATTTGACTTCACGCGGGAAGTCGGATTTAAAATCCGCGGACTTGATTTTTCGCCGATAAAGGGACCCGAAGGGAACATAGAATATTTAATGTATATATCAAAATCGGGTGAGGACGCATATATTGACATTGACGCATTGGTCGACAAATCACACGAGCTTGCGAGGTAGAAAAAGAGGTGGCGTAGTTGAAGAATATTGCGGTGATACCAAACGTTTCAAGGGATATCGGCTTGACGGAAACTAAGAAGATAATCGATATACTGCACAGCTATAAGGCAAATGTCTTTGCCGAGAAAAGGTTTGAGCCAAAGCTTGGCGGCAATATAAGTTACGGAAGCGTTGATGAAATTCTTCGGCGTGCCGATGCCGCCGCGGTGCTTGGCGGAGACGGAACAATTTTAAATATCGCTCCGCAGGCGGCTGTGCTGGGCGTGCCGATAATCGGTATAAACCTCGGAAACTTGGGTTTTTTGTCTCAGGCGGAAAAGGGCGACTATTCGATATTTGAAAGTATTTTTAATGACGATTACAGCGTGACAAGCTGTATGATGCTTGACGCTGTTGTAGTCAGACAGGGTGTAGAGGGCGAGCGCTTTCTGGCACTTAATGAGATAGTAGCCGCGGCAGGCGGCGCGTCCAAGATGATAAATGTTACCGCAGCGGTAAACGGAACCAATATCGGCTCATACTCAGCCGATGGACTGATTGCGGCAACGGCTGTCGGTTCAACGGCGTATTCGCTCTCTGCCGGCGGCGCGGTTCTGCACCCCGACCTTGACGCGATGATTATAACACCGATTTGTCCTCATACTTTAAAGGCGCGGTCGATGGTTGTTCCGGGCAATGACGAGATATGGATTTCGCCCGCAAAGCCGTATCGGTCGGAGATGATGATTCTTGTGGACGGAGAGACGCGCGGAACTCTTGAAAACGATGAGTTTATAAAGATAACAAAATCAAAATACCGTACGCGGCTGATTAAGCAAAGCGGCAGAAACTTTTTTGATGTGCTTAGAGAAAAGCTGTCTGACTGACGAGGGGAGGAAGAATTGTGCTTAGAGAACTTCATATAAAAAATGTGGCTGTTATAGAAGAGGTAACGGTCGAGTTTGATAACGGATTTCAGACTCTCACCGGTGAAACGGGTGCAGGTAAATCAATACTTATCGATTCAATCAATATGGCTCTTGGCGGACGCGGAAGCCGTGACATAATCCGCACGGGTACCGAATACGCTCAGGTTGACCTTGCGTTTGAGATAGAAGATGACGAGGTGGCAGACTGCCTTGCGGAGCTTGGAATAGACTGCGAGGACGGAACGGTTCTGATAAGCCGCAGACTTCAGACCGACGGGAAAAGCAGGTCGCATATAAACGGAAAGCTTACCCCGCTGAACGTTGTCCGCGAAATGGGAGAGCTTCTGCTGACCATTCACGGACAGAATGACAATCAAAGCATACTTTCGCCAAAGACCCATCTTAAGTTTGTGGACGAGTACGGCGAACACAATGATGTGCTTGAAGAATATAAAAAGCAGTATAAAACGGTTAAAGATATAAGGACAATGCTTTCAGAGCTTGAGACGGACGAGCACGGCAAGAAAGAACTTACAGAGCTTCTTTCTTTTCAGATTGACGAAATAGACGCGGCTAAGCTGAAGACGGGCGAGGAAGAAGAACTTGAAGAGAGACGCTCGTTTCTGCAAAATGCCGAACAGCTTGCCGAGGACGCGGGCGGCGCATATTACGCCCTGCACGGCGGCGATGAAGAAAGCAACGGCGCGCTTGACGGATTGGCAGAGGCTTTAAGGCTTTTGGATGAGGCAAAGGAATTTGACCAAAGACTTGCACCGTATTACGATACGCTTACATCGGTTCTGGCTGATACCGAGGACGTTATGCACGAGCTCAGAATATATTCGGACGGCATAGACTACAGTCAGGAAGAGCTTGACAATACCGAATCACGGCTAAGTCTTATATATTCGCTTAAGCGCAAGTACGGAAGCACAATAGAAGAGATTTTGGATTACGCCCAAAAATCGCGTGAAAGGCTTGAGGCAATCGAAAGCAGCGACGAGCGCAGAGCAGAGCTTACCGAGAAGCTTTCGGCAGAGACGGAAAAGCTTTCGGAAATTGCCGCGCGGCTCACAAAGGCAAGAACGGCGGCGGCAATAACCCTTCAGGAGAGAATTATGGACGAGCTTGCGGATCTCGATATGCAAAAGATGCGTTTTTCGGCAGAGGTGCGTATGGCAGAGGACGAGGGCGGTTCGGCTAAATTCTCATCGGACGGCTGCGACAGCGTTGAGTTTATGATTTCGGCAAATCCGGGCGAAAGCTTAAAGCCGCTTGCAAAGATTGCTTCGGGCGGCGAGATGTCAAGAATTATGCTGGCTATAAAGTCGGTGCTGTCTGACAGCGACAAGGTTGAAACAATGATTTTTGATGAAATCGATACGGGAGTAAGCGGAAGAGCGGCGCAAAAAATAGCCGAGAAGATGGGTATGCTTGCAAAAAAACGCCAGATTTTGTGTATTACGCATTTGCCGCAGATTGCGGCTATGGCAGACTGTCATTATATTATAGAGAAAAGCTCTGACGGCGGAAGCACAAGAACGACGGTTCGGCGTATTGAAGGAGAGGAAAGAATCCGCGAGCTTGCCAGAATTATAGGCGGCGTTGCGGTGACCGAGCTGACTTTAAGTGCCGCGCGTGAGATGCTTGATATGGCAGAAGCGTATAAAAATAAATAAAACGCAGATATAATAAAACGGGAGGCGGCAGAGTATGGTCAAAAGCGGATTTGTTGTAGAAGTGGGAGAGAAGCTTGTAAAAGTCAGAATCGAGAGACAATCCGCGTGCGGCGGAAACTGTGCGGGCTGCCTCGGCTGCCCTGCGAACGCAAAAATCATTGAATGTCCCTACTGCGGAAGCCTTGCAAAGGGCGACAGGGTAAAGCTTGTTATGTCTGACGGCAGGTTTTTTAAAAATGTTTTTTGGGGATACGGCTTGCCGGCGCTGATGACCGTTTTCGGTGCGGCGGCAGGTTATGTTATATTTAAAAAAGAAGGAGCGTCCGTGTTGGGCGCGGCGCTGGGGCTTGCGGCGGGACTGCTTTCGGCACGGCTTATATTTAAAAGAAAAAACACAGAGATAACAGCCGTTGCGGCTGATAAAATCGGATAGGAATAAAGAGATGTTAATATCAGCAAGTAATATAGAAAAGAGTTTTTCGGGCAATGTAATATTTAAAAACGTCAGTCTGACGATAGAAGACGGCTGCCGCTATGGATTAATCGGCGTAAACGGAGCGGGCAAATCAACGCTTTTGTCTATTCTTTTTGAGAACGCGGATTATGACAGCGGCGAGGTGTACAGAAAAGCGGATTTGCACGCAGGAGTTTTAAAGCAAAATTCGGGGCTTGAACGCGACAGCTCGATTATCGAAGAGATGAGAAAGGTTTTCTCGGACGTTCTTGAAGCGGAGGTGGAAATGCGCCGAATCGAGAGCGAAATGTCAGAGCTTGACGAGACGGATAAAGACGGATATCGAAGATTGTCTGCCGCGTATGCCGCAAAGCAGGCGTATATTGACAGCCGCGACGGATATAACATAGATGTTAAAATCAAAACGGTGTTAAACGGTATGGGCTTTGCGGACAAGCAGCTTGACACGCCGATAAATATTTTAAGCGGCGGCGAAAAGACAAGGCTTGCCATTGCGCGGCTGCTGCTTGAGGCACCCGAGCTTCTTGTCCTTGACGAGCCGACAAACCACCTTGATTTTAAAACACTCAGCTGGCTTGAGGATTATCTGGCAGATTATAAGGGCGCGATATTCGTTATCTCGCACGACAGATACTTCCTTGATAAAATAGTTGACAATATTTTTGAGATGCAGGCGGGGTCGCTTTATACCTATAAGGGAAACTATTCGGCTTATCTTGTTCAAAAAGAGGAAAGATATGAAAGAAGTATAAAAGAATATGAGGCGCAGCAGGAGGAAATCGCAAGGCTTCAGACATACGTGGATAAAAATATTGTCCGTGCGTCTACCTCGGCAAGCGCCAAGTCAAGATTAAAAACGCTTGAAAATATGGATATTCTTGAAAACCCCGAATATTATGAAAAGAAGATAAGACTGAAGTTTGAAACAACAAAACAGTCATACAAGGATGTTTTGACGGTTAAAGATTTGACGGTTACCGTCGGCAGTGAACGCAAGAATCTGTGCAGTCATATAAATCTTTCGGTAAAGCGCGGCGAAAAAATTGCGGTAATCGGCGACAACGGAATAGGAAAATCATCGCTTTTTAAGACGATACAGGGGATAATTCCGCATTATGACGGCGAGGTTGAGTGGGGAAAGAACGCAACAATCAGTTATTATGAGCAGGAAAATCTTAATTTAAATCCCGAAAACCGTGCGATAGACGAGCTGTGGGACCGCTTTCCGCATATACCCGAGGCGCAGATAAGAAAGGTTCTCGGCAATGTTCTTTTAACAAAAGAAGAGGTCTTCAGACCCGTCAAGGTCATAAGCGGCGGCGAGAGGGCGCGCCTTGCCCTTTGCATAATAATGCTTGAAAAATCCAACGTTCTGCTTCTTGACGAGCCGACAAACCATCTTGATTTAAATTCCAAAGAGGTGTTGGAGAGCGCCCTTTCGGACTATGACGGCACGGTTATATTTATCTCGCACGACAGATATCTGCTGAACAAAATTCCGGACAAAATAGTCGAGATAACCCGTAACGGTGCGGTTGTGTATGACGGAAATTACGAGTATTATAAAGAAAGGCTTTTAGATATTAAGTCAAAAGAGACGGCAAAGGACAGCGAAAAACCGATAAAAAAAGCCGAAACAACGTACAGGAGCAAAGAGCAGAGGCGTGCCGATGCTCAGCGAAAGCAGCGTATCCGCGAACTTGAAAATGAGATTTCGTATCTTGAACAGACCTGTGCAGAGCTTGAAAAAGAGCTTTCGGCGGAAGAGGTATACTCAAATTTTGAGCTGACGCGCGAAAAGTCACTTCAGCTTGAAGAGGCGAACAAGCGGCTTGAGGTCTGCTTCGGCGAGTGGGAAGAGCTTGCCGAAGAGTAGAAACCGTATGTATAATTTATGATATTTAACCAATAATATACATAACCCGATATCAGCTATCAGGTTAAATTGTTTTGGGATGTGGTTTCTTGAATTGCAGAGAGCTGGCTGAGAATATTCTGACCGGAGTAGGCGGAAAGGAAAACGTTGTTTCTGTTTTAAACTGCGCAACAAGGCTGAGAATCAAGTTAAAGAACAGAGACAATGCCGACACGGCGGAGATAAAACGCCTCGGCGGAGTTATGGGAGTGGTAGAGAGCCTCGGCAGATATCAGGTCGTTGTGGGCAGCCGCGCCGACAAGATATGCGCAGAGTTTAAAAAGCTTATCTTTTATGATGAGGACAGAAAGAAAAATAAAATATTTACAAAAGAGAATTTAAGAGCCTTTGAAAAGTATTTCAGGGCTCTGTTTTATATAATGCTTGCGATTTGCCTTTTGGTGATGATAGGGGTAGTTCTTGCAAAACTGTCAAATGCGGACACCGATAATATCCCCGGATATGATATCGCGGAGGCAATGGCGGGCGCGGCGGCTGTTACGGTTCCGTTTTTGATTTTATGCGGATTTATAAAAAGGGTATCTGCAAAACGGAAAAGAAAGAATAAAGATATAAAAGCAGATATAATTTACGCGCCGCTCAGCGGAGCGGTAAGCGAGCTTAAAGATGTAAAAGCTTCTGTTTTTTCCGATGAAGGCTTTGGCAAAGGAGCAATAATAAACCCCGAGACAAATCTGCTTATTGCCCCTGCAAACGGAGTTGTAGAGGGAATATCGGTGGCGGGAAACGCGGTTATGCTCAGCTTAGACTGCGGAGCCGAAATAATTATACAAATAGGAATAGATACCGAGAATTTAAACGGCCGCTATTTTAATATATTTGTCCAAGAGGGCGACAAAGTAAGGATGGGCGAGCCGCTTGCGGAATTTGACGCGCTTGGTATCCGCGGCGAGGGGAACGACCTTGCAACAGCCGTTGTCGTTGCAAACCCCGAAAAATTTTCTGAAATAAAAATAGCGGCGGATTATGTGTCCGAACAGCGGCCTTTTTTAATACTTGCCGAGGCGGAATTGCCTGCGTCCGCGGTTGACAAAAGACAGAAAATGTAGTAGAATATATTTTATATAAATATGTTGAATTGGGAGAGCGGTACTATGCTGAAAAAGAGATATTATGTGTTATTTTTGGCGGTGCTGTCTTTTTTTGTGCTTGTCGGCTGCAGTAATGCCGCGGCGGCAAATAAATTCGGAAAGACTAAGGCAGAGGCCGTAAGCGGCGGACCGGCAGTAAAAATGTATATGCCGATGCAAAAGGCTGAAATAGCCGACGTAACGGGAAAGATAAATATTACGGCAACAAAAGGCGCGGAGGCAGAGGCAAAAAAGCTTTTTGATGAAAATACGTCAGAGGCGGCAAGCTATGAGAAGGATATGTCCGTAACCGTTGATATGGGCAGAGAAATTTTGCTTACTCAGATAGTGTACTATGCCGCCCAAATTGACAAAGAGAACGGAAACAATTGCCTTGGCACAAGATTTTACGCTTCAAATGACAATAAAAATTATGTCGAGCTTGCGGTTATAGACGACACAGTCCCCCCCGAAAACGGGAGGTTTGAAATTGACTTCGGCGGCTTTGGCGAATACAGATACTTTCGTATAAATCTCCCCGCGAGGTCAAATATAAGCGAAGTAGAGTTTATGACAACCGATTGTTTTACAATCGAGAAGCAGGAGGACGGAAGGTCAAAGGTGAATCTTTCCGTCTCGGTATATGACGCGGCATATGATATAAACGCCACCGTTTTGGGGGTTGCGTATAATAAAAACGGAGTTATTAAAAGAGCGGTAACCCTTTCAAAAGAGTTTAAGCGCGGCGCGGAATCTGACTTTAATATCACGTTGGATAAGCTCTCTGCCGAAGAGGGTGACAGCTATCGGGTGGTTGTATTTGATGACAAAGGGGCATCACCGATTGCGGCACCTCTTGTGTACAGAGTTGACGGCGCTTCAAAAAAACTTCAAACCTCGTACCTTTTCGGAAGCAATATGATTATGCAGGCGGATAAGCCTGCGGTTGTAAGCGGAAAGGCCCCAAGGGGCAGCAGCGTCACGGTCGAGCTTGAAAGCAAGTCGGGCGGCGCGGTTAAGCAGACGGCGGCTGCCGATTCGGACGGAAGCTGGCAGGTGAATCTGGGCAGCTTCAGCGCGGGCGGAAGTTATACAATGAAGATTATGGGCAGCGGAAGCGTGATAAAGTATAAGGATATTACCTTCGGCGACGTATGGCTTTGCACGGGTCAGTCCAATATGGATTATTATATGATGGGCGGAGACGATACGACTGCAGAGCTTAAGGACAGCAAAAATATCGAGAATGAAAATATAAGAATTTTAAACTTCTGGAACAAGGGCATAGACGGTGCGGCAAGCCCGGTTGACAACCCTCCGTCGGACGGAGTGTATTGGCACGCCGCGTCATCGGATACGGTGGCGTATTGCTCTGCGGTGGGGTACTATTTTGCGCGTGAGCTTCAGCAAAAGACCGATCGCCCTGTGGGAATCGTAAACGTTGCCGTCGGCGATACCGAGATAAACCGCTGGATTTCCAAGGGCTTAAAATGCGGAAGCTTTACGTCAACCGACGGCGATTTATACAATAACAGAATTTATCCGATGTCAAAGATTGCCTTTAAAGGGATAATTCTGTATCAGGGTGAGGCGGATCAGTACAGAACGCATCTTACCTCGCAGCAGTATTCAGACGCTATGGCGGGATTGGTTGACAGCTACCGTAAGATATGGGGTGCAGACCTTCCGTTCTACTGGGCGCAGCTTGCGCGGTACAAGACCGATGAATCCGAAATCCGCGAGGGGCAAAGACTTGCGCTTTCAAAGGTATCGGTTAAGAACAACACAGGTATGATAGTTTTAAATGACATAACGGGAAATTATGACGGCGGCAAGGGAAGCTGCCGCGATGACATTCATCCGTGGAATAAAAAGACCGTTGCCGAAAGATTTGCGCGGTACGCTCTGCGCGACTGCTACGGCGAGAATGTTGACGTAAGCGGCCCTATATTTAAAGAGGCAAAGCGCAGCGGAAACAAAATGATTGTTACGTTTGAGTGCCGCGGCGGACTTAAAGTGATGCCGAAGGAACAGTATGCCGATAAACAGACGGACGAAAAGATAAAGAAAGAAAGTACAGATACATCGCTGCCTATGGAATTTGAGATAGCGGGAAGCGACAAAAAGTTTGAAAAGGCAGACGCGGTGATAGAAGGAAACAGCGTTATACTGACAAGCGGAAAGGTTAAAATCCCCGTTTATGTGCGCTATGCGTGGGGTGCATATCCCGAGATGCCGAATCTGACTGATGAAACGGGGCTTCCGACTGCGACATTTACCACCGAATCCGGCGGAGCGGCGAAAAATTAAAGCGCATCAGAACGGCGTTTTATAACAATTTCGTTTCATAAATATGACAAATGTGTTGCTTTATTGACATAGAAAATACTTTAAGCTATACTTAAAATATAAAAGTGTAACCAATATTAGGCTTGGCATATCGGGCTTGGCTTCCGTATGCCTAAGTATATAAGATTTATAACGGGCAAGAATATAAAGTGCCCGATGGTCTGCAATACAAGGAGATGAAACGGATGCGTTGTTTTTACTGCGGAAATTTGGAAAGCAAGGTTGTTGATTCGCGTTCGACAGAGGACGGAACGGCTATCAGAAGAAGAAGAGAGTGTTTAAACTGCGGAAAGAGATTTACAACATATGAAAAGATAGAAAGTGTTCCTATCGTCGTTATAAAAAAAGACGGGTCAAGGCAGACGTATGACCGTGAAAAGCTGCAGCGCGGAATTATGAATTCCTGCGCAAGCAGACCCGTATCTATGGACACGGTTGACGGAATCCTTGATAAAATCGAAAGCACGGTGCATAATTCGCTTGAGCGAGAGGTTTCAAGCCAAAAAATCGGACAGATGGTTATGGATGAGCTGCGGCAGGTAGACGAGGTGGCATATGTCAGATTTGCCTCTGTTTACAAGCAGTTTAAGGACATAGACACCTTTAAGGCAGAACTTGAAAAGATGATGGGAAAAAAGGATGAGAGTAAATAATCAGAAATTTTTTAAATTTTTTGAAAAAAAGGGTTGACAAATAAAAAAATAAGTAGTATAATAGCGGTTGTAAAGGCAAAGATGTCTTGAAGGGTATTACCCTTTTAGACATCTTTGCCTTTTTTGTTTGCAAAAACAAAATCGAACCAAATCTTAAACATCAAAACAAATAAATTATCTTAAGGAGGATAATTGTTATGAAAACAGTTTCGGATTATTTCGGCAGTTTGGTATTTGACGACAGAGTAATGAAGGCAAAGCTTTCGGCAAAGGTTTACTCATCACTTAAAAAGACAATCGATGAAGGCGCAAAGATTGACCCGGCGGTTGCCGACGCTGTTGCGGGAGCAATGAAAGAATGGGCAGTGGAACACGGCGCAACTCATTATACGCATTGGTTTCAGCCGATGACAGGCGTCACCGCCGAGAAACACGACAGCTTTATTGACCCGGCACCTGACGGACGCGTGCTTATGGAGTTTTCGGGAAAGGAGCTTATAAAGGGCGAACCCGATGCATCATCGTTCCCGTCGGGCGGACTCAGAGCAACGTTTGAGGCAAGAGGCTATACAGCGTGGGATCCGACATCATATGCGTTCATCAAAGGAAAGACGCTTTGCATTCCGACAGCGTTTTGCTCATACAGCGGCGAGGCTCTTGATAAAAAGACGCCGCTTCTGCGTTCAATGGAAGCGCTTAACAAACAGGCTCTCAGAATTCTTAAACTCTTTGGAAATACAGATGTACATTGCGTAAAAACTTCTGTAGGACCCGAGCAGGAATACTTCCTTGTAGATAAAAAGTATTATGACCAAAGAAAAGATTTGATATATACCGGTCGCACACTTTTTGGCGCGATGCCTCCTAAAGGTCAGGAACTTGACGATCATTACTTTGGTACAATCAAGCCCAGAGTTGAAGAATATATGCAGGATTTAAACGAAGAGCTGTGGAAGCTCGGAATCCTTGCAAAGACAGAGCACAATGAGGTTGCGCCGGCACAGCACGAGCTTGCACCTATCTACAGCACAACCAATATTGCGACAGACCACAACCAATTGACAATGGAGATTATGCAGAAGGTTGCCGCAAGACACGGTCTTGTCTGCCTGCTTCACGAAAAGCCGTTTGCGGGTGTAAACGGAAGCGGTAAGCACAACAACTGGTCAATTTCAACCGATACCGGGGTAAACCTTTTAACACCGGGCGAGACACCTTATGAAAACGCACAGTTTTTACTCTTCCTCTGTGCAGTCATCAAAGCGGTGGATGATTATCAGGATTTACTCAGACTTTCTGTTGCAACGGCAGGCAATGACCACAGATTGGGCGCAAACGAGGCTCCGCCGGCGGTTATCTCAATCTTTTTGGGCGATGAGCTGACAGAGATTCTGGACGCAATCGAAAACGATAAGCCTTACAGCGCGGCGGAAAAAACAAAGATGAAGCTTGGAGTAAACGTTTTGCCCAAGTTCCAGAAGGATAACACCGACCGTAACCGCACATCGCCGTTTGCGTTTACCGGCAATAAGTTTGAGTTCCGTATGCTTGGTTCTTCAAACAGTATTGCTTGTGCAAACATTATGTTAAACTCGGCTGTTGCGGAAAGCCTTAAGGTTTATGCCGACAGACTTGAGGGAGCCGAAGACTTTGATACCGCTCTTCACGATATGATTAAAAATACAATCAAAGACCATAAGAGAATTATCTTTAACGGAAACGGATATGATGATTCGTGGATTAAAGAAGCGACAGAAGAGAGAGGATTGTTAAACCTCAGAACAACTCCGGATTGTATGCCGAAGCTTCTTGATAAAAAGAATGTTGATATGCTTACAGCTCATAAGATTTACACCAAGACGGAAATTGAGGCACGCTGTGAGATTATGCTGGATAATTACAGCAAGGTTATCAACATTGAGGGCCTTACAATGGTTGATATGGCAAAGAAAGAGATTCTGCCCGCTGTTGAGGCGTACACGGCAGACCTTGCAAAAGCCGTTGCGGCTAAGACGGCGGCGGTTGAAGGACTTGGCTGCGAGTATGAAAAGAGCCTTATTAAAAAGCTCTCCTGCCTGACAGACAGAATCGCGGCGGCAGCAGATGACCTTGAAGGCGCGCTTGTAAAGCTTAAAACCGTTGACGACGTAACAGAGACGGCAAATGCCGACAGAGATGAAATTCTCCCGAAGATGGGCGTTTTGCGTGCGGTAGCGGATGAAGCGGAAACACTTACGGCTGAAAAGTATTGGCCCTTCCCGACTTACGGAGAGCTGCTTTTCGGAGTAAGATAAATTTTAAAAAATATTAGAATTTTTAATTATAAAATAGAAATTTGGAGGGATTATTATGGAATTCAGTTCGGTTAACACAATATGGGTACTGTTGGGTGCAGCTTTGGTGTTCTTTATGCAGGCGGGCTTCTCGCTTTGCGAAGCAGGTTTTACAAGAGCGAAGAACACAGGTAACATTCTTATGAAAAACCTTATGGATTTCTGTATAGGCACGCCGTGCTTCTGGCTTGTGGGCTTCGGCGTAATGTTCGGAACGGGTACAGCGGTCTTTGGCTGGTTTGACCCGATGATTATGAAGGATTACAGTTCGGTTTTGCCCGACGGCGTTCCGCTTTGGGCGTTTGCGATATTCCAGACAGTGTTCTGTGCAACATCGGCAACCATCGTCTCGGGCTCAATGGCAGAGCGTACAAAGTTTAGCGCATACTGCATTTACTCGGCGGCAATTTCACTTCTCATTTACCCGATTTCGGGTCACTGGATTTGGGGCGGCGGCTGGCTTTCAGAACTTGGTTTCCACGATTTCGCCGGTTCTACCACAGTACATATGGTCGGCGGTGTTTGTGCCTGCATAGGCGCGGCTATACTTGGTCCGCGTATCGGAAAGTATGGCAAGGACGGCAAGCCTAAGGCGATACTCGGTCACAATATGACAGCGGCTGCGCTTGGTGTATTTATTCTTTGGTTCTGCTGGTTCGGATTCAATGGAGCATCAACGGTTGGTATGGATTCTGATTCACAGGTAACACGTGCGGGTCTTGTATTCTTTAACACAAACCTTGCTGCTGCTTGTGCTTGCGTGGCAACGCTTATATTCACTTGGGTTCGGTACGGCAAGCCTGATGTTTCGATGACATACAATGCGGCTCTTGCGGGTCTTGTAGGTATTACGGCGGGCTGCGACACGGTTAGCCCGGTTGGCGCTGCAATAATGGGTCTTATCTTTGGTATAGTTATGGTTCTGGCAGTTGAGTTTTTCGATAAGGTTGCAAAGATTGATGACCCGGTCGGAGCTATCTCGGTTCACGGCGTATGCGGCGCACTCGGTACAATTTTGCTCGGCTTCTTCTCAACGGGCGGTGTGCCCGAGGCAGACGGAACACTTCCGGTTATGCAGGGTCTGTTCTACGGCGGCGGATTTAAATTCTTGGGCGTTCAGGCTCTCGGTGTTGTATCGGTTATAGTATATGTTGGCATAGTTATTACGATAGTATTCCAGATTTTGAAGCACACAATCGGACTTCGTGCAAGCGCTGAGGAAGAAATAACAGGTCTTGATATTTCTGAGCACGGATTGCTTAGTGCATATGCGGGAATAGCTATGGAGCCTGATACAACGGCGGCTGATTATTACGGCGATATAATGGGAGATGTTCCTGTTTCAAAGGCAGTTAAGGTTGAAGACAATTCAACTCCCGCAAAGCCTGCGACTGTAAGAGAAGGCGCAGATAAGTTCACTAAGATTGAGATTGTCTGCAAGGAAGCAAAGTTTGAATCTCTTAAGAATGCAATGATGGAACTTGGCATTACGGGTATGACAGTATCTCACGTAATGGGATGCGGAATCCAGAAGGGTAAGCCCGAATACTACAGAGGTGTTCCGGTTGAAACAAATCTCTTGCCTAAGGTTCAGGTAGACATCGTGGTAAGCAAGGTTCCGGTAAGAAGTGTCATTGAGACAGCTAAGAAGGTTCTTTACACAGGACACATCGGCGACGGTAAGATATTTGTTTACGATGTAGAAAACGTAGTAAAAGTACGTACCGGAGAAGAAGGCTTTGATGCTCTTCAGGACGTAGAATAAGAAATAAAAGCGTTTGAGGAAAGACAAGTAATATAAGATACGGCTTACAGAGAGTGTGAGACGGTGAGATTCACGCAGTACGGCTTATATGAATAACACTTTTCGAGCTTCAATCCGAAAGGATGCCGCAGCAGGTGTTCCGCCAAGCGAAGGTTTTGGCGGAGCACCGTTTGGGCGTTTTAATAGGTGCGACGCAATGTGCCGCGCGTAAGTCGGCAAAGCCTTGTCAGAGGCTTGGAAATTAAGTAAATATAGGTGGCACCGCAAGCACAGCACTTGCCCTATATGGATGCTGAAAATTTATTTAATTATTCGGAGGATATTATTATGTGTTCTATTATGGGTTATTGCGGAGGCGGCGCCTCAATAAAAGAGTTTAAAGTCGGATTTGACCGTACCATATCGAGAGGTCCCGATGACAGCAGAATTGTTGATACAGGCAGAGGCTTGCTGGGATTCCACAGACTGGCGATAATGGGGCTTACCGATGAGGGAATGCAGCCGTTTTCGATGGACAAAAGCTATGTAGTGTGCAACGGTGAGATTTACGGCTTCGGCAAGCTTAAAAAAGAGCTTGAGGCAAAGGGCTATACATTTAAAAGTGATTCAGACTGCGAGATACTTCTGCCGCTTTATAAAGAATACGGGGTTGATATGTTCAAAATGCTTGACGCCGAGTTTGCCTGCATAATATATGACGCAGTGTCAGACAGCTATATAGCGGCAAGAGACCCCATCGGCATCAGACCGCTTTTCTACGGATATGATAAAAACAAGGTTATCGTATTTGCAAGCGAGGCAAAGAACCTGGTCGGACTTTGTGATAAGATTATGCCTTTCCCTCCCGGACATTATTACAAAGACGGCGAGTTTGTATGCTATTGCCGTATTGAAGAGGTTGATAAGTATCTGCACGACGACATAGACACGGTCTGCAAAAACATTCACGATAAGCTGGTCAGCGGCGTTGAAAAGCGCCTTGTGTCAGACGCTAAAGTCGGCTTTCTGCTTAGCGGCGGGCTGGATTCGTCTCTTGTTTGTTCGATTGCCGCAAAGCTGTCTGATAAACCGATAAAAACATTTGCAATAGGTATGAGCGAGGATGCAATCGACTTAAAATATGCAAAAGAAGTCGCCGATTATATAGGCAGCGACCATACAGAGGTCATTATTTCAAAAGACGATGTTCTTAAAAACTTAGAGACGGTTATTGCTCTTCTCGGCACTTATGATATCACCACAATCAGGGCAAGTATGGGTATGTATCTGGTCTGCAAGGCAATACACGAGGAGACGGATATACGCGTACTGCTGACGGGCGAGATTTCGGACGAATTGTTCGGATATAAATATACCGATTTTGCACCAAGCGCAGAAGAGTTCCAGAAAGAAGCACAGAAGCGCCTGCGCGAGCTTTATATGTATGATGTTCTGCGTGCCGACCGCTGCATATCCGTAAATTCGCTTGAGGCAAGAGTTCCCTTCGGCGATTTGGATTTTGTTAAGTATGTTATGGCGGTAGACCCGGCTATGAAGATGAACACGTATAACAAAGGAAAGTACCTGCTTCGCAAGGCGTTTGAAGGCGATTATCTGCCGCACGATATACTCTACCGCGAAAAGGCTGCGTTTTCGGATGCGGTCGGACATTCTATGGTTGACTATCTTAAGGAATATGCCGAGGGTGTGTATACCCAAGAAGAATATGAAGAAAAGCGCAAAAAGTATACGCACGCACAGCCGTTTACCAAAGAATCTTTGCTCTACCGCGAGATATTTGAAAAATACTATCCCGGACAGAGTGAAATGGTTACCGACTTCTGGATGCCCAACAAAGAGTGGGAGGGCTGTGATGTAGATGACCCGTCTGCAAGAGTTCTTTCAAACTACGGCGACAGCGGAAAATAAAAATTAAGACCCTTGGGGTATTGCCCCAAGGGTCTTTTGATAAATAATGCAGAGTTATTTAATCTCTCTGCCGCCGTCACCAATTTCAGTAATGTAAAATGATGCGGCATAACCGATTTTGTCAAGATATTCATTGCCGACCTTTTCGATAAATTCGTCAACGCCGTCTTCCTTTACAAGGCTGACGGTGCAGCCGCCAAAGCCTGCGCCGGTCATTCTTGAACCAAGCACGCAGTCAAGCTTAAGTGCGCTTTCAACCAATGTATCAAGCTCCTTGCACGAAACCTCATATAAATCGCGGAGAGATTCGTGAGAAGCCGTCATAAGCTTTCCGAAGGCGTTAAGGTCGCCTTTTTGCAGAACATCTACAGAGCGGAGAACTCTGTCGTCCTCTGATATTACGTGCAGAACTCGGTTTTTGATAACCTCGTCGGAAATAAGGTGCTTTGCTGCTTCAAATTCTTCCATTGAGATATCGCCGAGACAAGTTTTATCGGAAAGCTCTGCCTTTAACAGCTCAAGACCTTTTTCGCACTCGTAACGTCTTTCGTTATACTTTGAATCAGCCAAAGAACGTTTTTTGTTTGTGTTTGAGATAACAAGCTTATATCCGTCAAGAGAAATGGGAACAAGTTTATATTCAAGAGTTTTGCAGTTTAAGAATATAACGTGGTTCTTCTTACCCATAGCGGAGGCAAACTGATCCATTATCCCGCAGTTTACACCAATATAGTTGTGCTCTGCAAGCTGGCTGATTTTTGCCATTTCGATGTTATCGATATTTGTTGCCCCGCCGAGCGAAGCCATCGCAATAGCCGCAGAGACCTCGATAGCGGCAGAAGATGAGAGACCGCCGCCGTGGGGAGTGGTATCGTGGAAGAGCATATCGGCTCCGCAGATGTTATAGCCTGCCTTACGAAGCTCATCGAATATGCCGAACTGATAGTCGCCCCATTTTAAGTCTTTATATTTATCAATGGTATTAAGGTCGCCTTCAACGATTCCGTCAAGGTCGGTTGCCTTCATACGAACAATGCTGTCATCTCTTTTTCTGGCAATTATTGTGGTAGCCATAGTCAGCGCCGCCGGAAAGACAAAGCCGCCGTTGTAGTCGGTATGTTCGCCTATTAAGTTTACTCTGCCCGGAGAAGAGAATACGCGGATTCCTTCTTCAGAGCCGCCGAATACTTCAAGAAACTGCTTTTTAAGTTCGTTTATCATTTTTAGCCCTCCTGTGCCATCTTTTCAAGAAATTTTTTGTGTGCCGCGCGGAGTTCTTCTGCCTTTTCCTCGGGTGCGGTCGGGTTGCACGCCGCCCACGCACCTGTCTCGCTCGATGCGTTGAACTTTTGCTTCTCGGCAGAACGCATCGGCGGGAAGAACTCTATGTGGAAGTGGAAAAACTCGCTTGTGTCTTCAACGTTAACCGGACCCTGATGCATACACATCATGTAAGGGAAGGTATAGTCAAACAGACAGTCAAGCATACCGGCGGTTTCCTTTAATATTTTAGCAAGATTGTCCTTTTGTCTGTCATTAAACTCGGACAGATTCTGAACGTGTGATTTTGCGCCTATATATACGCCGTAAGGATAGTCGGTAAAGAACGGAAGAAATGTGATAAAGTCCTCGTTTTCAAAAATCACGCGCTTTTTAAACTCAACTTCGTTCTTTATAATATCGCAGAAGAGACAAGAGCCGTTTTCGTTAAAATATTCTTTTGATGAATCAAGCTCAACTTCAAGCTTCTTCGGAACATAGCTGTATCCGTAAATCTGACCGTGGGGGTGAGGCATAGTTACGCCTACCGCCGCGCCGCGGTTTTCAAATATAAATACATACTTGATTTTTTCATCCTTTGAAAGCTCGTTAAAACGGTCTGTCCAGAGGTCAACCAGTTCGCGGATATGAGGAACGGGAAGCTCGGGCAGGGTGATTGTGTGGTTCGGCGAGTATAAGATAACCTCGCACTTTCCATATGCTTCGCGGGTTTTATAAAGCTTTGTCTCAACATCATCGGGAACGGGCGGGTTCTGCGAAAGCGCAGGAAAATCGTTATCGTATTCGTATACGGTAAAGTGATCCGGAACCTTCCCCGAGCCGGGACAGAAAGGACACCAGCCCTGAGGCATCTGCGGTCTGTTCTGTCTGTGAGATGCAATCATTACCCAATCTTTTGTAAGAGGGTTATAACGTAATTCTGCCATTTGTATCAAACCTTTCTTCAGGAAAATTTTCAGTCATATCTTTATATTCTTTAGTATATCACAAACACAGAATACGTCAATACAAGAATATTGATTTCTGTATCGTAAAATTACAACATTAATATATAACTTGTATGCATTATACTTGAAATAAAAGCAATAAATTCAAAAAGTGTAATTAATATTTTAAATTGCGTGTAAATTTATGTAAAATTTGTATTAAATGTCTTAAACGGCTTGACTTTTTAAGGTTTTAAGCGTATAATACACAAAAAGACTTCAGTTAAAAGGAGGCGTATGGTTTGCAAAAGGGCGGTGCAAAGCTTATTGCTCAAAACAAAAAAGCGTATCACGATTATTTTGTTGATGACGAAATCGAAGCGGGCATTGAGCTTGCCGGTACCGAGGTCAAGTCTGTTCGCCTCGGACGGGTGAATTTAAAAGACAGTTATATTTCGTGCAAAACGGGTGAAGCAATTTTGATAGGTATGCATATCAGCCCGTATGAACACGGAAGCATCTATAACCACGAGCCGCTGAGATCGCGGCGGCTTTTGCTTCACCGAAAAGAAATAAATAAGCTGATTGGGCTTACCTCTCAGCAGGGGTGTACGCTGATTCCGCTTAAGCTTTATTTTAAAGGTCAGTATGTTAAACTGTCGGTCGGGATATGCAGAGGCAAAAAGAACTATGATAAACGTGCCGCTGTTGCAGAGCGCGACGCAAAGCGAAATATGGACAGAGCGGTCAGAGAAAGATACAAATAAACATTTAGATTACAAAAATATGATAAGGAGAGTATAATTATGATAAACAATGTGATAAATATCAGTGTAGATTATGCAGCAATGGGGGTAAAGCCTTCGCCGAGGCAGACAACGCTTACAACCTATATCCTTGACGAAGGAAACATTATGGACAGCGGCGGCAGAAAGCGCCCCGCGGTTATAGTATGCCCGGGCGGCGGATACGGATTTACCTCCCCGCGTGAGGCAGAGCCTATCGCGCTTAAATACTGTGCAGCGGGCTTCCACGCCTTTGTTTTGGATTATTCGATTGCTCCGTCATCGTGGCCTGCTGCCACGTGCGAGCTTTCAAAAGCGGTATCGTATGTGCGCAAGATTGCAGATGAAAATAACATCGACGGCAACAAGATATTTGTTGCGGGATTTTCTGCGGGCGGTCACCTTGTTGCAAGCCTTGGGGTTCATTTTAATCACCCCGATGTTATTAAGTTTTCGGGTGTATCCGACGGTTCAAACAGACCTAACGGTATCATTCTCGGATATCCGGTTATAACGGGCGAGAAGGGAAGAACTCATCAGGGTACGATAGATAATTTTATCGGCGGCAAGGAAAAGGCAGAGCCGCTTGCGTGGCTTGAGAATTATGTTACAGAGGATACTCCTCAGACATTTATCTGGCATACGTTTACGGATAACGCGGTTCCCGTTATCAGCACGCTTAGATTTGCAAACGCTCTTGAGGCGCATAATGTCAAGTTTGAGATGCACGTTTATCCTAACGGTTCGCACGGGCTGTCTACCGCAGATGAAATTACCTGTGCGCCGGGTACGGGTATGCCGGCGGTTACCAACTGGATTGATATGTCGATTCGCTGGATTAATGAGTTTGAAAATTAAAAGCTGATTCTGTGTGACAGCGGTATATGCTGCCGCTGTCACAGATATAAAATATGGGGATGTAAAGGCTTCGACGGGGTCGCGGAGACTCAGGGAGCGAGCCGCAGCGGGTACTGCGATAAAAACCCAACCTTTTAAAATTAAACGCTAACAATAATTTAGCTTACGCTGCCTAATTAACGCAGCTGCCTTCCCGCAATTACCGCGGTTGCGGATTAAGGTATCATCAAAGCGGTGAACGCGAGTGAAGAAAGCTTTGACTTCACCGGGAATCAATGAAGCTACCGGCGTTTTTGGCTTGCCTGTGAGCCAAAAACAGTCGGGAATATAAATCACAGGCTACGCTCGTAGCGCCCTGTGGGGACGCTTCTTCGGACAGGGGTTCAATTCCCCTCATCTCCACCAAAACGCTTAAAGTGCCGATTATACGGCACTTTTTATTTTGTTTACACGATTTTTACACGA
>ERZ773108.974-NODE-974-length-30775-cov-4.463867_pt1 | contig 30775 bp, 24 predicted proteins | sample MGYA00580570_ERZ773108 | MGnify/ENA primary metagenome ERZ773108 (study PRJEB29015, sample SAMEA2737840) | human gut metagenome | biome: human gut; feature: human-associated habitat; material: faeces | place: China | collected 2012 ...
CCTTCGGCCGGTCTTAAGAGCGCCCAGACGCCTGGACAGGGTACCCAGAGCCAGGATGGCGGAAACGCCCTGGGCAATAAAAGTAGCCCAGGCAACACCTGCTACCCCCAGTCCTACACAGGCTACAAAATAATAATCCAGGATGATATTTCCCACAGATGAACCGATCAGGAAATACAGGGGTGTTTTTGAGTCTCCCAATGCTGTGAAAATACCGGTACATACATTATACAGAAGTAAAAATGTGATGCCGTAAACATAAATCTTTAAGTATAACTGTCCGTCTGCAAAGATATTTTCCGGTGTGTGGACAGCCCTCATCATACTGCCGCAGAAGAAATAGCCGATGAGTGTGAGGAAAAAGCTCATAAAAGCGCAGGCAACAAAAGCCGTACTTACCGCGGATTTCATCCTTGCCATATCCTTAGCGCCAAAAAGCCTGGAAACCACAACAGAGGCTCCCAGGTTGGTCCCTACGGCAAACGCCATAAATATAACTGTAATGGGATAAGACGCCCCGACTGCAGCCAGGGCGTCCTCTCCTGCAAAGCGGCCGGCAATACAGCTGTCCGCAATATTATAGATCTGCTGAAACATTACGCTGACTAACATAGGCAGCAGAAAGCGCCATAAAATTTTATCCGGATGCTCTCTGGTAAGATCTTTCATCATAAGTATTCGTCCCCCTTGATCTCAGCCAGGGGTATTTCTGCCTGTGGTCAGTTTCTGATCATCCTGATCAAAGCAGTTTCTAGTGATGGAACAGACGGATTCCGGTAAATGCCATTACCATGCCGTACTGGTTGCAGGTATCAATAACCTGATCATCTCTTACGGAGCCGCCTGGCTGTGCCACATATTTTACACCGCTTTTATGTGCTCTGTCAATGTTATCTCCAAATGGGAAGAAGGCATCAGAACCTAAAGCTACGTCTGTAAGGCCGTCTAACCATGCTCTCTTTTCTTCTCTTGTAAATACTTCCGGTTTTTCCTTAAAGATCTTCTCCCATCTTCCGTCAGCCAGAACATCCATATAATCTTCACCAATGTATAAGTCAATGGCATTGTCACGGTCTGCTCTGCGGATGCCGTCAATAAATGGCAGGTTTAATACCTTTGGGTTCTGACGTAAATACCAGTTATCTGCCTTGCTGCCTGCCAGTCTGGTACAATGTACTCTGGACTGCTGTCCTGCACCGATACCAATAGCCTGTCCACCCTTTACAAAGCATACGGAGTTGGACTGGGTGTATTTTAAAGTGATCAGAGAAATCACCAGATCCATAGCTGCTTCTTCGGTCAGATCCTTATTTTCTGTAACAATATTTTTAAGCATTTCTTTGTCGATCTTTAAATTATTATGGCCCTGCTCAAATACAACACCAAATACCTGCTTACGCTCTAATTCTTCCGGTACATAGTCAGGATCGATCTGGATCACATTGTAGTTGCCATTCTTCTTGGATTTTAAGATCTCCAGTGCTTCCGGTTCATATCCGGGAGCGATCACGCCATCGGAAACCTCACGCTTGATCAGCTTTGCAGTAGCAACGTCACACACATCCGATAATGAGATAAAATCTCCAAAAGAAGACATACGGTCTGCTCCTCTGGCTCTTGCATAGGCACTTGCCAGCGGGGAAAGTTCTCCCTGATCGTCTACCCAGTAGATCTTGCGTAAAACATCGTCAAGTGGCAGACCTACTGCTGCACCTGCAGGTGATACATGTTTAAAAGAAGTTGCTGCCGCAAGTCCGGTTGCTTCTTTTAATTCTTTTACCAGCTGCCAGCCGTTTAATGCGTCTAAGAAGTTGATATAGCCTGGGCGGCCGCTTAAAACGGTGACTGGCAGGTCTTTATTGTCATTCATGAAGATCTTTGCAGGTTTCTGATTTGGATTGCATCCGTATTTTAATTCCAGTTCTTTCATGTGAAATTCTCCTTTTTATACCAAATGTATTTTCAAAGTCTTTTTTGCAGGTTCTTTCTAAATCTACTGATCTGTATTGAGCTTTACTTATTCTTGTTTACAATACGGGACTCCCATTTTCCGGTTTCAATATCAATAAAACGGACAAACAGAGATACCTTATTGTCCTCGTTTAAACTGTTCCATACCTTATCTGTAAATTCATCAATATTGCCCTCGATCTCTACAGGCTTTGGCTCACCTTCAAAACTTGGAAGGGGATTGCCGTCGTGCATATAAGTATGGATGAAATGGCCCATTCCAGGAACCGGATTCTCATATGCGAAGGTAAAACGCAGGCAGGAGTCAGGATTTCCCTGGTTGCTCTTTAAAATGGACATGGCATAGCTGTATTTCTGATTTTCCACATGGAGAACGCCGGAAATACGTGGTGTGTAGTTTGGTGCATCCGGTTCAAATTCACGGCTGCGCAGGGACTGCTCAAAGGTAAGCTGATGATCCATTCCCTCATAAATGGTATCCGTCTGGTCACCGTTTGTAACAATGGTCTTATTTCCCAGTACACGCACCGGAGCGTAGATGATCAGGCTTGGATCCTCTAACTTTGCAGGATCAAATGCCTGGGTGCGGATCCCGTTTCCATCTTCTACAAATACACGGTTGCGGCTGTTGGAGCTGCGTCCCATGATAAAATAAGCGGTAACTGCTGTCTTGCCGTCCCTGCTTTCGCCAATGACAATTCCACGGCCCGGGTATGCATTCTCTTTTAATTCCTGTTCCAGATTTTTCATATACATGGTATGATCCTCCTGATTTCTATAAGGTGTAAGGTGTATGTATTCCCGCCAAAGCAGGAAACAGATCAGCTATAGCATTCAAAAAACCGCCCACCTGCACACGAATAAACTATTTCGTGCCCAGGCGGACGGCTCTCACTTCCTGCGTGCTCCCTGTGGTTGATCCACTTTCCGCCAGTCACACGCTGTGCTTTCTAACTGTTTTTAATATATATGGTTTTTACTAATAATGCAAGTGCTTTTTAGAAGTTTTACTTATTAGTTTTTCTTATAATTTATTCATTGCGGATCGCAGCTAAGGGGCTTAATTTCATAGCACGCATAGCAGGCATGAAACCGGCTGCCATTCCCACAAAAATAGCAAAGCCTATAGCTGCAAATGCCAGCCATAAAGGGATCCTGGATAAATTTCCGCTCATCCCCATCATATCAGACATGCTTACAAAACGGTTGACGATAATGGACACACCATAGCTTAACAGTGCTCCCAGCACGCCGCCCATAAAACCGATGAAACCGGACTCGATCAAAAACATACTGCGGATATTTCCCATATCACAGCCTAAAACCTTCATAACACCGATCTCTTTGGTCCTCTCATAAATGGACATCATCATGGTGTTTGCAATACCGATAGCTGCTACAAACAGAGACACAGCTCCAATGCCCCCAAGAACTGCCTGTACCATATTGGACTGCTGTCTGGAGCTTTCCAGCCAGTCCATCTGGCTGTTGACCTGATAGCCCTTATCTGCCAGGATCTTCTGCACCTGGGCCACATGTTCCATATCATCTACAAAGACTTCTGCACTGTTGTATACAATATAATTTAATGGCTTTCCTTTTTTATTCGTAGGCTGTCCCGGGATCACGGTTCCCTTTTTAAAAGTCTTTTTCAGCTGTTCTTTTAAGCCGTCAATATCTGTATATACAGACCAGGAATAATTATTCCAGTCATCGATGCCGCCTGCGATCAGTCCTGTTACAGGGATCATATATTTCTTCGGCGGTTTCACACTGTTTCCATCATCTCCCGTGCCGCCTCCCTGGCTTTGATAATAAGCATCCATATCAAAAACCACAAAGATCGGCTTTCCCATAAGATCCACATCCGGCAGTTCTCCCGTATCCCAGTAGCCTTTTCCTGTTTTCGCGTTGGTAAAACGCTGGAGAACACCATTTCCAAAGACCATTCCCATTTCACCGGGTGCCGGGATACGGCCTTCTCCTAAATTCAGCTGCTTTAAATAGGACTGGCTGACACCGGTAAGGCTGATATACTGAGCCTCATAAGCCCCCTGGCGCATCAGCACATTCATTTCCAGGACCGGAGATACACCTGTTACATAGGGGATCCTGGAAAACTCATCAATCACATCATCCGTAATATAAGATGGCTCACTGCTTTTAGATGAGGATGAAGAGCCGGAACCTCCCAGGATCCTTACAGAGTTTCCATTATCATTTGCATACACCTCTACGGTAGTCAGACTGCCCCAGGAAGCGATCTGTTCCATGGTCATCTCATTTAAACCAATTCCCAGGGAAACCATGACTACGATCGAAGCCGTTCCTATAATAACACCTAAAACTGTAAGAAATGTCCTTAATTTTCGTCTGCGCAGGTTATTGACGCTCATCATCAGAAGATCAGGAAATCTCATTTTCATCATCCTTTTGCTGTTTTGCTTCTTTGCGCTTTTTGATGAACTTCACTGCAAATACGATTGCTGCAATGACAGCCACAAAAGCCACACCGCCTCCCGCTAAAAGAAGCTTATTGTTTGCCCCGGAAGCAGGCTGTCCGGAAACATCCATATCTTCCGGCACATCCATATTCCAGTCTTCCTGGACCTCTTCCTCTACCAGAAGAGTCAGCTCTTTTTCCACCGGCTCTGCAGGCTGTCCATTTTCATCTTCATAGTTGATGATCACATGGACTGTACCATCATCTGCCGTTGCGGCGATACCGGAAAGCATGGTATCTACATTTCCTGTTTCACCTGGTTTGATATTTCCTACATAATAATCGGTCGGTTTAATGGAGTCAGCTTCAAAATTGACAGTCACATTATAAAGGACTACTTTTCCTGTATTGTTAATGCCGAACATAACATTGGACTCAGAACCTACGGTCATGGAGTCAGGCATTACATCCATATTGCTGGTGCTCAGTCTTGCATACTGCTTTACCGGGATATCCACGATAATGCTCTCTTCTGCGTTCTTAAATTCCGGGCTGTCATATTTTTCTTTTACTGTAATGCCATAGGAACGCTGGTCAACACCTGCTTTGGCTGTAAAACGGGCCCGGACCTCTGTACTTTCTCCTGGTGCCAGGGAATTGACTACTTTGGAAGCAGTTCCGCTTTCTGTGGTAAATACAGCGCTGTCAGAAACCTTTTCTGACTCCAGATTAAATAAAATATTGCTGGCAGGTACTGCAGAGGAGGCATTTTTCATGCTTAAAATAAGGTCGAATTCTTCTCCTGCATACACATCCGCCGGTTCTGTGCGGTAGCTGTCTACGATCACACGGGCTTTGGTACGGTCATTGGCATCAAAGTCACGGAGATCATCTTCTTTGTCCTTGGATACCACATGGACGAAAAATGTATTTTCTTCTGTGTGAAGATCACCTTCAGAACTTAAGCGGAAAGTAATGGTAAATTTAATAGGATAATACCCGGTATAAGAGTCTTTTCGGATAGCCATGCTGTAGTGGGCAGAAACGCTTTCTCCCGGCTGGATCCGGTCGTAGGTGCGGTCATAGTTGCCATCGTTGATTTCAAAGGGGAACTTGGTATTATCTTCCGATAAGCCCATGGATATAGTGATATCCTGGGCGGTAGTTTCACGCTTGTTGCGGAAATTTACATCAAAATCAAGGACATTGGGATAAACACCTCTTGGAGTAGACTGGTTTTCGCCTACTACAAAATAATTTCCCTCTTTTTTGTCTTCTTCATCATCTGCTGAGGAAGAAGCACTGGTGGAGATCCAGATATTAATGTAATCTACATCGGAACCGCCATCCCACTCCAACTGGATGGGAATGCTGTAATAGCCCTGTCCTGCGTCACGGCGTACTCTGGCAGAAAGGGAAACACTTTTTACATTTCCTGCCTTAATATTTCCCACATGTTTGGCAGTAAATGTAGTCTCCATGATCTCAAACGGATAATAGTCAATGGTATAATCATTTTCTCCGCTGCTTTCGATCTGCTGGAAATCACTGGTCTCAAGAAGACTGACACGCAGGTTGTTCATATCCTCATCTGTAGCACGGATGCGGAAAGGGATGCTCATGGATTTACCAATATTTCCCTTTGGTGCCTTTGTGGTGAATATGTAATCATTGCTGCTGGCATTGGTGTTATACCCCAGCTTAAAATCACCGGCATAGGCACTCAGGCAGCTGGCGGCAGCAAATACCCATATAAAGGCTAAAAGCGCCATTTTTTTCCATACACTGTTTCTCATTCTCACTCTCTCCTCTGACCCACTTCTATATTTACGATCTTGCCGTCTACGATCCGTATCCGGCGGTCCGCATAGGAAGCCAGGTTATTGTCAACGGGCATGTGCTCGGAAATATGCCTGCAGCGTCTTATTTTAAATATAAAAAGCAGCTTGTGCCGGAAATCATGAAAGCTTACCGATCCCTGGAAGAGGAATATGACATTATTGTGATTGAGGGCGCGGGCAGCCCGGCAGAGATCAACTTAAAGAAAAACGATATCGTCAACATGGGCATGGCGAAGATGGTGGACGCGCCGGTGCTGCTTGCCGGAGATATTGACCGGGGCGGCGTTTTTGCACAGCTTTACGGGACGGTTGCCCTGCTGGAAGAGGAAGAAAGGAAACGGGTGAAAGGACTGATTATCAACAAGTTCCGGGGAGACGTTGAGATTTTAAAACCCGGACTTGCAACGCTGGAAGAGCTGACGAAAATTCCGGTAGCAGGTGTCATTCCGTGGATTTATGCAAAGCTGGATGATGAGGACAGTCTCGCGCCCCGTTTGTCCCGGGTACAGGCTGGGGCAGGCGTGGATATCGCAGTGGTTCGCCTGCCGCATATTTCGAATTTTACCGATTTTAACCCGTTGGAGCAGCAGCCCGGGATCAGTCTGCGTTATGCAGGGGATGTAAAAACCCTCGGACAGCCGGATATGGTGATGATACCCGGAAGCAAAAATACGATGAGCGACTTGAAATGGATGCGCCAGAATGGTATGGAAGCAGCTATTTTGAAGCTTGCGGCAGCAAACGTGCCGGTGCTGGGAATCTGCGGGGGCTATCAGATGTTGGGCGAAAGCATCGAAGATCCGGACGGGGAAGAAGGGGGCGGAAGCCTGCATGGAATGGGGCTTTTGCCGGTTCGAACCGTTTTTGGAAAGGAAAAGGTGCAGACCCGGGTGACAGGAGAAATTCTTCAAAACCCGGGCGCAGGAGACGGGCTGTTCGCTGCGCTTAGCGGCAGTGTATTTTCCGGTTATGAAATTCATATGGGACATACAACAGGAAACGGAAAAAACTCGTTCTCCAGAATCCGGACGCTGACAAACGGAAGCACAGAAGCAGAGGAGGACTGGCAGGCAGACGGCGCAGTCTGCGGCAATGTTGCCGGTACTTATGTGCACGGACTTTTTGAAGACGGGTCGCTGACAAAAAATCTGTGCGGCGCGCTGCTTTCCAAAAAGGGAATCTGTGCAGAGGCGCTGACACAGGATTATGGGGCATTTAAGGAAAGTCAGTATGATCTTCTGGCAGCTGAAGTCAGAAAAGCACTGGATATGGAACAGATTTACCGGATGATGGAGAAGCAGGAGGGCGACAGATGAGCAATCAATACGTACTGCCGGGTGAGATTGAAAAACGTAGTTTTGAGATCCTTACGAAGGAGTTGGGTGACCGGAAGCTTTTACCGGAAAACGAGCCGGTTATCAAACGGGTGATCCATACGACGGCGGATTTTGACTATGTAGACAACCTTGTTTTTTCGGAGGGCGCGGTGACAAAAGCTGTGGAAGCATTAAAGGCCGGGGCTGGGATTGTGACAGATACGCAGATGGCCCTTTCCGGCATCCATAAAAGCACCCTGGAGAGCTTTGGCGGGACGGCACGTTGTTTTATGAGCGATCCGGAAGTGGCAAGACTTGCGAAAGAGAGACAGACGACCCGCGCGTGGGTGAGTATGGAAGAAGCGGCCAGGCTTCCGGGCAGATGGATTTTTGCGATCGGGAACGCGCCGACCGCGCTGCTTCGCCTGCATGAGCTGATCCTGGAGAAAAAGGTGGATCCTGTGCTGGTTATCGGGGTTCCGGTGGGCTTTGTCAATGTGGTGGAAAGCAAGGAAGAAATTCTGAAGGATCCGGTGCCGTATATTGTGGCGCGTGGACGAAAGGGTGGTTCGAACGTAGCGGCGGCAATCTGTAATGCCCTGTTATATACCGCCGCCGGAAGGACGCTTTAGACAGATAGGGACTGTATTTGGCGGCTGCGGGCATCCCGGCAGCCAAAGTTGCGTCAGTGAGAAAAGAAATCGGAACGGCACGCGCCTGTGCGTTTTTGCCAACCGGAGCAAAACCGGTTGCTTTGGCATTTCATAAGCCCGAGCTTCCATAGAAGCAGGCGTTCGATGTCCTGTCTGGATATACAGGAAGCGCCGGGACGGCAGGCCGTTGGCAGCGTGGAGGCCGGGCGGCAGCAGGAAGAACAGGAATCCATCATGGAAGTCTCCTTACAAAAGACGGGGAAGATACTGCCTTTTTTCTTATTTTATGAAGAAGAAAAGCAGGGGGTGACGAAAAAGAAGGGATCGAGAGAACGGGAGGCAGCTTCACCTGTCGTTTACAGGAGAGCTGTTTTTGTGTTATACTAAAACGAGCGGATGGCATAGTCCGTCTGTAAAATACGAGGGATAAGGGGAGAATTTGCCATGAAAGACAGGCAATATGCAACAAAAGAACTATTTCGGCGCTTTCAGCCATATTTTAAACCGTATTGGAAAACACTGGTGCTGGATTTATTCTGCGCCGGGCTGACGACACTGTGCGAGTTGGTGCTGCCGATGATTATGCGTTACATTACCAATCAGGGACTGTATCATCTGGCAGAACTGTCGGTTCAGACAATTCTGGGTGTAGTTGCGATTTATCTGGCGTTGCGTGTAGTGGACTGCGTTGCCACTTATTATATGGCGGGCGTCGGACATATCATGGGCGCGAAAATCGAAACGGACATGCGCCGGGACGCGTATCAGCATCTGCATCAGCTGTCGAATACCTATTATAATAATACCAAGGTCGGACAGATCATGGGACGGATTACGAACGATCTGTTTGATGTGACCGAATTTGCGCATCACTGCCCGGAAGAATTTTTTATCGCCGGGGTTAAGCTCGTGATCGCATTTATCATCCTGATGCGGATCAATGTGCTTCTGACGCTGATTATTTTCCTGATTGTTCCGATCATGGTTGCAGTGTGCATGCATCTGAATTTTAAAATGCGCGATGTATTCCGCAGACAGAGAAACCAGATTGGGGAATTAAACGCCCGCATTGAGGACAGCCTGCTGGGGCAGAAGGTTGTAAAGGCATTTACAAATGAACAGATGGAGACGAACAAGTTTGAGACAGACAACAGACAGTTCTTTGACATCAAGCGAGACTCCTATCATCTGATGGCGGTCTTTAATGCGACAACCCACGCTTTTGACGGCGCAATGTATGTGTCTGTTTTGCTTTTCGGCAGCATATTTATGATAAAGGGATGGGTCGCAGCAGGCGACCTGGTGGCGTTTCTTTTGTATGTGACGACGCTGATTGCGACGATCCGCAGGATTATCGAGTTTGCGGAACAGTTCCAGCGCGGCATGACAGGAATTGAACGGTTTTTGCAGATCATGGATGCGGACATCGAAATTTTCGATGAGGCAGACGCTGTGGAAATGGGAGAGCCGAAGGGCGAAATCGCATTCCACAATGTGAGCTTTGAATATCCGGATGATCACAATCAGGTGTTCAAAAACTTAAACCTGACAATTCATCCGGGAGAAAAGGTAGCACTGGTAGGACCTTCCGGCGGCGGAAAAACAACGCTGTGCAACCTGATCCCGCGTTTTTATGATGTGACGGGCGGTGAGATCACAATTGACGGAGAACCGATCAAGCATTTCACCTTAAAGAGCCTGCGCCATAATATCGGTGTCGTGCAGCAGGATGTTTATCTGTTCTCGGGCACGATCTATGACAATATCGTTTACGGAAGACCGGATGCGACGCGTGAAGAAGTGATGGAAGCTGCAAAACGCGCGGGCGCGCATGAGTTTATCACAGAGTTGAAGGATGGCTACGACACCTACGTTGGCGAGCGGGGCGTAAAGCTTTCCGGCGGACAGAAGCAGAGAATCAGCATCGCCCGTGTCTTTTTAAAGAACCCGCCGATTATTATTTTGGATGAGGCGACCAGTGCGCTGGATAACGAGAGCGAATACGAGGTAGCAAAATCCCTTGGCAGGCTGTCTGAAGGGCGCACGACGCTGACCATCGCACACAGGCTTTCTTCTATCCGAAATTCCGATCGTATTTTGGTGCTGACCCATGACGGCATCGTGGAAGAAGGCAATCATGAAGAGCTTCTGGAAAAGCATGGCATATATGACCAATTCTACCGGATGGCGAACGAATTGAAATAGAAAAAAGGGGGCAATGGTGTATGAAGCTGCAGTTTATCGGTGCGGATCATGAAGTGACAGGAAGCTGTCATTACCTGCAGGCAGGAGACTGTTATATGCTGGTCGATTACGGAATGGAACAGGGCGTCAACCGGTTTGAAAACTGCCCGTTGCCGGTTCCGGAATCCCAGATCAATTTTGTATTTTTAACGCATGCCCATATCGATCATTCCGGCATGCTGCCGCTTTTGTACGCACACGGCTTCCGCGGCAAGATTTATACAACGGAAGCGACCGCGGACTTATGCAGCATTATGCTCCGGGACTGCGCCCACATTCAGCAGCAGGAGGCGGAGTGGAAAAGCAGGAAGGCAAAACGTCATGCCGGAATCGAAGTAGAGGAGCCGTTGTATACGATGGAGGATGCGCTGGGTGCCATCAACTGTATCGTACCATGCCCGTATGGGAAAGAACTGGAAATAAACGATAACGTGACGATCCGGTTTACAGACGTCGGGCATCTGCTTGGATCCGCCAGCATCGAGGTATGGCTCAAAGAAGAGGGCTGCAGCAGAAAACTTGTTTTTTCAGGGGATATCGGCAACAAAAATCAGCCGCTGATAAAAGATCCGGAATATACAAAAACGGCAGATTATGTCGTGATGGAGTCGACCTATGGCGACCGCCTGCACGGCAGTACGCGCCCGGATTATGTCAGAGAGCTGACTCAGATCATCCAGGAGACGCTGGATAAGGGTGGAAATGTGGTCATTCCGTCGTTTGCGGTTGGGCGCACACAGGAAATGCTGTATTTTATCCGCAAAATCAAGGCGGATGGACTGGTTTCCAATCATGCGGATTTTCCGGTCTATGTGGACAGTCCGCTTGCGGTGGAGGCAACCGGTATTTTCAAACAAAACGAGCGGACCTGCTTTGACGAAGAGGCGATGGAGCTTGTCAGACAGGGCATCAATCCCATCACGTTTCCGGGGCTGCGCCTTGCGATCACGAGCGATGAATCCAAGGCGATCAACTTCGATGAAACGCCGAAGGTCATCATTTCCGCTTCCGGCATGTGCGATGCCGGGCGCGTGCGCCATCATTTAAAGCACAACCTCTGGAGACCGGAGTGTACGATTCTGTTTGTTGGCTATCAGTCGGTTGGCACGCCGGGACGGGCACTGGTAGACGGAGTGAAAGAAATGAGGCTGTTCGGAGAGACGGTGGATGTAAACGCACAGATCAGGGTGTTAACCGGAATATCCGGACATGCGGATAAAAACGGTTTAATCGACTGGATCGAGGGCTTTGAAACAAAGCCGAAAAAAGTGTTTATCGTGCACGGTGAGGATCTCGTTACGATGTCGTTTGCGGACTGCTTAAAGGATGAACACGGGCTCGATGCGTTTGCACCCTACAGCGGAACGGTCTTTAATCTGACGACGGAGACGTTTGAAAAGATTACAGAGCCTGTCGCTGTGAAAAAGAAGACCGCTGCAGCATCCGGCGGGCAGAGCAGCGCATACAATCGTCTTGTGGCTGCAGGACAGCGCCTGATGGCGTTGATTGGGCACTGCAAAGGAATGGCAAATAAGGATCTGGCGAAATTTGCAGACCAGATCAATTCGCTTTGCGATAAATGGAATTAAAATCAGGAGGAATCAAGGATAAGCATATGAGCATGGCAGATGAAATCTTTATCAATATGTGCCGGGATATTCTGGAAAATGGAACGAGCACGGAGGGAGAAAAGGTACGCCCGCACTGGCCGGACGGAACCAGCGCCTATACGATCAAAAAGTTCGGCGTAGTCAACCGCTACGACTTATCGAAGGAATTTCCGCTCCTGACGCTTCGCCGCACCGCTTTAAAGAGCGCGACGGACGAGATTTTGTGGATCTGGCAGCAGAAATCCAATAATATCCATGACTTACACAGCCATATCTGGGACGAATGGGCGGATGAAGACGGCAGCATCGGCAAGGCTTACGGCTATCAGCTTGGTGTAAAGCATCTGTATAAAGAGGGCTTGTTTGATCAGGTGGACCGCGTGATTTACGATCTGAAAAACAATCCGTTTTCGAGAAGAATCCTGACGAATATTTATGTGCATCAGGATTTGCATGAAATGAACCTGTATCCCTGTGCCTACAGCATGACCTTTAATGTGACGCAGAAGATAGGACACGATAAACTGACTTTAAATGCAGTTTTAAACCAGCGTTCCCAGGACGTTCTGGCGGCGAATAACTGGAATGTGGTGCAGTATTCTGTGCTTTTGCATATGCTGGCACAGGTGTGCGATATGGAGGTCGGCGAGCTGGTGCATGTCATTGCGGATGCGCATATCTATGACCGCCATGTGCCGATTATCAAAGAACTGATTTCGCGGACGCCCTATCCGGCACCGAAATTCTGGTTAAATCCGGAGATCAAGGATTTTTATCAGTTCACAAGAAACGACGTGCGCGCAGACGATTATGTGACCGGGGAGCAGATCAAGGACATCCCGATCGCAATTTGACGATAAAAGGAGAATACGCATGAATCTGATTGTAGCAGTGGATAAAAATTGGGCGATTGGCAATAAAGGGGAGCTGCTGGTGCGGATTCCGGCAGATCATAAGATGTTCCGGCAGGAGACGACCGGAAAGGTTGTGGTGCTCGGAAGAAAGACGATGGATACCTTTCCGGGGGGACAGCCCCTCAAAAACCGGGATAATATTATCCTGTCCCGCAACAAGGCATATCAGCAGAAGGATGCGCAGGTTGTGCATTCCGTCGAAGAGCTTCTGGAGGCGGTCAAGGGATATGACACGAAGGAGGTTTATGTCATCGGCGGAAGCAGCGTATACGAGCAGCTGCTGCCATACTGTGATACCGCGCATGTGACGAAAATTGACCATGCCTATGAAGCGGATTCGTGGTTCCCGAATCTGGATGAGGATCCGGACTGGGAGATCACAGCCGACAGCGACGAGCAGTATTACTTTGACCTGACCTATCATTTCCTTAAATATGAGCGCAAAAAGGGCTGAGGGAAGACGGCAGCTGTGGGCGGTCACGTCCGCGAATCGTCCGCAGCGACCGCTTTTTCAAACAGTAGTCCGATGAAAAACCACGCCGGCGCGAAGTCGAGGCGAATCACATGGCTGATGTTCCAGGGGCTTTTCTGGTAGCTCCAGGGGCATTGGCCTTTTTTATCCAGAAAACGCCCGGTGGCGTACTCGACGGAAAAGATGCCGGTCATATAGATCAGCCCGCGCAGAGTTTTGGGCAAATGCTTTAAAATCCGGTAGAGGGGGCCGATCAGACAGGCGCAGCCGTAGATCGGAAACATCCATAAAGAAGTATGGCAGGTCAGCGTTTTGTCCTGACGGCGCAGCGCTTCTGCGCCGGATACAAGGATTTCGAGGCACCAGCCGAGAATGCCGCATTTTAAAAAATCTTTACACAATTTTTTCATGGAAATAGTATGTGCAAAACTTCAAATTCCATGCAAACTGTGCTAAGATTAAGAGTAAAATTACAGACGGAGGAAGCGTTCATGGATTTGTCTACGCTCAGGAATGAAATAGACCGGATTGACAGCCAGCTGGTGCAGCTGTATGAGCAGCGCATGGAAATCTGCAGTCAGGTGGCAGAATATAAGATCGAAAATGGAAAAAAAGTATTTGACAAAACCAGAGAGGAAGAAAAGCTGGCGCGGGTACGCTCCCTGACCCATAATGATTTTAACAGTCAGGGTGTGACGGAGCTGTTTGAACAGATCATGGCGATGAGCCGAAAGCTCCAGTACCAGATGCTGGAAAGCCATGGACGCACCGGAAGGCTGCCCTTTATCCCGGTCGAAAATCTGGATACCAAAAAGGCGAGAGTCGTATTTCAGGGCGCAGAGGGCGCATATTCCCAGGCTGCGATGATGCGCTTTTTCGGGGAACGCATCGACAGCATCCATGTGGACAGCTTCCGGGACGCAATGAGCGCGATCGAAGAGGGCAGCGCGGAGTTTGCGGTGCTTCCAATTGAAAATTCGACGGCAGGGATCGTCAGCGAGATTTACGATCTTCTGGTAGAATTTGAAAACTATATCGTCGGTGAGCAGATTTTAAAAATCGAGCATTGCCTGCTGGGTGTTCCGGGGACGAAGATTTCCGACATTCAGACCGTATATTCCCATCCGCAGTCGCTGATGCAGAGCTCGCGCTTTTTAGGCGGGCATTCCTGGCAGCAGATTTCCATGCCGAATAATGCGTTTGCAGCGCGGAAGGTTGCAGAAGATCGTTTAAAAACCCAGGCAGCAATTGCCAGTGAGTATGCCGGGAAGGTTTACGGGCTGGAGGTATTACAGAAGCCGGTCAACAACGTTTCCAACAATTCAACCCGGTTCATCATCGTGACGAACCAGAAGATTTTTAAGAAGAATGCAAAGAAAATCAGCATCTGCTTTGAAGTACCGCACGAGAGCGGCTCGCTGTACCATATGCTGTCGCATTTTATTTACAATCATTTAAATCTGACAAAGATCGAGAGCCGTCCGATTGAGGGACGGACGTGGGAATACCGGTTCTTCCTGGATTTTGAAGGAAATCTGGAAGACAGCGCCGTGAAGAACGCGCTGCGGGGACTTCGGGAAGAGGCCTCGAACATGAAGATTCTGGGAAATTACTAAACGGTTGGAAACAGCCGGATAAGCGGAAAGGGAGAATACAACAAGATGAAAACAGAACAGCTGATCCTTTACCGGGATTTTGAAGAAGGGGATTTGCTGACAGACATGGTCTGGCTGGCAGAAAACTATGCGGACGATTTTTACAATCTGTCGGATAAGGCGGGGCTCTTATACGACTGCATGCATCGGCTGTTAGACATGGCGGGCAGATACGGCTTTTATGGAAATCTCTGGCACTGCTATCTTGCAAATCTTCTGGTAAATAAGGAAAACAGCTATAGCTGCAGCGCGGAAATCCGTGGCAGCGTGGAAGGCAGCGTGAATCTGGCGGCGCTTCACGATATCCGGATTTTCAAGGAATTTTATGATTATGATCTGCAAACGGTGGCAAAAGCGCTCGGAGCAGAGGAGTTTTCTATCGTGCTTTTCTACGAGGGCAATCCGCAGGAGAGCAAGGTATACAATACCCGTATCCGAGACCGGATCTGCGATCTTGCGCAGCGGTTCTGTCTGGACCATACGCCGGAAGAAATGAAGCAGACTCTTACAGAATTTTATCAGGAATACGGCGTGGGACGGTTCGGGCTGCATAAGGCATTCCGGATTGAAAAGAGAGACGGGCACGCTGAAATCGTGCCGATCACCAATATCGCGCATGTGAGGCTGTCCGACCTGGTTGGCTATGAGATCCAGAAAAAGAAGCTGACGGACAATACCGAAGCGTTTGTCAACGGTAAAAAGGCGAATAACTGCCTGCTTTACGGCGACGCGGGAACCGGAAAGTCTTCCTGTATCAAGGCGATCGCCAACGAATATTACGGCAGCGGGCTGCGTATCATCGAGGTGTACAAACATCAGTTCCAGGATTTAAACGATGTAATCGCGCAGATCAAAAACCGGAACTACAAGTTCATTATTTACATGGATGATTTAAGCTTTGAAGAATTTGAGATCGAATATAAATATCTGAAGGCGGTCATTGAGGGCGGTCTGGAAAAGAAGCCGGAAAACGTCCTGATCTATGCAACCTCCAACAGACGGCATCTGATCCGGGAGACCTTTAAGGACAAACAGGACAGGGATGAAGAGCTGCATGTCAACGATACCGTGCAGGAAAAGCTTTCTCTCGTGTCGCGCTTCGGCGTCAGCATTTATTTCGGCTCTCCGGACAAAAAGCAGTTTCAGAAGATCGTTTCGACGCTGGCAGACCGTTATGGCGTAAGGATGAGCGAAGACGAGCTTTTGTTAAAGGCGAACCAGTGGGAGCTGTCCCACGGCGGACTTTCCGGGCGGACGGCGCAGCAGTTTATCGATTATCTGTTAGGACAGTAAGCGTGCATTCTATTGTATGCGGCAGGAAAAGAGGCAGAAAGGATCATTCTGGCATATGAAAACGTTTGCGGCAATTAACGTGGGCTCCTATGAGCAGACCCTGAAAATTTATACGATCACCAAAAACAACGGCATCCGGGAGGTGGACTGGATTCGGAATCGTCTGGATCTTGGCGGTACCTTTGCGACCGGAAAGCTGAGCCATGAGGTGATGGACGAACTGTGCGCGGTACTGCGCAATTTTGTTTCGATTATGGAAGGCTATCGGGTGGATGATTACCGCGCCTGTGCGACGAGCGCCATCCGGGAAACAAAAAATACGGCGATCGTTCTGGATCAGATCATGCAGCGTACCGGAGTCAAGCTGGATGTGCTGAGCAACTCGGAACAGCGTTTCCTCGATTATAAATCGATCGCCAGCCGCGGCGGCTTCGAAAAAATCATCGAAAAAGGAACCCTTGTTCTGGATATCGGCGGCGGCAGCATTCAGATGTCACTGTTTGATAAGGATAAGCTTTCCGCGACGCAGAACATGCGCCTTGGCGTTTTGCGGCTGCAGGAAAAAATGAGCCGCTTAAATGTGCGCCCCTCTGAGAACGGTCCGCTTCTGGAGGAACTTCTGGAAGCACAGCTTTCTGTCTTCCGCAAGATGTATTTAAAGGATCGCGTGATCGAAAATATCATCGTAGTGGATGACTATATTTCCGCGCTGATTTTGGGAAAGCTCGGCAAAGTAGCCGGAAGCGGATATCTGGACCGGGATTCGATGGCATCTTATATGAATTATTTGCACGATCATACGGATATGGAAATCGTGCGCTATTTTGATACACCGGAAGAAAATGTGCCTTTGCTTCGAATTTCATCCGCAATTGTCCGTCAGGTCGCGCTGATGACGGATGCAAAGATGATTTGGGCACCAGGCGTGTCACTATGCGACGGCATGGTATACGAATATGCGGAAGAATATAAACTTCTGGCACAGGTGCATGATTTCGAACAGGATATCGTGACCTGTGCGCGCGGCATCAGCAAGCGTTATATGGGCAGCAAGCGCCGTGCGGAGACGCTGGAGCAGATCGCACTGACGATTTTTGACAGCATGAAGCGCGTGCATGGCATGGGCAGACGGGAACGGCTGTTGCTTCGGATCGCAACGCTTCTGCACGACTGCGGCAAATATATCAGCATGGTCAATCTCGGAGAGTGCTCCTATGCGATCATCATGGCGACGGAGATCATCGGGCTGTCGCACCGGGAGCGGGAAATCGTCGCCAATATCGTGCGCTATAATCACCTGGAATTCGACTACAGCATGGAAAACAGCGAGGGGATCGACCGGGAGGAATACTTAACGATCGTCAAGCTGACTGCGATTTTGCAGATCGCGAACGCGCTTGACCGCAGCCACAAGCAGAAATGCAGGGATATCAAGGCGGTGCGCAAGGACGACAAGCTGATTTTGACAATCACTACCAACGAGGATATTACATTGGAAAGAGGTCTGTTCGGTTCGCGGGCAGAGTTTTTCCGGGAGGTTTACAGCATCGAGCCGGTGATCCGGCAGAAACGAATTTTGTAAAACTGTGCCTGCACATGCTTTGACTGCAGCGGGAAATATCACAGTAAAGAACAATAGAATGCACGCTCTGCGAGCATTCTATTGTCATGAATAAAAAGAAAGGGTCAGAAAATATGGATAAGAAAGATCTTCAGAATCCCGCATTGTATACAAACCGGGAGCTGAGCTGGCTTTTATTTAATAAAAGAGTGCTATCGGAAGCGCGCGACAAACAGCTTCTGTTATTTGAACGACTGAAATTTTTGAGCATTACCGCTTCCAATCTGGATGAATTTTTCATGGTGCGGATCGGCTCCCTTGTGGATATGATCCATGCCGAATATACCAAAAAGGACATCGCCGGAATGTCTGCAAAAGAGCAGCTGGACGCGCTGATGGAGGAAACCCATAAGTTTGCGGCGCTGCAGTATTCCACCTACAACCGGATGCTTCTGCCGCAGCTTCGGGCAAATGGGTTAAATTTTGTGGAGCATCACGAGCAGCTGACAGAGCGCCAGGCACAGTATGTGGATGAATATTTCGAAGAAAATGTGTATCCGGTTCTGACACCGATGGCGGTGGATTCTTCCCGACCGTTCCCGCTGATCCGCAACAAGACGCTGAATATCGGCGCGCTGGTTGCCAAAAAGGGAGAAAAGGATACGGAAATCGAGTTCGCAACCGTACAGGTTCCGTCTGTTTTGCCGAGAGTTGTGCGGATTCCGGCGGCGAAGGAGGGGGACACAGAGGTTGCGGTGCTGCTTCTGGAAGAGATCATTGAGCGCAACATCAGCAAGCTGTTTTTAAATTATAATGTTCTGTGCGCACATCCGTTTCGAATTACACGAAATGCCGATCTTGCAATTGATGAGGATGAGGCGGAAGACCTGCTTCTGGAAATTGAAAAGCAGATCAAAAAGAGAACCTGGGGACAGGCAATCCGCCTGGAAATCGAGGCAGCTGCGGACAGACGGCTGTTAAAGATTCTGTGCCGTGAGCTTTCCGTGCGTAAGGAGGACGTTTTTGAAATCGACGGACCTCTTGACCTGACTTTTTTGATGAAGGTATACGGATTGGAGGGCTTTGACGAGCTGCGTGCGCCGAAATATACGCCTGCGCCCGTGCCGGAGTTCGACGGTACCGACAATATTTTCGATGTAATCAAAAAAGGCGACGTGCTGATGCACCATCCGTACCAGAGCTTCGTGCCGGTCGTGGACTTTATCCGGCAGGCGAGCAAAGACCCGGATGTGCTTGCGATCAAACAGACACTGTATCGTGTCAGCGGAAATTCGCCGATCATCGCGGCGCTCGCGCAGGCTGCGGAGAACGGTAAGCAGGTTTCCGTTCTGGTAGAATTAAAGGCGCGTTTCGATGAGGAAAACAACATCGTCTGGGCGAGAAAGCTGGAAAAAGCGGGCTGTCACGTTATCTATGGTTTGGTCGGCTTGAAGACCCACAGCAAGATTACACTGGTTGTCAGAAAAGAGGAGGATGGCATCCGCCGTTATGTACATCTGGGAACCGGAAACTATAACGATGCGACTGCAAAGCTCTACACCGATATCGGCATGATGACGGCAAGCGAAGCGATCGGTGAGGATGCGACGGCGGTATTCAACATGTTGTCCGGTTATTCAGAGCCGCGTTCCTGGAACCGTTTGAGCCTTGCACCGTTGTGGTTAAAAGATCGTTTCCTGTATCTGATCGAGCGGGAAAAGAAAAACGCGGAAGCTGGGCGTGAAGGACATATCATTGCAAAGATGAACTCCCTGTGCGATCGGGATATTATCGTGGCGCTGTATGAGGCGAGCCGCGCGGGTGTAAGGATTGAGCTGATCGTGCGCGGTATCTGCTGCTTAAAAGTCGGAATTCCGGGGGTGAGCGAAAATATTTCCGTGCGTTCGATCGTCGGAAACTTCCTGGAGCATGCGCGCGTATTTTACTTTGAAAATAATGGCAATCCGGAATTTTATTGCAGCAGCGCAGACTGGATGCCGAGAAATCTGGAGCGGCGAGTGGAGATTTTGTTCCCGGTGGAAGCACCTGCTTTGAAAGAAAAGCTCTGGCACATTCTGGAGGGACAGCTGAGAGACAACAAGAAAGCACATATCTTAAAGCCGGACGGCAGCTATGAAAAGGCGGACGGCCGCGGCAGGGAACCCTACTGCGCACAGGAGGTGTTCTGCAAAGAGGCACAGGAGATGAGCGTCAAAAAAGAATATCGGGACACACGGGTATTCATTCCGGAAACCCATGTGGAAATGGAGTAAGGACATGCAAAAAGAGCAAAACGTTCGGCTGGTACTGGCATCCGCATCCCCGCGGCGTCGGGAGCTGCTTTCGCAGATCGGACTGGAATTTTCCGTTATGCCGAGCACAAAAGAAGAAAATGCAAAGACGACAGAGGCAGGTGCGCTGGTGCAGGAGCTGTCCCGTCAGAAAGCGGTGGATATCTGGAAGCAGCTTTCCGAAGAAACGCAGGCGCCGAATCTTAACGGAAAACGGCAGCCGGAGCTGCTGGTGATCGGCGCGGACACGGTGGTATGCTGTGAGGGAAAGATCCTCGGAAAGCCCCATGACAGGGAAGCTGCAGTAGAAATGCTGACGGCGCTGCAGGGGCGCAGCCATGAAGTCTACACCGGTGTAACGCTCTACCATCAAAGGGAGACGGTCACATTTTTCGAGTGCACGCAGGTGGAATTTTATCCGATGACGGAAGTGGAAATTTCCGAATACATTGACAGCAAAGAGCCGATGGACAAGGCGGGCGCTTATGGCATTCAGGGACTGGGCGCGCGTTTTGTCAAAGGCATTCGTGGTGACTATAACAATGTGGTAGGACTGCCGGTTGGGCGTCTGTACCAGGAGCTGAAAAGCCACGGATGGATGTAGAAGCAAGTTTGAAACAAAGAAGTAGAGGTTACCCAAGAAAATGCATATGAAAAAAGCAGTGATTTTTGATCTGGACGGGACGCTTGCGAATACGCTGACTTCCCTCGCCTATTGCACGAACCGGGCGCTGGAGGATTTTGGACTGCAGGCGATCCCACAGGAATGTTATAAAAAATTCGTAGGAAACGGAGCGCGCATGCAGATTACGCGGGCGCTGCGTTATGCAGGGGCAAAAGAGCAGCCCTCCCCCGTCCGGGACGATGATGGCTTTGCGGCGGTTCCGTGCCTTTTGGACGAGGTTTATGACCGATACATGGAATATTTCGCAAAGGACTGCCTGTATGAGGTCAAGCCCTATCCCGGCATTCCAGAGCTTTTAGATACGTTGAAGGAGAAGAACATTAAGATCGCCGTGTTCAGCAATAAGCCGCATGCCAACACGGTTGATGTGGTAGAAACGCTGTTCGGCAAAGGATTTTTTGATGCTGTGCAGGGACAGAAAACGAATGTCCCCAAAAAGCCCGCGCCGGACGGCGTATATGCGATTATGGAACGGCTCGACGTTTCGCCGGAGGAAACGATTTACGTCGGCGACAGCTGGGTGGATATCGAAACAGGCAGAGCCGCAGGCAACTTCGCCGTTGGCGTGCTGTGGGGATTTCGGGATGAGGAAGAGCTGCGGGCACATCATGCGGACGCGGTGATTACAGCCCCGGGCGAGCTGCTGGAATTGCTGTGAAATTTTTTATTTTTTTCTGTAACGTTTTACCGCTTTGGCAGGATATAGAAGTATAGGCTGCCGGTGCAAACTCCGATTCTGGGACGTTGAAGCAATAGAATGCACGCTCTGCGAACATGCTATTGTCCGAACAAATAAAACGGCAGCTGGAAAAGGAGAGCTTCATGGCGGAAAACAACCCAAAACAAAAACGGCGCACGCCATCGTGGTGTGCGCAGCTGCCAAATCGACTCGGCAGGCGGATGACAGAGTATTGCCTGAGAAAAGGCTGGTCGCTGTATGTGCTTTCAGCCGCATCCGGTGTGCCGCTGACAACGATCGCGCACATCGCGGACGGGTCGACAAAAAATCCGGGAATTTATACGATCATGCGGATCTGCAGGGCGCTGGACGTCCCGCTTGCCGTGTTCCTGGACGGACTGGAAGATGAGTGCGGAAATGAATGAAAACAAAAAAGAAAGACAAGGAGGATTCTATGGGTTACGAGTATGATGAGGCGGTACTGAAGTGTTTTTTGAAGCAGCAGGACAGGCTGTTTCCGGAGCCGGTAGCAGAGGGAATGGAAGAGGCGGAAGCCTTCCTGGAGGACTGCATGGCGGTTGTTGTGGATTCCAAAGCTGCGGTGATGGAGTATTTTGAAGAAGCGGGAATCGACGTGGAGAACCCGGATCAGGTGTTGGACGAAGCAGAGGTTTTCGACGTCGGAGATGGGCGCTACCTGATCGTAGAAGGATAAAAGCGAATTAAAAAGCTCAGGGAATTTGTCACAAAGGTGACGTTCCCTGAGCTTTTATTCATGATACTTTTTACATCTCAAACAGCTGTAAAATCGCTTCCGAGAGTCCATCATGGTCGTTATCCTGCTGCGTGATAAAATCGGCGCAGGCTTTGACCTCGGTCGTAGCGTTTGCCATCGCAACGGCAGTTCCGGCAGCCTGCAGCATGGAAATATCGTTTTCGGCGTCTCCGGCAGCGACACTGTTGGAAAGCGGAATCTGAAAATGCTCGCAGACGAAACGGACAGCGTTTCCCTTCCCGGCGGTCTTATCGAAAATTTCAAGATAAATCGGATTGGAAAAAATTGCGGAGATCTTGTCGCCGTATTTTTCCTGAATTCTGCTGCGAAACGCTTCCAGACGTCCGTGGTTTTCCATATCGATCGCCAGAAGCTTGCAGGGTGCGTGTCCGATCGTCTTTAAAAGATCGTCGCTGACCTGATATTCCATTCCGGTGCGGGAGCAGTAGTGTTTTACTTCGACGCCGTCTTTGGGGGCAACAACGCAGGTATCGCTGTAGGAATGTAGGTACAGGCTTTCTTCCTGCGCCATCGAAATGATATCCTCGGCGATTTCGATTGGGACACTTTTACGCATCAGAAAGGTTTTGGTGTCGCAGTCATAGACCTCGTTTCCGTTCGCAGCGATGATAACCGTATCGGGAAAGAGCAGACCGGCATTTTTCGCAACCTTTAAAACACTTGGCAGGGCACGGCCGGAGGTGAGTACCAGACGGTTGCCTGCTAGCACCATTTTGGAAAGCAGCAGCTGCATACCGGGAGAAACTTTTTTCGCGGAATTGAGCAGCGTGCCGTCTAAGTCGGTAAACAGTATTTTTTCAGACATCGAACAGTTCCTTTCTTTTTTTCTTGAGGGCAATCAGAATATCTTCCGGGATAAAAAGCTTGCCATAGCCGGTTCCAAGCTCCAGTCCGGGTTTGCTTTTTCCGTGAAAATCGGAGCCGCCGGAAATCAACAGCCCATAGCGGGCAGCCAGCTGGCGCATCTGACGCTCCTCCCCGGCGGAATAGGTCGAATAAACCGCTTCCAGCGCGACCAGTCCGGCTTCTTTTAAGTGGCGGACGAGGGAGGAAAGGTTATCCTTTCCCATATGGTAGAGCGTCGGATGGGCGAGAACCGGGATGCCCTTGACGGCGAGAATCAGGGAAACCGCCTGGGCGGGCGTGATTTTTTCCCGGGGAACAAAATATTTGGTATGGTCCCCGAGATAGCGGTCGAACGCTTCCGGCAGGCTTTTGACATAGCCGTGGTCGAGCAGATATCTGGAGTAATGCCCTCTTGTGATGACGCAGTCCGGAAAGGCTTCCAGCAGCTTTTCATAGCTGATATCGATGCCGTCTGCAGCGAGGCGGGCGCACATTTTTTCATTTCGCTCTTCGCGCGCACGAACAAAGCTTCCGATCTGCTCCTGAAAAGCGGGAGCATCCTCATCGATAAAAAGACCGACGATGTGGATGTCCTTTCCATAGTATTCTGTGGAAAATTCGATTCCGGGGATGACTTCGATGCCTTTTTCCTGTCCGTATGCGACGGCCTCCTTAACACCGGCAGTCGTATCGTGGTCGGTCAGGGCAAAAGCGGTCAGCCCCTTTGCAATCGCCATATCGACAAGCTCGGAGGGCGTAAAGCTTCCATCGGATTTGTTGGAATGCACATGAAGGTCTACGGTGTTCAATCTTCGTCACCCTCTCTGTCAGCGGTGTAAACGGTACGTTTTCTCGCCATTTCATCGCTTTCCAGGTATTCGTCATAAGTGGTGATCTTGTCGATTAAGGAACCGTCGGGCAGGATTTCCATAATGCGGTTTGCGGTCGTCTGTACGAACTGATGGTCGTGGCAGGCAAACAGCGCAACGCCCGGGAACTTGATCAGACCGTTGTTCAGTGCGGTGATGGATTCCATGTCCAGATGGTTGGTCGGCTCGTCTAAAATCAGGCAGTTTGCACCGGAAATCATCATTTTGGAAAGCAGGCAGCGCACCTTTTCACCACCGGAAAGGACTTTTACCTTTTTCACGCCATCTTCTCCTGCAAACAGCATACGTCCGAGGAAGCCGCGGACATAGGTTGCGTCCTTGACAGGAGAGTATCCGGTGAGCCAGTCTGCGATCGTATCGTCGTTGTCGAATTCTGCGGCAGGATCCTTCGGGAAGTACGCCTGGGAGGTTGTAATGCCCCATTTGTAGGTTCCTTCGTCGGGTTCAAGCTCGCCTGCAAGGATTTGGAACAGCGTGGTCTTTGCCAGCTCGTTGCTGCCGACAAATGCGATCTTGTCGTTGTGACCAACGATAAAGGAGATATTGTTTAATACTTTTACGCCATTTACGGTCTTGGAGATGCCGTCTACGGTGAGAACTTCATTGCCGATCTCGCGGTCGGGGCGGAAGTCAATGTAAGGGTATTTCCGGCTGGAGGGCTTGATGTCGTCCAGCTGAATCTTTTCGAGGGCGCGCTTTCTGGAAGTCGCCTGCTTGGATTTGGAAGCATTTGCGGAGAAACGGGAGATAAATTCCTGCAGCTCCTTGATTTTTTCTTCTTTCTTACGGTTTGCTTCCTTCATTTGCTTGATGAGCAGCTGGCTGGATTCATACCAGAAATCGTAGTTGCCGGCATAGAGGGTGATCTTGCCGTAGTCGATGTCTGCGATATGGGTGCAGACTTTATTTAAGAAATAACGGTCATGGGATACGACAATGACGGTATTTTCGAAATTGATCAAAAATTCTTCCAGCCATGCGATTGCATCCAGATCCAGATGGTTGGTAGGCTCGTCGAGCAGCAGGATGTCCGGGTTGCCGAACAGTGCGCGTGCCAGCAGGACTTTGACCTTTTCGCTGCCGTTTAAGTCGCGCATCATGCTGTAGTGGAGGTCGGTGTCGATGCCAAGACCGTTTAATAAAGTAGCAGCGTCAGATTCTGCGTTCCAGCCGTCCATTTCTGCAAATTCTGCTTCCAGCTCGGAAGCGCGGATGCCATCTTCATCGGTAAAATCTTCCTTTGCGTAGATGGCGTCCTTTTCCTTCATAATTTCATACAGGCGTGAGTTACCCATGATGACGGTGTCCATAACGGTGTATTCGTCATATTTAAAATGATCCTGCTCCAGCACGGAAAGACGCTGTCCGGGAGTGATGACAATATCGCCATTGGTGGTCTCAAGCTGTCCGGAAAGAATCTTTAAAAAGGTGGATTTGCCGGCGCCGTTGGCACCGATGAGGCCGTAGCAGTTGCCCTCTGTAAATTTGATGTTTACGTCTTCAAACAGCGCCTTTTTGCCGAGGCGCAGCGTCACGTTGTTTGCACTGATCATGTTGAATTACCTTTCTTTTCCTGAAAAACATAAAAAACTACAATATGATATCAATCCTTTCCTATTTTACAGAAAATCATGAATATTTCAAGTGAAAAATGACCGCCGGGCAAGCTTTTTACTGGACAAAAGGTTTTCTGGATACTATAATTTAAAGAGCGTATCATGATCAGAAAGAACAACCGGTCAAAAAGGAAAGAACAGGATGGATCAGATTCAGGAAGGAGAGCATTTATGGCATACGGTTCAATGACAATGGAGGAACGGTTAAAAGAGCACATCAAAGAATACAGCCTGGAGAATCTGCTGGATCTTTCTTTGGTAAAGGCATGTTTTGAGGATATTTCCAAAGTGCTCGGGATCGAGCTTTTGCTGACGCAGCGCCACGGGGAAACCGCAGTGGAGGTCGGCAATTTTGCAGGCTTTGAGCCGGATGTTGTAAACGATCCGGGCAGAAAGCTTCGCGTATTCAATCGGACGATTGGTCATCTCTATGTAAAAATGGATCATGCTTCAGATCAGGAGCTTGCAGAGCGCATTGTTGAACATATGATGCTGCAGTATGAAGCACTGGCGTGTGACCATTATCGTTACCGTGAGACAGCGATCTATGCAGACGAGCTGGAAGAGGCGATGGAGCAGGAGGCTTACCGCATCAAGCGCGGCGAACACGAAGACGCCCTGACTGGTTTGCTGAATAAGACCTATATGAAAGGACGCCTTCTGGAAATGCAGGAGACCGCTCCGGCTGCAGTGATCTGCGCCAATATTAATGACTGGAAATTTGTCTATGACCATTTCGGCAACGAGGAGAGTGACCGCCTGATCAAGACCGTTGCAGGTCTGATCCGCAAGGAAGCGAAGGAAGAGTACCTGATCGGCCGTGTGGACGGAGATGTATTCGAAATCGTAATCCCGACGCCGGAGGACGGAGAAGCGGAAGCGTTCTGTGACAGAATCCAGCAGGCGTGTACGAACTATGAAGATCCGTATCTCGCACCTTCCCTTGCGATTGGTCTGGTTTACCGTACGAATGTGGAAGAGTTGTTCGACAAATGTTATTCCGACGCGGAATATGAGATGTGTTACAACAAGCTGGATGTCAAGCATGCAGATGGCTATAAGGAGCGCCTGGAGCATGGACTGAAATAGTTACAGTTCACTCGCACCATTCGCAAAAGCGCATTCTGCGGACATTTTGTTATCGGGAACGAAAGAATCGCCGGGGGTGCAGCTGTGACTGTGCGTCTGGCGTTTTTTCCGTATGGGGAACGGATGTCTCATGCAAAACCTGTCTGACCGGAATCGCTACAGCTCCCAGGTGCCATTTGTGAAAACCCTGTGAAATTCAAAAAAGTGCTGGACAATCCGGCATGCCTGTGATAAGATACAAAACAGTGATGCGTAATACATTTGTAATATATTCGTATATTGCAGTTTTGCAACCGTAGTCTAACGGATAGAACGAAGGCCTCCGACGCCTTTAATGCAGGTTCGATTCCTGTCGGTTGCATTTTATTCGCATCACTTTTTTTATTTTGACAATAGAACAGAAACCCGTAAATCAAACAGAATAGACAAAAAGGTTGTGATAGAAGATTGAAAAATAACATTTTTCAATCGCGAGATTTGTGTCTGCGCGCACTTGACACAAACTCGATATGCGCAAAAAGCGTGCGCAGAAATGAGCGGAAAGTATGAAGAACGAAAAGATGAAAGAAATTCTGGATTTTTTTCGGAATAACAAGAAAAAGACCTGTATTGGTGCAGGCGCAGGTGTTGCAGTAATTGCGGTATGTGTTGCGGTCGGTATCACGCTCGGAAACGGTGCAAAGATGACAGCTTCTAACACCGGAACACAGACGCAGACGGAAACGACGACAGAGACAGCGGAAACGGAGACAACGCTGCAGATGCCGCTGGAAGAAAATACCGTGCCGGAAGTAACGCAGCTGATTACCGAATATTATAATGCGGCTGCTGCCGGCGACATGGATACGATCAATTCCATCGTCAATACCTACGATCAGGAGACGCAGATCTATCTGCAGAAGATGAGCGAGCATATCGAAGCGTACCAGAACGTGGTCTGCTATACAAAGACAGGCCCGGTAGACGGTTCTTATTTGGTCTATGCTTATTACGAAATCAAGTTTAACGACCTGGAAACTGCAGTGCCCGGCATCAGCCCGTATTTGGTTTATCCCAGAGAGGACGGAAGCCTGTATATTTATGAAGGCGATGTGGAGGATTCTGTCAATCAGTATCTGGAAGATATTTCCGCGCAGGACGACGTCATTGACCTGATGAATCGGGTACAGGTTGTCTTTAATGAAGCGGTTATGCAGGACGATACACTCAACAATTATCTGGCGCAGCTAAAAGAAGATCTGCAGGTAGAGGTCGGTGAAGCTTTGGCAGAGGCTGAGACGGCTTCTGAAGAGGAGACGCAGCCTGCAGAGGCGGCAGCAGAAGCTCAGACCACTGTAACAAAGGTAGAAGCGACAGACGTTGTCAATGTGCGTTCCTCCGACAGTGAGCAGGCAGAGCGCCTCGGCAAGGTGGCGGTCGGCGAAGTGCTGAAACTGCTGGAGAAGAAGGAAAATGGCTGGTCTAAGGTCGAATATAACGGCAAAGAAGGCTATATCAAATCGGAGTATTTAAAGGACGTGGAAGAAACACAGGAGGCTCAGGCAGAGTCTTCCGCTTCCGAAGCTGCACAGACGGCAGAGTCTTCTGCAGCTACAACATCGACGTCCTCGGATTTGCCTGCATCCGGCAAGATCAAGATCGCACAGACAATCAACATCCGGAAGGCCTGCAGCGAAACTGCGGACAAGGTTGGAACCGCATTTCCAGGCGAAACGTTGGAAATTGTGATGCAGCAGGCGGACGGCTGGACAAGAGTCAAATATAACGGCGAAACCGGCTATGTAAAGACCGAAGTTTTAAAAGTTTTAAAATAATAGAATGCACGCTCTGCGAGCATTCTATTATCATGAATAAAAAAACGGTATTCTTTCCCGATTTTTGGGAAATATGATAAAAATCCTGTCGGAACTGCTTGATATCGTTCCGGTGTTGTGGTATACTTTCACGAAGTAATTCGTTTTAGCACCATCTTTTTGGCGGTCAGGCTGCCGAATGCCGGATAACAGGAAAGCGAGGACAACCTTTATGACGATTGAACAGTGCTATGAGCAGCTGCATGGGGATTATGCCCAGGTGATTCAGCGCTTACCCAGCCCCGCGCTGGTAGAGCGGTTTATTGGAAAGTTTTTGGATGACGGCAGTTTCAGCGAGCTGACGAGTGCCATGGCAGCCGGTCAGACCGAGGCGGCATTTCGTGCAGCCCATACCCTCAAGGGCGTGAGTGCCAACCTGGGATTTGAGCAGCTGCGGCAGTCGGCCAGCGCCTTGACGGAGTTCCTGCGGGGCAAGGCCGAGCCTGTGCCCGCCGAGGCGCTTCCTCTCCTGGAGCAGGTGCGCCGGGACTATCAGATGACTGTGGATGCAATTCGGGCATATCGGGCAGAGCGGTTCTAAGCGGCGGATTCCCGGACAGGGAAATTACTGGATGATGTGAGGGGAGTAAAATCGGATGCGTAAAAAACGGGTGCTTGTTGTAGAAGACAATGAACTGAACCGCGAGCTGCTGTGCCAGATTCTGTCTCAGGAGTATGATGTGTTATAGAGGCTGAGAACGGTCAGGTGGCGCTGGAGATTCTGAAAGAGCATAAAAATAGTATTTCCCTCATCTTCCTGGATGTGGTTATGCCGGTGATGGATGGCTATACCTTTTTGAATCGCCTGCGTTCCGACAGCAGTATGTCCTTTATCCCTGTGGTGGTCACGACCCAAGGCAGCAGCGAAGAGGATGAAGTAAACGCACTTTCTCATGGGGCAACCGATTTCGTGCCAAAGCCCTACCGTCCCCAAATTATTCTCCACCGGGCGGCTAATCTGATTGAACTGCGGGAGAATGCCGCCATGGTCAATCAGTTTATGTATGACCGTCTGACGGGGCTGTTCAGCCGGGAATACTTCTATCAGAAGGTGCAGGAACGCCTGAACGAAAGCACCGGCACTTCCTATGCAATTGTCTGCTCCAATGTGGAGAATTTCAAGGTTTATAACGATATTTTCGGCATCCGCGCCGGAGATGAGGTGCTGCGGCGCATTGCAGATCTTTTCCGGGAGATGATGGGTGAGAACGGCATTTGCGCCCGCTACGGGACGGACCGCTTTCTGTGCCTCATGCGGCAGGAGCGGCTGCCGGAGTGGATGCGCGTCCATAGCAGTGCCGAAAAGCTCCCCGGGCTGAGCAACATCGAGCTGAAGTGGGGCGTATACAAAATTTCCAACCGGGCTGTTCCGGTGGAAAAGATGTGTGACCGTGCTTTCCTGGTGGCCGACAGCATCAAGGGGCGCTATAACCAGCGCATTGGTATTTATGATGACGTGCTGCGGGATAAGCTCCTGCGGGAGCAGGCCATTACCGAGTCCATGGAAACTGCACTGGCAGAGGGGCAGTTCTCCGTCTACCTGCAACCGAAGTATTGGCTTCAGAATGACACCATGGCCGGGGCAGAGGCTCTGGCAAGATGGATTCACCCGGAGCTGGGCTTTATGAACCCCGGTGAATTTATCCCCCTGTTTGAAAAGAACGGCTTCATTACAAAGCTCGACCGCTATGTGTGGGAGCAGACCTGCAAGAAATTGCAGCAGTGGCGGCAGGAGGGCTATCCCGACATTGCAGTGTCCGTCAACGTTTCCCGGGCGGACGTGTATCAGGAGGATTTACCGGAGACCATGAGCAGCCTGGTTGCGCAGTATGGCATTGAGCCTCGCCAGCTCCACCTGGAGCTGACCGAGAGCGCCTACACCGAAAATCCCAATCAAATCATTGCAGTGGTGGACGAACTGCGTAACCGCGGATTTGTGATTGAGATGGACGATTTCGGAAGCGGTTATTCATCTTTAAATATTTTAAAGAGCATGAATGTTGATAATGTTAAATTTGATATTAAATTTATTAAAGAAAATATACATGATGAAAAGA
>ERZ773108.978-NODE-978-length-30730-cov-5.115306_pt1 | contig 30730 bp, 31 predicted proteins | sample MGYA00580570_ERZ773108 | MGnify/ENA primary metagenome ERZ773108 (study PRJEB29015, sample SAMEA2737840) | human gut metagenome | biome: human gut; feature: human-associated habitat; material: faeces | place: China | collected 2012 ...
GAAACCGTTGTCCCAGAGCCATTTCCGCATTTTCGGGATCTCCGACTGGGGCGACAGGATCCATTGTCCCACAGAGTCCCACATGTGGCGTCCCTGCTCCAGGATATGTATCATCAGCTCTCCGCCCATCCCGGCAATGACCACTGCTTCCGCCTCTCCGGGAGACAGCTTTTCCAGTCTATCGGAGAGCCTGGTCTCGATCCTGTTTTCCAGACCCGCCATGGCCACCGATTCCTCTGCCCGGGACAGCGGGCCTTTCCGCACGTCCATGGCCAGGGCCCGCTTTACGGTCCCCCTTCTCACCAGCTCCACCGGCACATGGCCGTGGTCTGTGCCGATATCCGCAATTCGCTCCTGCGTCACCAGACCTGCGACCATCTCCAATCGTTTTGATAACTCCATAGCCTCGACTCCTTATTTTCAAAAAAAGGGCGCAGCAAATATCTCTATTTGTTTCGCCCTCTTTTGTTCCAATTCTCTTATTCAAGATAATCCTTCAGCTTTTTGCTTCTGCTGGGATGGCGCAGCTTACGCAGAGCCTTTGCTTCAATCTGGCGGATACGTTCTCTGGTAACATTGAATTCCTTACCAACCTCCTCCAGTGTTCTTGCTCTGCCGTCATCTAGACCAAAACGCAGACGCAGCACCTTTTCTTCTCTTTCCGTCAGCGTATCCAGAACCTCCATCAGCTGTTCCTTCAAAAGCGTAAACGCTGCGGCTTCCGCAGGTGCGGGGATATCGTCATCGGGGATAAAGTCGCCCAGATGGCTGTCCTCCTCCTCACCGATAGGCGTTTCCAGAGAAACCGGCTCCTGTGCGATTTTCATAATTTCACGCACCTTCTCCTCCGGCATCTGCATTTCCACAGCCAGTTCCTCTGCGGTCGGTTCTCTGCCCAGCTCCTGCAAAAGCTGTCTGGAAATACGAATCAGCTTATTGATGGTTTCCACCATGTGTACGGGGATACGAATCGTTCTTGCCTGATCTGCAATCGCTCTTGTGATTGCCTGACGAATCCACCATGTCGCGTATGTGGAAAATTTAAAGCCCTTATGGAAGTCGAATTTTTCAACTGCCTTAATCAGCCCCAGATTGCCCTCCTGAATCAGGTCAAGAAAGAGCATTCCGCGTCCTCCATAGCGCTTTGCGATACTTACAACCAGCCTGAGGTTTGCCTCTGCAAGCTTCTTTTTGGCGGCACGGTCGCCCTGCGACATTCTTTGGGCGAGTTCTGCCTCTTCATCGCTTGAAAGCAGGTCAACCTTACCTATCTCTTTAAGGTACATTCTTACAGGGTCGTCAATGCTGACGCTGCTCGGAACAGACAAATCCTGAAGCTCTTCCTGAGAGATTTCAAGGTCTTCAGCATTGCTGAGGTCAATCTCATCGTCATCATCGATAGAGCCGACAATTTCGATTCCGTGCTTTTCAAGAAGTTCAAACATTTTCTCGATTTGTTCGCTATCAAGCTCAAGAGCCTCAAGCTTTAAGCTTATCTGCTTATAATCGAGAACGCCTTTCTTTTTGCCTTCCTCCAACAAGCTTTGAATTACCTGCTTTCGTGTTAACTTCTTCTTTTTCTTCTTTTCTTCCATAGTTAAATTCCTTTCTGTGCTGCTTGTATGTATGGCGGTAAATTTCGTCAGTTTTTCTTTTTTCTCTGCCTTATCAGGATGTCAAGTGCCTTTAAATCGCCTTCTTCAAGCAAATTCTCTTGTTTTAACAGATTTTGCTCTTGCTTAATTATTCCAAAGGCTTGCAGAGCCGCTCTTTTTTTATCGTGAGTGTTTTTGTCGTCAAGCAAAATCTTTGACACTCTTCCTCTTTCGCTGTCATCAAACTGCGACAAAAGCTTATTTATATCGATTAATCCGTCTAAGGCGTACAGCTCGTAAATCTTTTGTGCCAATCTCTTATGCAGAGAGTCGGTAAAATTTTCGGGAGTTATACCCTCCTCCGCGGCAATTCTAAATATCGGCTTGTCGCACAAAAGATTTAAGGCAAGCTGTTCGGCATTAAAAACCCGTAAGTTTTCAGCTTGGTTTTCAGCATCACGCATACGCCTCAGCCTTCTTTCTTCGCGCCTTTCATCTTCTTTATTTTTGTTTCTGCGAAGCACGTTTATCGCTGCGTAAAGACTATCTGTCGATACGCCCGATTTTTGCGCAACGCGTGAAGCATAAATCTCAAGCTCGACAGGGTTTTGTATCTCTGCCAGAACAGCAGCCGCCGCCTCTGTGAACTCAATGCAAGCCTCGGAATCCGCAAAAACGGGATTTTCATCGTCACCTGCGTTATATTCTTTCTGAATTTCGTCAATTCTATACTCAATAAGCGGTTTTGCACGTTCAATCAACACTTTGAACATATCCCCGCCCTTTTTTCTCACAAATTCGTCAGGGTCCTTTCCGTCCGTTACCGTTAAAACGCGCGCCTTTATATTGTGCCGCGTCAGAATCTCTCCGGCTCTTATTGTCGCCTTGCGCCCTGCCTCATCGGAATCATAGCACAAGACAGCCTTGCCGCCGTAACGCTTGACAAGCTTTGCCTGCTCATCAGTAAAGGCTGTGCCGAGTGAGGCAACCGCATTTGTGATTCCCGCCTGATGAAGCGAAATAACGTCCATATAACCCTCCATAAGCAAAAGACTGCCGGAAGGGTCGTTCTTTGCAAAGTTTAAACCAAAGAGATTTTCTTTTTTGTGAAAAACTGCAGTCTCCGGCGAGTTCAAATATTTGCCCGTGTCAGAACGCTCGGTCATAATTCTTCCGCCGAAGCCTATTATGTTTCCCTGAACGTTTATTATAGGAATCATCACCCGTCCGTCATAAAACGAATCATAATATGTACCGTTGTCGCGCCGCTTTGCAAGCCCTGCTTCGTATATATCGTGCTCTTTATAGCCCATACTCTTGAGATGGTCGATAAGATTTGTCCATCCTTCGGGAGCGTAACCCATCCCAAACAAACGGATTGTGGAATTTTTTATTTCTCTGTCTTTAAGATATGCAAGTGCGGCCTTCCCTTTATCGCCTGCAAGACAAGAATAAAAATACCTTGCCGCATCGGAATTAAGCTTATATATAAGCTTCTTTTTATCGGCGCTTTCCCTTGGCCTGCCCGATGCGTGCGAAAATTCGGGAAAGGTCATATGTGCGCGGTCGGCAAGATATTTAAGCGCGTCCATAAAATCAAGATTTTCGGCCGCCATAATAAAGTGAATCACATTTCCGCCCGCTCCGCAGCCAAAGCAGTGAAACAGCTGCTTGTCCGGCGAGACGGAAAGTGACGGCGACTTTTTGTCATTGTGAAGAGGGCAAAGCGCGGCAAATCTGTTTCCGACTTTTTTAAGCTTGGCATACTCGGATATCACATCGGCAATATCGTTTTTGTCTATTACTTCATCCACAAAGCTTTGAAAGTCTGCTTCCGCCATTTTACCGCCCCCTTATGAATATCAAAATTAACCCTAATATATATTATTCGACGTAAATCTTAAATTTCCTCTTTATTTTTAAAATAAATCGTTGGCTTGACAAATTCCATATTTTAATATAAAGTATATATATCAACAAAAGAAAGGCTGAAGTATAAATGAATATTACACCGCCCGTACTTTCTCCGCGGCTCGCCGAAGCGGCAAGGCTTGTCGGAAAGTGCAATTGCTTTGCGGATATAGGAACCGACCACGCATATCTGCCGATATGTCTTCTTATGACGGGGGCGTGCAGAACCGCTGTTGCCTCTGACATAGGCGAGGGCCCGCTTAAGCGTGCATCTGCCGCCGCACAAAAATATAATCAAACGGTTTCGCTTCGTCTCGGAAGCGGTCTGTCGACTCTTGAAAGAGATGAGGCAGACGCGGTTGTTATTGCCGGGATGGGCGGCTTGCTTATTGCGGATATTCTTAAAAGCGGCGCGGATAAGCTTGGAGCAGCTAAAAAGATTGTTCTTCAGCCGATGACCGCCGTTCCGGAGCTTCGTAAATTTCTTGCGGATTACGGCTGGCGAATAGAGAGCGAAAGTATAGTAAAAGAAGGCGAAAAGCTGTACATTCTGATGTCGGTAAAGATGCCGCCGCCCGATTCATCTTTCTGCGAGCCGTACAGCGAGGCAGAGCTGTTTATAGGCAAGCGTCTGACGGAGACGCAGCCGCAATACTTCGGCGAGTATATATCAAAGCTCAGGCACAAGCTTAATGTCATCATAAAAGGGCTTGAGACCTCAAGGTCGGACGGGTCTGCCGAAAAGCTTGAGCATTGTCAAAGACTGCTTGAAGAAGTAAACAAATTGTGTTAATAAATTAAAGAAGGGGATTTGTATGTATAAAGTAAGTGATATCGCAAATTGCATTGAAAGACTCGCTCCGCGCAGTCTTGCGGAAAAATGGGACAATGTCGGCTTAATGGTCGGCGACCCTGACCAAAATGTAAACAGCGTTTTTATATGCCTTGACATCACATCAGAAAACGTTGCGGCTGCCGTAAAGTATAGGGCAGATATGATTATATCTCACCATCCGTTAATATTTAACCCAATAAAAAGAGTTGTTGAAAACGATGTAACGGGAAGCATAATCAGAAGCCTTATTAAAAATAATATTTCCGCTTATTCGGCTCATACCAACCTTGACTGTGCCGACGGCGGAACGAACGATGTTCTTGCCGAGAAGCTCGGGCTTCAGTTTGTGCGCCGTTTTACAGATAATGAAGCGTGCGACAACTTCGGCAATCCGCTTGACAATATAGGGCGCGTCGGCAAGCTTGAAGAGCCGACCGAGCTTATTGACTTTGTTCACTTTATCAAAGATACACTCGGCTGTAAAAGCATACGCTATGTAGGCGAGCCAAACGAAACAATTCACACCGCCGCTCTTTGCACGGGAGCGGGCGGTGACGGAATATACTCGGCTTATCACGCCGGGGCGGATGTTTATGTTACCTCTGATATCCGTCATCACGAAGCACAGCTTGCTTACGAGCTTGGCATTAATCTGATAGACGCAGGCCACTTCGAGACCGAAAATACCATATGCGAGTTTATGTCAGACTATATTTCGGCAGAGCTTCCCGGGCTTAACATAATTTCATCTGAGGCACAGCCGTATTTTCGTTAAGGATAACATCAGATTATTTAAAGCAATCGAATATTTTGCCTATTATAAAAATCAGCAAGAATGCAGCGGCAGCCAAAGCAATTGTTATAAAAGACGTTGCGGTAAGCTGCCCTGTTGTAGGCATATACGGCGGACTGTTATGCAGCGCGCCGAAGACGGCAACCGTTTGGGGAAATATTTTTAAATAAATATATGCAAGCAAAAAGGCGATTCCGCCCTGGGTAAGCTTGCCCGTAATGTATGATTTGGCAGACAGCCCCGACGGAATTATAATTGACATAACCTGTGCCGCCACGGACACCCCCGAAAAGGCGATAATTCCGGATATAACAGGAAGGGCGGACAGCCCGAATTTTGAAAGCAGTTCATACGTTCCGCCCGTTATTTCAAAGAAAGAATAAACGAACGGTCTTACTTCTCCCTGCGGCAATGCGGCGCAGAATACGCCGAAGATAACTACAAATCCGCAGATTTTTAATATCGAATCAACCGATTTTTCTATTGCGCCGCCCAAATCATAAACAGCGTCTTTAAGACCCGAATCCTGCATTGCGTAAGGCAATGCGCGCGTTTGGGTCTTTTCTTTTTTTATTCTGCCGAAAACGATTCCCGTCAGAAAGGCGGATAAAATATGAATTATGTAAAGCAATACCCCTATGCGGAAGCTGCCTGACATCTGTACCCCGACCGCTCCTATTATAAACATCGGACCCGAATTATTGCAAAACGCAAGCATTCTTTCCGCCTCGCTCTTTGTACACTCTCCGCGGCTGTATAATGACGAGGCGCAGATGGCGCCTACCGGATAGCCGCTTATAACTCCAAGCACAGCCGCGACTGCGCCCGAACCGGGAATGTTAAAAAGCGGACGCATTATTTTTGACAGATATCTGCCGGCAAGCCCTGCCGCACCGAGAGAAATGAACATATTTGCGCAGAATATAAACGGAAAAACAGACGGTATGACTGCATTTGCGCATAAAACAAGAGCGTTTTCCGCCGCGGCCATAGTTTTTGACGGCATAATAAGCATTGCCGCCGTCATATATGTTATACAAATTATCACAAGCGTCTTTTTTAAATCCTTTCTTTCAGGCATAGCCTCTTCCCCCTTTTAAAATTATTTATTCGCAAAATTATTTAATTATTCATTTTTCACCGCGCATCGGCATAGAAATTAGTGTTACACCGAAATTAATTAAAGCTTTAAAACTAAAAAGGATGATTTTAATGAGTGAAAAGCGGCAAAATACGGACAATCGGTTCTCAATGCGCGAAAAAATTGCCGATGCGATAGATATCTCAAAGGATATAATAATGGACACGGTTTTAATTCGTCTCATAGGCACGCACGAGGTCACTCTGGAAAATTACAAGGGAATCCTTGAATATTCCGACAGGCAAATAAAGGTGAGGGCAAAACCAAAGTGTGTGTGCATACAGGGAAGCTCGCTTGAAATAATTTGTCTCACCGACGAACTTTTAAATATAAGAGGTTATATAGAAAAAATATCATTTGTCAGCTGAAAAGGGGTGAACCTGATTTATGGCGGGTATTTACGGATTTTTGTCGGGAATCCTTACGCTTCAGGTAGACGGACCGTTTACCGAAAGGCTGCTTAACATATGTATGCACAGAAATCTGCTTGTTACGGACGTAAAACGCTGCGGAAAGGACAGAGTGTTTTTTAAGACGGATGTTGCTTCGTTTCGGCAGATGCATACACCCGTGCACCGTACAAAAACGCGAATAAGAATAAAGAAAAAAAGCGGTCTTCCGTTTATACTTAAGAGATTTAAAAAACGCACTCCCGCATTTGCGGGGCTTTTGATTATCATATGCGCAATTGCCTATGCTTCAACGCACGTAATGGGGATAACCGTCTTCGGAAACACAAAAACGGATACGCAGACAATCTGTGCCGCCCTCTCTGAATGCGGCTTAAAGCTTGGTGTTAAAACTTCTGATATAGATAACGACCTTGTCAGAAACAAAATGATGAACAAGCTTGATAATCTTGCCTGGATAGGCATAAACGCAAACGGCTCACGAGTGTACATTGAAATAATTGAGAGGCTTGAAAAAGAGAACGGATTGGATAAGGATGCGGCGGCGTGCAATCTTATTGCGTCAAAAGACGGAATAATAGAAAAAACCGAGGTGCGCGACGGTCAAACTCTTGTAAAAAACGGTTCGGGCGTGCGTAAAGGTGATGTGCTTGTCAGCGGAATCATTGACAATCCGACAAACGGCTTCGGTTTTACAAAGGCAAGAGGTGAGGTCTATGCGGAGACAAGGTATACAAAAACGCGGGAATATAAGCTAAGCTACACCGAAAGTATCTTCACGGGTAAATCCAAGCGGAAATATAACTTAAAAATAATGAATCTTGAGCTTCCGCTGTACTTTAACGGGCGTCCTCCTTATCAAAAATTTACGGCGTCGGAGGACATAAAAGAATATCGCGTGCCCGTTGATATAGTTCCGTCGGTTTTTATCAGAAAAGACGAGTATCTGGAATATTATGACGAAGAAAAGACGCGGACAATCAGCGAAGCCGTTGAAACGGGAGTATCTGAGCTTACACAGGAATTAAAGCAGGAGCTGCCAGAGGGAGCGGCGATAAAAGACCAAAAAATAAGCCACACCCTGACCGAACACGGAGGTGTGGAGGTTACCGCCGAGCTGATATGCAGCGAAAATATAGCCGTCGAATCGATAATAGAAACTCCGATGCTAAAAGGTGAGGAATAATCCTCACCTTTTAAATCTCTTATTTTACAACAATATTTATAAGCTTTTTGGGAACAGCAATAACCTTTACTATCTGCTTTCCGTCAATAAGGGCCGAAACCTTTTCGCTTTCAAGCGCAAGCTTCTTCATCTCTTCCGGACTAAGCTCGGGCGAAACAACCATTTTATCGCGTATCTTGCCGTTGATTTGAAGAACAATCTCTATTTCGTTCACTACAAGAGCCGTTTCGTCTGCCTCGGGCCAGCTGTGAACCGAAAGCTTGTCCTTGTGTCCCGAAATCTCCCAAAGCTCTGACGTAATGTGCGGAACAAAAGGATAAAGCAATAGAATCAGGCTGTCGATTGCTTCTGTTATAACGGCTTTGTTATAATCCGAAGCTTTTTCTTTATATACATAAAGCGAGTTAACCATCTCCATAACGGCGCTGATTGCCGTGTTAAAGCTGAAGCGGTTACAGTTCTCGGTAACCCTCTTTATCGCCGAATTTACCGCAAATCTTAAATCCTTATCTTCCTTTGATAGCTTTGAAGAATCGATTTTTTCATCAGTCATATATTCTTTAAGGTCATCGACCGCTCTCCAAACTCTGTTTAAGAATCTGTATGCGCCCTCAACCGCGGTGTCGTTCCAGTCAAGGTCTCTTTCGGGCGGAGCGGCAAAAAGAATAAACAATCTTGCCGTATCGGCGCCGTATTTTGAAATTATCTCTTCGGGGCTTACAACGTTGCCGAGAGATTTTGACATCTTTGTACCGTCTTTTAAAACCATTCCCTGTGTTAAAAGATTCTCAAACGGCTCATCGCAGCCGATATATCCCAAGTCATACAAAACCTTGGTGAAAAATCTTGCATACAAAAGATGCAAAATAGCGTGCTCGACACCGCCAATATATTGGTCAACGTTCATCCAATAATCGGTCTTTTCCTTTGAAAAAGGCATTTCCGTGTTATGAGGGTCACAGTATCTCATAAAGTACCAGGACGAGCATACAAAAGTATCCATTGTATCGGTCTCGCGTTTTGCGGGACCGCCGCACTTGGGGCAGGTTGTGTTTACAAATTCGGGGCATTCGCTGAGCGGCGATTTACCCTGTCCCGTAAATTTAACATTTTCGGGAAGCATAACGGGCAGCTCGCTTTCGGGGATTTCAACAGTTCCGCACTTTTTGCAGTAAACAACGGGAATCGGCGCACCCCAATAACGCTGACGCGAAATAAGCCAGTCGCGGAGACGGAAGTTAATCTTCTTTTCTCCAAAGCCGTTTGCTTCAGCATAAGCAATCATCTTCGGCAGAGCTTCTTTGTTTGCCATACCGCTGAATTTATCAGAGTTAACCAAAATTCCCTCAGCCGCAAATGCTTCGGTAAGGCTTCCCTCTTCCACTTCTTTTCCATCGGGCGAAATAACAACGCGTATAGGCAAATTATACTTCTTTGCAAAGTCAAAGTCGCGCTGGTCGTGTGCCGGTACGCCCATAACAACGCCTGTTCCGTAATCAACAAAAACGTAGTTTGCAAGATAAAGCGGTATCTTCTCGCCGCTGAACGGGTTAATCACATATGTACCCGTAAATACGCCCTCTTTTTCAGTATCCGTTGCAGAGCGCACAATTTCGCTTTGAGACTGAACCTTTTTGATAAATTCGCGGCACTCGGCTTCCTGCGGCTTGCCTGAAATAAGCTCGTCAACTACAGGGTGTTCGGGCGCGATGACCATATAAGATACGCCGTAAATAGTGTCGGGGCGTGTTGTAAATACCGTAAGCGTTTTGTCGCTTCCGTCAACTTTAAACTTAAGCTCGGCGCCCTCACTTCTGCCAATCCAGTTTGTCTGCATCGAACGAACCTTGTCGGGCCAGCCGTCAAGCTTATCTATATCATCAAGCAGCTTCTGCGCATAATCGGTAATCTTAAAGAACCATTGTTCCAAATCTTTTTTGCCGACCTCGCTCTTACAGCGTTCGCACTTTCCGTTTACAACCTGCTCGTTTGCAAGAACGGTTTGACAGGACGGACACCAGTTTACATAAGATTTTTTCTTGTAAGCAAGCCCGTTTTTATAAAGCTGCAAGAACATCCACTGTGTAAACTTGTAGTAATCTGGCTTAGCGGTGGCAACCTCTCTGTCCCAGTCGTAGCTGAAGCCGAGACGTTTAAGTTGACCGCGCATATTGTCGATATTTGACCAAGTCCAGTCAGCCGGCGGAGTTCCGTGCTTAATCGCGGCATTCTCGGCAGGCAGACCGAAGGAGTCCCACCCCATAGGATGCAGAACGTTAAAGCCTCTCATTTTTTTATATCTGGCAACAACATCACCTATAGAATAGTTGCGGACGTGTCCCATATGCAGGTTTCCCGATGGGTAAGGGAACATCTCAAGAGCGTAATATTTAGGCTTATTTGTGTCCTCAGAAATTTTAAATTCCCCTGTTTCCTCCCATATTTGCTGCCACTTTTTTTCGATTGAATCAAAATCGTATTTCAACTTAATTCCTCCAGTCTGTATTTTCGTCGTTAAATCCGTGATTTTATAGTCCCGTATCAATCCAAAAGCTCTGAAACATCTACCGGAACAGCGTCCTGCCAAACGTGCTCGATGTTATAAAAACGCCTTGTTTCGGGCTGAAAAATATGAACAATAACATCATCAAAGCCAAGCAGAATCCATTCGCCGCTTCTGTAGCCTTCTTTATTCACGTGAAACATCGGAAGCTTTGCAAGCTCGTCCTCAAGATTATCGCAAAGCGCCTGAGTTTGCCGCGCGGTGTTGCCCGTCGCTATAACAAAGTAATCAGCCATTGTTGTAAGCGCGCTAACGTTTAGCACACTGATGTCGGATGCTTTTTTATTGTTAAGTATTTCAACTATCTTATTAACCGCATTGTTTTCGCAAGCCATCTTATTTCTCCATTCTTTAAATCTTTATTTTACAAAATTCTGTGAAATCATTTCGTTTGCCGCATTTTGGTCACAAACAAAGTAAGAGACACCGCCTATGTACTTGCCGCCTCCCGGAAGGGTGCAGAACTTTACGTTTGACGAGCAAGCCACCATATCCCTTAAAACCCCTGTCAGTTCGGAACCGAGATTGGTTTTGCTGTGCTTTTTAACAGCAACGAGAACAGCGGGAAGTCTTACAATACCCGCGGGACTTTTAATTTTTTTAATAACCGCCGAGTATAGAAGCTTTTGGGTATCGATTCGCCCCATATCGCCGTCAGCATAGCCTGTCCCGTCGTTGTTTTTTCTGAATCTCATAAACATTTGGGCGTGCTCTCCGTCAAGCTTCTGCTTACCGGGCTGAAGGTCTATAACAAGGTTTTGAACGGGGTCGGTATAATTCATACGTATGGGGACGTCAACGGTAACTCCGCCGAGAGCGTCAACGATATCGTTAAATCCGTCAAAGCTGACCATAATATAACCGTCGGGTTTAATGCCTGTTACCTGATTAATTTCATTGCTCATACAGTCAAATCCAGAAAAGAATGCCGAATTTATCTTTTTGTCATTCCTGTTATTCTGAATCTTCGTATCACGCGGAATCTGCAATATATTAAGTTCGTTTGTGTATCTGTTAATCTGGCACAGTAAAATCAGGTCGGTTCTGTAGCCGCCCTCATCAACACCCGCAACGACAATGTTTCTCACAGGCTGAGAAGCCGCGCCGAGCATACTGAACTTTTGACCCGTGGACAGCGAAACCAAAAAGGTTATAATCATCCACACAAAAACTGCAAGCAAAATAAGAAACACAAAAAATCTGCCGGGGTTTTTAAGCTTCCGCTTCTTTTGCGGAGCAGGATTATATTCGGGCTGACAGCCGCCCGGATTCACTTCTCTCAAATTTACCGCCTCCTGACAGTTACTTATCTTTGTGCAATATCAGATAATTCCTTGCGTGTACGGTGTCGGGATGAAACATCTTTTTTTCCTGAAGCAGTTCCTCAATAGTAAAATCAAGTCCCATAAGTATCGCCGCGTCAATATCCTTATACGCAAGTTCGCGGAGTTCGTCCACGCCGTCAAAGCTGCGGTTGGGCTCTATATAATCGGCTATATAAATTATTTTTGTCAATATACTCATATCAGCCTTGGCGGTTGTGTGATATTTAATTGCGTCAAGTATCTCCGCATCGTATATTCCGAACTCGGTTTGGGCAAAACACGCGCCGAGGTGAGCGTGAAGAAGCTTGGGAACATTGTACGTTACAGAATCGAGATATATTCCGAATTTGTCCTGAATCAGCTCTCTTGCTTCGTCCGGTTTGACTTCCTTTGCCACATCGTGTACAAGTCCTGCGATATATGCTTTATTTACGTCCGCATTGTATCTTTCGGCAAGCTTTTTTGCCTCATCCGCAACACCGAGAGAGTGCGTATAGCGCTTATCGCTTAACTTAAGACGCAAATAATTCATAATTTTATTTTCTTCCATCATAGCTGTCATCTCCGTAATTATTGATATATAAGGAATTATCTTTTATATATTTAAGGGTAAGGTCAGGCAGCATATATCTGACAGACTGACCGTTTTTTAATCTCTTTTTTATATCTGTGGACGATATTTCCACAAGCGGCATATCTACAAGCCTTATATCCGTGCAAAATTTTTCTTTAAGCCACTGTGCCTTTTTTGTAAGCTCATCAGAAGAAAATCCGCTTCTTCTTACAACCGCAATTGAAGAAAGCTCAAATATTTGTTCGGGATTCTTCCAGCGTTCGATATAATCGAGAGAGTCAGCCCCGACAATAAAATAAAAATGCGCGTTTGAATACGTTTTATGAAGAGTTTTTAAAGTGTTGCACGTATATGTTATCGTATCGGATACGGTTTCCGCATCGGATATTTCAAAAAGTTCGTTTCCCTCAATCGCAAGCTTTGTCATTTCAAAGCGCTGCCGCGGTGAAGCGGTATCATCGCGTTTTTTATAAAGAGTTTTGCCGTTCGGCAAGAAAATAACCCTTGATAAGTTAAGCTGCTGCGCGGCATACTCTGCAGAAAGCAAATGACCGAGATGGGGCGGATCAAACGTTCCGCCCATTATCCCGATTAACTCTTTTTCTTTCATATCAGTATGACAAAACATCCGTTATTCCCTCGGCAAACACTTTCGGCGTTCCGCCTTTAAGCTTTGTGCGGCACAATGACGCGCTGCCGTTATCAACTTTTTTAAGAATAACCGTTCCGTCATTTTTTAATCCGTACGCCGATACGCCCTCGTCAAGATTTTTAATCTTTGCCTTTTTTGTAACGGTATTGATTTTCGCTTTGCTTACACCGTCTTCCGATTCGTTATTAAAGTCTGACGCGTAAATGACATACGCACCGCTTTTATCAAAGGTAAACGCACCCATTCCGGCATTTTCGGCAAGCTTAAGCGTGTTCGAGTTCGAATACGAAACAATGCTGACCGTGTTGGTCTCTGCATTATATCCGGAAGCAAATCTTACTATAGAGCCGTCCGACGATACGTTGCAGGAATATGCATCATCTGAAATTCTCTTTTCCGAGCCGGCATAGTCGTTTATAACAGACATTGTATAAAGCGCGCCGCGCTTTGTTTCAGGGTCATATCCGCCGATATACGCTATTGTCGAAAAATCGTCACTTGTGTCAAACGCTTTCATTCCGCTGTCCTGCGTAAGTGCGGAAACGTTTATTGCGGTCGCAACCTTTTGGGGATTGGGCGACTTAGCACTTACAAAGTAATAGTCAGCCTTATCCGTATCATAAGCGGTAGAGAATACAACCGCACCCTCGTCATTACGCACCTTTACAATTTCGGTTACCTGCTCGGCAAGCTTTGTGTTGCCGCCGGTTGAAAGATCAACGTAGTTAAGCGTCTGGAAGTTATTGCTGTAGTTACTGTAAACATATGCCGATTCAAGCTTTTCGGATATTTTCGGTGCAGAAAATCCCTTTTCAGCAAGAGCCTTCGGCCCCTCCGAGTCGCTTTGGATATACAGGTCATACGTTCCGGTTTTTGTGTCATAATTTTTTGCGTAGAAATAGATTTTGCCTTTTGATGCCGTGCCAAATACATAAGCAACCTTTTCGTCGAGTCTCTTAGGCTCTCCCGCCCCTTCGGCGAAGCTTGCATAGAACAAGTCACCCGTGTGAACAATCGGATTAAAGTTCTTTATGTATATAGCGCACAGGCTGTCCTGAGACAGTTTAAAATTACCCGCGGTTATATCCGTATCGACATTTTTATCCGATTTGCTTTCAAGATTCCACAGACACAGCTCTCCGTGAGAACCGCTGTCGTCCGCATTCTTTAAATAAAGAACTGCCGAGCCCGTCTTGTTAACCGTAAAATCATAGTAAACATTTTGAGCGATAACGGTTCGGCTTTTCTTTTTGCCGTTGATATACGAAACCAAATCGCCCGATTTTGTATTGAAATTCACGTTTTCTATGAAGTAAACGACCGAGCCGTCCTCTGAAATCTTAACAAGATCCTTTTTGGTTATTCTTGTCTTCTTTGAATCCTTGGGGTCTTTAAACTCGGTTGTCTTTTTTGAAGACGAGGAACTTTTATCGGTCTGCGATGTATTTTGGCTGTTCTGAGCCTCATACTCGATAGTTACAAAGTTAGAGCTGAGCAAGGCCTCCTTGCCGCCGTAGTACGAATAAAGCTCGTTCCCTTTTGTATAGACCGTCGGATATTCGGGCGTTTTATGCGCAAAATACGCAAAAACATTGACCAGACCAACAATGATGGCGACAACAAAAACAAGCACACCTGCGCCGATAAACAAGCCCTTGTGCGATTTACCCTTTGTTTTTCTGTCATCGGTTGACTTTTGCTTAACGGGCTTTGCCGCACGTAAAGCATCGGTATTTCTTTTGTTGATGTGCGAAGACTTCCGTTTGGGATGCTTGCCGTTCTTTCTCATTTCGCGGCGCTCCTGAGCACGCAAAGCCGCCGCCTGCATCTCCTCAAGCGTATATCTCGGTTCACTTGATGTCTTATGCTCGGTTGATATTTTTTTCTTGTTTAAGTCATAGCTTATTCCTGCGTCCATATCGGCTATCGCCTGTTTGATTTCACCCGAATCGCGAAATGTAAGCGTATACTGTAAATCAAAATCATAGCTGTCTCTTGACGGGTCAATCGCAGAATAACGCCCCGTGTTTTGACTTGGTTTGTTTAAGCCTGTCGATGTCTGCTGCTCGATTGTTTCCTGAATTTCCGCTTCATTTTCTTTTTCCTTAGGAATAGGGGTCTTGCAGAACGGGCAAACATCAATATGCTCAAGCAAATTAATACCACACTTCGGACATTTCATCAATTTCACTGCCTTTCTCTTTTACATTTGTAAAATGACATTATATATTCATAATATCATAGTCTTATATTATATTATCACAATTAATCGTTAAATACAACTATTTTATAAAAAAATAATTGTATTTTGCGGAAATTTATTGAAAATCAGTCTTTTTTGACCGATTTTTCGTGCTTTAAATCCTCTATGAGTTTACTTTCGCTTTCCGACAGCGACACTTTTGAAAGCATTCCCCTGCGTTTGTTAAACGTATTTACAATAGACATTCTGCGCTTCCAGCCGCAGATGTTTTTGTGATGCCCGCTCAGCAGAATGTCGGGGACACGTCTGCCGTGCCACTCTTCGGGGCGCGTGTACTGAGGATATTCAAGCAAGCCGTTATAATGTGACTCTTCTGAAAAAGAGTCCTCGCTTTTAAGTACGCCGGGGACAAGCCTTGCCACCGCATCTACAACCGCCGCAGCGGCAATTTCTCCGCCCGTTAAAACAAAATCTCCGAGAGAAATCTCGCAGTCGACAATCTCGTCAAGAACGCGCTGATCAACGCCCTCATAATGTCCGCATATCAGAACTATATGCTTTTCCTTTGACAATCTTTTTGCGGTGCCCTGTCTGAAGGTTCGCCCCTGCGGAGACATATATATCGTTTTGGGTTTATAGTCGAGACCGCCGCACACGCTTTGATAAGCCATAAAAATCGGCTCTGCCTGCATAACCATTCCGGTTCCGCCGCCGTACGGATAATCGTCAACTCTTTTGTGCTTGTTGAATGCAAAATCCCTTATCTGTACACAGTTTACTTCTATAATATTTTTCTCCCTCGCCCTTCCGATAATGCTGCTGCCCAAAACGGCTTCAAGCATTTCGGGAAAAAGCGTCAAAATGTCAAATCTCATCATCGGCAAGTCCTTTAATCAGCGTGACGCTTACATACCCGTCGCTGAGATTAACTTCGTTTATAACCTCATCTATAACGGGCAGCAAAAGCGGCTTTTTACCCTCTCTTTTGACCTCGTACACATCGTTGCTTCCCGTGCTTATCACATTGTCTATAACCCCAAGAATGTTACCGTTGGTACTTCTGACTTCAAGTCCGATAATATCGGCGATATAATATGTGCCCTCGGGCAGCTCGCCGAGCATTTCTCTCTCGATTGTGACAATCTTATTCTTTAAAAGCTCTGCTTCGTTTATATTATTAATACCCTCAACGGCTACAATTTCACAGGTCTTATGGAATCTTGACCGCGTAATGTTATATTTTTTGCCGCCGATGTAAATATATTCAAGTTCATCAAAAATCGCGGGGTCATCGCACCACGGCTGAATCTTAAGCTCTCCTCTGATACCGTGGGTATTAACAACCTTTCCGATTTCAAGTATTTCGTTTTTCATATTAATTAATCTCCGAATTATATGACATAAGGGAGACGAGCCTCCGCCTCCCTTATGATATTATTTAATATCAACAATGATTCTTTTGTTTTCATTGCTTGAGGCTGCCTTCATAACAGTTCTGATTGCCTTGGCAATTCTGCCCTGCTTTCCGATAACCTTACCCATATCATCCTCCGCAACGTGCAGGCTGAGAACAATCGCCGTTTCTTTTTCATTAACGGTAACCTCAACCGCGTCGGGATTTTTAACCAATGATTTTGCAATAAACTCTAAAAGTTCTTTCATAATCAAAGCTTCCTTCCTGCAAAGTATATCTGCTTCACAGATGGCTTGTGCTCATCCGAAATCAGATAATGTTCTTTTCTTTAAGAAGACGCTTAACCGTATCGGTAGGCTGAGCGCCGTTGCCGATCCACTTCTGAATCTTCTCTGCGTCAAATTCAACAGCGGGAGGATCTACCATAGGATTGTATGTTCCTACCTGCTCGATAAATCTTCCGTCACGCGGAAATCTTGAATCTGCCACTACCACACGATAGAAAGGTGCACGCTTTGCGCCCATTCTTTTTAAACGAATTTTTACTGCCATTTTTGTTACCTCCAAAAGTATATATGAATTTAATTATTTTTCCTACAGTTAAGTTAATATCAGGTTAAGCTCAGCGCATAAAACCGCCGAAACCGCCGAACATTCCGCGGCGCTTTCCCTTTTTTCCTTTTAAGCTGCCCGAAAGCTGCTTCATCATCTTCTGCATCTGCTCAAACTGCTTAAGCAATGCGTTTACCTCTGTCATTGTTGTGCCGCTTCCCTTGGCGATTCTTTCCTTTCGCGACGGCGTAAGCCTATCGGTAAGTTCGCGCTCGCGCGGGGTCATAGATGTAATTATCGCCTCAATATGTGCAAGTCTTTTTTCATCTATATCAATATTTTTAAGCGCTTCCGAGTTAACTCCCGGAAGGTGTTTTATGATATCCTGCATAGGACCCATATTGCGCATCTGCTGCATCTGATCAAGAAAGTCTGAAAATGTAAACCGCTGAGTACGCAGCTTTTGTTCAAGCTCCTCCGCCTTTTTCATATCAAGCGCTTGCTCTGCCTTTTCGATAAGAGTAAGCATATCGCCCATTCCGAGTATTCTCGAAGCCATTCTGTCGGGATGAAATACCTCCAAATCGGTAAGCTTTTCGCCCATACCGCAGAATTTTATCGGCTTTTGAGTAACCGCGCGGACGGAAAGCGCCGCACCGCCTCTGGTGTCGCCGTCAAGCTTTGTAAGTATAACGCCCGTAATCTCAAGCTCTTTATTAAACGCTTCGGCAACATTTACCGCGTCCTGACCCGTCATCGCGTCAACGACCAAAAGAATCTCGGTCGGGTTGACCTCTGCGCTTATTTCCTTAAGCTCGTTCATAAGCTTTTCGTCTATATGCAGACGTCCCGCGGTGTCTATGATAAGAATGTCGTTTGAATGTGCCTTCGCGTGCAAAAGCCCCGCTTTTGCAATCCCGACGGCGTCGGTGTTTCCCTCCTCCGCATAAACGGGAAGCTCAAGCCTTTCGCCAACAACCTGAAGCTGTTTAACAGCCGCGGGTCTGTATACATCGCACGCACACAATAGCGGACGTTTGCCCTGCTTTTTAAGTAAGCCGCCAAGCTTAGCCGCGGTCGTAGTTTTACCCGCGCCCTGCAGTCCCGCCATCATAATAACCGTTGGCGGTTTTGATGAGATTTCAAGCTTTGAAGCCTCACCGCCCATAAGCGACACAAGCTCTTCATTTACAATTTTTATAACCTGCTGTGCAGGGGTAAGGGATTCCATAACCTCAGAACCCGAAGCGCGCTCTGATACCTGTTTTACAAAATCTTTTACAACCTTAAAGTTTACATCCGCCTCAAGCAGCGCAAGCTTAACCTCGCGCATCGCGTCCTTTAAGTCCTTTTCGCCAACCTTGCCTTTGCCTTTTAATTTTTTAAAAGTGTTCTGAAGCTTTTCGGAAAGACTATCAAATGCCATTTTCTCACCTCGCAGAATCTATTCTTCGGAATTAATGTCTGATATTATCATCAATATATTGTTTATCTTATGCTTTATGTCATCGGACAACATACGGATATTGGGCGACTTTTCAATGTCGCGGATAATATCGTCAATTTTTTCAAGCTTTTCCTTAATGCCGAGAAATTTGGACACAAGCCCAAGCCTCTCTTCCGTATCATACATTGTATGCTCGGCGCGTTTGATATTATCCCTTACGCCCTGTCTGGTAATGCCCAGATGCTCGCTTATTTCCGCAAGAGACAAATCCTCATTATAGTACAGGTCGATACATTCGGTCTGCCTGTCGGTAAGCATATTGCGATAAAATGAAAACAGTAAACCGATTTGCACGTTTTTGTCCATATATAATCACTCCGCCGACTTAAATCTGTAAAGTTTTTAAGCTTTACAGATTGATATTATACAACAAGATATTGTGTTTGTCAAGCCTTTTTTCAAAAAACAGCGGCATATTTTTTTACAATTCGGTAACATATCGGTTATCTTGCTCTGCCTGCCGCGCAGCATATCAGAAAGACGGCAATGTTTGCGGCTACCACCGTTGACCCGACGGGGGTCGAAAACAATATCGAAGCCATAATTCCGCCTGCCGCGCAGATAACCGCCAAAACAGCCGAGCATATTATGACTCCGCGGAAGCTTTTAAATATACGCATCGCGGAAATCGCTGGGAAAACGATTAATGCCGACGTAAGCAGCGACCCTGCAAGATTCATTGCAAGAACTATGATTATGGCACACATAACCGCGATAAGAATATTAAACACTCTGACATTTATTCCGCCGGAGGCAGCAAAACTTTCGTCAAAAGTTACGGCAAAGATTTTATTGTAAAACAGCGTAAATATGGCAATAACAGCCGCCGACAGCAGTACGCAAAGCCAAACATCGGCTTTTGAAAGAGTGAGTATCAGCGTAGAACCGAAAAGAGTTCCGCATACATCTCCGTTTATATTTGACGATGCGGGAAAGATGTTCATAAGCAGATATCCTATGGCGAGCGTACCGACCGATGTCATCGCAAGAGCGGAATCTCCTTTGATTTTAGCCGAGCTTTTGGTGCAGAGCAGTATAACCGCACATATAATTGTTATAGGAAGAACCACAATCATTTTGTTGTTGATTCTCAGCACAGATGCAATCGCGAGAGCGCCAAAGGCAACGTGCGACAAGCCGTCGCCTATAAAAGAGTATCTCTTTAAAACAAGTATAACTCCAAGAAGCGACGCACAAAGCGCAACAAGAACGCCCGTTATAAGCGCGTATCTTATAAAAGGATAAGCCATATATCTTTGTATTGAATAAATCAAATCAGTCATTTGCGTCACCTCTGCTTTTGGAAAATAGTTTATATGCGCCGCTTTTGATATATTCGGCGGTGCTGCCGAAGAAAAGCTGCGTCTGCCCGATGTGCAGAATTTTTGTTGCATATTTAAGCGCCGAATTTAAATCGTGCGAAACCATTATAACGGTCATTTCTTCTTTTTTGTTCAAAACCTTCAGTATTTCATACAGCTCGGCGGTTACGGCGGGGTCAAGACCCGTTACGGGTTCGTCAAGAACCAGAATATCATCGGCGGCGCAAAGAGCACGCGCAATCATAACTCTTTGCCGCTGTCCGCCGGAAAGCTCGCGCAGGCTTCTTTTGGATAAATCAGCTATGCCGAGTTTCTTCATATTCTCTATAGCACCTTTTTTCTGTTCTTTGCTGTAAAAAAAGCCGCTTTTTCTGCCGACATACCCCGACAGAACAACTTCTTTAACCGATGCGGGAAAGTCATCGCGGATATCCGTCTGCTGCGGAAGGTACCCCATTTTAATATTTTTTGTATCAATGCTGCCCTTAAGGGGTTTGATAATTCCGATAAGAGCCTTGACAAGCGTACTCTTGCCCGAGCCGTTTTCGCCGACTATGCATAGATAATCGCCCTTGTTTACTTCAAAATTTATATTTTCGGTAACGCATTGTCCCTCATAGCCGAGAGCCACACCGCCGCAATATATTTGTGCCATTGCTATTCCTCCGAATCAAGTGCTTTTTTTAATACTTCATAATTGTCTTCCATTGCGGAAATGTATGTCATTCCGCTGTTTATCCGCTCGTCCGTTACCGTCTGAAGCGAGTTTAACGAAAGAACGCCCAAATCCCTTTTTTCGGCTGTATCTGTTACTGCCTTTACTACATTGTTTTGTGAATCATCGATTGTAAGCACATAGGATAAATCAAATTTATCAATCGTGTCCGCAAGGTACAATATGGTGTCAAAGCTTGACTCTGTCTCGGTTGAACACCCCTGAAACGCGGCATAACACTCAAGACCGTAATCGGCGGCGAGGTATCTGAAAGGAAATCTGTCTGCAAAAACAAGCTGTTTGTGTTTTGCGTTTTTTATCATATTTGCGTATTTTAAATCCAGTTCGTTAAGCTTTGAAATATAATTGTCCGCGTTTGTTTTGTACAATTTCGCATTATTCGGGTCAAGCCTTATAATCTCTTCGGTTATGGTTTGACATAAAGAAGCCGCATTTTTAAGCGAAAGCCAGATGTGCTCGTCAGCTTCTTCCTCTGCCTCGTGATGACCACTCTCGGGCGCAACCGATTTGTCCTCGTTCAGAACCAAGCCGCCGAGTCTTTCCATACAGTCAAATATTACTTGAGTTTTATTTGACGAGTTTTGGGATATATCAAGCAGAGCGCTGTCTGATTCTCCGCCGCCGAAAACAAACATATCACAATCGGCAATTTTGATTATATCAGCCGCCGATGCCTGAAAGCTGTGTATATCAACGCCGCTTTTGTATAAAGCAGAAGCCTCCGTCTTATCGGACCCTTTTACAATATTGCTGACCCAATCGTACTGCGAAAATCCCGCACACAGAATTTTAATTCTATCATTATTATTGTCCGCCTCGGGATAGCTCAGCGCGCCGCAGCCGCAAAGCAAGCTTGTAAGCGTGCAGACAATTAACAAAAAGCCAAGCCCGAAGCAACTTTTAAAATTTTTCATTATGCCAATTCTCCAATGCTTAATATTTGGTTTGATTTTATATATTATTTTGATATTATCGCACAAATTTTAATCCGTGTCAAGCAAAGAGGCTAAATTATAATTAATTATTGATTATACACACCCCTTATGATATACTGAACTTGTAAATTGAAGTGCCGCACAGTCTATATGCAGCAAACAGCACTATAATACATATATTAAAAATTTAAGGTGATTCGGTATGAAAGAAAACAACTCGCATAACAAAACAAAATTAATGGTTCTGACGGGACTGTTTATTGCCCTGGGGATAATTCTTCCGTTTTTTACGGGGCAATTCCGCCGCATAGGCAAAATGCTTCTTCCTATGCATATACCCGTAATGCTGTGCGGACTTGTCTGCGGCCCGTCGTACGGCTTAATCTGCGGAATAGTCACTCCGATTCTTCGCTCGCTTCTGTTCGGTATGCCCGTTCTCTTTCCATCCGCTGCCGCAATGTCATTCGAACTTTCGGCATACGGATTTATACTTGGTGCGCTGTATAAGCGCTCAAACAATAGTAAAGTTATATCACTTTACATTAATTTAATCATCAGTATGCTCTCCGGTCGCGTGATATGGGGGATAATTATGTATATATTTATGCTTGTAAAGGGAAGTACTTTTACATTCGGTATGTTTATCACGGGCGCGTTTGCAGATGCGTTCCCGGGTATAATTCTTCAGCTGATTCTGATTCCGTCCGTTATGGCGTTGCTGCATAAGGCTGGATTTAAAAACAGAAATTGATTTGTATTTACTTTTTACATAACAAGTCCGCCGCTTATATTAAGCACCTGTCCTGTTATAAAGCTCTCCTTGCAGGCAAGAAACACAATTGATTTTGCGACTTCCTCAGCCGTTCCCTGTCTGCATAACGGAGTTTCGTCGCACAGCGCGGCGATTGCATCGCTGCTCAGATTTTTATTCATATCGGTGTCAATCACACCGGGGGCAACACAGTTTACGCGGATTCCGGACGGCCCCGCTTCCTTTGCAACAGCTTTTGTAAATCCGATAACGCCCGATTTTGCGGCGGAATACGCTGCCTCGCACGATGCCCCGCATATCCCCCACATAGACGAAACATTTACAATTGAGCCGCGTTTGCGGCGAATCATCTGCGGAAGTGCCGCGCGGGTGCAGTAAAATACAGAGCTTAAGTTTACGGCAATCATTTTGTTCCATTCTTCATCGGTCATTGCATCGGTCATATAAAATCCGCTTATCCCTGCGTTGTTTATAAGGATGTCAACCTCTCCCGCCGCCTTAAACATTTCGTTGACCTGTTCCGAATCGGAAACATCGGCGCAAATCGCCTCCGCGCCAAGCTCTTCCGCAAGGCTAAGCGCCTCCTTTTCCGAACGATTATAATTTATTATTACATCAAAGCCGTTTTCGGCAAACTCCCTTGCCGTTGCCGCGCCTATTCCTCTTGATGCCCCTGTTATAAGCACTCTGTTCATTAATATACTCCTCCGTTTTTATTTTAATTCAATTCCGTGCGGATTGTACGAATGTCCGTGACATATGGCTATCGCAACAGCATCGGCGGTATCATCGGGCTTCGGAACTTCCTTTAATCCCAGCAAAAGCTTTACCATTTGCTGAACCTGCTTTTTGTCGGCACGTCCGTAGCCCGCGACAGCCTGCTTTACCTGAAGCGGCGTATACTCAAAAATCCGTATTCCGCGGTTCATTGCCGCAAGAAGAATAACTCCGCGTGCCTGAGCAACGTTTATCGCTGTCTTTTGATTGCTGTTAAAGAACAGCTCTTCTATTGCCATAAAATCAGGCTTGGTGCGCTCCATAACATCACAGATATCATCATATATGGATTTAAATCTGTCAAACATATCTGTTTTGGAATCCGTTGTTATCGCTCCGTATTCAATTACCTTAAATTTATTGTTCGAATATTCCAAAACGCCGTACCCTACTATGGCATATCCCGGGTCTATACCGAGTATTATCATAAAAATAATACTCCTTTCCATAAAATTTTGTTACTTTTTTTCTTATTGCAAGTATTGCAAAATAAGACTTATTACGCTATAATATACTTGTTTTTAAGTATTATAGCATATATTGGAGGAATTTACAATGGCAAAAGAAAAAGTTGTATTGGCTTATTCGGGCGGACTTGATACCTCTATCATCATTCCGTGGTTAATCGAAAACTACGACTATGAGGTTATAGCGGTTTGCGGAGATGTAGGACAGGGAAAAGAAACTGACGGTCTTGAAGAGCGCGCAAAGAAAAGCGGCGCGTCAAAGTGCTATATCGCCGACCTTCGCGATGACTATGTTGAAAACTATATCGTTCCAACGCTTAAAGCAGGTGCGATATATGAGGGTAAGTACCTGCTCGGCACGTCCCACGCACGTCCCATCATAGCTAAAAAGCTTGTTGAGATAGCCGAAAAGGAAGGCGCGGTTGCTGTCTGCCACGGCGCGACCGGCAAGGGCAACGATCAGGTCAGATTTGAGCTTACGGTAAAAGCTCTTGCACCTCACCTTAAGATAATTGCTCCGTGGAGAATATGGGATATTAAGTCCCGTGAAGACGCGGTGGATTATGCAGAGGCGCACGGCATTGAAATTCCCGTTACCAAAAAGGATTTATATTCAAGAGACAGAAATATATGGCATATAAGCCACGAGGGTATGGATCTTGAAGACCCCGCGAATGAACCTCAGCTTGATTCGCTTCTTAAGCTGACTGTTCCGCCCGAAAAGGCACCCGACACTCCCTGCTATGTTAAAATCGGCTTTGAAAAAGGCGTTCCCGTTTCGCTCGATGGCGAGAAGATGGCTCCCCGTCCTTTGCTTGAAAAGCTTAACGAGCTTGGCGGCAAAAACGGCATTGGTATCGCCGATATTACGGAGGACCGTCTTGTGGGAATGAAGTCAAGAGGCGTATATGAAACTCCCGGCGGCACGATTCTTTATGCCGCACTCAATGAGCTTGAGTATCTCTGCCTTGACCGCGACACGCAGGCGTTTAAGCGTCAGGCGGCAATTAAGTTTGCAGAGCTTGTATATGACGGAAAATGGTTTACACCTCTCCGCGAGGCTCTCTCGGCTATGGTTGATTCTATGGAAGAAACCGTTACGGGTGAAGTTCGCCTTAAACTCTATAAGGGAAGTGTAACCCCCGCGGGCGCTAAATCTCCGTACTCGCTTTATAACGAAGATATTGCAAGCTTCGGCGACAGCCACGAGCTTTACAGCCACAAAGATGCGGACGGATTTATCAACCTCTTCGGTCTGCCCCTTAAAGTTCGCGCTATGATGGAGCAGAAGAATAAATAAATTTGCTTTAAACTGAAAATTTGAAGAATGTAATTTATATTTTCGGTCGGCGGCTGTTTTCAGCCGCCGGCTTGATTTTTATTAAACTCGCCGCTGACGAGTATTGTTGTAAGGCTGTCTCCAAGCTGGGTGAAAACGGCTGCAAGAAGCGCAACCTCTTCTTTTGTAAATGCTTCCGCAATCATACACGAAAGTGATGAAACAACCGTTACCGTCTCGTATGGATTCATTTTATGCCTCCGTATAATTTATTATAATCCGTCAAATGCCTTGTGTTATTATATGCAACGAATTTTAATTCCGTGAAACGACAAAATTTCGTTGACAAAAGCCGCTTGTTGCTTTATAATTAAGAAAATAATTACTTTCGCTGAAATCATAGGAGATACCAAATGAAAAAACGAATTTTAAGAGCCGCCTTAATTCTTGCCACGGCTGCATTTGCTTTTGCCGCAACGGTTGTGTTTTACCGCCCGGCAAGAGTTTGGGTTAAAGACAAAATAAATATTTTTATGCCGGATAAATGTGATTATAAAATTTATTATCAAAATAACAAGCTTGTTTACGATTACCGAGACCTTGATTTTGATAATGCCGACGTCCGCGAGATTCAGGTCGGCAAGGACAGAAAGTATCTGATTAATCATTCACGCGGATTTGCCGTTGGCGCTCCGCGGGATGCAGAATTCGACTTTGCCTGCGCACAGGAGTTTATAACGGTTCGTTCTTCTGTGTTTGATATGGTAATTTCAAAAGAATTTGCAACCGAGCCCAATACCAAAGAATATATCGCAAAATACCTTGATCAGTATATAACGGATGAAAATTTTCAAAGCAAAAACCGTATAACCGTTCACAGTGACAACACCACCAAGGTAAACGATAATTGGATGCAGGTTATTGCTTTTACTCGCACGCCTGCGCCTATGGGCGAATATAAAAAGAATACCTACGTATATGCATACATATATACGGGAACAGAGCATTATTACAGAATAATGTTTAAAGCAGAAGAGTACAGTCAGGAGCTTATGAACGAGGTTTATAAGGTTCTATACAGCTTTTCTGAGGATGTGCCTATTCGCGGAACCTCTGATGTCTACACCGATTATAAACCTGTTGTGCCGGAAAACTGGACGGATGAAACCAAAAAGGTTTATGACAGACTTGTAAACGCTTCGCATCCGTATTGGGGCTGCTTTAACCCGCTCGCCGTGCGCTATCTGAAAACCGAGCGAACCGAAAAGCTTGAAAAGGAGGTCGACTTTGACTTTCCTATTCTGCTTGAGTACATATATTATTGGGAGGACTTCCCTACGGACGGAATGAAGCAGGCATATGACGCGGGCAAGGTTGTAGAGCTTACGATGCAGTGTTCAAGCGTAATGAACGAAGACCTTGACAACTATAATCCGTTTTTTGATATTCTGGACGGAGTGTGCGATGAAGGTTTAAGAAAATTTGCAAAAGACGCGGCAGAGTTCGGAAAGCCTTTCATCTTCCGCCTTAACAACGAAATGAATTCAAACTGGGTAAGCTACGGCGGCCCCGTTATATTAAACGACCCGGAGCTTTATGTCGAGGTTTGGCGTCACATCTACAAAATATTTGAAGAAGAAGGCGTAAACAATGCTATATGGGTGTTTAACCCGAACAATATCTCGTTTCCGCCCTGCGGATATAACAGTGCCCTTGCGTACTATCCGGGTAACGAATACGTTCAGATGTTTGGTATAACCGGCTATAATACGGGCGATTATTATAAAGATTTATACGGCGAAAAATGGCGGGATTTTGACGAAATTTATGACGAGATTTATAAAACATATAAAGGTTCTTTCTCTCAATTCCCGTGGATTATTACCGAGTTCGCCTCTGCCTCCGCCGGCGGCGACAAGGTCAAATGGATTGAGGATATGTTCAAAGATTTAAAGAAGTATCCCGAAATAAAGGCCGCGGTTTGGTTCAACAGCCAGGATTTTGACCCGAGATACGATTATGAAACGGTTATATCGCGACAGTATCGTCTTGACGAAACCCGGGAGACGATTGACGCATTTAAAAACGGAGTAAAAGACTATAAGCACGACAGTTTGCTTAAATAAATTTTTGGAGGAAATCATTATGTCAGCAGAACTTGTAATTATGGCAGCAGGCCTCGGAAGCCGCTACGGCGGTCTTAAACAAGCCGCACCGCTCGGCCCCAACGGAGAAATGATTATCGATTTTTCGGTATATGACGCCGCAGAAGCGGGGTTTGACCGCGCGGTAATAATAATAAGACCCGATATTGAAAAGGATTTCCGCGAGCTTTGCGGCAAGCGGATAGAGAAGAAAATAGATGTTGAATATGTAATTCAATACCCCGACAGCTGCCTTGGCAAATATACAACTCCGCCAACGCGTGAAAAGCCTTGGGGAACTGGTCAGGCGATCCTGTGTACGAAAAACGTGGTAAAAAATCCGTTTTTAGTTATCAACGCGGACGATTATTACGGCAAAAGCGTGTATAAGATGATGTACAACTGGATGCAAAATAATTCGGGAATGTGCCTTGCGGGCTACAGACTGGGCAACACTCTGTCAGACAGCGGAGCGGTTACCCGCGGCGTATGTAAAGTTAAAGACGGTTTGCTTACAAAGATAACCGAGTGCACGGGAATCGATAAAAACACCCCTCTTCCTTCGGATACGGTCGTTTCTATGAATATGTGGGGACTTGATACGGGCGTTTTTGATTATCTCGAAAACGAGTTCTCGGCTTTCCTTGACGAGAATATTAATGAGCCTAAGGTTGAATTTTGCCTTCCCACCATAATCGATAAGCGTATGCGCGACGAGAATAAAACCGTTACCGTTTTGGATACCGACGAAAAATGGTACGGTGTCACATATATCGATGATTCGCCTGCGGTTAAGGCGGCTCTTAAGTCTTTTGTTGACAAGGGTATGTATAAATAACAAGAAATATGTAATTATTTCAAAAAAGGGATTGACCTTTGGTTTAAATAGGTATATAATATATAGATATAACAATGATTGATTCCGCGGTTTATTAAATCCGCGGAATCAAATAAATTTTTTGGAGGTTTTTCAAAATGGCAAGAGTTTATAATTTTTCAGCAGGGCCTTCTATGCTTCCGCTTGAAGTGCTTGAACGCGCACAAAAGGAGATGCTTGATTGCAACGGCAGCGGTCAGTCCGTAATGGAGATGTCCCATCGTTCCAAAGAATATCAGGCAATAATTGACGAAGCAGAATCCCTCTTCCGTAAAATTATGAACATTCCGGATAACTATAAAGTGATGTTTCTGCAGGGCGGCGCTTCAACGCAGTTTTCTATGGTTCCGCTTAACCTCGGAAACAAAAACAAAAAAGCCGACTATGTCATAACGGGTCAGTGGGCAAAAAAAGCATATCAGGAGGCTTCGCGTTTTATCGAAGCGAATGCAATTGCATCAAGTGCGGATAAGACCTTTACCTATATACCCAAGGTTGACAAGTCTATGCTTACCCCGGATGCCGATTACGTTCATATTACATATAACAATACTATCTACGGCACTCACTATAACACAATGCCGGACTTTGGTGATGCTACCGTTGTTACGGATATGTCCTCGTGCATTTTGTCCGAAGAGGTTGATGTAACGAAGTTTGGCTTGATTTACGCGGGCGCTCAAAAGAATATGGGACCTGCCGGAGTGACAGTGGTTATAGCAAGAGAAGACCTTTTGGGCAACGCGATGGATATAACCCCGGTTATGCTTAAGTATGACACACATTCAGAGAACGGTTCTATGTATAACACTCCCCCCACATACGGAATTTACATCTGCAAGCTTGTGTTTGAGTGGATTAAAAATATGGGCGGAATCTCCGTTATGCATGACATCAACGTTAAAAAAGCCAAGATTCTCTATGATTTCCTCGATAATTCAAAGATGTTTAAGGGAACCGTTGTACCCGAAGACCGCTCACTTATGAATGTTCCGTTTGTTACCGATTCCGACGAGCTTAACGCCAAGTTTATAGCCGAGGCAAAGGCGCGCGGCTTTGTAAACTTAAAGGGACACAGAACCGTTGGCGGTATGAGAGCAAGCATCTATAATGCTATGCCTGTTGAGGGTGTTGAAAAGCTTGTTGAGTTTATGAAGGAATTTGAAGCAAACAACTAAGCTTATCTGCAAAATTGTTAATGAGTTAAATTGAAAGGAATCAATAAAATGTATCAGATACAGACATTAAACAAAATATCAAAAAAGGGACTTGCGGTTCTTGATTCCAACATATATAATGTTGCGGAAGAAATGCAGAATCCCGACGGAATAATTTTAAGAAGCTTTAAAATGCACGATATGGAGCTTCCCGACAGTTTGAGAGCCGTTGCGCGTGCAGGCGCGGGTGTAAACAATATCCCTATCGATAAGTGCACCGAAAAGGGAATCGTGGTATTTAACACTCCCGGTGCTAACGCTAACGCGGTTAAAGAGCTTGTTATAGCCGCTCTTCTTCTTTCATCAAGAAAAATCGTTCAGGGTATCGAATGGGCAAAAACTCTTGTCGGCGAAGGCGATGCAGTTGCTTCGCTTGTAGAGAAGGGAAAGTCAAACTTTGCCGGTCCCGAGATACAGGGCAAGACCCTCGGTGTTGTTGGTCTTGGCGCTATCGGCGTTCGTGTTGCAAATGCGGCACACCACCTCGGTATGGACGTGGTCGGCTATGACCCCTTCCTCTCTGTTGACGCGGCTTGGCATCTTACAAGATTTGCCCATAAGGCAAACTCTCTTGACGAGCTTTTGTCAAAAGCTGATTATGTTACAATTCACGTTCCCGCTACGCCGTCCACAAAGGGTATGTTTAATTCAGAGGCGTTTGCGAATATGAAAAAGGGAGCGCGTCTGCTTAACTTCTCAAGAGGCGAGCTTGTTGATGAAAATGATGTTCAGGCGGCTCTTGAAAACGGAGAACTTGCTTCGTATATCACCGATTTTGCGTCGGAAGCACTGCTTAAAAACGAAAAGGTTATCTGCCTGCCGCACCTCGGCGCGTCAACACCCGAAAGTGAAGAAAATTGCGCTGTTATGGCTGCTAACGAGCTTAAAGACTTTTTGGAAAACGGAAATATTAAAAACAGCGTCAACTTCCCGAACTGCGAGATGGGCAAGGCAGACGGCGCACGCATCACGGTTCTTCATAAAAATGTACCGAGTATGATTAAAAATATTACAGATGTTTTTGCAAGCAAGGGCGTAAACATCGCAAATATGCTTAATAAAAGCAAGGGTGATAACGCCTATACAATGATTGATGTTGACGGAAAGTGCGATACCGCGCTTGTTGATGAAATCGAAGCAATGAACGATGTAATTAAGGTTACTCTTTTATAAAGCTAATTATTGCAGCAGACTAAATGGTTGCGCACGTGAAGAGTAATCTTGCGTGTGAGGAAAGTCCGGGCTCCGCAGGGCAGGATGCAAGCTAACGGCTTGCGAAGGCGACTTCAGGGAAAGTGCAACAGAAAGATACCGCCCGATTACATCGGGTAAGGGTGAAAAGGCGAGGTAAGAGCTCACCCTCCCCTGCGGTGACGCAGGGGACGCTGTAAACCCCATCCGGAGCAACGCCTGATACGGAGGTTAAGCTTGCCCGGCATCTCCGAATACGGCGGCTTGAGACATATGGTGACATATGTACCAGATAGATGACCATTCTCGACAGAACCCGGCTTACTGTCTGCTGCAATTTTTAAAATTATTG
>ERZ773108.979-NODE-979-length-30718-cov-18.371229_pt1 | contig 30718 bp, 23 predicted proteins | sample MGYA00580570_ERZ773108 | MGnify/ENA primary metagenome ERZ773108 (study PRJEB29015, sample SAMEA2737840) | human gut metagenome | biome: human gut; feature: human-associated habitat; material: faeces | place: China | collected 2012 ...
CCAGCCGGTCGCCAAACTCGGTCAGCCCTACCAGTTCCAGAGCATCTTCCACATCGGCTTTCGGCAGTCCCAAAATGCGGCGGATAATATCAAGATTTTCCCGCCCGGTCAGGTTTGCGTAGAAAGACGGCGCTTCGATGAAAGAGCCGATCTCTTTGAGAATAGCAATCCGATCATTCGGGAACTGTTTCCCATCAATGGTAAAGCTGCCCTTTGTCGGCGCGGTCAGGCCCAGCAGCATTTTCATGGTTGTAGATTTTCCCGCACCGTTGGGGCCGAGGAAACCATAAATGCTGCCCTTGCGAATATGAAGTGAAACATGATTGACCGAAGTGAAGTTCTTGTACTTCTTGGTCAACTGTTCCGTTGTGATGATATAGTCCATAGAAACATCTCCTTTCGATGTTTTTATGGTACAACTTCAACCTGACATCTACATTCTCCCGTCCTTACTTTTACCTTACTTTTTAAGGGACAAGATCGCAGAATGGACAGCCTATGATATAATAGAAACAAAGAAAATCAGATTGGAGAGGATGCTATGGATAATTCTTTTTTACATAGTAAAAGGCTCCTGTTGGTAGATGACGAACAGGAACTATTGAAGATGGTATCAGATATATTGAAAGATGCGGGATTTGAAACTGTCCTTACCTCTATGACGGTCAAAGAAGCTATTTTGACCGCAAAAGAGGAAACTCCTGATTTAATTGTTTTGGATGTCATGCTGCCGGATGGGGACGGCTTTTCTCTGATGCAGCAGCTCCGCACCTTTACCAATGTGCCGATCATTTTCTTAACAGCAAAGGACGAAGCAGCAGACAAATTATCGGGATTGGGGCTTGGTGCAGATGACTACATTTCTAAGCCCTTTATGCCGCAGGAATTGTTACTGCGTATCTATGCGGTACTGCGTCGAACCTACAAAGAGGATTCGCCGCTGCTTGTTTTGGATGGATGTACGATTGATTTCAGTCGGGCCGAAGTCCATAAGGGCAGCGAGATTATCTCCCTGACAGCCAAAGAACATACTTTACTTGAAACTCTTGCCCGTAATGCCGGAAAGATCGTTACCGTAGATTCGCTTTGTGAAGCCCTCTGGGGGGACAATCCTTTTGGTTATGAAAACAGCCTCAATGCTCATGTCCGGCGCGTCCGGGAAAAGATTGAAACAGATCCATCAAAACCCGTATCCCTAATAACCATGAAAGGTTTGGGCTATAAGCTGATAGCAAGGAAGTGATGCCATGAGATCATTCGGAAGTTATATATCTAAATATCTTGTGTCGTTCGCTGCCTTTATTCTGATATTGCTGTTCCTTAACGCAGTGGTATTCGGTCTGACATTTTATAAGGTCGTGACTGAGGATTATGGAGATTCCTCTCCGCAATCCATGCTGGAAATGACTGCTGCTGCCGCCACGCCGGAACAATTATCGGATGATGCGGTGCAAAAACTCCGGCAGAATCATATTTGGGCAATCTATTTGAACGCAGATGGACAATGTTATTGGTCGGTTGATTTGCCGGACGATGTACCGGAAAGTTACACCATTCAGGATGTCGCGCTATTTTCAAAAGGGTATATTGAGGATTACCCGGTTTTTGTTTGGAACACCGATGATGGGCTATTGGTGTTGGGCTATCCCACAGACAGCTATACAAAACTCACCAGCAATTACTATTCCATTGCGGCGCTTCGACGGCTTCCTCTCTTTGTAGTGGGGATGCTGGGATTGGATGTGCTGTGCCTCTTTTTAGCCTATTACTTTTCCAAACGCAGAATCATTCACAATACCGAACCGATTGTGTCCGCTGTGGAAACTCTGGCAGACGGAAAACCGGTTTCACTTCATATCAGCGGAGAACTGTCGGAAATTGCAAGTAGCGTAAACAAGGCTTCTTCCATTTTGAATAGGCAAAATGAAGCACGGGCGAACTGGATCAGCGGCGTTTCCCATGACATTCGCACACCGCTCTCCATGATTATGGGGTATGCGGGCCGTATTGCGGAAAGTGAAGCTGCCAGCAAGAGCATCCGGGAACAGGCAGAAATAGTACGGAAGCAAAGTGTAAAAATCAAAGAGCTGGTACAGGATTTGAATTTAGTATCGCAGTTGGAATATGAGATGCAGCCGCTTCATAAAGAGGTGGTTCGCTTATCCAAACTACTGCGATCCTATGTAGCAGACCTATTGAATACGGGAATTTCTGATAGCTACAACATTGAAATTGAGATTGCTCCTGACGTCGAAAATGCTGTGTTGGAATGTGATGCCAGATTGATTTCGCGGGCTGTAAACAACCTTGTCCAGAACAGTATGAAACACAACCCTCAGGGCTGTGAAATCTGTCTTTCGCTTACAGCATCGCAAAACCATCTTATCTTGGCGGTTACGGATAACGGAACGGGTCTGTCTGCTGAAAAGCTGCAAGAGCTGGAAGAAAAACCGCATTATATGGAAATCACAGATGAACGGCTTGATTTAAGACATGGGCTTGGATTGCTGATTGTCCAACAAGTTGCCGCAGCTCATAACGGTAGTTTCAAACTTACTAATGTCCCCCCGAAAGGATGTGAAGCTGCTTTAATCTTGCCCCATAGTGTAGATAAGCCAAAAAATTGTAACGATTTATAAGAAAGCGCTGGACGCAGAGGTATATATCCCCTGCATCCAGCGCTTTCTGTGTATGCTATTTTTCAATTTTATATCCCACCCGAAAAACAGTCTTGATGTAGGTGGGGTGCTTTGGGTCAGGTTCCAGCTTGTTCCGTAGTCGCCAGATCGTGTTGTCCACGGTGTTGGTGCCTAATTCATAGTCCTCGCCCCAGGCAGCATTGTAGAGCTGCTCCCGGCTGAATACACGTCCAGGGCAGCGGGCCATGCAGTAAAGGATAGAGAACTCTCCGTAGTTGAGACAGATTTCCACGCCGGATTTTGTGACCCGTCGTTCCCCTGGAAATATCTCTATATCGCCCAGAATTAGACCTGAAGGCTCCAGTTCAGCAGCATGGATGATTTGAACATTTTTTCCCTGCAAGCTGTCTATGATGGAACGAAAGACACTTCCATCTGGGTCGGAAGTCCTAATTACTATTATTTCTTTTATACGGTTCCACCTCCATTGCAGAGAATATCAAGTTGTAGCCACACATTTAGCAGCTCATAGATACGGTTGTCTGGTAATGTCGGAACAACTCACAGTGAAAAAACACTTTTTAACGCTTTCCCTAAGAGTTCAATTTTGCCGATCTTCTCCAAATCTTTTCGCAGCTTTTCTTCACTGCCATTCTTCCCGGCAACAACCTTAATGATTTTTGTTCCGGGGATAGTGCTTTTTTTCATTTACAACACCTCCTTTCTCTCTCTTATTATAAAAGCCATGACTATACACGCAAAAAAAGTCCGAGTATTCACACCATTTTCTCCTGTTGTGATATAATGATTTAGTAAAGAAAGAGGTGAAGATTATGGAAACATACGGTATCACGATTCGTAAAATAAGATTAAGCAAAGGCTTTTCGCATAAAGAAATATATACTGGTATTTTGAGCAAGTCTTTTGCCATTGATTTTGAGAAAGGGATATATGACATCAAGTTTAATCTCATGTTGAGAATTTTGGATAGGCTTATGATTTCTGTGGATGAACTTCTTCTGATACATAGCCAATACAAAACAACACCCTGCTATGAACCTTTGCTTAATGTTAATCTCGAACGTCTGAAAAATGATCCAATATATTCTGCTGATATAGAAAAGAAATTGTATGATGAAATGAAGGCAAATAAAACTTCTTCCAGCAGATTACAACACGCAGAAATAGTAGCATTAAGATGTGTATATGGAAATCCTGATTATCAAAATTCATCCGAGTATCAAGCCGCCAAAAGTTATATTCAAAAATACCTATTTGATGTGGAAACTTGGTCATTATCTGAATTTCGTATTTTTTCAGACATGAGCTTTATCTTTGAGAATGGTGATGTGAAAACTTCGCTTTTTCTCACCGCATGGAAAACTTTAGAAAAGTATAAAGCGCATCCAGATTATCAGGTATACCTATCTCATTTGTTAGTGAACAATCTCTATCAACTGATTCGCAGCAGGCAATATACCATTGCAGAAAAAGCGATTGACAAACTGCAAGAGTTAACGATTGATCCTAATATGCTATCTTGGAAAGTTCCAATGCTTTATTATGACGGTTTACTAAACTATGTAACAGGTAACCCGCAATCTGGCTTATCAAAAATCAAAAAAGCAAAGCAAATCTATCATCTATGTGGCAATGATTTTATGGTTGAGCAAATGGACATTGGGCTTGAACTTTTGCAAAACCCATAGGAATGAGCTATACTTTTGAAAAACTGGGTATATCAGCATGGCGGCTCCTTCCGTGCGCCGCCGTAGCGCACTTCTGGCATTTGAAATGCGTAGAATAAACCCATAAGAAAACGCCGGGCGCAGGGCCAACAGGCCGCCGCGTCCGGCGTTCTTTCCAACGCTGTTGATGCATTACATGGGATAAGTTATATTGGCTGTGTCTGGGTGAATCAGAACTACCGGAACATCGTTCTTCCGCGCATATCTGACACACTGCATTGTCCCGGACCGCAGATTCCGCACATCGTCATAAACTGCCACCAGGTAGTTGGCCTGATCCACCATGTAGCAATTTCTCTTGACATAACTCTCACGGCAATCCTCGTTTCCGACGACTTCTTTTCTGTCGCAATGTTGCAGGATAAATTCCATCCGGCGCTTGCTGCGCTGATCCCACTTGGCATCATGTCCGACAAACGGCAGAGCCACAATCAATTCAATATTTTCGTATCCAGGTTGCTCCTTCAGACGAAGAATTTGTTCAGCCGCCCACATATCCACACCCAGGGCACCGCCGACATAAAAGCGCCGGACTTCCTTTTCATCATGTAGCTTTCGGAATACCTCCAGCATATTAGCTTTGATCTTCTTGCAAAGGGCATAATCTTCACTGTATTTGAACTTAAACCGGCTTGGGCGGTGTCCAGTAATGGCACAAACACATTCATTCATGCGGTTTCCTCCTGTTCTAATAGCAATCGACACATAGAAAACAAAAATAACTCATTTAATGCGACGCAAACGAAACCATCAGCCAAATTATAACACAAATAATGTTCAATATCCAGGGAACCTTTCTGATATGCTAACAATCAGAGAGGTGAACTTATGGACGAAGAATTTATCCGCAATCGGATCACGGAACTGCGGTTGAAAAAAGGCATTTCTGAATACCAGTTGAGCTTGGAACTGGGACAAAACCGTGGTTACATCCAGGCTATTTCCTCCGGCCGAGCATTGCCTTCCATGAAGCAATTCTTAAATATCTGTGAATATTTTGAAATAACGCCCCTACAATTTTTTGACAATACTGAAAACACCCCACAGCTTGTCAGAAAGGCGTTGGATGGCATCAGGACATTATCAGATGATGATTTAATTATATTGCTTGGTCTTATTGCACGGCTAAATCAAGGAAAATGATGGCAGGCGCCAAATGGCTCCTGCCGTTTATTTTTTCTTGTCGTGCTAATTATCTGTGGCTTTATTCGACCACATCTGTTGATTTACCGCTGGCTTATTTTATTCCTGCGGGAAAGAGGCAAGCAATGCCCCTGGATAGCCATTTGGCTTCCGGCGCTGCTTGTTGAGGGTATCCCCCAAGCCCCCATGAACGCAGAATTTCATTCTGCGGCTGCGCGTCCGATAGACGCTTTTAGCCATGCCCTGAACATTTCAGGACATGGCTTTTTCTCGTATCTGAACAACTAAAAAAGCGTTGTCATGCAGGGACTTGCATGACAACGCCCAAAACCAATCTACTGTCCATTTGTGGTCTTACTTACAAGGAAACGATACCTACTTTAGAGTATTGCGGGTTAGGGAATGGTAATGTTATAGGTAATTCCAAATGCACCGCCACCCGCCAGTGCATTGTTTGCCGTAGCGACACCAGAAACAGTCACTGTACCAGTATTACCAGAATTGCCGGTCACTCCAGTGTTCACATCAGATTCGATGGTTTCTTCACCGTTGGCTGTTTCAAAGAACCCTGTGGAATGGGTGCTGCCGTTCAGCGCCACAGCGACACTACCACTCATTGCGGTAAATTCAGGTTTGGGGAATTCATACCACGGAACATACAGCTTTACCTTGACCTGAACGCCATCCTCTTTATCGTAGGTCGCGTAGGAATTGATTCGTACATTAGCAACGGCGCGAGGAATAGGAGCATCAGATGTCCAACAATCTTTCAGCAGGCCATCAAATTCTCCGATGACCACCGGAGCCGGATCGTTCTCAGCTGCAAAGGCGCTGAGAGTTCCGAAAGAACAAAACAGGCATACTGCCAGAAAAATGGACATCACTTTTTTCATGTACTTTTTCATAATAGATCTCCTTTTAGGCGAGGGGGGACAGACAGATCGGTTTTACATAACTTAATAGTCCTACTTATTGTTCACCTTCTTCAATAATAACAATATACATTCCAAGTGTGCCATCAGCCAAAGACATACTGACACTGGTTGTGCCATTAGAATATAATGTGCCCGTAGAGATATAGCCTTCGCCCTCTATCTCTTCGTCAACATTTTCGATCTGTGAAAATTTATTATTTTCTAATTCGGCAATGTAATTGTCAAAGTCTGCATCACTTACTTCGTTGAGCATTACAACACAAAACTCATTTGTAGTATCAATATAAGCGGTATTTACTGTACCTGGAGGAACCGGAAGTTCTTCCGTATATTCATTCTCCGGCCAAACGCCTGCGTCCAAATAAACAAATGAATCGGGATCAATCCCTGTATTATCGCGGATCAATGAATCGGCCTTCAAAGTGTTCTTCGATCCGCAAGCTGTCAACAGGCAGAGCATCAAGAGTGCGAGTAAAACAATACCTCTTTTCATCATCATTTCCTCCTATTATTTCGTATGAACGTTATCATCTGGAAGAATATTAAAATGATTGCGACTGTCCCAATTAGTAAGAAGATAAATGAAGGATCTATGGCTCCCACTTCGTCTATTTTAATGTTTGTCATTGCATCAGCTTGACCTATTACATTATCAGGAGTTTTGCCCAGCCGCATCACTCCGAACGCAATGAAAGCCACAACAGCTACAATTACAGAGGAAACTATATGAATGATGCCTCGGCGTTTTTTTACCGATGCATGATCCACACCAAATTGTTCTTCCGTATTTATTACAAACTCTTTAGGCGAACCCAATCTCTCAATTACTTGCTGTTCTGATTCTCCATGCTCTTTTGCAGATGCAAACATCTCTTCCAAATCTCGTAAAACAATCTGCTTTTGTTTCTTAGGTAGCAGTAATTCTTTTTTAACCTGCTTAATATAAACTTCTCTCATATAGCTTTCTCCGAATGGGTGTATCCCTTAATAAAACCGTTTACACACTCCGTATAACTATCCCAAAACTTTAATAATTCTTCCAAGGTTTCTCGTCCCTTCCCTGTAAGAGAATAGTATTTCTTTGAACCACCATTTGCCGTTGAAGGTGCAATTCTACACTTAATGAGTTCGGCTTGCTGTAATCTATAAAGAATGGGGTAAACTGTTCCTTCTTTTGCATAACCCAGAACAGAAGCGCCGTTATTATTCAATTCAAGAATAATTTCATAGCCGTAGGTTTCACGCTTTGCAATCAGACAGAGAAGAATCATTTCAAGAGAGCCTTTCTTGAACTGTTGAATATATCTACTGTCCACTCAGTCCGCTCCTTTCCATTGCTATTTAGTATTGCTATGTAGAGATTATAGCATTTCCCCGTAAAAATATCAATAGATTGATATTATATATAACAAGAAAAAGAAACTTATTGCTTTGTGCTGATTCAATAATTTTATCGCTCATGCTCCTTTTCTGACTGCTTTTCTTCTTCCATGCTCATGAGCCGATCCACATTGGCCTTTGCCGCCAGCAGCTCCCGCATTTCCTCGCGGGAGCGCCGGTACTCGGCATAGGTCTTTTTCTTTTCCTCCAGCAGCCGAGCATATTCAGCTTGCAGTTCCTTAACTTTGGGCAGCTTCTTGACCCCCATATCATCAAAGGCATTTTTTGCTGCCTGATGGAGCAGAATTTCTTCCTCATGTTCCTCGCGAAATTTCTTTGAGTAGCCAGCTTTTCGGTAGGCCACATAGGTGTCACGAGTCTTGGCATAGTTGATGATGTGAGTCCGCAGGACGGCGATCTCCGCCATGCGTTTCTCCGCCGCCTTGATTTTAGCAGATAGCTCATTATGGTGAGCCGTGGCCGCAGCAGCCTTTTCCTCCAGCACAGCATACTCCAACAGGTTATGCTCCGTGAGATAATTTACGGTCTGCGCCATCTGTTTCAAGTTGAAAATCTTGGCCCACCGCACATACCCGGCACCTTTTCCGGCCTGGAGCTTTGCCTGAATGTCAACCAGCAGATTAACCTTCGGCGGATCTGCCTGTTTGACCGGTTTCTGGCAGGGCGTATGCTCCTTTTGACCGGCAAGGACAGCCAGCAGGTCCTCCAGAGTGTAGCCTTTGCCCAGGCTTTCCAGACGGGACACTTTGCTCCAGCCGGGGAGCTTCAAACGGTAGGATTTGCCGCGCTTGGATACTTCACAGCCGGATTCCCGGAGCTGCTTCAGCAGCTCGTCCAGATCAGCAGGCTTTTGCGCCAGAGCGTTGTCTATGGCGGCACGGAGTAATTCCCGATGGGACGGTTTTGCCTGATCGCCCAGCCATTGGTCGTAACTTTTGCCATGGGGCTTTGGGTTCTCGACAATGGACAGTCCGTTCTCAATGCAGATGGTGTCGCTCAATCGACGGACAGCTTTTGTGCTGCCCCAAAAGTTGCGGAACTTCCGGTCACAGTCCAGGTTGACCGAACTCCAAATGATATGATTATGGACATGGGCCTTGTCAACGTGGGTACAAACGATAAAGGCGTGTTTTCCCTTGGTGAACCGCTTGGCAAATTCTACACCGAGCCGGTTGGCTTCCTCTGGGGTAATCTCCCCAGGGCAGAAGGACTGGCGGACATGGTAGGCGATTACATCATCTGCGCCCCGGACCCGTCCGGTGGCGGCAATATACTGGCGCTTGGCCAGCATGAACTCAGCATCGGCCACGCGACTGTCACACTCGTAGCCGGTGATAAGCCTGCCGTGGTCAGTTTTTTGCGGATTGGCCACATAGTCGATGATTTTGCTGATGGCACGGCTCTCTGTCCGGCCCTTGCCGACGTGCAGCGGCATGATGCGTGTGGTTGCCATGAAATTTCCCTCCTTTCAAAAAATGAGTAGCCTTAGCTACCCATCTCGTCACAATATGAAAAAATCTGTTTCTTTTTCAGCTTGGCGCACCGTGGCATTGTGGCGACTCTCCGACAATCCTCGCTGTATTGGGAAATCGGGCGGAAAAATAGAGATACCCTCTCCACCAATGGGAGAGGGTATCTTTTAGCCGTAAACCAAATCCTGTATTACAAACTTCAAATCCTGCACCTTACCAAGCATCCAAAATGCCAGTTTAGGTAATCCAAACGGGCTGAGAAGGTATGCAATCATCAGTAGGATTAGACCGTTTTGTAGCGAATAGGTCACAAGGACACCTACGCCCAGCAGAACAAACACCATACTGACCAAACTCAACACCATACCAGAGACATAGACTATCCCCACGCAAATCCAGATGGCCAAGGTGAGCAGTAAAATCACCGGCGCAATCACAATCTTCAAAAGCAGCTTCAACAAGGCCAATATCATTCCCACAGAATCGTCACCTCCAACTTTATTCTAAATTCATTATGAGTTAATTCTTTTCAAACGGCAAGGATACGGACAAAAAGAAAAAGCGGAGGGAGGCGCGGCGAAAAGAACGCCGTTCCTCCCTCCGCAGATGGGATATATACCCCTGTCACGAAAGATTGGAGAGCTGGGTCAGTATTTTCTTCACGCCCTCCCATAACTTTTCTTGCCGCTGGGCTATATCCTCCAGGTCAGCATCATAAAATCGTCCGGTTTCATGTACCCGACGAGTGAGCTGGTTCAGATTGTTGCTGCTCCGGCGCAGCAGGGATACCAGTTCCTTCAGTTCTGGCAAATCCAGTTGTACCACATAGCCGTCCAGGGCCATCTTCCGCAGATAGGCTTCCCGATTATTGGTCCCAAGTTGGGACATTTTTTGCTCGATCAGCGCCAGCTCCTCTTGGGAGACTCGGAAATTCACCTGGACATCTCGTTTTCGTCTCGGGGCGCTCACCGTTCCGGCTCCCTCTTTTTATGGGCCGGAGCTTTGGGGGCTGCCTGTTTCGGCTCCTGCTTCAAATGCTCCCGAACAGAGGACCGGGGCTGGCGCAGCTCCTTGGAGCGGTCCTCGCTGGCCAGAATGGTGGCATAGGTTCCGGGCAGTCCTTTCATGCCGGTAAACGCCAGACTGCGAAACGGCAGAAGATTCATCAGCCGGTCATGGTCTTTGCTCCCTGCACGGTTCAGAAACTCCGGGGAAATGCGGGCCATATAATGGGTCCCGTGGGGGCTGTTCGGCAGATCCGGTGCGCGCAGTTCCCGCAAAATCCGTTCCGCCTCTGCCTGGATGTCTTGTGCTGTCAAAGGTTGGCGGCGCAGATGTTCCTCACGCACCAGATCAATAAACCCGTTCAAGACAGCGGGGTGGCTGTTCAGAGCATAGCCGCACCGGACGGTATCGGAGTTGTAGTTAGAGATGGTCTTTGCCCATTCCTTGTTGCGGGGCGAGTAGCGTCCATCCCAGTCCTGGAGCTGGACGGTGTTGGCAAGGACCAGCATGACCCGGTCCATGCCATAGGTCTCGATCACACCCTTGGCGGCATCGTGACTGAGATACATCCCGTCGAAGTGTTCCCGCACGGCTGCTTCAATGGCCTCTTTGCATTGGAGATTGGCGTTATTGGAAGCCCGGTACTGCTCCAGCTCCCCATGCTCTTTCGCATACACAGCAGAGTGAGGGTAAATGGCGGCTTTCCGCAGCTCTGTCTGGGCCTTGCAAGCATCATCAGCTCGGTTCTCGATGCTGTCCCGGATCACATCCATGTAGCCGGTCTCCAGTTTCTCAAAGTAACGGTACACATCGGCCAGCGGTGTGGGCGAATCCAAGAGGGCCTGGGCCTGGGCGTCGGTCAGCTCCAGCTGCTCCATCGCCATCACGATGTCCTCCCGAACAGTGTACTCATAGGCATGGTTCAGGACTTCTGCCGGGGGCTGGCTTTTCAGCCAGTCCCGGTATTTGTCCTGTTCAGCGGCCATCTTCTCATAAAGGGCCGTATTCAGATCGTTGGTATTCATGTTATCGCACCTCCTCATGTTGTTTCGGTTTCTTGTCAGGACTGCGGGGTGGCACCGGGCGCTTCAAGCTGTCCAGCACCGAAGGCCGTGCGCTCTTGGCAACCACAGTTTCCGGCTGGGCGTGGCCCTTGCCGTCAATGTTCAGCAGCGTGTCCAGTTCCACCAGACGGGCGGACTTGACTCGCAGATCATCCTCAAAGGGAAACGGCTTTCCGATTTCCTCTTTGGCTGCGGCCTGCTGTTGGTAAAGGTTGTCCAGCTGGTTTTTCACGGCTTCCAAACGCTGAGGCATCTGAACCAGTGCATTGTCGATACGGGTGAGGTTTCCGCGCGGGTCTGTGCCAAGGCTTGCCCGGTGGGTCATCTGGCCTTTCAACAGGAGCGTATATTCCTGTTTCCAAGCAGAAAACTCCACGGACATAGTAAAGCCCCGATAGCTGCCGATCTGCACCGGTTCGGAGCCTTTGACCTCCTTACAGGCGTCCAGCAAGGCTGCACCGGCGTTTTCTTTGTCGGTCAGCACATCACCCCGGATCTCCATTCCAGCAAAGCCATCCTCCGGGTGAGGATGGGCGGCCAGAGTCTCTAGGTCCGCTTCAAAGCCTTTGATAAATCCCTTGTTGGTTTCGATTTCCTGGGGGAAGTATTTGAGCAACTGATCCTCCAGGCGGTACTGCTTGCTCTGATGGTCGGCTTTCATCAGCTTCAGACGCGCAACCTCCACATCCAAATCCATGCGCTCCTTGATACGGGGGTCTCCGGCGCACAGGGCCTTGATCTCTGCAAAGGACAGCGCCGTTTCGTCCACATCATCGCAGGAGCGGACCGGGCTTTTGCTGGTCATGATTTGCGAAATGAATTTCTGTTTGTTCTCCACCGTCTGCCACAGGTAGGCATCGAAAGTTCCCTCAGTAACATAGCGGTACACATGGACCAGCGGATTCTGGTTGCCCTGGCGCTCGATACGGCCCTTGCGCTGGGCAAGGTCTCCCGGACGCCACGGACAATCCAGGTCATGGAGGGCCACAAGGCGGTCCTGCACATTGGTGCCAGCGCCCATCTTGGCAGTGCTGCCTAAGAGGACGCGCACCTGCCCGGTGCGGACCTTGGAGAACAGTTCCTTTTTCCGTGCCTCTGTGTTGGCTTCGTGGATAAAGGCGATCTGTTCGGCGGGCATTCCCTGGGCGATGAGCTTTTGCCGGATGTCCTCATAGATGGTAAAGGCAGGCTCCGGCTCATCCAACGGCACAGCCTGTTCCAGCGCATGAAGTGTGGGATTGTCCAGCTGTTTGGCTGCCTTTTTGGAGGGGGCTGCCTGGGGCGTGGAAATGTCGCAGAATACCAGCTGGGTTAGCTTGTCAGCCTCGCCGTCTCGCCAGATCTGCATGATATTACCCACACACTGATTGACCTTAGTGCCGGGTTCATCCGGCAGCAGCTGGTTGATGATACGCTGGTCCAGACCCAGCTTGCGGCCATCGCCGGTAATCTTGAGCATATTGTCCTCTGAGGGGTCAACGCTGCCGCTGTGTACCCTGGAGGCGCGCTCGGAGAGAACCTGCACCATCTCTTTTTGGTGTTCAGTAGGCTGGGCCACGATGTTGTGGTATTCCACCTCCGGGGTGGGCAAGTTCAGCTGATCGGCGGTTTTGATGTCGGCAACCTCGCGGAACAAAGTCATGAGTTCGGGCAAATTGAAAAACTTGGAGAAACGGGTGCGCGCCCGGTAGCCGGTGCCTTCCGGTGCCAGCTCCAGCGCCGTGACGGTTTCTCCGAAGCGGCTGGCCCAGCAGTCGAAGTGGGTCATGTTCAGCTCTTGCAGGCGGTCATACTGGAGATACCGCTGCATGGTGTAAAGTTCGGTCATGCTGTTCGATACGGGGGTGCCAGTGGCGAAAATCACACCACGGTTTCCGGTCAGTTCATCCATATAGCGACACTTTGCAAACATATCGCTGGACTTTTGGGCGTCGCTTGTGGAGAGACCTGCCACATTCCGCATCTTGGTGTATAAAAACAGGTTTTTATAGTTATGCGCCTCATCGACGAATAGGCGGTCCACACCCAACTGCTCGAATGTTACCACATCGTCCTTGCGGCTCTCGGCCTGCAATTTCTCCAGCCGGGCTTCCAGGGACTTCTTGGTGCGTTCCAGCTGCTTGACCGTGAAACGCTCACCGCCGCTGTACTTCACCTCGGCAATGCCCTCGGTGATCTCGTCGATCTGCTCCTGAAGGAGCCGTTCCTGACGCTCTCGGCTGATGGGGATTTTCTCAAACTGGCTGTGTCCCATGATGATGGCGTCATAGTCGCCGGTGGCAATGCGGGCGCAGAACTTCTTGCGGTTGTGGGTCTCAAAGTCCTTTTTGGTGGTGACAAGAATGTTGGCGGAGGGATAGAGCCGCAGAAACTCCGACGCCCATTGTTCGGTCAGATGGTTCGGCACCACAAAGAGGGATTTCTGACACAAGCCCAGGCGCTTACTCTCCATGGCGGCAGCCACCATTTCAAAGGTTTTGCCAGCGCCTACCTCGTGCGCCAGCAGCGTATTGCCGCCGTACAGCACATGAGCGATAGCGTTTTTCTGGTGTTCCCGCAAGGTGATGGCCGGGTTCATGCCGCCGAAAGTAATGTGTCCGCCGTCGTATTCACGGGGACGGGTGGAGTTCATTTCCTCATTGTACTGGCGGACCAGAGCTTGGCGGCGGTCCGGGTCTTTCCAAATCCAGTCTTTGAAAGCGTCCCGGATCGCTTGCTGCTTTTGGGCGGCCAGGGTGGTCTCTTTGGCATTCAGCACCCGGCGCTCTTTGCCGTCTGCATCCTCTATGGTGTCGTAGATACGGACATCCCGCAGGTTCAGGCTGTCCTCCAGAATCTTGTAGGCATTGGCACGGCTGGTTCCGTAGGTGGTATAGGCTGCCACATTGTTCTGGCTTACAGAGCTTTTGCCGGTGATCTGCCACTCGGCGGTGAAAGAAGAATAGTTGACCTCGATATTGCGCTGGAGATAAAACGGCGTATCGAAGATCTCATACATAAACTGCTGGATGTACTCTTTGTCGATCCAGGTAGCGCCCAGGCGCACCTCAATCTCCGACGCATCCAGGTCTTTGGGCTGGGCAGCGGTAAGGGCCTCCACATTGACTGCAAAGGAAGGGTCCTGCTGTGCGGCCCGCTGTGCCTGACGCAGCTTGCGCCGCACATTGCCGGACAGATATTCGTCGGCGGTCACATAATGGGGTGTGCCGTCTTTCTCCACCTGTCCCGGTACGCGGAAGATCACGCCTTGCAGCTCGGCGGCCAGTTCGTCGCCGGTCTTGCCGGTCAGCTCCGCCATATACGCCATATCGACACAGGCTTTTTCGGAAATTGATACGGCCAGAGCTTCACTTGCGGTATCCACAGTGTCCACCGCCTTGTGAGGCTTGATGGTGCGCTTGGTGAACATATCCGCTTTGCGCTCCAGCTTGCCGTCCTCGTCAATGACTTCCAGCGCGCAGAGCAGATAGTAGCTGGAATCATCAGCAAAGGCCAGCCGGTTCGCCCGGTCATTGATAAGGCCATATTTTGCAGAGAAGCTGTCATAGAGCCGGTTCAGTTCGGCCTGTTTGTCCTGGATGGCGCTGTCCGGTGTAGCGGCGTCCATTTGCAGATCAATGAGCTGCTGGACACATTCCCGCAGACCCACCAGCCCTTTCACACGGGCCTCAGCGGTGGCGTTCAGGTCAGGCCGCACCATACGGCTATTTTCACGGTAGTACACATCACCGTCCACAACGGTGTAGGAGTAATTTTTCACATTGGGGTCAGCAGGGATAGAAGTGTCGATGGCTTCGCCCTCTCCCAGCTCCGGCAGCTCGGCCTCCTGGTAGGTGCCGCGAATGTACTTCACGGCATCATGCAGCTGATCGGCAAGCTCCAGCCCCTCAATGGGATTCACGGTGTAGTCCATGCCATGGGCGGTGCTTTCCGGTTCCTGTCGGCCCAGCACCATTTCCGGGTGGTCCAGGAAATAGCGGTTGATGGCAAAGCCGTCCTCGGTCTGCCCGGTCTGCGTCCACTCCGGCACAATATCCAGCGGGCGATCCCGCTTTTGCAGGAAGATGATGTCCGATACAACCTCGGTCCCGGCATTGGCCTTGAACGCATTGTTGGGCAGACGGATAGCCCCCAGCAGCTCGGCGCGCTGGGCAAGATACCGGCGCACGGTGGAATCCTTGGCGTCCATCGTATAGCGGCTGGTGACAAAGGCCACCACGCCACCGGGACGAACCTGATCCAGAGCCTTGGCGAAAAAGTAGTTGTGAATGCTGAAATTCAGCTTGTCATAGGCTTTATCCCGAACCTGATACTGGCCAAACGGAACATTGCCCACCGCCAGATCATAGAAATCCCGCCTATCGGTGGTCTCAAACCCTGCCACGGTGATGTCGGCCTTGGGATAGAGCTGCTGGGCAATACGCCCGCTGATGGAATCCAGCTCCACGCCGTAAAGACGGCTGTTTCGCATTTCCTCCGGCAGCATACCGAAGAAATTGCCCACACCACAGGACGGCTCCAGGATATTGCCCGTCTCAAATCCCATGCGGCCCACAGCCTCGTAAATCGCTTTGATGACCGTAGGACTGGTGTAGTGCGCGTTGAGGGTGGAACCTCTGGCAGCGGCATATTCCTCCGGGGTCAGCAGCTCCTTCAGCTGGGCATATTCCTTGCTCCAGCTTTCCTTGTCGGGGTCAAAGGCATCGGCAAGGCCGCCCCAGCCCACATATTGGGAAAGGATTTTCTGCTGTTCCGGCGTTGCCTGCCCGGTGGTTTCCTCCAGGTATTTCAGCAACTTGATTGCCTCGACATTGGCCTGGAACTTGGCCTTGGGGCCGCCTTCGCCCAGGCGATTGTCAGTGATATGGAAATTCTCGGCGGTGCGGCGCAGATTGGCCTTGTATTCCTCATAAGAGGCTTCCTCGGCGGCTTTGACATTGGGGAAAGTCTGCCACTCGCCGTTTACCTGAATGGAAACGGGGTGTTCGTCCAGCACCTCATCCAGAGTCTTTTCCGGCTCGACATCAGGCGTGGGCGGCTCCGGCTCATTGGTTCGCAGGGTCTGAACAACCACATCATAGGGCAGATTATTCTTATCGCCCGGATAGACAGCCACAGTCTCGGCTTGGAAGGTCGGGGTTTCGGCAGCCGGTTCGGGGTGTTCCTGCTCAAAACCGCCCAACTGACGGGCATACATCCCGCGCAGCAAAGGCGCAACCTCGTTCCATCGGAAGAACAGCATGGCCAGTCGCTTCTCGTCAGCATCCAGCACTTCCAGCTCGATACCTTCCGGCATCGTGCGGTAATCGGCGGTCTCGCCGGTCTCCAGCTCCATCGTTTCCACGATGTCAGGATAAGCACGGCTCAACCACAGGCCGATCTCCCGATTGCTCTTACCGTTGCGAAGAAGCTCGGAAAGCTCCGCCTTGTCCGCCTCACCAATCAGGCCATGGGCCAGCACATCCCGAAGGTCCTGATCTACCGTATCCAGATTTGCAGGCAGAAACTCAGTATAGAAGTCGTTCCGGTTATCCTCCCGCAAAAGCTGCTCAAACCGTTCCCGGCTCTCAGCCCGGTAGATGGGGTAGCTCATGCCGGTGGGCAGCAGCTGCACCGTGTCATCCCGCAGCTCTGTGATCTGATGGGGACGGTCATCCAGATAAACGGTATCGCCCACATGATAGGGCGGGACTGCCGGATCGTAAGAAGTCCGCTCCCGGAGTGTGCCACGGACCGCAGCGTAGTCCGCGTTGGTGAGGACGCCATTCTGGGGTTCTGGATGGAGAATGTGCTGTACTTGTTCACGCAGACCGGGAGTATCCCGCAGCTCCGCTCCATCAATCCACAAATAAGCCTGTTCCCAATTTTCAAAAGTAATGGGATAACCATATTCCCCAGCCGTAAAGACCAGGTTTTCCTTTAAGCCGGGGTTCGCAGCCTGCGGATTGAAAATAAAGCCCGCAGTTTCCATAGCTCGGACGGTAAGCTGTTCCTGTTCGGAGAGCGTGTCAATTACCGCCTGTTTTTGGGCGGCCTGTTCAGCTTCCCATGCTTCCACCTCTGCTTGAAGGTCATGAGGGTGAGCTAACTCATTGAGCTGTTCATGGGCTTTTTCATCCGGGTAATCCCCATAGATACGCAGATATTGTCTGGCTTCCAGGTCATAGACCGCTGCGCCGTCGTAGGCAAAGCCGTCCGGCTCCATTGTGCCATCCACATAGCTTTGCGCCGCTTTTTCAGCTTCTTCCAGCGTCGAGTATTCTTTCTTTTCATCAAAGCCGTTTTCAAGATGGTGATAGACCACCACTTGATAGGGACGCTTCTCTTGGTTTTGCGGTTCAGACTGCCGATCCTGCTCGGTCAGAAAGCGGTCCTCCTTGATAAGCTGAGCAATCCGGCGCTGTACCTTGGGCCAGGGCAGCACCGTTCCTTCAGGGCTTTCCGGGCGAACCGAAAATGGGGTTTTGCCGTCGCTGCCGTCAAACTCACGGGCCAGCCATCCGGCGGTATCTTTTTCCCGTCCATGCTTCTCCATATAACGGACAACGGCGTGTTTACTTTCGATTTTGCCGTTCCAATCCTGGATAGCCTTGTCGATGTCATTGTCCGAAAGAGGGCGCAGCAGCTCGTGGAGCTTGGGATAGGTTTCGTCTGCCACTTCCCGGTGCAGCCGCTGGCGAAACTCCGGCACATCAGAGAACAGGCGGATCAGCTCTATATTGTGGGAGTCGAGAATGGCGCGGCGCACAGCAGCATTACACTCGATCATAGCGTTTTCATAATCACTATGACCGCAGGCGTTGCGGTATCTGATGTCCTGGGTAACAGCTTCCATCACGAGGGGCTTGTATTTCTCATGCAGCTCCCGAATCGTAGGAGCAGCGGCTGCTTCGGTCTCCCGGAATACTCTGGTTCCGTCTGCACCAAACTCCGCTTCCTGAGCATTGATGTGCTGTTCTGCCTCATGGTCGATGGAGGGCATGGAATATTCTTGCCGCTCCTTGCCGCCCTTCGGGACAGCAGAAATGGTCACATCATGTTTATCACGCAGCTGCTCCACAACCTGCTCCAGCCGGTTTGCCGGGAAGCCGCACATTTCCACATGGCCGCCTCCGGGAATGGCACGGAGAGTGAGATTGAGGTCCAGTTCGGTAGCCGCAGTTTTGGCGTCCTCGCCGTATAGTTCAAAGAAATCGCCCATCTGATACAGGACCATATCATCCGGGTGGCGCTCTTTGACGCCGTTATATTCCCACACAGTCGGGTTCGGTTGTTGGGCTTCCATGGTGTCCGTGTCTGCCAGAACCTTTTCCTCCTGGCTCTTATCGAACTCAGCCTGTTCCTGATCCAGTTCCTCCATCGGTGCAGGAGCATCTTCCACCCTGAAACCCTTTGGAGGTGGGTCCAATTCTGCCAGGAAATCCTGGGGAATGGTGTTCCCATGGGTGTCCCGATACAAAACCACAGTGATAGGAACCCCATAGTCTGTATCTTCCTGGATGGTTCTGATGAACTTCTCTGCATCCGTGTATTCTACACTCTCACCCGGCAAACCATTGGTTCCCAGGTATTCAATCCGGCCCACGGCCTCCAGTTCCGGTTCCGACTCTGCCAGGGCCTTTTCTGCCTGGATTTTGTCGTACTCCGCCTGCTCCTGTTCGGTGAGATAGCGTCCCTTCTGAATCAGGTCGGTAATCCGCTTGGTGACTTTCTCCCAGGTGAAATGCACATCCGGGCAGCCGTCTTTTTTGTAGTGCAGACCTTTTCCGTCGTGGCTTTCATCGCTTTTCATTGCACCGGACAGGGCATGGGAGTGACCGCCAATACCATACTCGTGTTTGAGAAAATCCACCTTTTCCTTATCCGTATGGGGTTCCTGGAAAAAGGTGAAAACTCGGCCCTTACCGCCCTCAAATCCGCTGCCTCTGGTCATGGCCGCGTCAATCTCGTCCTCGGAGATAAACTGCTTGACCGAAGGTACTTCCGTCAACTGAGAGGTAAAGGTGGTGCGAGGCAAGGACAGATCTCGCAGGTTCTCCCAAATCTCTTTGGGCTTGTGGTAGTGGAAGCGCAGCAAATCCCGATCCTGCTGGTAGGCCGTCCAGAATGCAGCGTATTCTTCCGCAAGGTTCTGGCGAAACTCCGGGCTTTTCAGCTGCTCGGTGAGCCATGCAGATTCCTCCGGGAAACCGCGCCCCGGATTGTTGGCAAGGCTGGGCAGATACCCGGCTTCTCTGGCTTTCTCGCTGAAATCGTGGTACAGATACCAGAACTTTTCCGCGAGGAGGGAGCGTTCATAGCCCGCAGCCTCAGCCAACTCCACATTGGTGGCAAACTGGCCGTCCTGCAAAAGCTGGCCGATACGCTCAGCGGCACTCTCCCAGGAAATGACCTGGGCGGACTTGTCGTAACGGGCTGTTTTGCCATGGGACAGATGGATTCCATCCTCGGCATACCATGCAGTGATGCTGCCAATCCCGTTGCCGCCATGGTACAGATTTTTCAGGGTGTCTGCGATCTCGGCGGTGGACTTCTGTTCTTCAAAGGCCGCGACAATGCGCTCTCTCTGACGATAGGTGTTGCCGCCCAGCCGCAGCACATGGTCGATGTCAGCCTGGGCAAAAGAAAAAGCAGAGGATGTTTTCACATTCTCTGCTTCATCTATGATTCTGATTTGTTCTGCTTCGGAGAGGAAGAAACTCAGCTGTGAATAAGCTCCGCCATCAGAATCTCCTCGGCCTGGGCCTTGCAGGTGTTCATCAGGCCCACCCACTTCATCGGGTCGCTGGCTTTCAACTGCTCCGTCGCGCCCGCTGCCGCCGCCAGCTGGGGTATCATCTGCTCCAGACGGCTGTTCGCCGTCTCGTCGATCTCCAGCAGGTGCGGGTACAGCTTCTCGGTCAGCAGCAACTGATTGTAGATCAGGGGTCGGTGGTCCTTCAGGTACGCTTTCCGCATCCTGCCGTACTTGCCCAAGGGCTTCTCCGGCTGTTCGGTCAGCTTCAGGTCGGGAATCAGGTAATCGCCGATCCTCGTGTAAGTCAGGTTGTTCTCCATGTGTAACGCTCCTTTCCGCGAGTTGCTCACGCTCATAATGTTGGACGGTGACACCGATCTGCCGCAGCACCTGCTGGTTGATCTGGCTGACCGCCGCTCCCAACGCCCCAACCGTGGCCGGGGTATTGAAATCGAAAATCGGCATGAAGTCCTCATGCTGGAAATACTGGTCTGTATCCAGCCCGCAGCGGGACATCAGAGCGTAGGCGATGCTGACGGTGGCGGCGGACTTAAATTGGACTTCGATGTTGAGATCATCGTACTCCTCCAGGAACGAACCGTCAACGATATAGCGGAAGTCCTGCTGATGCTCGTCCCAATACTCACTCGCCAGTTTTCCAGCCACATCAATGAGCTGCTGGGCAAGATTGTCACCGGCAACGCCGTAGTTGCGTTCAAGCATGGCCGACACAGGCCCAATGTGCTGTTCCTCCAGCTGCCACAGCCAGGGGGTACGGGAGTGTTCGCGGGTGCCGGTGTCGGAAATATCGAACACATAGCGCAGGCGGGGCTTGTCGCCGGAATCGTCCACCAGGGCAATACCCTTGGAGCCACGGCGCACATACCGGCCCATTTTTTCATTCCATAAATCATACTCGGCGCAGGCGGTGGCATCCGGGCGCTGGGCGTAAATCATCATCTGCTCATGGAACGGGTACTTATAAAGGCGGGCAGCCGTGGAAAGAAATGCTGTCCACTCCTTCCAGCTTCCCACCAACTGGGTCGATACCTGTTCGGCCATCTGCCGGTAAAATTCAGCTTTGGATGGCATGGTTTTCTGTCCTCCCTTCATGTTAAATAGAAATGGGGCGGCACATCAGGCCGCCCCGCTGGATCTTTGTGGTTCTTACTCGTCGAAATCCGGGAACAGCTCCAGCTCGGCAAACTCGGCGTCGCTCATGGCCTGGAGCTTGCCCAGGGCACTGTCGGTCAGCTCCCGCAGCTCGGCTTCCTCCGGCGAAAGCTCACCGCGCATCTCCGTCAGAGCGTCGATCAGCCCGGTGCGACTGCCGGTGTTGTAGATGCAAAGAAGGTTCGTTTCCTCAAAAGTGAAGTTTCCCATATCAAATCTCCCTTTCCGCGCTCTTTTTGGGCGCTGTCTTTTTGTGTTCCGCCTTGGGCTGGTTTTTCAGCTGCTCCATGACGGACTTTTTCTTTTCCCGGTCCTCCCGGTGGGCAGCGGCAGCCAAATCCATGAGAGAGATCGGCTGGCCGCTGCGGGCCTGCTGTTCCAACTGGGCCACTGTCGGCTCCTTGGGGCCGTTGTTGATGATCCCGTCGATCATACCGTAATCATCTTCCACCGCCATTTCCGCATTTCTCAGCGAATTTTCCGGCAAGAAACCCGGCACCTGGGTGAAACCAACACTGTCGCAGTAATGACAGGATACCTGACCATTCTGCTTGATGGCAACGATGTCACTGACGCTCATAGACGGGCTGTGAAAATCCACCGGTTTTTGCAGATTGAACCGCTCATACAGCCTTTCCAGCTGCTCCATGGTACTGCCAGAACCGTCCAGAGGGGCGGTGTAGATAAGGTCATAGTTGCTCCGCTCTACGGACAGATTGTGGGATTGCAGCCAATCCAGATTCATAAAACGCACATTCTGCGGATCGTCCTGGCTCACCTGATAAATAGCAAAACAGTTTCCCTCATGGGAAAGAAATGCCTGTTCTCGTTCCAACTGCCGATCCTGTCGTTCCAAAACTTTTTCGTGAAACTCCGGGCTCTCCTCCCATTCCTCGCGGGACACAGCAAAGATACCGTCATGGGCGTCCAGGTCAGCGGTATCAAAGGCCATTTCCGGGTTTTCGCCCTCTTGGATAATGTAAACAGTCAGGTCACGATCCATCAGCTCATAGGCTCTCTCTTTGGAGAGGGGCAGCAAATCGCTGTCCAAGTAGCCACACTTCTCCAGATCATCCTGGGTCAACACCGGGTCCGGCATGGGATACTCGTCCAACGCCTGCTCCTGGGCATCCGGCAGCTGGGTGGCGGCTGCTTCTGCGGTCTGCTGGTAGGCGGCCTCCTGCAAAGTCTCGATCATGGACAGCGGCGCATACTTGATGGACTTGCCGCCCATCCCCAGGTCCTCGCAGATATGGCTTACCGCTGTGGAACGGCCCATATCCGGCCCGTCCAACTGGCCGCCGTCCATCTGCTTCATGGTTGCCACATCGTAGAGCGTGTAGTCCCAGCCGGTGTCACAGGGCTGAACATGAAGGTAGCTGGTATCATCCAGTACCAACAGGGCCTCCCGGTACTCGGCGCTGGGCTGGACACTTTCGGTATTTTCCGGCTCGGTCAGCTGTTCCGGTTCAGTCATCGGCACCAGCTGATCCAGGCGCTCCATAAGCTCGGCTGCTTTTTGGGTAGTTTCATCCGGTTCGTCCTCGTTCACGATATTTTGGAGCCATTCGCGTACACCGCTGGCATCTCCGCTTCGGAGTGTGGCAGTCAGTTCGTGCAGTGCGTCCTCACGGCTATCTGCATTGTTCCGATACTCATAAGGGTCATAATCGAAAGTGAACTGGTCGATGTCTCCTGCCAGCTGCTCGATAGGGTCCCGCTCAGGCTCCGGGGCGGCAGTCAGGTCAATGCCGCGCTCCTTGCAGATTTCCTTGTAGTTGTGCTCGATGTCGTTAATCAGCTCGCAGGAAGTCTTGTTGATAGTCTCCAGACTGGCCCGCAGCTCCTTCAACTCCTTGTCCTTCGACCAGGAAGCGATGTAGCCAAAACTATTCTCGCCGGTCTGGATGCCGAAATACTGACAGACCGCATAGGAAATGCTCTCGGCTTCTACTTCCTCGGTGTTGCGGTTCTTGGCGGCCTGTTTCACCGCTGTCAGATCTTCCTCCACCTCCAGCCGCCACTCGAACCGATTCTCGTCCACAAAGCGCCAGCCTTCCTCGGCGGCGGCCTGTTCCGCCTCTGCTTCGGTGGCGAAGTCCAGACGGAAGTCATGCTTGGTGCCGCCCTCGCTCACCATCACGATCTTCCAGGTCGGCTCCGCTTCATACTTTTTGGGGTCGTGGAGCTTGCTGTGCGCGGTCTCATGGACGGCAGCGGAAACGGTCTGCACCTCGCTCATACCTTCCCGGATGGCGATCCGCTGCTGGTCAGAGGAAAAATAGCCGTCCATGTTCTCGGCCATTGGCTCAAACTCGATGGGGACCGGAGCGGAACGGCGTAGAGCTTCCATGAACGCCTCATAATGCGGCACCGTCCCGGACAGGCTGGAGGCCAGCTCCGGCAGGGGCTTGCCGTCCGTCTGGCTCACATCGAACACCTTGACCGGGCGGAACATGGGGATTTCGATTTCCTTTTCCTCCATGACCGCCTTGCCATCTGCGTCCAGAATAGGAGCCTGGGTGTCCGGGTCGCGCTTCATTTCCTCGATTTTCTTTTTGTAGGGCGTAGGGGCGATGATGGTGATACCATGCTCGCCCTTTTTCGCATGGCGTTCAAACTGGTTTTTCCACTTGTTGAACCCTGCCACCAGGGTGGCGTCCGGGCGCTGCATATAGATGAGCATGGTGTTGTTGACGGAGTAGCGGTGGAACTTGGACATGACGGACAGGTAGCGCATATACTTCTCGCTTTCAAACAGCTCCTTGATGCCCTGTTCGATGCCCGCCGTGATCTCCTGCAACCGCTCCCGATTGGTGGGCTTATCAGCCATGAATTTCACTCTCCTTTCCAATTTGGCTATTTCTGATTGATGTTCGGCAATCCACAGCTTTTGCTCCTCCGGGCTGTCCTCCAGGAAAAAATCCAGCAGATAGCCCACATAGTCCTTTTTCTGGATTGCCTCCATGAATCGGGGGTGTGGATTTTCCTCCGGTGTTTTAGGTGTGTAGTCCGTTTCCCACTTGCGGAGTAAATGAAAGTAGTCGGCCAGAACCCGAAAGGCATGGTCTCGGTCCTCCTTGAATTTCTGCGCCTCGGATTTCTGCCGGACATAGCGTCGCCGGGGAGGGGCCTGACTGTCATAAGCCAGGCCAAAATCCTGGGCCAGCTTCTCGGCGGCCTCTTTGGGGGACAGATTGTAGAGCCTCGCTGTGAAGTCAATCACATCGCCGGTGGCTCCGCAGCCAAAGCAATAAAAATATTCCTCGTTCAGCTTCATGCTGGGATTTTTGTCATCGTGGAAGGGACAACAGGCCATGCCGCTCCGGTTGACCTCGATCCCATACATCTGCGCTGCTTCTCGGACGGTGATGGACTGCTTGACAGCCTCAAAGACACTTTCAGCCATGCTTACTCATTGCCTTTCTTGGGGGTGGGCGGCCTGTATCCGGCAGCCTTGGCCAGTTCACTGGCTGCCTTACGGCGCTCGGCGCTGTACGGTTCCCGGACGGACACACAGCGTTTGGGAACGAGAAAGGTCTGGCGGTCCTTTTTCACAATCTGATCCGGGTATTTCTCTGCCAGTCGCCGCAGCTTCTCCAGCAGCCGGGGGTCATGGGTATAGACCTCGGCGGTGGCTTCAGCCTGGTTGTAGAGGATGATGGTTTCCTGTTCATAGCGTGAGAGCTTCATCGTTTGCCGCCTTTCTGCTGGTCAAACTCCAGCTTGAAGTTGGCGTACTGTCCATCGTCCTCCAGCACCACGGTGGCGTCGTAGGTCTTGCCGGTTTTCTCGGAGTACAAGCCCCTCACATGAGCGCGGCCATCTTTGAGCAGTGCCGTTACGATGGCTTTGGTAGGTTGCTTGTGCTTCATCTCCCACCACTTGTTGTTTTTCCAAATTGCAAATTTGCAAGATTCTGTCTGACAGAAGAAGCCTTTTTGCATTTCTGCAACCTCTCCTCCACAGCGGGGGCATTTGCCCACCACTTCGCGGGAAGGGCTGAACAAATACTCCGTTCCCTTGATAGCTTGATAGGTTCCCACAAGTTCTTTGAGCATGGCACTAATCCCAGCCATGAAATCTTCCGGGGCCAGCTCGCCACGCTCGATCTCACCCAGCCGGTACTCCCACTCAGCAGTCAGAAGGGGCGATTGCAGCTGCTCCGGCAACACGGTGATAAGGGATACCGCGTCATGGGATGGCATGAGCTGCACGGTTTTCTTGCTCTTTTTGCGCTCCAAAAAGCCGGTGGAAACCAGCTTTTCCAGAATCCCGGCGCGGGTGGCCGGGGTCCCAAGACCCTTGCGCTCGGCATCCTCCGGCATATCGTCCTTCCCGGCAGTCTCCATCGCGGAAAGCAGCGTATCTTCGGTGAAGTGCTTGGGCGGGGTGGTCTTGCCCTCCTTGACGGCAGCACCAGAAAGGGGCAGCGTCTGACCTTCAGACAGCACAGGCAGAGCCTTGTCCTCGGTTTCTTTGTCCTGCTCCACATTCTTCAGCCCTGCGCGATAGGCAGCATCCAGCGCCCGCCAGCCGTAATTTTTCACTGTGCGGCCCTTGGCAGTAAACTCCGCTCCGGCGCACTCGACAACAACGGCGGTTTCCGCATAAGTATGAGGTTCCGCCACAGCGCACAGCAGCCGCAGGGCCACCAGCTCCAGCACCGCCTTTTCACCCACCGGCAGGCCAGACAGGTCTGCGCTCTGGAGGTTACGGGTGGGGATCACCGCATGATGGTCGGTCACTTTCTTGTCGTTGACAATCTGGGCGGCATTGCAGGCAATCTCCATGCCATTGGAAAAGGGCATCGCCCCGGCAGTGAGCTGGACCAGCTCCGGCAGACTCGCCGCCATGTCCGAAGTCAGATAGCGGCTGTCCGTCCGAGGGTAGGTACAGAGCTTCTTTTCATACAAATTTTGCAGGTAGTCCAAGGTTTGCTGGGCGGTGAACCCCAGCAGTCGGTTGGCGTCCCGTTGGAGGGTGGTCAGGTCATAGAGGGCGGGCGGCTTCTCGGATTTGTCCTTGCGCTCCACTTTTTTCACTGTGGCAGCCGCACCCTGACAGGCAGTTTTCAGCTGCTCGGCAGCGGCCTTGTCCGCCATGCGCTCCCCGGAAACGGTGAAGCCGGGCAGCTCCAGCATGACCGTGTAGAACGGCACCGGCTTGAAGGTGTCGATCTCGGCTTCTCGCTGGACAATGAGGGCCAGCGTCGGTGACATGACACGACCGATGTTGAGGGTCCGGTGGTACAGCACGGAAAACAGCCGGGTGGCATTGATACCCACCAGCCAGTCCGCTTTGGCGCGGCAGAGGGCCGCATCCCGCAGGCCGTCATAGTCCGCACCGGGGCGCAGGTTCGCAAAGCCCTCCCGGATGGCGGAATCCTCCATCGAGGAAATCCAGAGCCGCTTCATGGGCTTCTGACAGCCCGCCAGCTCGTAGACGGCGCGGAAGATCAGCTCCCCCTCGCGTCCGGCGTCGCAGGCGTTTACCACTTCGGTCACATCCGGGGCGTTCATCAGCTGTTTCAGCACATCAAACTGTTTCTTCTTATCCTTGCTCACCACCATCTGCCAGGGTTCCGGCAGAATGGGCAGATCGTCATAGCGCCACTTGGCGTAGTCCGGGTTATAAGCGTCGGCGTCGGCCAGACCAGCCAGATGGCCCACACACCAGCTGACCCGCCAGCCGCCGCCCTCCAGATAGCCGTCCTTGCGGGCGGTGGCCCCAATCACGGCGGCCAGACTTTGGGCAACGGACGGTTTCTCAGCGATCACCAGCTTCATGGTTTTTCATCCTCCTTTCCCGCAGCCATGCGGTCAGCTGCCGGTGGCAGAATCCCACGCAGGGCTGACCGTCACGGTAATTTCCGCAGCCATAACAGGGGTGGCCGGGAGATAAAGTAGGAGGACGGGAAGTCTCCTTCCCGCCCTCCGGCCTGCGTGTCATCATGCGTTCATAGGGGCTGTCGGTGAAGCGGGTCAAACCGTCTTGTCCTCGCTTTCCTCGTCGCCGCCCCCGTCAGCGTCCAGCTCGTCAGATTCCTCGGTCTCCCAGGAGTCCTCGTCCTCCTGGTTGGTATCGTCCTCGCCGTAGTCGTAATCGTCCAAATTGTCGTTGCCCTTAGTCTTGGGCTTATTCTTGATGAATTTGAAGTAGGCCAAAGCGCCGCCGCCACCCAGCAGGGCCAGCACCACCAAAAGAATGGCCGGATTCAGTCCAGCAGGTTTCTGCGCCTGTTCCTCCGGCTCTGCGGTTTCCTCCGGGGTCTCCGGTTCCGGCTCCTTGCCCGTGCAGCCGCTCATATTGGTGGCACACACCGGGCAGGCCGTATTGACTGTACCGGCTACACATTTCTCCGTACAGTTACAGACAGCGGGCTGCTCCTGGGTAGTCTGACCGTCCTCCATCAGCGCCATCAGGTCGGCTTCGTCCACCTGGTTTAAGAAGTGGACGGCGGTTTCCTTGTCCTCGTTGGCCCGGTCAATGAGGATGTAGAAGTAGTTGCCCGCCTTGGTGGTGACGGTGATAAGCTGCTTGTTGCCGCCGAAGTCATCCACCAGGGCGGCGTTGCCATCCGGGGTCAGAGCCGGACTGTCCTCGGTTTCCTCCACCACCACATTGGCGTCATTGGTGGCGTCCTCTGCCGGGGGCTGCTCCGTCCCCTGAGCAAAGGCAGTCACCGAAAGGCCCATCATCAGCACCATGGCAGCGCAGAGGGCCGAAAAGGTCTTGAAAATTCTCTTATTCTTCATGGTCGGTGTCCTCCTGTTCGTCGTAGTCGGCGGAGGCAGCAGCCATGCCGGGGACCGTGCCGCCGGAAAGCATGGCATTCAGCTGCTCCGGGGTCAGCCGCAGGGCGCGCACCATCTGGACGATCTCCAGGTTCTCCGCCTCGGTTTTCTGCGCTTCCAGGTCTTTCAGCTTTTCCTGCTGTTCCGCGATCTTCTCGCGGGTTTTGGCGATCTCCTGGTCGATGCGCTCGATTTTGTTTTTAGCCATAGTCAAATCACTCCTATTCTTCATAAAAATTTGTCACCAGTTCATCAAGCCGTAGCCCTTGATGCACTCGTAGGTCAGGGAATAACTCTTGATTTTGCAGGCGTCGCCGGAATTACCCTCTACGGTGTAAACCCGGCTGCCGTCGGTGCCCACTACGATGCCCACATGGTCGGCGCTGCCATCCAAGTCCCAATCGAAGAAGATAGCGTCGCCTGGGGCGATGTTGGCGTAATCCCGCCCGCCCCATTGTCCGTGCGACTGGAACCAGGGGATGCCCTGGGACTGGCAGGCGGCAAAGCGCGGCTCGGAAAGGCCCATCTGGCCGTAACACCAGGACACGAAGCAAGCGCACCACTCCACGCGGGAATTAAAGCCGTACCAGCTCCAATAGGGCTGGCCGCCCACGTTGCCCACCTGGCTTTTGGCGATGTCCACCACCGCCTGATTGCCGGGCCGGGTGCCGTTGACAAACTCCACACCGGCCAAACTCTCGGAATCGCTGGTGTCGGCGGACCCGCCGCCGAAGATCAGGGGCTTGTTGCCCAGCGTCTGCCGGTACACCTGGTACATTTCCAGCTGATCCGGCGTCAGCAGCTCCAACGCCACGGAGGAGATGGGCTTGCTGGTGAGGGTCACATTTAAGATGTAGTAGTTGTAGGGCACTTCCACGTCATACTCGTTGCCCTCGCTGTCTGTCCGGGTCTCGGTGCGGTAGCGCACCTCCACTTCCTCGGTCAGCGTCAGCTGGTATTGGGCCGCGAAAATGCGTTCCAGCTCCGCCTGGGCGCTTGCCCGCGTGTAGCCTTGCAGCACAGCGGACAGGTAGGCCGCCAGCTCGTGGGGGTCGTGGCCGATCATATCCAGGTCATAGCGGTACTCGTCATAGCCGGGGTGGCTGCTCTCGATGTTGTCGATCTCGGCTTGCAGCGCGGCCTCCTTGGCGGCGTAGTTGGCCTCCACCGCCACCAGCTCCGGGTCATCCGATGGGTAGGTGGTGCCGGAGATCATCGAACCGATGCTCTGCGCCATCATGGAGCAGGAGGACATGGTGTTGAGCAGCAAGCAGACGATTAAAAATAGGCCCAGGGCGATGCCAAAGCCCTTTTTATGGCGCATCACATAGGCCCCGGCCTGCTGGGCTTTCTCCTTGACCGTCTTGGCCGCTTTGCCGGTCTTTTGGGCGGCACCGGCGGCGCTCCCGCCGGACTGTGCGGCCCGTTTGGCGGCGGCGTACTGCTTCTTGATCTGCTGTTTCTGCTGCCAGCGGGACAGCGGGTTGCTGGCTGCCGCAGGGTTTTCATAGACAGACTTCTGGAACAGCGCCTCGATGTTGGCCTTTTCCAGCTTCCGCTCGGCCTGGGCGGCCTTGCGGTAAGGTTTCAGTTTGTGGCTGCGGTAGCCCTCCCTCGCCAGATGCACGCCGGTCTCTACGGCTTCCTCAGACTTGTGGGCGCTTTCCACGCCCACGTTACCGTCCTCGGTCTTGCGGATCTCCTGGTGGAGCTTGCCCGCCACTGCGTTGCCCGGCGCGTCCCGCACTGTATGGGACAGTTTGGAGGGCGGCCGGGGCTTATCCTCCAGCACCAGCTTGGTCGTGACCTTGCCGGTCTTGGGGTCCACCTCGGCCCGTTTGACCTGCTTTTTCGGGATTTTTGCCTGCGCCTTGTCCGCTTTGACGGCGGCCTTCTCCGCCTTGCGGATGGGCTTTTCCAGCGCCGGGTCCGCCCGTTCTTCCTCCGTGAAGCGCAGGCGCGGTTCCTTAATCAAACCATTCCCCCAGCATGAGGGAGGCCGCCATGCTGGAAAGCTCCGCATAGGCCGCCAGCCCCAGCGGACCCACGAAGCGGCACTCGGTCAGGCAGGCGTAGAGCTGGGCCACTACGTCGGCCAAAATCTGGACCTCGGTGCCCTCCAGCACAGTCTCACCGGCCTGCCCGCGCTGGACCTTGGCGGCGCACAGAATCTCCACCAGCCGCAGCAGGCCGGTCTCGCCGGTCTCGGTCAGTTCAGCGGCCTGATCCGCCGCCGTGCGGCACTCGGAAACGGCGTCCGCCATCGCCGTCAGGAGCGCGGTGCGCTGGGTTTCCAGCGCCCGGTCCAGAAACATCATGTGGTCGTTATGCAGAATTTCGGGTTTCATCGTCCATCAGCCTCCTTCATTTCCTGGGGTTTGGTCGTCATAATGCGATACAGTTCGGTGTTTTTCGGGAAGTGATCCACAAAGGGCAGAATCGTGGAGCCGTAGAACAGCAGCCCCTCGCCCTCGCCGGAGTGGGTCACATAGGACAGCTGGTGCGGGGAAATGCCCAGCTGCCGGGCCAAAATCTGCCGGTCGCCGCCCGCCTGGTTGAGCATATACACGAAGTCGGAGTTTTCAAAGATGTTCTCCACCTCGC
>ERZ773108.980-NODE-980-length-30707-cov-4.841642_pt1 | contig 30707 bp, 29 predicted proteins | sample MGYA00580570_ERZ773108 | MGnify/ENA primary metagenome ERZ773108 (study PRJEB29015, sample SAMEA2737840) | human gut metagenome | biome: human gut; feature: human-associated habitat; material: faeces | place: China | collected 2012 ...
GGTGATGCTCGCGGCTATTTCATGGAAACCTACAACGAAAAAGATATGAAGGAAGCAGGTATCGACATCTACTTTGTACAGGATAACCAGTCTATGTCCACAAAGGGTGTGCTGCGTGGCTTGCACTTCCAGAAGCAGTATCCGCAGTGTAAGTTGGTACGCGTTGTGCGTGGCACGGTGTTTGATGTTGCAGTTGACCTCAGAAGTGATTCTAAGAGTTATGGCGAGTGGTATGGTGTTACGCTGTCCGCTGAGAACAAGAAGCAGTTCCTTATTCCTGAAGGATTTGCACACGGCTTCTTGGTTCTGAGCGATGAAGCAGAGTTCTGCTACAAGGTGAATAACTTCTGGCATCCGAATGATGAGGGTGGCATGGCTTGGAATGATCCGGAAATCGGCATTGAGTGGCCGGAGTTGAAGGGCGAGTACAAAGGCAGTGCAAGTGCAGAGGGCTACACGCTAGAAGATGGCACTGCACTGAACCTGAGTGATAAAGATCAGAAATGGTTGGGATTGAAGGATACCTTCAAGTTTCAATAACGCAACGATAAGTATATTAAAGAAATGAAAAGTATATGAATATGTTTTGAGAAGTTTATAGGATTAACAGATGGCAATGATTACCAGTTCCGTGTGCGACTATGTAAGCGATGCTGGATCGAGTAATATACAAAGGGAGAATTGAGTATACGCCAAATTTTGGAGGAATACAAATGAGTACAGTAAATTTGGAAAATAAGACGATTTTAGTCACAGGCGCAGTTGGCTTCATTGGTTCAAATCTGGTGAAAAGAATATATGAGGAAGTTCCTTCAGCTACAGTGATTGGTATTGATAACATGAATGCCTACTACGATGTAGCTCTGAAGGAGTTCCGTTTAAATGAGCTGGTCAAGTATCCTACATTTACATTTGTCAAAGGGAATATCGCTGATAAGGCATTGATCACAGAGCTGTTTGAGAAGTACAAGCCGTCTGTGGTCGTAAACCTTGCGGCACAGGCTGGTGTACGTTACTCCATCACCAACCCGGATGCTTATGTGGAATCCAACTTGGTCGGCTTCTTTAATATTCTCGAAGCCTGCCGTCATTGCGAGAGTCTGGAGCATCTGGTGTATGCTTCTTCTTCCTCCGTCTACGGTTCGAACAAGAAGGTTCCGTACAGCACGGATGATAAGGTTGATAATCCGGTTTCCCTTTATGCAGCCACCAAGAAATCTAATGAGCTAATGGCACACGCCTATTCAAAGCTCTATAACATTCCATCCACAGGTTTGCGTTTCTTCACCGTGTATGGTCCGGCAGGCCGTCCTGATATGGCTTACTTTGGTTTCACCAACAAGCTGGTGAAGGGAGAGACCATCAAAATCTTCAACTACGGTAACTGCAAGCGTGACTTTACTTATGTGGATGACATTGTTGAGGGCGTTGTCCGTGTGATGAAGAAGGCTCCAGACAAGAAGAACGGCGAGGATGGTTTGCCGATTCCGCCGTATGCGGTTTACAATATCGGCAATCAGAACCCAGAGAACTTGCTGGACTTCGTGCAGATTCTGAGCGAGGAGTTAGTAAGAGCGAAAGTTCTGCCGGAGGATTACGACTTCGAGGCACACAAGGAGCTGGTTCCGATGCAGCCGGGTGACGTGCCTGTGACCTATGCAGATACCGGCGCATTGGAGCGTGACTTCGGATATAAGCCGAGTACAAGTCTGCGGACTGGTCTGCGGAACTTCGCTGAGTGGTACGCTGAGTTTTATAAATAAGGAAAAATAGAGGGTTAGTAAAATGAGAGAGTTTAAGGATTTAAAGATTGCTGTGGCTGGTACTGGTTATGTTGGTCTTTCCATTGCTACGCTGCTGTCTCAGCACCACAAGGTGACTGCAGTGGATATTATTCCTGAGAAAGTGGAACTGATCAACAATAAGAAGTCCCCGATTCAGGACGAGTATATTGAAAAGTATCTGGCAGAAAAAAAACTGAACTTGACCGCAACGCTAGATGCAAAGGAAGCATACTCTGATGCCGACATTGTGGTTATTGCGGCTCCTACGAACTACGATAGCAAGAAAAATTTTTTTGACACCAGCGCTGTGGAAGCTGTAATCAAACTGGTCATCGAGTACAATCCGGAAGCAATTATGGTAATCAAGAGCACCATCCCTGTTGGCTATACAGCAAGCATCCGTGAGAAGTATCACTGCGACAATATTATCTTCAGCCCGGAGTTCCTGCGCGAGAGCAAGGCATTGTACGACAACTTATATCCGAGCCGCATTATAGTTGGTACCGATGTGGAGAATGCTCGTCTAGTAAAAGCGGCACACACATTTGCGGAACTTCTGCAGGAAGGCGCTACCAAGGAAAACATTGACACTCTGTTTATGGGATTTACTGAGGCCGAGGCTGTTAAGCTGTTTGCCAACACCTATTTGGCTCTGCGTGTCAGCTATTTTAACGAACTGGATACCTATGCAGAGATGAAAGGTCTGAACACGCAGCAGATCATTAATGGTGTCTGCCTTGACCCTCGTATTGGTACCCATTATAATAACCCATCCTTTGGCTATGGCGGTTACTGTCTGCCGAAAGATACCAAGCAGTTACTGGCCAACTATGCCGATGTGCCGGAAAATCTGATCGAAGCTATTGTTGAAAGCAATCGCACCCGTAAGGACTTCATTGCTGATCGTGTTCTAGAGATTGCTGGTGCTTATGAAGCAAATGACAGCTGGGATGAAAGCAAGGAGAAGGAAGTTGTGGTCGGCGTGTATCGTCTGACCATGAAGAGCAACAGCGATAACTTCCGTCAGAGCTCCATTCAGGGTGTTATGAAGCGCATCAAGGCCAAGGGTGCTACTGTCATTATTTATGAACCGACCTTGAATGACGGTGAGCGGTTTTTCGGTAGTGTTGTGGTTAATGATTTGGATGTGTTCAAGAAAAAAAGTCAGGCTATCATCGCAAATCGTTATGACAAGTGTTTGGATGATGTGAAAGAGAAAGTTTATACACGCGATATTTTCCAGAGAGATTAAATTTAAACATATATACTTGACATAAAATAGAGGAGGCAATAATTTCTTGAGAGCAGAGCAGAGCAGAGCAGAGCAGAGCAGAGCAGAGCGTATATCATGGCTTGATACATTAAAAGGTATAGCTATTGTCCTTGTAGTGATAGGACATATCTATACTAATCAATCTATTTTTAATTGGTTGTATTCTTTCCATTTGCCGCTGTTTTTTTGAGGCAGGGTGGGTGTACAAAGAAAAAGCAATTTTAATGGACATAAAGAAAAGAATCCAAACCATCGTGGTTCCATATCTGTCATTTGGGCTTCTTGTGCTACTATACTGGCAATTCATCGAGAGAAGAAGATTCCGAGATTCCAATAGGAGCTTTACGGATTCTTTGTTCGGTCTATTTTCTGGTTGCTATGACAATTTAGACTTCAATGTTCATTTGTGGTTTTTGCCGTGCTTCTTTGTGACAGTGGTTCTGTTCAATACAATGGTTAATCTGTGCAGCAGAAGAATAGCTTATCTTGCTTCAGCTCTTATGAGTTGTATCTATATTATGCTTCCAATACCTGAACTTCCTTGGGGGTTCAATCGTGTGTTCAAGTACATAGGATTCTATGCTGTAGGTGTATTGTTGGCATGAATGGGCGTGAGTGTAATAAAGAAGGAATTAGGAGTAGAAATAGTAGCGATAGGGTTGCTTGCATTGAACTATTTCTTGTTCATCCACAATCTAACTACAGGAGTTATATGGTTTATGACCGCCCTTATTGGCGTTGCTGGCATGATTCTAATTTCTCAGCTCATTAATAAAAGCAAAATTTTGCAGCACTTTGGTCGAATATCATTGCTTATTCTTTGCATCCATGGACCAGTATATCGAATTATGGTGAAAATCGTATCAATTGCGCTGCACAAAGGAACAGATGCAGTAAGAGAGAACTTTTTACTTGCGATGCTGATTGTCTCGGTTACATTGGTTGTCTGTAGTATGGTATATGAAGTCATTATAAGAATTACACCGTGGATGTTGGGAAAACATGATTAAAATAGAGGTACTGTTAAAAAGGAGATTAGTAAAGTGAAAATAAATCGAATTGTTGGAGTAATCCCATTGTATCAACCAAAGAAACAGGACTTTCCTAACATTCTAAAATATATTAATGATTTGGATTATTGCTTCCTTCTGGATGATACAGGTAAAGATAATAGCTTATTGTGTAAGGAAATCGTAGATGTTAACCCAGACAAAATTCAGTATGTGTGTAACACAGAGAATATAGGTCTATGTGCGTCTGTAAATAATGGATTTAAATTAGCAAAAGAAAAAAATGCGGACTGGGTTCTGATCATGAATCCGGATGGAACATTTCAGAATGATGCAATAAAAATATACAGACGGTATATTGATACGCAGGATACATCAGATACTGCAATTGTTTCACCGATATTTAATTTGGACAGAAGAAAAAGAGAGGCTTCAACTGGAACTAAAATTGTGTGGCATCCGGATATGTCAGGATGTCTCTACAATATGAAAGTGTTAGATGAATTGGGATACTATGATCAAAATACATATTTCTATGGTTTGGATGAGGAATACTGCATTAGGGTAAGGAAAAATGGGTATAAAATTATCCAATGCTCTGAAGCTGTTTTGAATCATCATCCGGCTGAGACATACTGTGTAAAATTTTTGGGAAAGACAGTACTTAAATGCGGAAAAGATAATCCACAAAGATATTACTACCAATTTAGAAGCGGATATTACATCCATAAGAAATATCATGATCTGCATAATTTTATGTTTTGCGTATACAAATTTACGAAGGTTGTGCTGTTCTTTGATCATAAAGAAGAGTATTTCAAAATGATCAGGCTCGGAATTATGGATGCAAAAAATAGATTCTATGGAAATATTAAGGAGCGAAATGAATCATGAAACAGATATTAATCACAGGTGGGGCGGGATTTATTGGCTCAGAGATTGTGAAGCAATTAAATAAAACCAGAGAGTGGGACATCACGGTTTTGGATTCTATGACGGAGCAGATACATGGAAAAGACTGGAAGAAATCTTATCTTTTAAATCAGATAAAAGATAAATGTCATTTTATTAAAGGAAGTGTTACGGATTTTAACGCTGTTCTTCCGCTGGTGAAAAATGCAGAGTACATCATACATCTTGCAGCTGATACAGGAACAGGACAGTCGATGTATCAGATCAATCACTATAATGACACGAACATTATGGGCACCTCTAATCTTCTGCAGGCAATTTCCTTTTTAGGCAAAGATTGCAAGGTGAAGAAAATAATTCTCTCTTCTTCAAGATCCGTATATGGGGAAGGAAAATATGAGTGCGAAGACTGTGGAATTGTGTATCCCCTAAACAGAACCAAAGAACGCATGATGCAGGGCGATTTTAATATGTACTGCCCAAAGTGCGGAAAAAAAGTCAGACTACTAAAAACCACAGAAGACAGCGAAATCCATCCTGCATCACTATATGCTTTTACAAAGTATGCACAGGAGATGATGCTGCGAACAATGTGCCCTGCGTTAAACATTGAATATACTATTTTTAGGTTTCAGAATGTTTATGGTATTGGACAGTCCTTGAAAAATCCGTATACAGGGATACTTTCTATTTTCAGTTCCTTGATGTTAGAAAATAAGCCAATCAATATTTTTGAGGATGGAGAAGAAAGCAGAGATTTTATCAATGTTGTGGACGTGGCTGTGGGTGTAATTTCTGCGCTTGAAAATGAAAAGAGCAATGGAAAAATCATAAATCTGGGGTCAGGCGTAGGAACTCCAGTTAATATAATTACAGATATTCTTAGAAATGCCTATAAGAGTAATTCGGAAATCAATGTGACTGGAGATTTTCGCCTCGGAGATATTGCGCATAATGTAGCGGATATATCGAAGGCAAAAGAATTACTGAATTTCAAGGTGACGGTTGATTTGGAAAATGGCTTAACGCAGTTCTGCAACTGGGTAAAAGACCAGGAGCACGACAACTCTGGATACGAAAATTCTTTGCGTGAAATGGAAAATACCGGAATGTTTTTTAGAAAATAAGGAGAAGAAAAATGAAAATTTTAGTAACTGGCGCAAATGGTTATTTAGGACAAGGAATTGTAAAGGCTATACTGGATAGTGGTCATGAAGTGATTGCGGCGGATTTTAAAGTAGATCATGTGGATGATAGAGCGAGAAAAAAAGCTTGCAATCTCTTTGATGTGGAATCCCCGTATACATTTTTTGGAGGACCGGATGTCCTGCTGCATTTGGCGTGGAGAGATGGCTTTGTTCATTACTCAGATGCTCATATTGAAGATCTTCCGAAGCATTATGCGTTTATTAAAGCCTTTGCTGAAGCCGGATGTAAGCGCATTGCAGTTATGGGAAGTATGCATGAGATTGGATTTTTTGAAGGCAGTATTGATGAACATACCCCGTGCAACCCAACGACACCGTATGGTATCGGAAAAAATGCATTTAGAGAATTAACGGATATGTTGTGCAAGAAAAATGGATGTGTATTTCAGTGGATGCGCGGATATTACATTGTAGGAAATTCAAAATATGGCTCCTCCATTTTTTCAAAAATAACGGCAGCTGTTGAAGAGGGAAAGAAGGAATTTCCGTTCACGTTGGGCCAGAATCAATATGATTTTATTGATTATTCTGATTTTTGTGCACAGGTCGCTTCTGTCGTGGGCCAGAATGAAGTGCAGGGAGTAATTAATATTTGTTCTGGAAAACCAGAAAAATTAGCTGATCGTGTTGAGCGATTTATTAAAGAGAATAATTACAATATTAAACTGCAGTATGGTAAGTTTCCTGACAGACCATATGACTCCAAGGCTGTGTGGGGGAATGATGAAAAAATCAAAAAGATAATGAAACACTAAAATACTCGATTTTGGAGGACATCAAATCCCGTATTTATCTATTTTTGCGAGAAAAAATAGTAATTGTAACAATATAAATTATATAAAAATAAGGAAAGAACTCAAATGGGTGATAAAGAATACTATGAAAATCTTTTGTACTTAAACTCGGAAAGAATAAAAGTAAGTACTGGAAAAGAACGGTTTGTGGGTGTTAAGGTATTAAAGTATTTATCCTTGATAAAGAGATTGCGATTTGTAAGGATTTTTAAGGAGTTGAATCACGACATATACGCATTTATTAAAAAGGATGTTAGTAATAACCACATAATAGATTTTTCACAGAACGCCGTAAGCGTGTTTCAACAGAAGGTTGTTGTGTATACAAGCATTTTTGGCGGGTATGATAAAATACTTGAGCCATTATGCGTAGATGAAAATTGTGAGTACTATATTTTTACAGATCAAAATGTTCCAGAAACATCAATTTGGAAAAAGGTAGATGCTTCGCTGATTCCGGATTACTGCGATACTCCCGCAAAAAAAAATAGGTACGTAAAAATGTTTCCACATAAGCTGTTTGATTGTCTGTATTCGATTTATATAGATGGTAATTTACAGCTAGTTGGACATCCTTCGCAGTTGATTCAAAAGAAATTAAATGAGTGCAAAACGGGTATAGGTATGCATTTGGCTCCAAGAGAAAACTGTATATATGAAGAGGCAAAAAACGTATGCCACGTTGGAAAAATCTCTAAGAGTGAAAAAAAGCAAGTTTTGACTCTATATAAAAAATCCAAAATGCCACGACATTTTGGAATGTGTGAATGTAATGTTATTGTTAGAAATCACAAAAACATGAACATGAAACAAATAATGGAAAAATGGTGGAAGTATTATCTAGAAGGGGTCAAACGAGACCAATTGTATTTTACATATACAGTATATACTAGTGGTTTTAAATTTACAGATATTAACACGTTTGGAGCATCAGTAAATAATAATGTTCATTTTTTAAGAACAGAACATGCAAAGAGGTAGATGAAAAAGGCAATGAAACCGAAAAGAATGAAGATAAATATATTCAATTTTAATACTATGCTAATCTTTATATTTTTATATATGTATATTACCCCTGCATATTTTCTGTATAAAGATCCATTTGCAACTTTATACCCTATAATTCGATACGGACGTTGCATTTTGTCAATCTACTTCTTCTTTCAATATATATATCGAAGAAAATATAAGGTTGGACAATTATATCTTATGATCTTTTTGTTTAGCGTTATACTTTTGCTCTCATCACTCTTCGGCGATTTAAATTTGGCTTCATGGGTAAATAATACATTTCAAATTATAGGATGCTTTGCATTTGCAGATTATTATAAGGAGAGAATTGATAGCGTTATTAAAATTGGATTCTGGTATTTTTTTATAGTGCTTATAATTAACAACTTTTTGATGGTGTTGCATCCATTATATTTATTTATAGCACGTAACGAATTAGGAAATCTGTGGTATTATTTTGCGGCGTCAAAAAATCAATTTTCTATGTTTTGTTTTCCACTGCTCTTTTTCTCGTATTTGGCATATGAGAGAAAAATGATCGGAAAATTGATATTGGTGATTTCAATATTGCAAGCGGTAATTCCACCTGTTTTTGCCCTTTCGGTTACTTCGATTGTATCAATTATTTTGTTTGAGACTTTAATGATTTTGAAGGAAAAAGATATAATCCGATCAAAGCGATTGTGGATAGTTATATTGGTTATTGTATGTGTGATGCAACTTATTTTTACTTATGTGTTCAGAACAGAATTGGTACAGCATATTGTAATTGATTATCTTCATAAAGATGCAACATTATCAGGGCGAGCTATGATATGGGACAGTGCCCATAAGCTTATAGCGAAGCATCCTTTATTTGGCATGGGTAATGGTAAAAATGGATCGTATTATTATTGTATAGTTGGAGATTATGAACAGGGAAGTATTATGTGGGCACATAATACAAGTTTGGATTTGCTTACCCAAGGTGGGCTGCTATTGCTTGTGGCGTTCTATGGTATAGTGGTTAATTCAATTAAGAAGCTATTCAAAGCAAGAGCTGTTATTGAAAAAGATAACATGATTTTTATAGTGATGTTCCTTATTTACTGCATAATGGGATATACTGAACGCTTTGGTTTTCGAATGGATTTGTATTTGATTCTAGGAATGACTTTTTCGTTTACAAAAGTTACGAATGTATACAATGAATGATTTAGTGTTAGGGGGGAAATGAAATATAATGGTACGAATGTTAAATAATATCGTAAGTTTCTTCAGGAATAATACTGAAATATCCAAGATTAAGAAAGACGAACGAAAAGTAATCTTAGGAAAAAATATACTAGTTCAAAACGGTAAGTGTATTTGTATTGATAAAGGAAGTGTTATAGGAGATAATTCGAAACTTTTGTGTACAGTTGAATATAATAATAAGTTGCTTGATATTCAACCGCAATTACATATAGGTAAGAATTTTCATTCAACAAGAGACTTAACGATACAATGCGCAAGAAAAGTAATAATAGGAGACAATGTTTTATGTGCGTCTAATGTTTTTTTGATTGACTATAATCATGGAACAAATCCTATGTGTGAGAATTATCTGGATAATGCTTTGGAGATTTCCGAAGGTATAAATATTAAAGATGGTGTGTGGATTGGAAATAATGTGATTATACTTGGAAATGTGACAATTGGCGAAAAAGCAATAATAGCTGCAGGAGCCGTTGTAACACATAGTGTTCCACCCTATACAATTGTTGCAGGTAATCCGGCGCGCATTATTAAGGTGTATAATCATAGTTTAGGAGAGTGGAATAGAGTTAATGATTAAATTATTAAATAAAATGAGGATGATGTCTGAAAGCAAGAAATCTGGTATTGCATATACACTTTCGACACTTGTCACTAAAGGTTTGGTTTTTTTAACAATACCAGTATTCACAAGAATTATGCCGTCAGCAGAAATTGGAAAAATTAATCTGTATAATTCATGGTTTTCATTGATATGCATTTTTTCAACATTATCGTTAACATCGGGCGGGTATCAGCTTGCACTCAAAGAATTTGATAATGACAAGGACAGATATGAATCTTCAGTATATTCGCTAACACTGTTGGTGACAAGTTTCGTTGCGGCATTATATGTAGTGAATCCTAACTTCTGGAAAAAAATGTTTGGTTTATCTAGATCTTACATGATCATGCTTGTTATTGGGCTCTTTCTAACACCAGCGCAAGACTTTTGGATGGCAAGACAACGATATGATTATAAATATAAGATGTCGAGTTTTCTGACATTGATTTCTACTTTTGGTGCTGTGGTATTATCTGTTTTTGCTGTACTTCACTGTAAGCCTAATGAAACTGGATGGGCTCGCTTGTTTACAAATAATTTAGTGATTTATAGCGTTGCTTTATTATTAGGCATTAACATACTAAAAAAAGGAAAATGTTTTTATAAAAAAGAATACTGGGTATTTTCGCTTTCTTTAAGTCTTCCTTTGGTTGGTCATGCAATTGCGAAGCAGATATTGGATGTATCAGATAGAATAATGCTTAATCAATACATCGGAAGCAGCGCAGTCGGAATTTATGGTACTTTATATTCAGTTAGTTCGATATCATTAATTGCTTGGAATGCCATGAATGGAGCATATGTTCCTTATTTGTTCAAAAATATTGATAATAGTGATGAGCATAACAACATTAGAAGAACTTCATCGACTCTTTTAACATTATATACATTTATTGCATTTGTCATGATTCTTTTAGCACCAGAGATTGTAAGAATTATGGCTACACAAGAGTATTATGAAGCCGTGTATATTATGCCACCTATAGCTATGGGAGTTGCATTGACGGCGGTATCCAATCTGTATTCTAATATATTGATTTATTATAAGAAAACGAAAGTAATAATGCTAGCATCTGGAGCCGCTTCTGTAGTTAATTTAGTATTAAATTATATCTTTATTCCAATGTTTGGATATCAAGCAGCTGCATATACAACACTAGTTGCTTATATTATTATGGCATTGATTGAGGCTGCGATGGCAACGACATACTATAAAAAACACACAAAATTAAAAATGATTTATGATAATAAGTTAATATTTACTTTGTGTGTGATTACTGTTTTGCTGTCATTTATATCAATTTTTTTGTACGGTGCTCAGATTTTAAGATATTTGGTTTGCCTAGTATGTTTATTTGTCACATATGTATTGTATAAAAGAAAATTGAAGACTAAAGATTAATATTAGATATCGATTTATGAAGGAGAAAATTGATGGATGAATTGAACTATAATTATGTTGTTTTGGGATCAACAGATGAATACTATAAGCTGTCTTATAGCGATTTGAGTAAATCAGGCTGTTGCAAGTATATGAGTGAACCATTTGAAGGGAAGTCTATATTAAATAAAGTACTGCGGGCGATTCATAAAGTACATATGTCTCGAAAAGTAAATTCGATTATTTCACTGCCGTTCAAAGCTGTATGGAATCCTTTTCTTGTTGACGACTGTTTTAAAAACGGAAAGAAATATTGTTTTGTGTTTTTTTCTGCGGGACCTTTTACGGATCACATACCATATGGATTTGTTGACGTGCTTAAGAAACGCTTTCCAAATTCAAAATTTGTTGTATTTTATCAAGATCTTATCGAACATAAACGCCTGGTATCAATAAATGATTTTAAGACATTCTGTGATGAGTTATACAGCTTTGATTATAAAGATTCAGAAAAATATGATGTAAATTATTATCCCTTGGTATATTCTATGCTGAATCTGCATGATTCTAATAAGATAACGTCTGATGTGTATTTTTGTGGAGCCTTAAAAAATAGGTGGGATGATATATATAGGGCATATTCTTATTTCTCCAAAAAAGGCTGTGTATGTGATTTTATCATAGTAACTAAAGATAAGAGGATTATTGAGAAATATAAGAATCTTCAGGGCATGATTTTTGTGGATAGTTTTTCTTATAGGGAAAATTTATTACATGTATCACAAACAAAGAATATTTTAGAGTTAATGCAAAAAAACGGAACAGGATATACGATTAGAGCATGTGAAGCTGTTGCTTTAAGAAAACGGTTATTATCTAATAATAAGTTTCTTGAAAAAGCACCATTTTATAAATCGGATCAGTTTATGTCATTTGATGATGTTGAAGATGTTGATATTGATATGATTTTGAAATCGATAAATGTGTGCCCTGATGAAGTATATTCAGCTGAAATGAATGAACTCTCTCCGTTGTCTTTTATACACAGAATTGATTGCGATTTAGGAGGTGCTATTTAATGTCTACACCAAAAAGCATAACTAATAAAATACATAAAATGATTAAAAATCCATTCTATTTTTTTTGCTATGCAACAAGGAAAGGATTTATCAACTTTCTATCCGATAAAGCTTGCCTGTCTTTAGTTTATCGAGGAGCGTATGGTAGAAAATTAAATTTAGATAACCCTACTAGATATAGTGAAAAATTACAGTGGATTAAGTTATACGATAGATGTCCGTTATATTCCATGCTAGTGGATAAGTACGAAGTAAAATCATATGTATCCGAAAGGATTGGTGAGGAGTATATTATACCAACGTTAGGTGTATGGAACGCTTTTGATGATATTAGCTTTGAGAACTTGCCAGATCAGTTTGTATTGAAATGTACGCATGATTCAGGAGGATTGGTGATTTGCACTGACAAAAAGCAGTTGAATATTGATAATGCGCGAACAAAGATCAATAAAAGTCTAAAAACGAATTATTACAAATTATTTAGAGAATGGCCATATAAGAATGTTACTCCAAGAATTTTGGCTGAGAAATTCATGGTTGATAATGCAACTGGCGAATTACGAGATTATAAATTCTATTGTTTCGACGGTGTAGTACGAGCGTTAGGCATATATTCTGACAGAGGAGCTGGAAAAACTACAAAAGCAGATTATTTTGATCGGGACTTTAATTGGCTTGATTTGAAGTGGGGCTATGAACACGCAACTGAAAGACCTGAGAAACCGTCATTGTATGATAAAATGATCGAGATTGCAGAATCTCTATCGCAGGGCTTTCCTGAGGTGAGGGTGGATTTATATCTATGCAATAATAGAGTATTTTTTGGAGAATTGACGTTCTTTGATGGTGGAGGATTTGACGGCTTTGAGCCCGACAGCTGGGATGAAGTATTCGGCAGTTGGATCGCTTTAAAATAATAGATGTATAAAGGAGACAGAGCTATATGGCACATATAATAATCGGAGCTGATTTGGTTCCGACGAAGCAAAATTTAAAAGAGTTTGAAAAAGGTAAGTCGATTGAATTAATTGGCGATGAAATAGCCAAAATTATTAGAGATTCTGATTTTAGCTGTTTTAATCTTGAAACTCCATTGATAAACGGAAATGAAGAGTGCATTGATAAATGGGGTCCGTGTATAGGTGCTCCAGCAAGCACTGTATATGGTATAAAAGCATTAAATATAGACTTTCTGACACTTGCCAATAATCATATAATGGACTATGGGGCGGAAGGGTTGCAATCTACAATAGAGGCTTTAAAAACTGTTGGAATTCATTATAGCGGAGTAGGCTCCAATTTAGATGAAGCGAGAAAGGTGTTTTATACATTCGTAAACGGAATGAAGGTTGGAATATATTGCTGCGCAGAACATGAGTTTAGCATCGCTTCTGAACATAAATCAGGCGTTAATCCATTTGACCCAATGAATAGTTTGGATGATGTGAAGTTCTCAAAAGAGGAGGGTAAAGCGGATTTTTTAATTGTGCTATACCATGGAGGAAAAGAACATTATAGATACCCTTCTCCCCAATTACAGAAGATATGTCATAAATTAATTGAAAAGGGTGCTGACTTAGTAGTTTGTCAACATAGCCATTGTGTGGGGTGTAAAGAGGAATACAAAGGAGGCACAATTGTGTATGGTCAAGGCAATTTTATTTTTGAGTGTGGTGAAACAGATGAATGCTGGAAATCGGCTGTTCTGATAGATATAAATATAATGGATAACTCTCACAAGATAGATTATATTCCTATAATAAGAAATGGCAATGGTATACGTTTGGCTAAAAATAAAGATGCCGATGATATAATTGATTCTTTTAATGTTAGGTCAAATGAGATTTTGAATCCGCAATTTGTTCATAAGAACTACCAGGAGTATGTTGAGAAACAGCGAAGTACTTACCTTGGAGCATTTTTAGGGTACAAAACGTTTTTCTTTAGAGGTATAAATAGAATTACTAATGGTTTTTTAGTTAGACGAAAAATCAAATCTCTTTATCGAAAGAGAGAGCGGTTGTGTTTAAGGAATTTTATTGAGTGTGAAGCTCACAGAGAAATGATTCTTACTTTGCTCAGAGAAAGGTAACCCTCTATGAAAGTGTATGACTTGTCTAGATTTAGAACACAAATAATGGGAGCTGCAGCAATAGGTGTTATAATATGTCATGCAGTTCTATGGGATGATGAACTTCCTTTATTATTTGCGAAAGTTTTGTCATTCGGAAATTTCGGCGTAGATATTTTTTTGCTGGTTTCCGGAATGGGAATTTTTTATTCCTTGAATAAGTCTGGTAGTTCAAACTTGCAGAACTGGTACTTGAGACGGTTTGTGAGAATTCTAATCCCCTATATTGTTATTATGGGACCATATTGGATTTGGTATTGCACTTATAACAAGTGTTTTAATCGCTTTTTTTATTATTTTTCTATGATGTCGTTCTGGAAGGAACATATTGGAGCATGGTATATAGCTGGACTAATTCCATTATATCTTCTTTCGCCAATAATTATTTTGGAGCATAATACCGATGTGAATGAGATAAAGAGGTACTCTGCTATTGTTATAGTAATGAGTCTAATTGGTCTATGCAACTATCGGGGGGGGATATTGGAAAATGTACTGTTTTGCATAAGAAGATATCCTGCTTTTTTCGCAGGCTTTATTATTGCAAAATTGATTATTAAAAATGATAGTGATCAATCGAACTATGTCATTAAGCCGTGGAAAATTGCTATAGCTGTGGTTTGCTATTTTATGCTCACAAGGATTAGTTCAAAATTTGAATTGGAAAACTCGTTGCGTTGGATTATGGCGATTGGTTTATCCTGTGTATTCTGTTTTATAATAGGTTGTAAGATTAGGTTGATAAATAAAGTATTATTGTTTTTTGGAAATATATCTTTGGAATCGTATCTGTGCAATTACTTTTTTGTGTTTGTTTTTAATACATACACATTGCATTGTGGCAATATTACTATTAAACCTAAGACGCATTTGTGCTATCTGTTAGTTATATGCTTTGGAATTATAAGTGCATTTGTATTAAATAAATTCAATCAGCGGTTAGGTGAAGTGATTTTCAGGGTAAAAAGTAATAAGACAATTAAGAGGTAGTAGTTGGGCTTTCTTTTTGGCTCTTCATTTAAATGTGGGGCAAAATGTCCCGAAAGTACCGAAAACTAAGGAAGAATTGCTTTATAAGAACTGAATAATTGAAAAAAAGGTAACTTTAATAAACTGACTATGTGATGGTCAAAAAAAGAAGTGGATATTTGGTCATATAACGACCACCCTACAATGCGTATGAGAGGACGAGATAGTCCTTTTTTTCGTGGAAATTTATTAAGTATCTACCTCCTGATTGTTTGATCACGACATGGGCAGTTTATTACTGCCGGATCCATGGTTTATCCGTAAAGTTTTGGAAATGAGATTCCATTTTTCGCAAGGATATCCTGAAGGGTGAAAGAATACTCTTGAAGAGTATGATAGTCCTCTCTGAGCTGTTGAAAGGATCTCTCGGCTTCATGGATGGTATTTTCTGCCACGACAAGCTCTGTTTCGAGTTCCTGAATGTAGAGCTTGTAGGGGAATGGTTCATTAGCAAATTCAAAATCGTTACGGTTGATCATAGCTGAGATCCCCCTTTCTTTGTGCGGTTACGTTGGAAGAGCGTTGCCGGACTGGTGACAAACTGTGTGGAACTGCATGTGAGCAGGATCCGCTTTCGAAAGGACTCGAAGTTGTGAAGTCCATAACAGATCCGTTTCAGAACCTTGATTCGGTTGTTGTAGCCCTCACAGACACCGTTGGATTTATTGTATTTCCAGGTGTTCTGTATGTATCCACGCCAGTGGCGGACCATGTTTGCAACATGGCGTATTTCCGGAACGTCAGAAGAGCAGTAAACTTCGAGCCATTCGGTCAGCTGTGCACGCTGGAGAGCAGGTATGGTCATGTCGTTGATGTAGTGGAAACACTGAAGTGCCTGATAGGCTTCATTGAGATAAGGATAGGATTTCAGAAGCTTGTCGATGCGTTTTTTCACAACCAGGGCTTTCCGGTCATACTTGGAATCGATGCCGGACTCCTTGGCAACGAGCATGCGCATGGATCCCTTCAGCAACCGGTAGTTTGGAGCAGATGGATCCAGATCACGCTGGAGCTGCACTCGGATCGAGCTGACACATTCATTCAGATGTTTGATGACATGGAACATATCGATGCAGATCATGGCGCGAGGGAACATTTCTTTCGCAACAGAAACAAAGCCGTTGTGCATGTCACAGCAGTAGAAGCGGACTTTGTCACGTTCGGATTTGGGAAACTGACGGAAGTATTTTTTGAGGTCAGCAACCCGGATCACAGGAAGGACATCGATGACGGAACGATCATCACCATCGACGATGTTGGTGTGGTATTTGCCTTTGAGCCAGCGATGCCGGTCACTGTCCCAGATGTCGCTGTCGCCTTTGAATTCATCAATGGCGATGGTTTCGGGAAGCTTGCTGACAGTATCAAAGCTGATCAGATCGAGGATGGAGTAGACGATAGATTCGGATACGCCGTTTTCTTCTGCGACAGCTCTGAGAGACTGCATTTTCGTCAGTGAGAGACAGATGTCGATGTAGAGAAGCTGAGTGATGTGGAGCGTCGGATGAAGCCATTCCGGATGCTGCATGAAAGTACGGCGGCAGGATTTGCAGTAGTAGCGTTTCCGCTGCATGTGCAGGTGAGTTGATCTGTGGTGGACTGCAGAGTGGTATACCGTGTAGTCTCTGCTGGAATTTTTGATTGTACAGTCATGAGAACCGCAGTGAGGACAGACTCGTTCTGATTCTGGAAAAGAGATCCAGAGTTCCTCGTAGTTAGAGCGGTGTGCCAGTTTTTTGACGGTTACCTCTGCCGGAAGACCGGCTAAGGAATTTATGATTTTCGTAGTCATTGTTGCTACCTCCTGTTGTTTTTATTTATTGTCTGTCGGAAAGACAATATGATGCCATTATAGCATCGAACCGGTGGCAACAGTGGTTTCGCAAGTCGTAAATTTAAGATTTGACATGTGCATTTATAGCTGTATTATGCATATAAGAGCAGAGAACTAAAATCTGGTCTCTGCTCTTAGTAACTATCAATAAAGTCTTATGTCAGTTTTTTGAGTTTACACAAAACTTGAAACGGTCTCGATAGATAGCACAAATTTATACCAGTCTGGTACACCTACGCCTCCTTATCTCAACAACCAGTCAATCACATTCACAACCTTTATTCCATCATAATTCCCAAGTGAAAAGTGATCCAGAGTCAGGACAACTTTCTCATAATTATCTGGGATGCTTCTCAGTGGTCTCATTTCTCTTTCAAAGGTTTCTTTAGCTGTCATATCTGCAGTCACCTGGTAGTAGGTGAGTACGCCTTCTTTTTGTACGACAAAGTCTACTTCTGTGGCACCATATTTTCCGATATTGATCTTGTATCCTTTTCTCATAAGCTCGAGGAATACTATATTTTCGATAGTAAAGCCGAGATCATAACGCTTTCTTGGGAGAATGTGATTTCGAATTCCCATATCTACCATATATAACTTATTATTGATCTTCAGGAGCTGTTTGCCGACAATGTCAAAGCGCTCTACGGAATAAAATATAAACGATTCTTTTAAAGCGTCTACATAATCGCTGACGGTGTTTTGTGAAATTTTTCTTCCGGACGAGGTCAGGTAATTGGTTATGCTTTTCATGGATACGGGGCTACCAATTACGCTCGCTAAATATCGTGCAATATTCTTTAACAATGCGATATCTGTGATTTTTCGTGTATTGCCTTCTTTTTCTTTTCTTAACTGTCGCTGCTCAATATCTTTTACAATAACTGTGTTGTAGATTCCCTCCAGGTACTGATCTACTTTCTCGTCTGTTCGGTTCATCGCTGCTACATATGGGATTCCCCCTGCTTTCATGAATTCTGCAAAGGCTTCTTCTTTGGGTAATCCGGTCTCTGCAATGTATTCACGGAATGAAAACGGTAACATCTTTATTTCCGTATAACGACCAGACAACAATGTTGCAAGTTCACTTGACAACATATAAGCATTCGAGCCGGTGATATATATGTCTACCTGATCTTTGATGGAAAGGCTGTCAACGACCTTTTCAAACGATGGAACTTCTTGAACCTCATCCAGAAAGATATAGGTCATCTTATCGGTACACAGCCGTTCTTTGAGATAACGATATAATTCCATATAGTCTTTTAGTGGTTCATAATCCAGATTTTCGAAATTAATGGAAATAATCTGCTCAGGTGCAACGCCTTCTGCTAATAGTTTCTGTTGATACTGTTCCAGAAGTACAGATTTTCCACAGCGGCGAATTCCGGTCACTACTTTAATCTGCTGTTCATCCTTCCATGCCCAAAGCTGATCAAGGTATTCTTTTCGTTCAACCATATCTTCATTCCTCCTTTTTCCTAATATAGCATATTATATGCGAAAAATCAAAATAGTTTCCCATTTTGGAAACTTTTTGCGATTTTCAACCATTGCAATACACTTTTTGTAATGCTATACTTTAACCAAAGTGTTGAATTTGGGAGCCGTGTGGGATCACGATCTGGGATACCACGCGGCTTTTTGAATTTACGCATACCAGGGAGGAGTGAACGCAGTATGTTAGATAGAACACCACGGGTATTTATATCGTATTCATGGACATCGACGGAGTTTCAGCAGCGTGTCAGAGAGCTGGCGGAGAGTCTGCGTCAGGACGGCATCGATGTCAAACTGGATTTATGGGATCTGAAAGACGGACAGGACAAGTATGCTTTTATGGAACAATGTGTGACGGATCCGGATATCGACAAGGTTTTGATCATCTGTGACAGCGGCTATGCGGCGAAAGCGGACAGGCGTCAGGGCGGTGTCGGAGATGAAACAACGATCATATCGGCGGAGGTATATGGACACGCAGCGCAGGAAAAGTTTGTGCCGGTTATTATGGAGCGGGATGAACACGGGGAGCCGTATATGCCGGCATATCTGAAAAGCCGGATGTACCGCGATCTGTCGGGAGACCGATATCCGGAGGAATATCAGGCGCTTGTCAGAAATATTTATGAGAAGCCGTCTTACCGGAAGCCGGAGCTTGGAACAAGACCGGGCTGGCTGGATGAGGAGGAATCCAGTGAGCTGTTTTCTGTGAAGAAAGCGGGAAAGGCGGCAGCGGGCGTGAAGCAGAATCTGTTGAATCCGGTGACAGAGCGGGATTTTATTGATGTTTATCTGGAAGCGCTGAAATCCTTTTACCGGCCGCAGGTTACAGCGGAAGAGTATATGCGGGATTTTGGAGCGATGAAGGAGTACCGGGATGCGTTTCTGGATTATGTTAAGAGGATCAGCACAACGACGGAGCATGTTGGGACATTTCTGGCAGATGCGTTTGAGAAAATGTACAATACCCTTAATAATGCAGAGACATTTTCCTCTGAAATAAATGGGGGAGGCAGGAGAAGCTTTGATATTTTCTGTGTGCATCTGTGGGAATTATTTATCTGCACGACGGCATATTTACTGCAGAGCGAAGCATACGAAAGCCTGAATGAGCTGCTGGTACATACTTATTTCCTGCGCATGTCGCCACATGACAGCAGGGTGAAGCCGTCCAGCTATGAAAGGCTGTGTTACCGCTCGGAGATGCTGGAGGATGTGATAAAGCCGACGCTGTCGGATGATCTTAGCCGCAAATATACTTTGGCAGGGCATTATCTTTGCGAACAACGGGATTATCTGCCGGTGTTTACAGGGAAACGGATTGCGGAGGCAGATCTGTTCCTTTATCAGGTATTTCGGGGACTTGATCTGGGCGAACTGGGACTGCAGACGTATGTATGGTTTCCAATCTGCTATATTTATGTGGATCATTATGACTCAATCTGGAAGAAGCTGCAGTCCGGACGTTTTTGTGAAAAGATCATGCCGTTATTTGGCGTGAGCACGATAGAAGCGTTAAAAGAACGTCTTTCCCGCTGCATTTCGGACAGAGAGGTACGTTACAACGGAAACTGTTGGGAAAGTGCATCGGCGATATTAGATATTGTAAAGCTTGATGAGGTGGGGCGTTTGCCGTAAGGATGAGTAAAGAAAGTGATGGCAATGTGTTTCACAGAATGGATCGGATGAGATGGGAATCTAACTTGCTATTTTCCCGTGTCAATGGTAAAATCATTGTTATATATGTGGTCAGAACCCCATATATAATGGAAAACAGAACATATTATGATGATTGTGATTAAGAAGAGGAGATTAAAATATGTGTGGTATTGTAGGTTATATCGGGAGTAAACAGGCAGCACCGATCCTGTTGGACGGTCTGTCAAAGCTTGAGTACAGAGGTTATGATTCTGCCGGCATTGCTGTGCGGGATGGTGCAGATAAGTTTAAGGTAGTTAAGGCAAAGGGACGTCTGAAAGGTCTGATCGAGAAGACCGATGAGGGGCGTGCAGTGCCCGGTACCTGTGGTATTGGTCATACGAGATGGGCAACACATGGCGAGCCGTCCGAGCTCAATGCACATCCGCATATCAGCGATGATGGCAATGTGGTTGGCGTCCACAATGGTATCATTGAGAATTATCAGGAGTTAAAGGTGAAGCTTTTGAAGAAAGGATATGAGTTTTATTCTTCTACGGATACTGAGGTGGCTGTGAAGCTGGTGGATTATTACTATAAGAAGTATGAGCATACACCGGTGGATGCAATCAATCATGCAATGGTTCGTATCCGTGGCTCTTATGCACTGGCTCTGATGTTTGCGGAGTATCCGGAGGAGGTCTATGTGGCACGTAAGGACAGTCCGATGATCATCGGTGTGTCTGAGGGCAACTGCTATGTGGCTTCGGATGTACCGGCAATCCTGAATTATACAAGAAATGTTTATTATATCGGTAATCTGGAGATCGGACGTCTTGCAGCAGGGAAGGCAACGTTCTACAATCTGGACGGCGATGAGATCGAGAAGGAACTGGTTGAGATCAAATGGGATGCAGAGGCTGCCGAGAAGTGCGGCTATGAGCATTTCATGATGAAGGAGATCCATGAGCAGCCGAAGGCAATCATGGACACGATGAATTCGAAGTTAAAGGATGGTCGGATCGATCTGTCTGATGTGGGTCTTTCTGAGGAGGATATTAAGAGTATTGCGCAGATTTACATTGTTGCGTGCGGTTCTGCGTACCACACGGGTGTTGTGACACAGTATGTGATGGAGGATCTGGCAAGAGTTCCGGTACGCGTGGAGCTGGCATCTGAGTTCCGTTACCGTAACCCGATCCTGAATAAAGATGATCTTGTGATCGTGGTGAGCCAGTCCGGTGAGACGGCAGATACCCTTGCCGGTCTTCGTCTGGCAAAGGAGCAGGGAGTGAAGACGCTTGGTATCGTAAACGTGGTAGGTTCTTCGATCGCAAGAGAGGCGGATAATGTATTCTATACGATGGCAGGACCGGAGATCTCGGTTGCTACCACAAAGGCATACAGTGCACAGCTGATCGCAGGATATATGCTTTCGGTTGAGTTTGCGAGAGTGCGCGGTACGATCAACGAGGAGCAGTATCAGGGCTATATTGCAGAGATGCAGACGCTTCCGGAGAAGATTGATAAGATCATTGAGGATAAGGAGCGCATCCAGTGGTTTGCGGCAAAGCAGGCAAATGCAAAGGATATTTTCTTTGTGGGTCGTGGCATTGATTATGCAATCTGTATGGAGGGAAGCTTAAAGCTCAAGGAGATCAGTTATATTCACTCTGAGGCATATGCTGCCGGAGAGTTAAAGCATGGAACGATCAGTCTGATCGAGGATGGTATCCTTGTGATCGGTTCTCTGACGCAGGATTCCCTGTATGAAAAGACGATCAGCAACATGGTAGAGTGCAAGAGCCGTGGAGCTTCTCTGATGGGGCTGACGAATTTTGGCAATTATTCGATCGAGGATACGGCGGACTTTGTTGTTTATGTTCCAAAGACAGATCCTCATTTCGCAGCAAGTCTGGCGGTTGTTCCGCTGCAGCTTCTGGGATATTATGTATCCGTGGCAAGAGGTCTGGATGTTGATAAGCCGAGAAATCTGGCAAAGAGTGTAACAGTAGAGTAGTATTACAAAGGATTATTTTGAGGGCAAAACGCTGGTTTTGCCCTTTTTTTGAAAAAATAGTAATTCTTCGTCAGAATGCGAATCACGATTCATCGCATAGGGGAGTACTGCATACAATACATAGACGATATTTTCGATGTAGGAAACCATATTATGGAAAATGATGAAAAACTGGATTCGGAATTTCGGTTTGCACTGGATCTGTCGGAGCGTGAACGGGAGCAGAGCAGTACATTGAACACGGGCTTTGATGAGGCGACGGCAACATGGCGGGTGATCGTTCGATATTATGGAGATCTGTATGAGGTGGAACGCCGGCTGCCGGGAGTACAGGTGATTCCACTTTACCATCAATACGGGATCGTGCGTGTTCCGGAGGAGCAGCTGGAGGCATTGGCGGCACTGCCACAGATACAATATATGGAAAAGCCTAAGGAGGTCTATTTTTCTCTGGATGCAGGGAGAGGGGCCTCCTGTATTAATTCTGTGCAGGGGAATTTAAGTGTGGATCAGGAGTACGAGGCAGGAGATTTAAGAAACGGTCTGACTGGCAGAGGAGTGATTGTTGGTGTGGCGGATTCCGGAATTGATCTGACTCATCCGGCTTTTCGCAATCCGGATGGTACGACACGCATTCTGGCATTATGGGATCAGGGTGGAATACCGGATCCATCTGTGGGGCTGGAAGCTCCGGAAAGATATCGTCAGGGAGTGGAGTGGACAAAGGAGCAGATTGATCAGGTTCTTTTGGGAGAAAGGGAAGATATTTCTCTTCCGCAAGATACAGGTTCCGGTCATGGTACTGCAGTAACGGGCGTGGCAGCGGGAAACGGTGCAGGGTCTGCAGGGTACCGGTATCGGGGAATTGCGATAGAAAGTCCCATTCTTTTTGTAAAGCTTAGTACCGGCGGAGAAGGTTTTTCCAGAACCACGGAGTTGATGGAGGCATTGGATTATATGGTACGGAAGGCGGAATCATTTGGAATGCCGGTTTCCCTGAATGTCAGTTATGGTAATAACAATGGTGCTCATGATGGCGGCAGCTTGTTTGAGGGATATATTTCTCAACTGGCAGGTGTATGGAAAAGTGTAATATCTGTTGCGGCGGGAAATGAAGGGGATGCCAGACATCATGCCAGAGTGCGGTTGGAAAATGAACCCCGGCAGATTCGGTTTGTGATCGGAGCGGGGGAGAAAAATTTAAGTCTGCAGATGTGGAAGCAATATACGGATGATTTTACGGTGTTTTTAGAAGCTCCCGACGGAACAAGGATATTGATCGAAGAGACAAGGGAAGTAAGGCGATATGAACTGCAGAGAACATGGATTTATGTGTATTACGGGGAACCGACGCCGGCGCAGATCAGGCAGGAGATTTATATGGAGTGGCTGCCCACGGAGGGACAGGAAGGAGTTCTGCCGGAGGGGGTATGGAGTTTGTGGCTGATCCCGGAGAAGATTACGGGAGGTGTGGTAGAGCTGTGGCTTCCCACCACGGAGTTGGTTGGTCTTTCCACAGGATTTCTGGAGCCGGAGCCGGATACGACCATGACGATACCGGCTACAGCTGATGGTATTGTGGTGGTGGGAGCATATCAGGTGTCAAATGATGTGGTTGCCTCGTTTTCCGGACGGGGAAATACAGCGGATGGAAGGATGGCACCAACCCTTGTGGCACCGGGGGTAGAAGTGGTTACTGCTGCGCCGGGTGGACGATATACAGCCCGGACCGGAACTTCGATTGCAACGCCCTTTGCGACCGGTTCAGCGGCATTAATGATGGAATGGGGGATTGTGCAGGGCAATGATCCATATCTATATGGAGAGAAGACAAGGGCATATTTGATGAAAGGTGCAAGAAAGCTGCCGGGGCAGGAGAGTGTACCGGATAAAAAAGCAGGCTGGGGAGCACTTTGCCTCGCAGCCAGCCTGCCAAAGTTATTATAGTTTTATAATAGTCCCTGTTTAATAAAACCAGCCAGTTCCTCTGCAAAATAGGTGATATAGATATCAGCTCCGGCACGTTTTGCAGCGATCGCTGTTTCGCAGATAATGGCATCCTCATCGATCAGACCGAGATTTGCCGCTCCCTTGATCATAGCATATTCACCACTGACGCTGTAGGTAGCCATCGGGACATTTGTCCGGTCCTTGATCTCACGGATCAGATCACCATAGATCATAGCAGGTTTTACCATAATAATGTCTGCGCCCTCGTTAATATCGGCGAGTGCCTCTTTTACAGCTTCCCGGCGGTTATGGTAATCCATCTGATAGGTGCGTCGGTTGCCAAACTGTGGTGCCGAGTCTGCGGCATCCCGGAAAGGTCCGTAGTAAGCAGAAGCAAACTTTACAGCGTAGGACATGATCGGTGTGTTTAAGTGGCCATGGGAATCAAGGCATTGGCGGATCGCTGCGATACGGCCGTCCATCATATCAGAAGGGGCTACCATATCGGCTCCGGCTTCCACCTGGGAGAGGGCGATCTTTGCCAGGTATTCCAGAGTAGCGTCATTGTCTACGTCATGGTTATGAATGATACCGCAGTGACCGTGGGAGGTGTATTCACACATGCAGACATCACCGATCAGGTACATTTCCGGATAGTTCTTCTTTGCTTCCCGGAAGGCGCGCTGGATGATGCCGTTTTCATCGTATGCCTGGCTGCCCACTTCGTCCTTGTGGTTCGGAATGCCAAATAGCATGATCTTATTGACTCCGGCACTCAGAAGCTGTTCCAGTTTTTCTCCCATACGGTCTGCTGTGTAGCGGTTCTGGCCATACATAGATGGGATTTCTTCAACTTTGTTCTGACCGTCCATTACGAACATTGGGTATACCAGATCGGAGATATCCATATGTGTTTCCTGTACCATTTTGCGGAGACGTTCATCGGTGCGAAGTCTCCGGCCTCTCATAAATTCTGCCATTGTAATTATGCCTCTTTTCTATATCGTAATAAATAAAAGGAAAAATTTCCTGATATATTGAGAAAGCATGCTTTCCTATGAAGGGAAAACATGCTTTTTTAATGCTTCAAAGCTTTCTTTACTGATAACATGTTCCATGCGGCATGCATCCTCGGTAGCAATCTCCTCCGGAACTCCAAGCCTGATAAGCCAGCTTGAGATGAGCTGATGTCTTTCGTAGATCATTTCCGCGATTTCGCGGCCTGAGTCTGTCAAATATATGTATCCGGCATCCGTTACAGTAATGTGCTGCTTCTGACGAAGATTTTTCATTGCAATGCTGACGCTTGACTTTTTGAAACCGAGCTCCGTCGCAACATCAACAGATCGAACCACCGGCAGTCGTTTGCTGAGGATCAGGATCGTTTCCAGATAATTCTCAGCAGATTCGGTATTTGCCATAAATATTTTCCTCCATACCATTTAGTCCGTCCGAAACTCCGAACGTCATTTCATATAAAATAAGTATAACACTTTTAAAATCAGAACACAAGAAAAGAAAATGAAAAAAGTTCTTGACATCTAATAAATGTTAGCATATACTAACTACTGTAAGTGATAGATAAGTCATTCTCATTTACAAGATTAAAGAGGCGGTATACTCGAAAGAGTGATTCCCATTGGGGAGGTTTTTCTAATGATGCAGAAGGATTTGATCATTCAAAAATTGAGAGAACAGGGATGCCGTATTACGAAACAGCGTCTGATGATCCTGGATATCATTTTGCAGGAGGACTGTTCCTGCTGTAAGGAGATTTATTACAAGGCATCAAAGCTGGATCATAAGATCGGTTCTGCGACAGTGTATCGTATGATCAATACATTAGAAGAGATCGGAGCAATCAGCAGGAAGAATATGTATAAGGTTTCCTGTTCTATGGATTGTGCAGCGGACTGTGGTCATGCCTGTACGATTGAGTTAGAGGATGGTTCCAAGCTGCAGTTTTCGGAGCAGAAGATGAGCCAGATCATCCAGTCAGGTTTAGTTGCCTGCGGATATGCAGTAGAACACAGCGTAAAGGGCTTTACCAAAGGGGCGGTATGTCACCATGATGAGCTGACGCTGAAGGAAAGCGCAGGTCTTTCATAGACACTGCTGTTGATAAGCTTACAAGAACATATAACATATGCCAAGGGGCAGAGGAATTGTATGATTTCTCTGCCCCCTCCTTTTGCCCTTTTTGAGTGAATGGACTTTTGGGTTCATAACCATTATAATAAAATAGATCATTTATGATCTGTACCGGAAATGGGACTATGTTATGCCTGCATCATAAAAATGGCAGGCAGGGAAGGAAGATAGAATTATTATGATCACTAGCGAGAATAATGCTAAGATAAAGGAACTCATAAAGCTCCAGAAGAATGCGAGACACCGCAGAAAGGAGGGACTGTTTGTTGCGGAGGGGATCAAGCTTGTGCAGGAGGCTGCACAGTATGGCAAACTCAGACAGGTCCTGATCAGGGAAAGTCTGTGGCATGAACGCTGGAAGGATGCACCGGAGAGTGAGATCGCAAAGGAGCTTTCTGTTGATGGAAACCGGGTCGGTGTGGACACAGCACCGGATTCGGTGTTTGATATGGCAGCAGATACGGTGACTCCACAGGGAATTTTGGGAATGGTGGATATGCCTGCGTATTCCCTGGAGGAAATTCTTGCATTATCGTCCGGTCTTTATCTGATGCTTGACGATCTGAGAGACCCGGGAAATCTTGGGACTGTGATCCGGACGGCGGAGGCAGCTGGCGCAGCCGGAGTGATCATGAGCAGGGGCTGCGTTGATCTGTTTAATCCAAAGGTTGTCCGGGCAACGATGGGAGCAATCTTTCGTGTTCCGTTTTTATATGTAGAAAGCCTGCCTGAGACGATTGAACAGATGAAGAAGAAAAATATTTCCGTTTATGGAACGATTCTCGAGGAGAGTCAGCCTTATGATGAGCCGGATTACACGAAGCCGTCAGGAATCGTGATCGGTAACGAGGCAAACGGGATCAGTGCTCTTGTGAGGGAGAGTTTAACGGGCCGGATCCATATTCCGATGCAGGGAAGTGTGGAGTCGTTGAATGCGGCTGTGGCGGCTGCCGTGGTGATGTATGAGGCATCGAGACAGCGCAGAAAAAGGGATACGGGTCTATTGAAATTTCATTAGAAATATGCTATATTCATACAAATAGATGGAATACACCAAAGGGGGTGTTGTCATGAGCGGTTTATCAGATCTTTTGACGTATCAGTTGACGTCAATGTTTCAGTCGCTCTTTCGGACGGATGAGAATATTATGTTTTTCTGGTTGATCGCATTGGTCGCATTATTGATCATTGAGATCATTACGCTGGGACTTACAACGATATGGTTTGCGGCAGGTGCGTTTATCAGCTTTGTTGCAGCATGGCTGGGAGCACCACTTGGAGTTCAGCTTGCCGTATTTTTTATTGTCTCTTTCGCGTTGCTTATTTTTACCAGACCGGTTGTTCAGAAGCGTCTGAACAATTCGCGGGCGAGGACGAATGTCAACAGTATGATCGGGAAGGAAGGCAGAGTGATCGAGGATATCGACAACTTTAATGAGACCGGGCGCATTATTGTTGATGGGATGGAGTGGACGGCGAGAGCAGCCGACGAGCAGAGTATTACCTCTGGTCAGAAGGTGGCCATTCGGGAGATTCAGGGCGTTAAGGCGATGGTAGTGCCGGTGTCCGATATTTCGGATTGACCCGATTTTGGGACAGAGCAGCTTATAAACAATATAAAGGAAAAGGAAAGGAATCAGACAAATGGAATTAGCAATTATTGTATTACTTGTTATCATTGCCGTGATCGCAGTGTCATGTATTCACATTGTGCCACAGGCAAAGGCTTATGTAGTAGAGAGACTTGGAGGCTACCAGAGTACATGGGATGTGGGACTTCATTTCAAGGTGCCGTTTATTGACCGTATTGCCAGAAAGGTTAGCTTAAAGGAGCAGGTGCTTGATTTCCCGCCACAGCCGGTAATCACCAAGGATAATGTAACAATGCGTATTGATACGCTGATCTTTTTCCAGATCACAGATCCGAAGCTTTACACATACGGTGTAGAGAATCCGATCATGGCGATCGAGAATCTGACAGCTACCACACTTCGTAATATCATCGGTGAGCTTGATCTCGACGAGACATTGACCTCCCGTGAGATCATCAATACAAAGATGCGTTCTTCTCTGGATACGGCGACAGACCCATGGGGTATCAAGGTGAACCGTGTCGAGCTTAAGAATATCATTCCGCCGCAGCCGATCCAGGAGGCAATGGAGAAGCAGATGAAGGCAGAGCGTGAGAAGCGTGAGGCAATCCTGATCGCGCAGGGTGAGAAGCAGTCAGCGATCACCGTGGCAGAGGGTCATAAGGAGTCTGCAATCCTCGAGGCAGAGGCTGAGAAGCAGGCAGCAATCCTTCATGCAGAGGCACAGAAGGAGGCAACGATCCGTGAGGCAGAGGGTCAGGCGCAGGCAATCCTGGCAGTCCAGAAAGCGAATGCGGATGGTATCCGTATGCTGAATGAAGCATGCGCATCCAAGGAAGTTATTGAGTTAAAGAGTCTGGAGGCATTTGCGAAAGCAGCAGATGGAAAGGCAACCAAGATCATTATTCCATCAGAGATCCAGGGACTTGCAGGAATGGTTAGTTCCGTGACAGAAATTGCAAAATCTTCCGGAGATAAATAATACTATTTTTTGAAGAGATGAATTTCCTGCACAGCTCCTGCTGGCAGGAAATTTTCACTTTATTGTGATTTGATTCGCAAGGATAAATAATAGAGAAAGGCAGGATATCATTATGAATCTGATTGGCAAAAATTTTCTGACATTAAAGGATTTCTCCGCAGAGGAGATTACATATCTTCTGGAGCTTTCGGCTGAGCTGAAGGACAAGAAGAAAAAGGGCATTCCGGTTAACAATTATGTTGGTAAGAACATTGCTCTGATCTTCGAAAAGACAAGTACAAGAACGAGATGTTCTTTTGAGGTAGCAGCCCATGATATGGGAATGGGTGTGACCTATCTGGATCCACAGGGCTCGCAGATCGGTAAGAAGGAGAGTATTAAGGATACAGCGCGCGTACTTGGCCGTATGTTTGATGGCATTGAGTATCGTGGCTTTGAACAGAGCATTGTTGAGGAGCTTGCCAGATATGCAGGTGTACCGGTATGGAACGGACTGACCAATGAATATCATCCGACACAGATGCTTGCAGATCTTCTGACGATTCAGGAGCATCTTGGCAGATTAAAGGGTGTGAAGCTTGTATACATGGGCGATGCCCGTTATAACATGGGTAATTCTCTGATGATCGCCTGTGCAAAGATGGGAATGCATTTCGTGGCATGTACTACAAAGGAATATTTCCCGAACGAGGAGCTTGTGGCACAGTGCCGCGAGTACGCGAAGGAGTCCGGCGGTTCTGTGACGTTGACGGAGGATGTGGAGAGCGGCACCAAGGGAGCTGATGTTCTCTACACCGACGTATGGGTTTCCATGGGCGAGCCGGAGGAAGTATGGGCGGAGCGTATCAAAGCACTTTCCCCATACCAGATCAACAAGAAGGTTATGGATAACGCAGGCCCGCAGGCAATCTTTATGCATTGTCTTCCGGCATTCCACGATCTGGAGACCGGCGTTGGCAGACAGGTCTATGAGAAGTTTGGCATGAGCGAGCTTGAGGTGACAGATGAAGTATTTGAATCAGAGGCATCTGTTGTATTTGATGAGGCAGAGAATCGTATGCATACGATCAAGGCTGTTATGACAGCAACACTGGAGCCGACGGTAAAGGCATAGAGCCGGTTTGCGGTTTTGGCATCATGATGATGGATAATGCGGGGTGCCTTAACACAGCATCCGATCATAAGAAGATGGAGTGATCTTTGTGAAAAAGGAAATACTTCAAATGCTTCGAAGCGCAGGAGAGGAGTACACATCCGGTCAGGTTTTGTGCGAAAAGCTGGGCGTGTCGAGGCAGGCGATATGGAAAAATATATTACAGTTAAAGGAAGCGGGATATCAGATCGAATCCCAGCCCAAGAAAGGATACCGGCTGTTAGAATCTGCGGATCGTCTGGTTGGTGCAGATATTGAGAGCCGGTTAGCTCCGGATTGTCTGTGCCGCAGGGTGGAATGTCTGGAGACCGTGGATTCTACCAATACAAGAGCGAAGCAGCTGGCGGAGCTTGGAGAGCCGGAGGGGACGCTTGTGGTCGCAGAGGAGCAGACTGCCGGAAAGGGCAGGCGGGGACGCGGCTGGGCGTCAGAGCC
>ERZ773108.984-NODE-984-length-30629-cov-6.336070_pt1 | contig 30629 bp, 26 predicted proteins | sample MGYA00580570_ERZ773108 | MGnify/ENA primary metagenome ERZ773108 (study PRJEB29015, sample SAMEA2737840) | human gut metagenome | biome: human gut; feature: human-associated habitat; material: faeces | place: China | collected 2012 ...
CCCGGCACGATGAGTCCGTATCAGCACGGCGAAGTGTATGTCACCGATGACGGGGCAGAGACTGACTTGGACCTCGGACACTATGAAAGGTTTATCGATGAGAATCTTACAAAGAACAGCAACTTCACAACGGGTAAGATTTATAATTCGGTTATTTCAAAAGAGCGCCGCGGCGCATACCTCGGCAGAACGGTACAGGTTATACCTCACATTACCAACGAGATAAAAGAGGATATATTTAAGGTGGCAAACGAGGGTAACACCGACGTGGTAATAACCGAGATAGGCGGAACGGTCGGCGATATAGAAAGCCAGCCCTTCCTTGAAGCAATCCGTCAGGTGTCGGGCGATGTGGGCAAGGCAAACAGTATGTATATCCACGTAACCCTTGTTCCTTATCTGACAAGCTCGGGAGAGCAGAAGTCAAAGCCGACGCAGCACAGCGTTAAAGAGCTTTTAAGCATAGGTATCCAGCCGGATATAATTGTCTGCCGAAGCGAGGTCCCGCTCGAGCGCGACTTAAAAGCCAAAATCGGTCTGTTCTGCAACGTCTCGACAGACTGCGTTATAGAAAACCTTAACGCCGACACGATTTACGATGTTCCGATAATGCTTGAGAAGCAGTCGCTGTCAGATAAAGTATGCGAGAGATTGGGGATAGACGCTCCTCCGCCCGACCTTGAAGAGTGGAAGGCGCTTGTAAACCGCGTAAAATCTCTGACCAAAAAGGTCAAAATCGCGCTTGTCGGCAAGTATGTTGCCCTGCACGATGCGTACTTAAGTGTTGCGGAATCTCTCCGTCACGCAGGCTTTGACTGCGGAGCGGAAGTGGATATCGACTGGATTGATGCGGAAGAGGTAACCCCCGATACGGCAGAAGATCTCTTAAAGGGCGCTGACGGAATCCTGGTTCCCGGCGGCTTCGGTCAGAGAGGAATCGAAGGCAAGATAGAAGCGATTCGCTATGCCAGAGAGAATAAAGTTCCTTTCTTCGGCATATGTTTGGGTATGCAGCTTGCGGTGGTTGAATTTGCAAGAAACGTAGCGGGTCTTGAAGGCGCGCACAGTTCAGAGCTTGACCCCGATACCCCGTACCCGGTAATAGACATAATGCCCGAGCAAAAGGATATCTCCGACAAGGGCGGTACAATGCGCCTTGGTGCATACCCCTGTGTTTTAAAGGAAGATACCTTCTCAAAAGCGGCGTACAACACGGATAATATAAGCGAGCGTCACCGTCATCGTTTTGAGATGAACAACGCGTACCGCGACAAGCTTGCGGACGCAGGTCTGGTGATAGCGGGTACCTCTCCCAATAATAAATTGGTCGAGATTGTAGAACTTAAAGACCATCCGTGGTTTGTGGGTGTACAGTTCCATCCGGAATTTAAGACAAGACCCACGTCTCCGCACCCGTTATTTAAGCAGTTTGTTGAAAAATCACTTGATAATTCGGGTAAATAGTTGTTACATTTTGTTAAGAATGTTACAAAACTATTAAAATTTTAAATTAATATTGACATTTACCGCCTTTTGGTGATATAATGTGAACTAAGTTAATGACTATACTCAATAAAAGTGTGTACTTGTTAACTTGGGCGTGCCGATAACCCCGGCGCGTGTGAAGCAGAAAAAAATTAAATTAATATTTTTAAGGAGGATTTGAGAATGAGAAATCTCAAAAAAGTAATTGCTTTGGTAGCAGTTTTCGCTATGATGGTTACATCAGTTGCTTTTGCTCAGTCTTATTCTGACGTAAAAGAAGACGACAACTATTACGAAGCAATCGAAATGTTAAGCAAGCTCAATATTCTTACCGGTGACGATAAGGATGGAGACGGCGTAATGGACTTTAGACCCAACGACACAATCACAAGAGCTGAGGTTGTTGCAGTAGTATGCAGAATCCAGAATCTGAACGGCCTTAGCCAGACGGCTACACCGTTTACCGATGTACCTTCAAGCCACTGGGCTTCGGGTTATGTTGCACAGGCAGCAGGTCAGGGTATCATCAACGGTTACGGTGACGGTAACTTCGGTCCCGAGGATGAAGTTACTTACGAGCAGGCAGTTAAAATGTTTGTAGAAACACTTGGTTACACACCTTTTGTTAATGCAAACGGCGGTTACCCCACAGGTCACCTCACAGCTGCTGCAAGATACGGCGTTCTTGACGGCGTAGTTGGCGCATCGGTTGGTGCACAGGCTACACGTGGTCAGGTTGCTCAGATGGCTTTCAATGCTATCGACACACCTTTGATGGACAGAAGCTCTTACGGTAAAGACGAAGAGTTCACTATCTTTGACGGCACAAACAACAAATCTTTCGAGACTCTCTTAACAAGAGACCTTAAGGTTAAGAAGTTTGCGGGCGTTATCAAGTCAAACCAGGTTACAAGCCTTACAGCTCCTGTTACTTCAATCGACACAGATAAGAAGGCAGAAGTTGAGGTTAAGTGGGATGGTTCTTATAATGCAAGCGGAGACCTCACAAGCTACTCTACAGATAATGCAAATTATGCTGTAAAGGATATCAACAAGCTTTATGAAGCAGAATCAGGCGCAGGTCAGCTCCTCGGCTACTTTGTAGACGGTTATGCAAAAGAGACTGACAGAAGCGGTGAGTATGATATCATTGCTGTAGCTGCAAGCAACAAGAACAAGACTGAAAGCTTCAGCCTTGACAAGTTCTCTTCAGCTACCGATGGTACTGCTGCAAGCAGCGCTAAGATTGAGTACTACAAGAATGATAATGATAACAAGACAACTTCACTTACAGTAGACACAAATGCAAACATTCTTTATAATGGTGTTGCATATGGTTCTACAGCAGCTGATTTAAACGCTGTACTTACAGCAGTAAAAGTAGACAGCAACTGCAAATATTCAGGTGAAATTACTGTTATCGACAATGATACAACAAACGGTTATGATGTAGTTAAGATTGACGTTGCTTCTTCGGCAGTTGTTAAGGAAGTTAAGTCAAGCGGAAAAGTTAACTTTAAGGAATCTGTTAGAAATAGTGCGGGTGATCCTAAAATTGAACTCGACTTTGATGAGGACGTAACTGATACAGTTATCAACCTTACAAAGGACGGCAAAGCAGTTGCTTACACCGACCTTAAGGAGTGGGATGTTCTCTCTATCCTCTACAGCGGTAAAGCTAACTACTATGATGTAAAAGTTCTCGGAGCTAACAAGCTTGACAGCTCAATTGGTTCAAGAGCTAAGTCAGAAACATCTGCTGACGGATATGAATATACCATCGATGGTAATAAGTATGACGTAGCAGTTGGTTGCTATGAAGCAAAACAGTCTACTGGTTGGACAGTAGGTACAGCTGGTGTATTCTATGTTGATGATTATGGCAAGATCGTTGCTTATGACAAGAACGGTTCTACCACTTCTTCAACAACAAACGGCAACTATGCTTACATCTTGAATTCAGCAATCTCAAACGATGGCTTTAATAATGTAATCAGCCTCCAGATGCTTACTAAGGATGGCAAGGTTGTAGAAGCTGACCTTAATGAAAAGGTTAGATTTGAAAACGGTTTAAACGTTGTTGGCGGTATTGTAAATGGCAGCGCAGCATTTGACGATCAGACATCTTACAATGTAAACGACCTCAGCGGTGCTAATAAGGACGCTCTTGTTGCTGCTCTTAAGAATACATTCGTAACTTACGAAGCAAATGCTAACGGTGATGTTAGAACAATCACATTCTGGAAGAATGATGATGAGACAACCCTTAATATGGTTAAGGCTGCTACATCATATGAATATGACGAAGATACAAAAGAAATCAAAGTTGGTTCTAAGTTTGATGTAGATGATGATACAGTTATCTTCTTTATCAAAGCAAGCGGTAATGATATATTTGGTAATGTAACTGCTGCAAACGGTAAGTTTACATTTGCTGGTACTGCAACTACAGCATCTAAGACAGCTTCTAAGGTTGGTAAAGTTTCACAGCTCGGCGACGGAACAAGCGATGCTTCAGCAGTTGTATTTGATGAAGACAACGGCGTAGCAGGTGCTATCGTCCTCTTCGACACAACAGGCGGAATCTCATCTTCAAGCAACATCGCAGTTATCGATTCTATCGGTGAAGCAAATCTTGATGATGTTAAGACAACAGCTGTTACCTATTACAAGGGCGGCGTTAAGATGGAAAGCCTCGTTGATACTGACTTGAGCAATGACGCGGGTCTTGCAAACGCTAAGCGCGGTGACCTTTACAAGTTCTCACTCAACGGTGACGGAACTGTTATCACAGATGTAGAGCGTTATGCTAAGGTTACACCGAGAGATGACTCTACTGTAACAGGATTTACTCAGGAAAACCTTAAAAAGGCATTGGCAGTAACAGGTGCTAATGTTGGTTCTAAGTACTTCTATGGTCCTGTATATGACTATCAGTCATCAGGCAGCAGAATCAGAATTGCTACAACCACAGATGGTTCAGCATTTACTTTTGCTAACACAGAAAGCATTAAGACTGCAAACGCTAACGTATATGTAATTGATCCTAACAAGAAGAACAATCAGTTAACAGTTGGCGATGCAAGTGATGTAGATTATGATAAGGATCTTAACGATGAAGGCAAAAAGGGCGTTAAGGTTACAAAGGGTACATCTGATGTAACTGTTACACCTGCTAACACAGCTTATGGTCTTATGGACTTCGTAATCTATGCAACAAATGTAGATGACGATGTTATCGATGTAGTTATCTACAAGGCATATGACTTTGGTAAGTGGTCAATCGTTGACTAATTACTAATCAAAAGCAATTTAAAAGAGACCCGATTTCGGGTCTCTTTTTTTGCCTATTTTTGCACCACCCAATTGTAAAATGAAATTTTTATTTTACAAAACTTTTCACTTGACAAATCCAAAAAAACATAATATAATAAAAATACAAAAGGGTAAGATCTTAAACGGTTATGCCAAAAGAAAACATTATCCTAAAATAACGTCAACTTATAGCGGAGCCGGCGTTATTTTTTTAAGGAAAGTACTAAAAGTAATAGAAGAATCATAAAAGATATTATGTATTCACAGTCCATAAAATCCACCTCCTTTCCCGACTATAAGTCCGGGGATAGGATGGCATAACCGCTCAGCTTTACACTGTTTTAAGTCTTACCCAAGCGTTGGAATCCCCAACGCCTTTTTATTATACAACAAAATTCCAAATATTTCAATAAAATATTCAATTTGTAAGGTAAAAGTAAAATAAAAATTTTTATTTTACAAAAAAATATTTATAAATTATTTATCTGTACTTAAAAAATTTTCAATAACCGTGTTTTATAATATAACCATAATCAGACATAAAGTAAATGCTGCCGGCAGAATGATGTCTGATAAATTAAAGAGAGCAGCGAAAGTGCGCTGCGCTTTTGAAAGGAATGAAGTTTTATGAAGACAAATAAGCATTTTAAAGCATTTATCAGCCTTGGCGTCGGAGTTGTTCTTTTAACAGGTGCGGTTTTTGCAAACTTTGACAGCGCAAATGGATATACCACCTGCAAGGACTCGCTTAAAAAAGTTTTGTATTCGGACAATTTTTCGGTTGACGTTACGGTAAAGGCAACGGTTGACGGAGAAAGCCTGTACAATATGTATATGAGCAATAAGTTTAACCTTAACGGAAACCCGATGTCACGAACCGAGCATACAACAGAAGAAGCAGGGGTAAACGGCGGTGCAAGTTATTGGTATCTTAATCAGACCCAGGATAATTATGTTATATCAAAATATTCAAACGGCGGCTATGTATATGAATATGATAACGATACCGATTTGTCATTTGACAAGAAAAATAATCTTGCCGAAAGCATATTCGGCACGGATGAGAACGCAACGGGCAAGTTTATCGGTTTTGCAGAGTCAATAGGCGATGTTCTTGTCGGTGACCTTAAAAACAATCTTGTTCCCGTCTCAAACGAGAACGGTGTTAGAACATATTCGATGACGCTTTCAAGAGACCAGATGCCGTCATACGTAAACTCGGGAATTTCGTTGATGGCGTCGCTTGTACAAAAAAGTTATAACGAAAATCTTGACAGCGAGGCAACAAACGAGCTTGACAATCAGATGAGCAAGTTTATAGGTTCGGGCGACCCGTATATCAAAGACGCAAACTTTTTGATGACGATTGACAATGAGGGCAACCCCACAAAGCTTCAGGGTTCGTTTAACTTTGTAGGCTATGACGCAAGCGGAAGCGAGCACGTGATGAATATGAGTGTTGACCTTGATTTTTACGACTTTGGCAAGACAGAGATAGAGCGTTTCTCTGACGAAGAAATCAAAAAGATGAAGGAAGAGCAGCAGGTAATCAGAACGTATATTGACGGAGAGTCGGTAACAGACTGATTTTATCGGAGGGGGGAGAGTTATGCAGCCTGTACTTGAGATAACAAATTTTAAAAAGCTTTATAAAAACGGCAGAGGGGTAAAATATCTTAATCTGACCGTAAACAAAGGTGATATTGTCGGCTTGCTCGGCCCTAACGGGTCGGGCAAGACCACGACAATGAAGGCAATTTGCCGAATGACGGCGCCCGATTCCGGGTCGGTAAGGCTTTTCGGCTGCGATGTGGCAGAGGAAACCGAAAAAGCGCTTGAAAACGCAGGTTTTTTAATAGAAGACCCGGCTATCTGCGGCGCGGCGAGCGCAAAAGAGAATCTGAAAATGGCGGCGAGGTATTACAAAGATATCGATGATGAGAGAATAGACAAGGTTTTAAAGACGGTAAATCTTGACGCTTTTAAGGATGACAAGGCGGGCAAGTTCTCTATGGGAATGAAGCAAAGACTTGGAATTGCGCTTGCTATTTTATCAAAGCCGGGCTTCCTTGTGCTTGACGAACCGTTTAACGGTCTTGATATAGAGGGCGTGGTACATATACGCGAGTTAATTAAAAGCCTTGCCCAAAATGACGGAACATCATTTTTGATTTCGGGGCATATAGCGCCCGAACTTGAAAAAATCTGCACACACGTGGCGATAATAAACGAGGGCATACTGCTGGCGTACGATACTATAGATAATGCGCTTAAGTTTCACCCGACCTTAGAGGATTATTATCTTGCGGTTGTCCGCGAGGCGGAAGGGGGTGCCGGGCTGTGAGAAAGTTTTATGCTTGTCTTATGGGCGAGACAAAAAAGCTGACGCTGAGAAAAAAATATACGGTTCTTACGATTATATTGGTTTCGATTTGCGTTCTGGGTGCGCTTTTGTCCGCGCTTCTTGCAAAGATTACCGCGTCGGCACAGCTTAAGTTTACCGTTAATATGCCGATGGCGATTCTGCCGATGATGACGCAGTTTGTTATACCGCTGGTTGCCATTATGGCAAGCTGTGACTTGTTTGCGTCAGAGTATCATAACCGAACAATCAAGGCTCAGCTTATGCGGCCCGTATCGGGATTTAAAATTTATACGGCAAAGGTTTGCGCAATACTGATTGTGTGTGCCGCAATGATGCTTGTAACATTTGCCGCAGCCGCTGTTTGCGCCGCCGTATCCGGCACGGCAGAGAACATAGGATATTCTTTAAAAGCATATTTGGTTGACCTTGTGCCTGTATTTATACTTATACTTTTGGCGGCATTCTTAAATCAAATCACAAAAGGCTCGACATCTGCAATGTTTTTGTGTATAATAGTTTATATAGTGGCAAAGGCGGCGGGGGTGGTTGTCCCCGTGCTTGACGGACTGTTATTTACAAGCTATATGCAATGGCATAGGCTTTGGTTGGGTGCGGCGGTTCATTTAAGAGAACTTGCCTTAAAAACCCTGCTGCTTGCGGGCTACGGAATAACGCTGCTAAGCGCCGGATACTGGATGTTTATCTTGCGCGAGCATTAATATAAAACGGATGGGAGAGATATCCGTATGTCGATTAAAAAAAAGCTTTTGATTTCGGCTGTAATAATGGCGGTTGTGCCGGCAGTGCTGATAATTTTGTTATCGGTACTGCTTGTCGGCGTGTTATTTATTATTCATCCCGAGGCAAGAGTGTCTTTGGACAACGGAATTTATCTGTCGGACCCGTACATTGTAAAGCTGATTGTTGCGTGGGGAATTATGTCGCTGTTTGCGGTCTTGATTACGGCGGTGTGTGTTCAGTTCTATGTGGGGCGGAGTATTTTGATTCCCCTCGGCAAAATAGCGACCGCGCTTGAATATTTAAAGAACGGAGATTTAAGCTATGAATTTTCGGGCTCGGGCGACAGCGAGCTTTATAATATCTGCCTGTCGATTGAAGAGCTTAGGCTGAGGCTTCAGAGAAACGTTCGCAAGGGCATAAAAAAGGATAATGACAGGCGGATGCTTCTTGTAAATATCTCTCACGATATTAAAACCCCCATTACTTCCATTAAAGGGTATGTTGAGGGGATAAGAGACGGGGTTGCCAACACCGATGAGAAGCGAATGCATTATCTGAACACAATTTATGCAAAAGCAGAGTCAATCGAACAAATGGTAGAAAATCTTTCGATATACTCAAAACTTGAACTCGGAAAAATGCAGTATAATAAGACAGAGACGGATATCTTCGGCTTCATCGGCAGCTGTTTTGAAGAATATATGATAGACCTTCAGGCATCCGATATGGACTTGGAGACGGATATCCCCGACGTGCGGGTTATTGCAAGTATCGACAAAGAAAAGCTTAGGCGCGTTTTTGCGAATATAATAACAAACGCGATTAAATATAAAAAGCCCGGGCGCGGGAAGCTGAAAATCAGCGCAGATGTAACGGAAAACGGCGTGATTATGAACTTTGCGGATTCGGGCAAGGGAATCGCCGACAAGGATTTGCCGTCGATTTTCGACGAATTTTACCGCGCCGACCCGGCAAGAAACACCGCGGTTGAGGGCAACGGCTTGGGGCTTTCGATTTGCAAGAGAATCGTAAACGACCACGGCGGAAAGATATGGGCGAGAAGCAAAGCGGGAGAGGGAACCGATATTTCCGTTTTTCTGCCCGACTCGGTTCTCAGAAAGGATGAACAAACAAAATGAAGATTTTAATTATCGAGGATGACGCAAGCATAGCCGAGCTTGAAAATGATTATCTGACAATGAGCGGCTTTGACTGCGACGTTGCATCGGATGGAAATATGGGCCTGCAGATGGCGCAGCGCGGCGATTATGCGCTTATTATCGTTGATATAATGCTTCCCGGGCGCGATGGATTTTCGATTTGCAAGGAGCTTAGGCAAAGCAAGGATATACCGATAATATTCTTATCCGCAAAAAGCGATGACGTGGACAAGATACGCGGCTTGGGGCTTGGCGCGGACGATTATATGACGAAGCCTTTCTCTCCGTCAGAGCTTGTGGCAAGGGTTAAAACGCATATCAGCCGATATGAAAAGCTTGTTGCCAAAAACCCCGAAAAAAAGGCGGACGTATTGACTATACACGGGCTTAAGATAGACAAAAACGCAAGGCGCGTATATGTTGACGGAACAGAGGTATCTATGCCGGTTAAGGAATATGATCTTTTGCTTTTCCTTGCCGAAAACCCGAATATTGTATTCAGCAAGGAAAGACTGTTTGACCGAATTTGGGGAATGGACGCAATGGGCGATGTTTCGACCGTTACGGTACATATTCAAAGAATAAGAGACAAAATAGACAAAGACCGCTCGGGCAGTAAGTATATAGAGACTGTCTGGGGTGCGGGCTACAGATTCAGAATATAATCAATGCGGCGTTTCGCCGCATTTTTGCGTCCTTGCAAAAAGTGCGGAAGTGTGCTATACTTAGATGATTTGATACGAAACGGAGATAATACAATGGAAAGAAAAACATATAGTGTAAAGGAACTGATTTCGCGGATATTTCCGTACTTTAAGCCGTATAAGCGGACGCTGTTTTTTGATTTGTTCTGCGCCGCGCTTACAACCGTGTGTGAGATGGTCTTGCCGATGATAATAAGGCAGATAACCAACACGGCTATCGCTGACGTTGCACAGCTGACCGTAAAAACGGTTTTAAACCTCGGGCTTTTGTACTTTGTCTTAAGGGTAACAGATAGCTTTGCAAATTATTATATGGCAAATACGGGACACGTTATGGGTGCAAAAATCGAGACGGATATGAGGCGAAACGCCTATGCGCATTTGCAGAGACTTTCCGACTCTTACTACAACAACACAAAAATCGGTCAGATAATGGGAAGAATAACAAACGATTTGTTTGATATAACAGAGTTCTCGCATCATTGCCCCGAAGAGTTTTTTATTGCATTTATAAAGATAACGGTGTCGTTTATAATTCTGGCAAGGATAAACGTGTGGCTTACGCTTCTTGTGTTTATGTTTGTTCCCATTATGACAATTGTATGCAGAATAATAAATAAAAAGATGCGAAAGGCTTTTTCGGAACAGAGGTATCAGATAGGCGAGCTTAACGCAAATATAGAAGACAGCCTTCTTGGACAAAAGGTTGTTAAGGCGTTTGCCAACGAGGATATGGAAAATGCGAAGTTTGACGAGGGCAACCGCGAGTTTTTAAGGATAAAAAAATACTCGTATAAAATAATGGGGCTGTTTCAGACGTCCACAAGGGTGTTTGACGGCTTGATGTATCTGACGGTTCTTGTGGGCGGCGGATTGTTTTTGATAGCCCGCAGAATACAGCCGGGAGATATGGTGGCATATGTAATGTTTGTTTCCACCCTTATCGCAACAATAAGAAGAATCATAGAGTTTGCCGAGCAGTTTCAGCGCGGTATGACGGGGATAGAAAGGTTTCTTCAGATTATGGACGCGGACATTGAAATTTTTGATGACCCCGACGCCGAGGAAATGGAAGAGCCGCAGGGAAATATTGAGTTTAAAAATGTTACGTTTGAATATCCCGATGACCACAATGTGGTATTTTCAAACCTCAATCTTAAAATCCGTGCGGGCGAGAAGGTTGCGATAGTAGGTCCGTCGGGCGGCGGAAAGACCACGCTTTGCAATCTTATTCCGAGGTTTTATGACCCGACCGAAGGAATAGTCACAATTGACGGAAAGGATATAAAAAAGGTTACGCTTAAAAGCCTGCGCAAGAATATAGGAATGGTTCAGCAGGACGTATATCTGTTTTCGGGAACCATATACGAAAATATTCATTACGGCAGACCGGACGCAAGCAGAGAGGAAGTAATCGCCGCGGCGAAAAATGCCGGTGCGGACGAGTTTATTCAAGAGCTTAAAAACGGATATGACACCTACGTGGGCGAGCGCGGCGTTAAGCTTTCGGGCGGACAAAAACAGCGCATAAGTATAGCGAGGGTGTTTTTAAAAGACCCGTCAATCATAATTCTTGACGAGGCAACATCGGCGCTTGATAACGAGAGCGAGTATGTTGTGGCAAAATCCCTCGGCAGACTGGCAGAGGGCAGAACAACGCTTACAATTGCTCACAGGCTGTCAAGCATCAGAAATTCGGACAGAATTTTAGTTTTAACGGAAGAGGGAATAGTTGAAGAGGGCAATCATAACGAGCTTATGGAGCTTGGCGGAATATATCATCAGTTCTATACTATGGCAAATGAGATGAAATAAAGGCGGCCCCTCACAGAGACCGCCCCTTGCTTGTTATCCCTCGACCGAACGGTTTGCAATCTCTATGGCCTTTGATACCATATTCCCGCAATCCCTGGAGGTTACACCGCCGAAGCCTTCCTGTTTTACGATGTCGTAAACACCAAGCTCTTTCGCGACCTCCATTTTGAGGGCTTCTGACATTGTGCTTTTATGACTGTTCATACTTCACCTCGTGATTGATACGATATTGCATATCTTTCTTTTAGTAAACCGTGACGTCATCAGAGTTGTATACATCAAAGCAAAAAATAGTTTACTGATGTTACACCGATAGTATATGCCGCGCGCCGAAAAATAATCAGACAATATATTTCAGATGTGTAACAATTATCTGAAACAGCGGCCGAGGACTTCGGCAATTTTAAATTTTATTTTAATATCGGGCTGTTCGCCCGAGGTTATAAGGCGATACTCGTCGGGAGAGAGAACGGCTTTAAGCTTGCTTCGCGATTCCTCAGAGATAACCGCGTTGCCGTTGTTTATGCAAAGCGGAGGATACATTACACACCACCAATTCCTTCCGCTTGCCCTGCCGATGCGGATGTTGAGAGCGGTGTACACTCCGCCGGGGAGAGAGACATCGCCGTAATTTTTTGTGGGAAAGCGGCAGTCTTCGACCGAAGCGGTGACTGAATCGTCACAGCCGTGACGAAGCAGCTCATCTTTTGCGGCAGATTCTATCCGGGTTTTATATTCTTCTGCCTTTGCGGCGGATTCTTCAAGCGAGCCGCACTCTGAAAATATATCCGAAAAATCGGAAAGGATTCTGTCGCGCACGCATATTTTAAGCGTTTGCGCATATTCAGAATCATCGGCGCCTATTATGTGAAGCCGAAGCAGGTTGTCTGCTATATCGCTTTTCATATTTTCTATATAGCCCAAAAACAAAACGGCGGACATAATTAGGCAGGACAATAAAATAAATATAAAACGGTTTGCTTTTTTCATTAAAAATCACTCCGAAAACCCAAAATAAATAAAATATCTGTAATTTAATATATTTTTAACACATATTTAGTATTTATACATATTGATTTTTTTTATTTAAAGATGTAGAATATAAGTTAATGATAATATGGTGTATTGTGTAAATTTTTATTATAAGAAAGGCGGAGTATGAAATGGATAAGCTTAACATCTGCGTTGTGTTCGGCGGAGTATCAAGCGAACATTCGGTATCTCTTGTTTCGGCGACAACGGTTATAAAGTCTCTGGACAAAACAAAATATAATGTGTATATGATAGGAATAACCAAGGACGGTAAATGGCGTCTGTTTACGGATGACGTAAGCGAGGTTGTAAACTTTGACAAAAACAGCGAAAAGTTTGACAAGGCGATTTTATCGCCCGACAGAGAAGACCGCGGAATAATTGTATTTAAAAACGGCGGAATCGAAAAAATAAAAATCGACGCGGTTATCCCCGCTATGCACGGAAAAAACGGCGAGGACGGAACAATACAGGGATTGTTTGAACTTGCGGGGATTCCTTATGTGGGACCGGGCGTAATAGGCAGCGCGATTTGTATGGATAAGTGCGTTGCAAAAATAATGTTCCGCGAGGCGGGTATCCCTCAGGCAAAGTGGGTTGAAGTCAGAACCGATTCAAAGGGGAACTATGATGCGGCAAAGCTTGACGAGATAGAAGAAAAGCTTGGTTATCCCTGCTTTGTTAAGCCGTCAAACGCGGGCTCGTCCGTTGGCATAAGCAAAGCGGCGAACCGCGGCGAGCTGACAGACGGGCTTGCCGCCGCGGCTCTCCACGACAGAAAGATACTTGTCGAAGAGTCGGTAAATGCCCGCGAAATCGAAAGCGCGGTTCTCGGCAACGAAAATCCTGTCTGTGCGGACGTGATAGGCGAGATTGTCCCTGCGGCGGAATTTTATGATTATGACGCAAAATATGCGGACGAAAATTCAAAGCTACTTATGCCGGCGCCGATAGGCGGGGATAAGACAAGCATGATTCGCGAATACGCAATTAAGGCATATAAAATATGCGAGTGCAAGGGGCTGTCACGCGTAGACTTCTTTATGGATAAAGATACGGGGGATATAAAGCTGAACGAGATAAACACTCTGCCGGGATTTACTTCAATCAGTATGTATCCTAAGCTTTGGGAAAAAAGCGGAGTTAAAATCAATGAATTGCTTGACAAGTTAATTGAGTGTGCAATGGCGGATTAATTGGAGGAAGATATGGATAACAGACCCATAGGTGTTTTTGATTCGGGATTGGGCGGATTGACGTGCGTTAAAAAGGTTATGGAGATTATGCCCGATGAGGATATTATATACTTCGGAGATACGGGAAGGGTTCCGTACGGAACAAAAAGCCCGCAAACCATCGTCAAATATGTAAGGCAGAATATAAACTTTCTTGAAAGCTTTGATATAAAGTTTATTATAATTGCCTGCGGAACAGCGAGCAGCGCGGCGCTGCCGCAGATTCGCGATGAGATAAAAACGGATATTATCGGTGTGCTTGAGCCGACCTGTGCCGCCGCCGTAAAGACGACGAAAAACGGAAAAATCGGAGTGATAGGAACGCAGGGAACAATCAACAGCGCAAAATATGCGCAGACGATAAAGCGTATAAATCCCGATGCCGAGGTGTTCAGCAAGGCGTGCCCGATGTTTGTACCGCTTGTCGAGAACGGATATTTAAAGGGAACGGTTCCGCGGCTGATAGTTGAAGAGTATTTAAGTGAGATTAAGGAAAGCGGAGTGGACACGCTGATACTGGGCTGCACACACTATCCGCTTCTGCGGGAAGAGATTCAAAGATTTATGGGCGAAAAGGTCACACTTATAGACTCGGGAGCAGAGGCGGCTGTTGAGGCGCGGCGGCGGCTTGAAAGCCGCGGAATGCTGTGCGGCAGAAGCGGAGGAACCGACAAATATTATGTCAGCGATACCGTTGACGGCTTTGCCGAGCTGGGAAGTGTTTTCCTCGATAAGCACATAGAGGGAAGCGTCCACAAGATTGACATAGAAAAATATTGAGGTAGATAAAATGGATGATAATGTTTTGATAAAAATAAAAACGTATCAGGATATAGACGGCGAGGGAGACGAGCCGATAGAGCTTGAGACCTTCGGAAAGTTCGGCGAGGTCAACGGAAAGTATTATATAATTTATAAAGAAAGCGAGCTTACGGGCTTTGCCGACACAACAACGACAATAAAAATCTGGGACGGAAACGTCAGCGTAAAGCGTAAGGGAAGGTTTAATATGAATCTTTGTTATACAAAAGGCGAGCAGAATCTTTGCCTGTATCCCACGCCGTACGGAAAGGTTGCAGCATCGGTCAAAACGCTTGACGTGGATTTTGACATAAAAGACGGAAACGGATGGGTTAAGGTTGACTATACTTTAGACCCCGATAACGAGACGTTTTATAAAAATTCGTTAAATGTTAAGCTTGAAAGCATAGACGGCAAGAAAAGCGGAATTTCCAAACAGAACACGGCGACACGGTACGGCCTTGGACGCAGGGCGTAAGAAATTTGAGAGAGAGGTATAAACCAATGAACATTTTTGACGATATGAAAACAAAGATTGCCGAAAAGGTTGCTGACGCTTTCGGCGCGGCGGTTAAAGCGGGAGAGCTTTCGGGCGATAATATAGACATCAACGGAAAGATAAAGCTTGAGGTTCCTAAGGACAAAACGCACGGCGATTTTGCGTGCAACCTTGCGATGATGCTTGCAAAGCCGCTCCGCTGTGCGCCCCGAAAGATTGCGGAGGCTATAGTCTCGCACATTGCCGAGGATGAAGATATAGCAAAAACCGAGGTCGCGGGAGCGGGCTTTATAAACTTTTATCTTACCCCCAACTGGCTTTATAAGGTTATGGAGGACATAGAAGAACGCGGAACGGATTACGGAAAAATCGATTTGGGCGAGGGCAAGAAGGTTATGGTTGAGTTCGTCAGTGCGAACCCGACAGGCCCTATGCATATGGGCAACGCGCGCGGCGGCGCACTTGGCGACTGCCTTGCCTCGGTTCTTGAATATGCCGGCTATGATGTAACGCGCGAGTTTTATGTAAACGATGCGGGAAATCAGATAGAAAAGTTCGGAAATTCGCTGAACGCGAGGTATATTCAAGAGCTTAAAGGCGAGGACGCAATTGAGTTCCCCGAGGACGGGTATCACGGAGACGATATAAAAGAGCACGCAAAGGCGTTTATTGCCCTTTACGGAGACAAGTATTTAAATGTAAGCGAGGACGAGCGCAAGGCGGCCCTTGTTGACTATGCGCTTGAAAAGAACGTTACGGCTCTGCGCGAAGATTTGGAGAAGTACAGAATCGTATACGATGTGTGGTTCAGAGAGAGCAAGCTTCACCGTGACGGAGAGGTTATGGCGGCAATCGATAAGCTTCGCGGCAACGGATATACCTATGAAGAGGACGGAGCGCTGTGGCTTAACTGCGAAAAGATGGGGCTTGAAAAGAATGAGGTTTTAATCAGAAAGAACGGTATTCCGACCTACTTTGCCGCGGATATCGCATATCATATAAATAAGCTTGAAACGCGCGGATACGATTGGGCAATAAATATCTGGGGGGCAGACCACCACGGACACGTTGCCAGAATGAAGAAGGCGCTTGAAGCGGTCAATATAGATTCGTCAAGGCTTGACGTGGTGCTGATGCAGCTTGTTCGTCTTATGCAGGGCGGAGAGGTTGTGAGAATGTCAAAGCGTACGGGCAAGGCGATAACGCTTTCGGATTTGCTTGAAGATATAAGTGTGGATGCCGCAAGATTCTTCTTTAATATGAGAAGCGCGGGCAGTCACCTTGACTTTGACTTAACGCTTGCGGCACAGCAGAACAATGATAATCCCGTGTACTACGTTCAGTATGCATATGCAAGAATATGCAGTATTTTAAGACTTCTTGCAGAGGACGGAATTACGGTTAAGAATTACTCCGACATAAATCCGTCGCTGCTTTGCGAGGAAGCGGAGCTTAATCTGTTAAAGAGGCTGTGCGATTTGCCCGATGAAATTAAGATGTCGGCAGAGAGCCTTGAACCGGCAAGAATTACGCGGTATATTATGGAGCTTGCAACAGACTTCCATTCATTTTATAACTCGTGCAGGGTAAAGGGCGAGGACGAAGAGCTTATGGCGGCAAGGCTTAAGCTTATCGACAGCGTTCGTATAGTTATGAAAGGGGTTCTCGGAATGCTTAAGATAACCGCCCCCGAAAAGATGTAAAGATTTGAAAGCGAGGTGCAGCGTGACATATATGAAAAGATTTGCAATGATTTTAGCGGTGATACTGACATTTGTGTTTTCGTCTTTTTCGGCGTATGCGGCAGATGAAGGCAAAATAGCGGGCGTTTACGCACTTAAGGGAAGGCTGTATTATTACGATACGCCGACAGACAGGATTGTGCTGACGGGGGTAAGCCCCGTTGCTTCGGACGACGGGGCAAAGGCTGCCGCAAAATCGGCAGAGTATAACGAGCTTCGGGTCGTTACCGACGGAATGTTCTTCAAGGACAAAAATAAACTTGCGCCCGAATGGGTCAACAATTATGTTGACCGAGAGGTGTGGTTTATCGTAGCCGTTGCCAAAAACGGCGAGATTTCGGTACCGTATCTTATACTAAATGTTTAAATTAAATCGCAGACTAAGGACAGGAGTGGAAATTATGCAAAACCGAAACAGATTTTTAAAGCGGATAACCGGCATATTATCCGCAATTACAATTATCGTATGCGCCGCGTGCGGAACCGCGTTTGCAGATGAAGAAAACGCCGGAGCTGACAGAGCTGCGCTTGTAGAGCAGGTTGTTGATTATCTTAATACGTATGCAAGATATGATTCGGTCAACCGCGAGAATTTATACAAAGATGCGCTGCTTAAGGCGGTCGAGCAAAACCCCGGTCTGTATGAATCGGTTATGAAAACTATGCTTGAATCCATTGACGAGCATTCGGAATATTACACGCCCGAAGAGGCGCTGGCAATGAAAGAGAGAATCTCGGGGACGATTGTCGGCATCGGTATAACCTTTCAGATGAATAAGGACGGCGTTGACGTTCAAAGCGTTATAGGCGGAACCCCTGCGGACAGAGCGGGCTTGCAGGTGGGCGATGTAATCGTCAGCGCGGACGGCGTTGACTTTTCGGGAATGAATTCCGATACGGCGGCTTCTTATATAAAAGGAGCGGAGGGAACAATCGTTACAATAGGCGTAAAGAGAAAAGATGCGGATAATATAATTTATTTGCAGCTTAAGCGCGAACCGATTATAGGAAATTCGGTCGTAAGCAAGGTTTACGGCGAGGGTATAAATAAAATGATGTATATCCGTGTGTCGGGATTTGTATCCAATACGGCAGAGCTGTTTAAAAATGAGCTTGACAGCGCGTCAGAGCAGGGGATAACCAAAATAACAATCGATTTGCGCGACAACGGCGGCGGCTTGCTTGACCAAGCCGTACAAATGGCGGATTATCTGCTGCCGAAGGACTGCGTGATAACAACAGAGGATCATAAAATAAACTTGTTTAACACAACGTATAAGGTTCAAAGCGATGACACGCGCAAGTTTGATACGGTTATATTGATTAACGAAAATTCGGCAAGTGCGTCAGAGGTGCTGACGGCGGCTTTGTCCGAGAACGACCGCGCGTATTTAATCGGAGAGAAGTCATACGGAAAAGGGACAATTCAGACCATTGCGGACTTGCCGTACGGCGACTGTATGAAATACACAATGGGATATTATCTGACGCCGAAGGGCAATAACATAAACGGCGAGGGAATAACCCCCGATTATGTTGTGGAAAATTCGTTTACCCCGTTCGAGATAGAGAAGTATGACAAATTCGGTTATACAACCGTATATGGCGTAGGTGACAGCGGCGACGAGGTAAAGACCGCCAAAGAGCTTCTTAAAATCTGCGGATTGTATAATGGAGAGATTAACGGCGATTATGATGAAGATACTGCGGACGCCGTTTACGCGTTTCAGATGAGGACGGGGCTTTATCCCTACGGAGTGTTTGATATAACAACCCAGCACGAGCTGTATGAGAGAATGAAAAGCTCAAAGGTTGAACACGATGACCAGTTAAATGCCGCGCTTGAGCATTTTGGCATAAAATCAGAATAAAATAATATAAACGCCTTGATGTTTTATCAGGGCGTTTATATTATTCCCGTAAGGTCAAACGGCGGTGTATATTCGGACTTTGCGCTGCTTCGCTGCTGAACATAGGCGTCGCAAAAGCCGAGGTCAAGAGCGGTCTCGGTTACCGAATTGTATTCAAATGAGGTGATGCGGCGGTTAATCTCGGGGAAGTTTTTAAGGCTGCCGCTTGGTGTGTACTGACTCATCAGGCTCAGCCTGAAAGAGTCGGTGCCGAACTCACTTTTAAGCCGCCGCAGAATATTGATTGAATCGTGTCTGCAGCCGGGCAGAACAAGGTGCCTGACGATAATGCCGCGCTGCATTATTCCTTCGTTGTTGTATTCGGGCGTGCCGACATAAGAAAGCATTGTTTTAAGCGCATTCATCGCAACGGTGAAATAGTCCGAGGCGCCGCTGTATTTTTGTGAAAGAGCGCTGTCCGCATACTTTATATCGGTCAGATATACAGAGACATCGTCTTTCAGCACGGCAAGACCCTCGGGCGCCTCGTATCCGCCGCAGTTATACACAAGCGGAACGGTAAGCGGTGACGGAATAGAGCAAAGAGCATCTTTTATCTGCCCAACATAATGTGTGGGGGTGACAAGATTTATATTGTGCGCGCCGAGGGACTGAAGGCGGAGAAAAATTTCGCCAAGCTTACCTGCGCTTATTGCTTTGCCGCCGTTTCCGCGGCTTATAGAGCCGTTTTGACAGAAAACGCATTTTAAATTACAGCCGCAAAAAAAGACCGCTCCGCTGCCGCGGCTGCCGCTGATACAGGGCTCTTCCCAGAAGTGAAGAGCGGCGCGTGCGGCTTTTATTTCGTTTCCGCAGCCGCAAAAGCCGAGGGAGACCGCCCGGTCGGCATTGCATCTGCGGGGACAGAGATTACATCTTATACCCAACCAAATCACCTTATAACATTAATCTGACTTTTAACAATAATATAAAGCACGCGGCGGTAAATGTCAAGACAATATAATATTTTTGTAAAAATTTGATTTCAAACCTTGACATAAGCGGGTATTTATTTTATACTTATAATAAGTATAACTGTTTTTGGAAGGAATGAAGTTAAGGTGGCAGAAAATAAGAAACTGGTTGAAGAAATTACGCCTATGGGTGAGGATTTTGCCCGTTGGTATACAGATATAATTAAAAAGGCGCAGCTCTGCGATTATTCCGGGGTGCGCGGCTGTATGGTTATCCAGCCGTACGGATATGCTATCTGGGAGAATATTCAGAAAAATCTTGATAAAAGATTTAAAGAGACGGGCGTTGAAAACGTTTATATGCCTATGTTTATCCCCGAGAGCCTGCTCCAGCGCGAGAAGGATCACGTTGAAGGGTTTGCGCCCGAGGTTGCGTGGGTTACCCACGGCGGCAACGAAAAGCTTCCCGAGAGACTGTGCGTCCGCCCCACGTCGGAAACTCTGTTTTGCGAGCATTACTCAAATGTTGTACGCTCTTACAGAGATTTACCCAAGCTTTATAATCAGTGGTGCAGCGTTGTCCGCTGGGAAAAGACGACAAGACCGTTTTTAAGAAGTATGGAATTTTTGTGGCAAGAGGGGCATACTGCGCATGCAACGGCAGAGGAAGCGCAGGAGCGCACGATTCGGATGCTTAACGTATACGCTGATTTTTGCGAGCAAGAGCTTGCGATTCCCGTAATAAAGGGCAGAAAAACCGATAAAGAAAAATTTGCGGGCGCAAATGAGACATATACAATCGAAAGCCTTATGCACGACGGCAAGGCGCTTCAGTCGGGAACAAGCCATAACTTCGGTGACGGCTTTGCGAGAGCCTTTGGGATTCAGTATCTCAACAAAGAAAACGAGCTTGAGTATGTTCATCAGACGTCTTGGGGAATGTCAACGCGTATTATCGGCGCGATTATAATGGTTCACGGCGACGATGCGGGGCTTAAGCTTCCGCCGAGAATTGCTCCCACACAGGCTGTAATTATACCGATTGCCCAGCATAAGGAAGGCGTGCTTGAGGCGGCGGAGAGTCTGCGCGGCAGACTGGCAGACAGCTTCCGTGTTAAGCTTGATGACAGCGAGAAGTCGCCGGGCTGGAAGTTCAGCGAGTATGAAATGAGAGGGGTTCCGGTCAGAATAGAAATCGGACCTAAGGATATAGAGAAGAATCAGGCGGTGCTTGTAAGCCGTACTGACAGAAGCAAAACGTTTGTTTCGCTTGATAACATTGAAGAAGAGCTTGAAAAGCTTCTTGAAAATATCCAGAAGCAGATGTATGACGCTGCGCTTGAAAACAGAGAAACAAAAACAAGCAGCGCGGCAGATTATGATGAGTTTAAGCATATAATAGAAGAGAAGGGCGGCTTTGTCAAGGCTATGTGGTGCGGCGACGAAGCGTGCGAGAATAAGATAAAAGAGGATACGGGGGCGACCTCGAGATGTATGCCGTTTGAGCAGGAGCATATAGCCGACACCTGTGTTTGCTGCGGAAAACCCGCGGACAAAATGGTATATTGGGGCAAGGCGTATTAAAAACCGCGTATTAAAAACCGCGTATAAATTCGATGTAAAGGAGGGCTCAAAATGGGATGGTGGCAGAGTGTGTATCACACGGTCATAAATCAGCTTGCGTTGTTTCGCATAACAGACGTAATCGATATCGCGATAGTGTCGTACATTGTATATAAGGCGCTTAGGTTTATAAGAGATACAAGAACCGTTCAGCTTTTAAAAGGAGTTGTGCTTGTAATACTTTTAACGCAGATAAGCTTTTTTGCAAAGCTTAATACGTTGTACTTTATTTTGAGCAACTTCCTTCAGCTCGGAATAATCGCTCTTCTGATAGTTTTTCAGCCGGAGCTTCGGCGTGCGCTTGAGCACGTGGGCAGACAGGCGGCAAGCAGCTTGTTTGTTCAGCATAACGAGTCTGATGTTGAAAGCCAGCAGGTTATAAGAGAGATTTCAAAGGCGGCGCAGGCAATGTCCAATACCAGAACGGGCGCGCTGATTGTTATAGAGAACAGAGACAACATAGACAGCCTGATGAGCTCGGGGGTGCATATATCGGCAAAGGTTACAAGCGAACTTTTGGAAAATATTTTTGTACCCGACACGCCTCTGCACGATGGTGCGGTTGTTATCAGAAATTATAAGATAGAGCTTGCAAGCTGTGTTCTGCCTCTTTCGCAGAACCCGAATATAAAAACATCTCACGGAACAAGACACCGCGCGGGGATAGGAATATCCGAAGAATCCGATGTTATCGCGGTGATTGTGTCAGAGGAAACGGGAAGAATCTCGGTTGCGTACAGAGGTGTGCTTACAACGGGGTATAACGAGGACAGCCTGAGAAGTAAAATAATGGAGCTTGTCAGCGGCAACAGCGATGACGCTGACGGAAAATCCAAGTTCAGATTTTCAAGCCTCACAAAAAGGAGGCGCAGCTGATGAAGAAGATATTATCATCCGATAACTCCCTTAAGGTGATATCGGTTTTGATTGCAATATGCATATGGATATATATATCACTGGTTATGGATCCCGCGATAGAGGTAACCGTAAGGGACTTGCCCATTCAGTTTGTCGGGCAGGAAAGCCTTAACAACAGAGGACTTGCGGTCATAAGCGAGTCGGCAACAACGGTTACCGTTAAGGTAAAGGGCAGCCGAAAAAAGATGGGCAACAACGATATGAAGACAATAATTGTCAAGGCAGATGTTTCGGCAATTGACAGGGAGGGGACAGAATCCGTTCCCGTGGAGATTGTTATTCCGTTTGAAAGCCAGGGCATAAGCTCGCAGAGTATTTACACGGTTGATGTCAAAACCGAGAAGTATACCGAAAAAGAAGTTGACGTAAGGGTAAAAGCCGTAGGCTCTGCCGCTTTGGATTATATAGCGGATACGCCCGTTGCAAACCCTTCAAAGATTACGGTAAAGGGACCCGAATCGGCGGTGGAGAAGATAGTTGTGGCAAACTGTACGCTGAACTACAACGGTGCGGATGTGGATATAGACGCAGAGCTTCCCGTGACATTCAGCGGCGAGGACGGCAAGGAAATTTCATCGCTTGACGCAATAATGAAAAGGGTAAGTGTGTCGGCGGAAAGGGTAAAGGTTCACTGCCCGATATTAAAGATGCGCAAGGTTGAGGTTAAGGCAAACTTCGGCGGGCAGCATCTGCCCGATGATTTTGTGTATCGCACAGACCCGTCGGAGGTATTTGTGTACGGAGCGGATAAGATTTTATCAGAGCTTAACGAAATCAGCACAGAGGAAATACCTCTTGATAAATTGAATGATAACAAAAAGATTAAGGTTAAGCTTAAAATTCCAAACGGAATTAAGGTGTACAACGGTATTTCGGAAGCCGAAATATCAATAGAAGACTAAAATCGGCAAGGTGAACTTAATGCAGATATTGATAAACGATATAAAAATGCCGAAGGAGCATACAAAAGAGCAGGTAATCGAAGCCGCACGAGAAATTGTGCGGCTTGCTTGCGTTTCGGCGAAGAATTACCGTATTTACAGACAGTCGCTGGACGCCAGAAGAAAGAGCAACATTCATTATGTCTATGCGGTGACGGCGGAGGCGGATTCCGAGACGGGTATCGGAGGAAAAATCCGAAAAATTGATATTGCAGAAGAGTTAAGCGTCATAAAAAAGCCGCTTAAAACAAGACCTGTCGTTGTTGGAATGGGGCCCTGCGGATTGTTTGCGGCGTGGATATTAACCCTTTCAGGCAACCCTCCTTTGATAATAGAGCGCGGCGACGATGTTGACGGCAGAGCGGAAAGTGTAAGAAATTTTTGGCGGACGGGGATTCTTGACAAAAATTCAAATGTGCAGTTCGGCGAAGGCGGAGCGGGTACGTTTTCAGACGGAAAGCTTAATACAAGAATAAGCGACCCGAAACAAAGATTTGTATTAAAAACATTTGCGGACTTCGGTGCGCCTGCTGATATTATGTACAAGGCAAAGCCGCACATAGGTACGGACAAGCTTCGCGGAACCGTAAAGAATATGCGAAATAAACTGATTGAGCTCGGCACGGAGGTGAGATTCAACACCTGCGTGACCGATATCAGAATAAAGAACGGCCGTCTTTGCGGCGCAGAGCTTTCGGACGGAACGTTTGCGGAGTGCGAAAATCTAATACTGGCAATCGGGCACAGCAGCCGCGACACCTATGAAAGGCTTTGCGCGGGCGGAGTCGGGCTTGAACCGAAGCCGTTTGCGATAGGGGCGAGAATCGAGCATTCGCAAAGCTTTATAGACGGGCTTCAGTACGGAGAGACAAGAGGCTTGCCGCCTGCCGACTATCGGGTTGTGTATAACGGCAGCGAGAGGAGCTGTTATTCGTTTTGTATGTGTCCCGGCGGAACGGTTGTAAATGCGTCAAGCGAAGAGCAGATGCTTGCGGTGAACGGAATGAGCTGTTATGCGCGCGACGGCAGAAACGCCAACAGTGCGCTTGTGGTAAATGTTCGCCCGGGCGATTTTGAAGGCGGCGTTCTGGGAGGAATGGAACTTCAGAGAAAGTACGAAGCGCTTGCGTTTAAAGCGGGCGGCGGTGACGGAAAGGCGCCGGTTCAGCTTGCCGAAGACTTTGTTAAAGACCGCCCGAGCGAGAGCCTCGGGTCGGTTATCCCAACGGTAACAAGCGGATTTCGGCTTGCGGAGCTTAAAAAGTGTCTGCCGCCGTTTGTTGCCGATACACTCAGAGAGGGGCTTATCAATTTTGAAAGCAGAATGAAAGGCTTTGCAAGCAACGGTGCGGTGCTTACGGGGATAGAGTCGCGCACATCGGCTCCGCTGCGTATTCTGCGCGGCGAAAGTATGCAAAGCGTAAACGTCTGCGGGCTGTACCCGTCGGGTGAGGGCGCGGGCTATGCGGGCGGAATCGTAAGTGCGGCGGTTGACGGAATCCGCTGCGCTCTTGCGCTGATTGATAATGATTGACAAAACGCGTGTTTTGTCATATAATTATATATTAAGATAATACAGATATAATGTTCGGAGGAAGATTAAATGGGTAGAATGTTCGGTACAGACGGTGTCCGCGGAATTGCAAATAAAGAGCTTACGCCCGAGCTGGCTTTTGAAATCGGTCAGGCGGGGGCTTATGTTTTAACGGGAAGCACGGGAAAGAAGCCCGTTATTCTGGTCGGAAAGGATACGCGGATATCCGGAGATATTTTAGAGTGCGCGTTAACCGCGGGTCTTTGCAGTGTGGGTGCAAAGGTCGTCAGCGCGGGGGTTATCCCTACCCCGGCGATAGCGTATCTTGTCAGAAGGTTCGGCTTTGACGCGGGCGTTATGATTTCGGCATCGCACAATCCGTTTGAACACAACGGAATTAAATTTTTCAGCGGTGAGGGATATAAGCTTAAGGACGAGACAGAAGAGAAAATAGAAGCTATTATTCTTGACAAAGCGGAAGAGGTCAAACGCGCGGTGTGTGAAGATATCGGACACAGAGAAGAAGATTATTCCCTTGCGGATGAATATATTAAGTTTGCAATGTCTGTAACCGATGTCAGATTTGACGGCATTAAAATAGCAATAGACTGCGCAAACGGTTCGGCAAGTGTGACGGCAAAGCGTGCGCTTGAGGGGCTTGGCGCAGAGGTGTTTGTGACCTGTGATAAGCCTGACGGAATCAACATAAATAAAGATTGCGGTTCAACACATATTGAAAACCTTGCCGCATTTGTTAAAGAGACAAAGGCGGATGTCGGCCTGGCTTTTGACGGCGACGCCGACAGAGTTCTGGCAGTTGACGAGAACGGAGATATGGTTGACGGAGATAAGATAATGGCTGTATGCGCTCTTGATATGCGTTCAAGGGGCAAGCTTGAGGATAACACGGTTGTTGCCACGGTTATGAGCAATCTCGGCTTTTTCAAGATGGGAGAGAAAGAGAAGCTTAATATAAAAAGAACAAAGGTCGGCGACAGATATGTGCTTGAAGAAATGTTAAAATGCGGACATAAAATCGGCGGCGAGCAGTCGGGTCACGTTATACTTCTTGACCATAACACCACGGGCGACGGACTTGTTACGGGGATAACTCTTGTTTCGGTTATGAAGCGTACGGGAAGAAAGCTTTCCGACCTTGCCTCTGTAATGAAGGTCTATCCGCAGGTATTGATTAACGCAAAGGTAAAGAATGAGTTCAAGAGCGAGTATAAATATATGGCAGTGCCCGAAATCCGCGAGAAAATCAGTGAGCTTGAAGCGGCGTTCGCCGGAAGCGGCAGAGTGCTGATTCGCCCGTCGGGAACGGAACCTCTTGTGCGCGTAATGATTGAGGGGCAAAATGAGGAAGAGATTAAAAGATATGCCGAGGAACTTGCGCATCTGATGGAAGAAAAGCTTAACTAATATACACAATATATAATCGAAAAGAGGAAGTAAAAAATGAAATTAGGTATAGTTGGTTTGCCGAATGTCGGCAAAAGCACATTGTTCAATGCAATAACGCAGGCAGGGGCGGAATCCGCAAATTATCCGTTTTGTACCATAGAGCCGAATGTGGGAACGGTTATTGTTCCCGATAAAAGAATCGATGAGCTTGTAAAGATGTATGAGCCCGATAAGACAACCTACGCGGTTATAGAGTTTGTGGACATTGCGGGACTTGTAAAGGGCGCGAGTAAGGGCGAGGGCCTCGGAAACAAGTTTTTGTCAAACATACGTGAGGTAGACGCTATCGTTCACGTTGTCCGTGCCTTTGAAGATGAAAATATAGTTCACGTCGACGGCTCTGTTGACCCGATACGCGATATAGAAACGATAAATTTTGAGTTAATTATGTCTGACCTTGAGATTCTGGACAGAAGAATCGATAAGACGCGAAAGTCGCTTAAGGGCGGAGACAAGTCTTTTAAAACTCAGCTTGAGTTTTACGAAAGACTGCGCGAGGTGCTGGAGAGCGGCAAGTGCGCAAGAACGATGGATATGACAGAGGACGAGCGCGAGATGCTTAGCGATGTTTCGCTTCTGACGCTGAAGCCCGTGATTTATGCGGCAAACGTAGCGGAGGACGACTATTCAAAGCCTGAGGGTGAGAATGAATTTGTAAATAAAATTCGCGAATTTGCGGCAACCGAAAATTCGGAAGTGATGGTAATTTCGGCAAGAATAGAAGAAGAAATTTCCGCGCTTGACAAGGATGAGAAGCAGGTGTTTTTAGAAGAACTCGGCGCAAGCGAGTCGGGGCTTGATAAGCTGATTCGCGCAAGCTACAAGCTTTTGGGGTTAATCAGCTATTTAACTGCGGGCAAGCCCGAGGTAAGAGCCTGGACGATTAAAGAGGGAACAAAGGCTCCGCAGGCGGCGGGTAAGATTCATACCGACTTTGAACGCGGATTTATCCGAGCCGAGGTGGTTGCATTTGATGATTTGATGGAATGCGGTTCTATGACGGCGGCAAAGGAAAAGGGGCTTGTACGCTCTGAGGGCAAAGAATATGTTGTAAAAGACGGCGACATTATTCTGTTTAGATTTAACGTATAAATAAGTATAAATAAATTTTTAAATTAAGAGGAGGAAATGCTATGAATACCGGAATCTTTGATACAATAAAAGACGTGGTATCGGACGCGGCACAGGTTGTAGGTAAAAAATCGGGGGAGCTTATTGAGGCTTCAAAAATAAAATACGCCGTATTTGAGTTAAAAGGCGAGATACGAAAGCTGTATAACGAAATCGGCAAGCTGGAGTATCAGTCGTTTGCGGACGGTGTGGATAATGATGACGACATCAAGCTTAAGTGCGGAATTATCAAGGCAAAATATGCAAAGATAAGGGTTTTGGAAAGTAATGCGGCAGATATCGAATTTAAGTGTCCCAAGTGCGGCTGTCCCAACAGCGCGGATGCGGAGTATTGCTCTTCGTGTGGGGCGGATATGACTGTAGATGTGCACGGCGCGGTTAAGCACGGAGAAGAAGAGTAATGGTACTGGTATTATCTGACGGCGGCTCGGGCGTTTTAAGAGTGGTAAAACAGCTTGAGATACGCGATGAAAAGTATATTGTGTATTTTATGAACTTCTTGGGAGCGGGAAGGTTCGGCAAGGGTAATGTGATTGTCGGCGACGGTTCGGCGGCTTCAATAGCCGCGGCAATTTCCAAAAACAGAGCGGACGCGGTTATCGATGCGGTTGAGGAACCAAAGTCAAGGTCTTCCGTGAACGCCTGCCGTGCGTGCAGAGACGGCGTAAAGTACATTAAATATGTCAATATGGAAGAGAGCTACGGGGCGCGCAAGTGTCTTTCGTACAGGCAGCTTGCGTCGATGATATGCCGCGGAAACGGAGCGGTGCTGTACGCATCGCCCGTGACGGTCAGCGGTATCGCCGCTGTCGGCGGAGATGACGCGGCGAGAAAAATGTATGTTCCCGTGGTTAAAAACGCGGTTTTTGATACGGACGCCGCGCTTGAATATTCGGTTCCGATAATGAATGTTATAGAGACGAACGTAATTGACGGAAAAGAATCGGTTGAAGAAGTTCTTAAGCGCACGGGGGCGTCGATGATAATATGCGATACAAGCGTAAACGCCGCAGATAAGGTGCGGGCGGGAGATTTGCTGAATATTCCCGTCCTGATTACACATAATATGGGTATGGAGTATCCCGAGGCGGCAGCGGCGGCGCGGGATGCGGCAATGTTCGTGCGCAGCCGGACGGGATATGATACGAAAGGTTAGGTAGGCTTATGAAAATAGCTATAGACGGCCCTGCGGGAGCGGGGAAGAGTACAATTTCAAAAGGAGCGGCAAAACGGCTCGGCTTTGTTTATATCGACACGGGTGCGATGTATCGGGCTATCGGGCTTGCCGCTGTCAGACGCGGCATAGATACGTCTGACGCAGAAGGGGTTAAAGCGATACTTGATGATGTAGAGGTCTCTATCCGCCACGATGAAAGCGGACAGCTGATTTTTTTAAACGGCGAGGACGTTTCGACCGATATCCGTCTTCCGGAAATATCGGTGGCGGCGTCAAACGTTGCCGTTATCCCCGAGGTTCGGCTGAAGCTTGTTGAGCTTCAGCGCAAGCTTGCGGCGGATACGGACGTTATAATGGACGGCAGAGATATAGGAACTTATGTTCTGCCCGATGCCGAGCTTAAAATATTCTTAACCGCAACGGTAGAAGAAAGAGCAAATCGCAGATGCCGCGAACTGCGGGAAAAGGGAGTGGAAACCGATTTTGAGGCGGTCAAAAAGGATATGGAATACCGCGATAAAAACGATTCCGGCAGAGAGTTTGCGCCATTAAAACCTGCCGAGGACAGCGTGTATATGGACAATACCGATATGACGCTTGAAGAATCAATAGATAAGGTTTGCGAGCTTGCCCGCGCGGAAAGGGAGTAGATTATGGGGTTTTATGAATTTGCAAAATCGGCGGTAAAACTATATTATAAAATATTTTATCGCATAGAAGTTGAAGGAATTGAAAATATCCCCAAAGAGAACGGTTTTATAGTAAGCGCAAACCACAAAAGTCTTAACGATCCCCCTCTCCTTGCGGCGGTTCTTCCGATTAAATTTCGGTTTATGGCAAAAGAAGAATTGTTTGAGAATAAAATTTTCGGCGCGGCGTTAAGGTCTTTCGGGGCGTTCCCGATAAAACGCGGCAAGAATGATATAGCGGCGCTGAGAGCGGCGATAGAGATTTTATCAAATAAAGAGAATCTTATGATTTTCCCCGAGGGGGCAAGGTCACCGAAGGGGCATATGCATAAGGGAAAGCCGGGTACGGCTTTGATTGCGATTAAATCAAAGGTTAAGATTCTTCCCGTCGGAATAGACGGAGAATATAAGCTCTTTTCAAGGATAAAAATAAGAGTGGGCAAACCGATAAGCCTTGAAGAGTACTATGACGAGAGGCTCAGGTCTGAAAAGCTTCAGCAAATAACCGAGGAGAGACTTATGCCGGCGATATCACAGCTTTCGGGGGTAAGTACATATGAAGACAGAGATAGCCGATAAAGCCGGGTTTTGCTTCGGCGTGGCAAGAGCCGTGAAGATTGCGCAGCGTGCGGCGGAGGGCAAAGACAAGACCGTTACCTACGGAATGCTTATACACAACCGCGATGTGACGGAAGAGCTGAAAAATCTCGGCGTAGGCACGGTTGAATCTGTTGATGAAATAAAATCCGGTGTAAATGTGATAATCCGCGCCCACGGGATTTCGGCGGCTGAAGAGTCTGAAATAAATAACCGCGGCGCAAAAATTATTGACGCAACGTGCCCCTTTGTAAAGAAGATTCATACCATCGCAGCAGCCGCGGCGGCAAACGGAGCAGAAGTTATAATAGTGGGCGACCCGAACCATCCCGAGGTAAAGGGCATAGACGGCAGATGCCTCGGAAGGGGGCATATTATCAATTCGATAGAAGAAGCCGAGCAAATAAAATCGGATATTTTGTCGGATAATGTCGTAATTGTGGCTCAAACCACGCTCAGAAAAGATTTTTTTAAAAAAATTGAAAAAATTTTAAAAAAACATTTTACAAATGCGAAAATTTTTGATACAATATGTAGTGCGACTGATGAAAGACAAAAGGCGGCGGCAGAACTTGCCTCGCGTGCCGATTGTATGATAGTAATAGGAGCGGCGGAAAGCTCGAACACAAAAAAACTGTACGAGCTTTGCAGCGAGCATTGCGAAAACACGGTTGCGGTTGAAAATGACAAAGAATTAAAAAAATATATAAAACAGGGGAAGTTCCCCGCATTTAAAAAATTAGTCGGTATTACCGCCGGAGCATCAACTCCGGACTCGGTAATCAAGGAGGTCTATTTAACCATGGCGGAAAACAATGAAATGAACTTTGCAGA
>ERZ773108.991-NODE-991-length-30510-cov-8.751108_pt1 | contig 30510 bp, 19 predicted proteins | sample MGYA00580570_ERZ773108 | MGnify/ENA primary metagenome ERZ773108 (study PRJEB29015, sample SAMEA2737840) | human gut metagenome | biome: human gut; feature: human-associated habitat; material: faeces | place: China | collected 2012 ...
GCGGCCCACGGAGGCGAGCGGCCTTCACTCTGGAGCGTCATCGGCATGATCTGGCGGCCGGGTATTGGCCTGGGCCTGCAGGGTGTCGGCTTTGCGGGGATCGGCACCTTCGTCTCCCTCTATTTCGCCAGCCATAGCTGGCCAATGGCCGGCTTTACCCTGACGGCGTTTGGTGGCGCCTTTGTGCTGATGCGAGTGCTGTTCGGCTGGATGCCGGATCGGTTTGGCGGCGTTAAGGTGGCGATGGTCTCGCTGCTGATAGAGGCGGTTGGTCTGACGCTGCTGGGACTGGCGCCGAATGCCTGGCTGGCGCTGGCCGGTGCAGCGCTGACCGGGTGCGGCTGTTCGCTTATTTTCCCCTCACTTGGCGTGGAAGTAGTGAAGCGCGTCCCGGCGCAGGTGCGCGGCACCGCGCTCGGCGGCTATGCGGCCTTTCAGGACATCTCCTATGGCCTGACCGGGCCGCTGACCGGCCTGCTGGCGACCTCGCTGGGCTACTCGTCGGTGTTCCTTGCCGGCGCCCTCTGCGCGGCGCTGGGGATCCTCGTCACCCTTATCTCATTTCGCCGCTAGGTTATTGTCCGGTCTGAAATCGCTGTAGGAAACACCGCGGCGTTTGGCATGAAAGGGAGCCGTAAACGCCGCTGGTGGCTGCTGGGCTACAGCAGGAGCCACAGCACAAGGAGCAGGACAACCGCGCCCAGCGCCAGCTGCCACGGCGGCGCCAGCTTTAGTTTAACGAACCCACGGTGGCTGTAGTCCATCAGCCAGATAAACAGCGGCCCGCACAGCCCGGCCAGCAGGCCAGTCGCCAGCATTAAGCCATAGTGCAGGGCGCTGAGGTTTTGCTGTAACACGACGTGATACAGCGGCGCGGCGCCGCCATTAAGAAACTGCGTCAACAGCAGGGCGATCACCGCCGAGATCACGCCGGAAGATTTGCGCGCCAAGTTGGGATAATCCGGCGGAAAAGAGTTACATTTGCAAAAATTAAAACGCATGAACCGCTATTTTCAGACCCCTCCGGTGGTCAAGAATTTGATAATCATCAATGTACTGGTTTACATGGCCACGGCGCTGCTGCCCGTCGGCGACACGATCATGCAGTATTGCGCCCTGTCGCTGGGAACGCCCTATTTCCATACCTACCAGTTCATCACCTACATGTTCCTGCATGCCAATTTCGAACATATCTTCTTCAACATGTTCGCATTGTGGATGTTCGGGCGTACGCTCGAATACGAACTCGGCTCGCAGCGTTTCCTGACCTTCTACATAGTCTGCGGCGTGGGTGCGGCGCTGATCCAGTACCTCACGGCGCTGGCGTTCGGCGAGCTGCCGCTGCTGCTGGTCGGCGCGTCGGGCGCGGTGATGGGCCTGCTGCTGGCGTTCGGCGTGATGCATCCCAATGCGGTCATCATGCTGCTGATTCCGCCTATTCCGATGAAGGCCAAGTGGTTCGTCATCATCTATGCCGTCATCGAGCTGTTCCTCGGATGGAGGGGCGTGGGCAACGTGGCCCATTTCGCCCATGTGGGCGGCATGCTGTGGGGATTCCTGCTGCTGCATTGGTGGAAACGCCGGGGAACGATCCGTTTTTAGACGATGGCTTCCGATTACTATAACGGATACGGGGGAGGCCCTTCGGGGAAACGGCGCCGCAGTCTCGTCATGCGGCTCGTCGATCTGGCGCTGACGCTCGTGACGCTGGCCGTGGGCGCGACGATGGTTCTCACCTATTTCGTCCCCTATGTCGATCCGGGCAGCGTGTGGTTCTTTCCCGTGCTGGGGCTGGCCGCTCCGGCGGTCTACGTCGCGTCGGTCGTGCTGACGCTCTACTGGATCATCCGCTGGCGCTGGGTGTGCGCCGGGGCGATGCTGGTCGTCGTCGTGGCGGGGCTTTTCAAGGTCTCGCTCTTCTGGCGTCCTGAAATCCGCCGCAGCTATGCCACGGAGACGGCCTTCGACCGCGCTGCTGTCAAGGTTATGAGCTACAACGTGCGCAGTTTCTACGGCGAGGACGGCCGGAGCAGCGTCGACGACATCCTGCGCCTGATCGAGGAGCAGGCTCCGGACCTGATCTGCCTCCAGGAGTTCAATGCCCGCCTCGCGGAGCAGTCCGAGGAGTTTTCGCTGCTGGGCGAGAAGTACGAGATCGCGCACTTCGGACGCACGCAGGCTCCGGATTCGGTCTACGGCTCGACGCTGACCATCTTGAGCAAATACCGCATCCTGCGTTCGGACACCGTGCTGACGCCTTCGTCTTCGGTCTGGGCCGACGTGATTGTGGGCGAGGACACCGTGCGGGTTTTCAACAACCACCTGCGCTCGACGGCCATCAACGCTTCGGACAACCAGTTCATCACCAGCCATCAGTTTCTCTCGGACACGGCGCGCGAGACCAAAATCCGCAGTATCGTGACCCGTTTGCGCGAGAATAGCGTGCTTCGGGCCGCGCAGGTCGACAGTATCGCGCAGGTTGTGGGTGCGACGCGCACGCGGCGGATCGTCTGCGGCGATTTCAACGATACGCCCATGTCGTATGTCTACCGCACGATGGCGCGGGGGCTGCGCGACGCCTTCCGTGAGTGCGGGTCGGGCTATTCGCATACGTTCCGCGGTTTCTACAACACGCTGCGCATCGACTACGTGTTGAGCGGCGGTTTCGAACCGCTCTCCTACGAGGTGCTTCCGGTCGACTATTCGGACCACCATCCCGTCGTCGTGCGGCTTCGGAAAAGTTCCTGACGAATTACCCGGAAAACGGGATGCCCCGGCGGAGACACTCTTTCCGCCGGTTTTAATTTGCCGGCAGGTGTTGTCCGGAACGATTTTTTTGCTATCTTGTGGAAAAATTCAGCCAATCGTTCGCCATGATCCGATCCCTTCCGCTCGTAAGGAGAACGCTTTTCCTCTCCGTATGTGGGCTGTTCCTTTTCTCCGGCCGGCTTTTTGCCGGAAATCCGTTGCTGATGCCTTCCGAAGCCCCTTACGGGGCGCCCCGCTTCGACCGTATCCATGCCGCCGACATCATGCCCGCCATTGAGGAGGGCATCCGCGCCTACAAGGCCGGGATTGCGAAAATCAGGGCGCTGGACCCCGCGGAGGCGACTTTCGAAAACGTCGTCGTACCGCTCGACCGTGCCGACAGCCTGCTGGACGTTCCGCGCGCGGTGCTGGGTTACCTGAAATCGAATTTCGGAGGCGACTCCGTCATCCGGATCTCTCTGGAATCCGCGCAGCTGACCGGAGAGGCATACGACGCCGTGACGCTCGACACGGCGATCTTCCGCCTGGTGAAGGCCGTCTACGACCGGCGCGATGCGGCCGGGCTGGATTCGCTCCAGCTGCGGACGCTCGGCAAGGTCTACCGGAGCTACATCCGCGGCGGGGCGCTCTGCACGCCCGGGCAGAAGGTGCGGCTCAAGGAGCTGAACCGCGAGATTTCGCTCAAACGCATCCGCCACGGGCAGAACATCACGCAGGCGACCCAGGAGTTCGTCCTGTACGTGCAGGACAGCAGCCTGCTCGACGGGCTTGCGGGGACGACCCGGCAGCGTTTCGCCCGCAATGCGGCCCGGCAGGGGCATCAGGGCGTCTGGGCCGTCGGGTTCACGAACGGCGACTATGCGTCGGTCATGGCTTCGGCCACGAACCGCGATCTGCGCAGGAGACTCTACGAGGCCTACACCTCGCGCTGCATGGACGGGAAGTACGACAACCGCCAGTTGTCGGTCGACATCGTCAACCTGCGTCTCGAACGGGCCCGGATGCTGGGATACGAGAACTATGCCGCCTACACGCTGGAGACGAACATGGCCGGGACGCCCGAAAAGGTCCGCGAACTGCTGCTGCCGCTCAAGGACGCTGCCGCGGGGAAGGGACGTGCGGAGCGTGCCGAACTGGAGGCTTTCGCCGTGAAATACGAGCGGGATTCGGCCTTCCGGCTGGAACCGTGGGACGTGGCCTTCTATTCGGGCAAGCTGCGCAAGGCGAAATTCGGGTCCGAACTGGGGCGCATGCGCAACTACCTGCTTTTCGACAATGTGCTCAACGACGGCGTTTTCTATGTGGCCAACCGTCTTTTCGGAATCACGCTGACGCAGCGCACGGACATTCCCGTTTTCCACCCCGACGTGCTGACCTTCGAGGCGAAAGACGCCGAAGGCCGCCCCCTCGGACTGCTTTATCTGGATTGCTTCGTCCGCAAGGGCAAACGCGGCGGCGCGTGGTGCTCGCGCCTGCGCGGGTATTCGTGCGCCGGAGAGCGGGAGGTGCTGCCGCTGGTGACCATCAGCTGCAACTTCTCGCGTGCGGCCGAAGGCAGGCCGAAGCTGCTGTCGACCTCCGAGGTCAAGACCCTCTTCCACGAATTCGGACACGCTCTGGCGGGTTTCCTCTCGCGCGGGCCGTATCCGCAGGTGACGGGCAGCTTCCCGCGCGACATGGTCGAACTGCCCTCGCAGTTGAACGAGCATTGGGCCTGGGAGCCGGAGGTGATGAAACACTACGCCCGCGATTACGAGACGGGGCGTCCGATTCCCGATGCGCTGATCGCGAAGTTCAAGGAGTCGGAGAACTTCCTGAAGGGGCTTTACCTGACCGATTTCTATGCCACCGCGCTGCTCGACCTCGAATGGCACACCGTGCTGCGGCCGGTCGAAGGGTGCGACGTGGCGGCTTTCGAACGGGCCTTCCTGAAACGTTACGACTTCCCGGAGCATACCGCTTTACGCTTCCGGACGACCTATTACAACCACATCTTCGCCAGCAGTTACCCCGCGCAGTACTACTCCTACACGTGGTCGGCGGTGCTGGACACCGATGCCTTCGCGGCATTCACTGGCACGGGCGATATTTTCGATCCCGAAACCGCGCGCCGTTACCGCCGCCATATCCTGACCGAAGCGGGCTATGACGAGCCGATGGCGCAGTACGTGCGTTTCCGCGGCGCCGTGCCCGACGTGAAGCCCCTGATGCGCCGTTACGGGCTGGCGGAATAGCGGCCCGGCGGAACGGAACAGCCCCGGCCCGATGAGCCGGGGCTGTTCCGTTCGGTCACTCTCCGATCTTCTTGCGCGGGTGGACCATGTTTTCGGGTTGCAGCACCTTGTGCAACTCCTCTTCGCTCATCAGCTTATGCTCGAGTACGAGGTCGTAGATGCCCTTGCCGGTTTTGAGGGCCTCCTTGGCCAGCATGCTCGACGTTTCGTAGCCCAGATAGGGGTTGAGCGCAGTCACCAGCCCGATGCTGTTAAAGACCATCCGGCGGCAGACCTCCTCGTTGGCCGTGATGCCGGCGATGCACTTCTCGCGCAGCGTGTTCATGGCGTTGATCAGCATTTCGATGCTCTCGAACAGGCAGTGGACGATGATCGGCTCCATGACGTTCAGTTCGAGCTGTCCGGCTTCCGATGCGATCGTCACGGTGAGGTCGTTGCCGATGACGCGGAACGCTACCTGGTTGACGACTTCGGGGATCACGGGGTTGACCTTGCCCGGCATGATCGACGATCCCGGCTGGCGCGGCGGGAGGTTGATCTCGTTCAGCCCGCAGCGGGGACCCGACGAGAGCAGCCGCAGGTCGTTGCAGATTTTCGAGAGTTTCACCGCAAGGCGTTTCTGGGCCGAGGAGTTCATAATGAAGGCGCCCGTGTCGCTCGTGGCCTCGATCATGTTCGACGCCTCGACGAGCGGCAGTCCGGTGATCTCGCGCAGGTAACGGGTGCAAAGCCCGGCGTAGTCGGGGTCGGCGTTGATGCCCGTTCCGATGGCCGTGGCCCCCATGTTGATCTCGAAGAAAAGTTTCATGTTGGCCGTCAGCCGCTCGGTCTCCTCGGTGAGGTTGGCGGCGTAGGCTTCGAACTCCTGTCCGAGGGTCATCGGCACGGCGTCCTGAAGCTGCGTGCGGCCCATCTTGATGATGCCGGAGAACTCCTCGCCCTTGGCGTGGAACGCCGCGATGAGTTCGCGCAGCGAGGCCACCAGTTTCTCGATGCTGCGCACCAGTGCGATCCTCACGGCCGTGGGGTAGGCGTCGTTGGTCGACTGCGAGAGGTTGACGTGGTTGTTGGGGTGGCAGAACTGATATTCGCCCTTTTCATGGCCGAGGAGTTCGAGCGCCCGGTTGGCGATCACCTCGTTGGCGTTCATGTTGGTCGACGTGCCGGCGCCGCCCTGCACCATGTCGACGACGAACTGCTCCTCGAGTTTCCCGGCGCGCAGCTCCTCGCAGGCCCGGATGATCGCGTCGGCGATCGCCGGGTCGAGCAGTCCCAGGTCACGGTTGGCCATCGCGGCGCCCTGCTTGACGTCGGCCAGGGCGCGGATCAGCTCCGGGAAGAAGTTGAGCCGCACGCGGCTGATGTGGAAATTCTCCACCGCGCGCATGGTCTGCACGCCGAAATAATACTCCGCCGGGATTTCCATTTCGCCCAGCAGATCGTGTTCACGACGGGTTTTGCCCGAAAGTCTGATTTCCGTAAAGTCCATGATCGGTATGTTTTTATTAAAGGTACGCAAAAGCAGGGTGGAGTCCAAGCCGAATCGGGTGCGGTCCGGTAAGACGTTCCGACATCAAATATAATGCTTTTTCCGCCACTTTGTCAAAACAAAAAATCTTGTTAACTTTGTATTCGCTCCGCGGGGTCGCAGAATTCGGCGGCGGACGAACGCAGAACCGAAAAACAAATAAAGAATATGATTTTAGACTCTCTGAAAAACAGCGCGCTTTACTACGGCGTAAGCCCGCGCATGAAACAGGCTTTCGAACTGATCGCCTCGACCGACTGGACGACGATGGAACCGGGTATTCACGAACTCGACGGCAAGGACATCTACGTCAACGTCATGGAGCGCGAGCTGAAACAGAAGCCCGACGCCAAACTCGAAATCCACAACGAGTACATCGACATCCAGGTTCTCATCCGGGGCGAGGAGGAGTCCTTCGGCTGGAGCGAGCGCAGGGAGCTCAAGAAGCCGCTGGGCGAATTCAGCGTCGAGAATGACATCCAGCTCTTCGACGACGTGCCGCAGACCTATTACACGATGCGTCCGGGGCAGTTTACGGTGCTTTTCCCCGAGGACGGGCACGCCCCGATGGTGGGCGAGGGCACGGTGCGCAAGATCATCGTCAAGGTGCGCAGGTAGACGCAGTCCATACCTTCCGGGCCGGGATTTCCCGGCCTTTTTTGTGCCCGTCCGGCTGGCCTGCATGGCCGGTCGGGGGCGGAGAACGGCTTCGTCCGACCTCCGGCCGGAAATGAATTGAAAGAAAACCGCCGCGAACTTGCTTGTCTTCCGGATTTGTACTAAATTTGTGGTACGGGTATTTCCGTACGCTATGAAAACATCGGTCTTCATATTCCTCTTTCTGCTGGTCTCCTCCCTCTCGTCCGTCATGGATTCGGGGGCGAAGTCCGGAGTGCCGGCTGCGGCTGCGGTCCGGCAGACGGCGGAATGTTTCCTTGCCGGTTTCAAATACGGGGACTGCGTGGCGACGGAGACCGTCCGGACGGCCGTGCCTTGCCCCGTGCGGTCGCTGCGCAAGCCGGTGGAAGGTCCGCAGCGGGTGTCGGGCGGCGACCGTGACGTCTGCTCCGGGCGGCATTTCCCGCTGGCGCAGGGCTGCTGCACGAAATACGTCGTCTCTTCTTTATTGCGCGGCGGGCAGACCGCCCTGCCTTTCCATCGCGCCGACTACCTCCGGTTCGGCGTTCTGGTCATTTAGCCGTCAAATCCTTTCGCTTTCAAGCGTATGATGCCGTCCGTGCATCGTACGTCGGATTTCCGTGTGCGGACTCCGGGCTGTCGCACCGACGCCGGTGCGGCGAACGACGTTCGGCATGCTTTGCCGCATGCGCAGAATGTTCCGGCACACCCGATGGTAAAACTTTGATGAATGTAAAAAAATGGATTTGATGCATATGATCGGGGAGACGTCGCTGATGATGGGCTTCACGTTTATCGTGGGAATGGCCTTCGCGTACGTACTCAAACTGATGACGTTTTTCTTCTCCCGGCTTAACGGAACGGAGATCTCCGCGCTGTTGAGAAAAGGCCGCATATGGGGCCGCGCCTACCGCATGGACATTGCGCGTACCGACCGCTACATCCGTTCGGTCGCCCGGATCGGCGGGGACGTTTCCGCCGATCCGGATGTGGACCATGCGATGGACGCTCTGGCCGAATACCACCTCGGCACCCCCGGGGATGCCGCACGGCAAGACAGCGAGATGACCCGTTTATACGAGCTGCACCATGGAACGGTTTGATCTTGGCAATATTTTCCAGGGAATCTCGACCCTGCTGCAAGCCGATTCCGCGATCATGTATGCGCGTATCGGGCTGATTCTGTTGGGCATCCTGCTGGTTTACCTGGGGCGCAGGGGCGTGCTCGAACCGCTGGTGATGATTCCGATGGGGCTGGGCATGGCGGCGGTGAACGCCGGGGTGCTGATTTTTCCGGGCGGCATGCACGGCAACCTGTTTCTGGACCCCATGGTCACGGAAACCGACCAGCTGATGAACATTTTGCAGATCGACTTCCTGCAACCGATCTACACCTTCACGTTCAGCAACGGACTGATAGCCTGTCTGATTTTCATGGGCATCGGGACGATGCTCGACATCAATTTCGTGCTGGCGAAGCCCTTGCAGAGCATGTTCCTCGCGCTGTGCGCCGAGCTGGGCACGTTCGCTGTGCTGCCGATCGCCTATTCGATGGGGTTGAGTCCCAGCGACAGCGCCTCGATCGCGATGGTCGGCGGGGCCGACGGGCCGATGGTGCTTTTCACCTCGCTCAACCTCTCGAAGGAGATCTTCGTGCCGATCACCGTCGTCGCCTATCTCTATCTCGGCCTGACCTACGGCGGCTATCCCTACCTGGTGCGGGCGATGGTCCCCAAGCGTCTGCGCGCCATCAAAATGAAACCGGCGAAGAAACCGGTGAAGCAGTACAGCGCCGCGACCAAGATTTCGTTCGCCGTGGTGATGTGCGTGATCCTGTGCCTGCTCTTCCCGGTGGCCGCTCCGCTCTTCTTCTCGCTCTTCATCGGTGTGGTGATCAAGGAGTCGGGACTCAAGCATGTGAACGATTTCATCAGCGGACCGATGCTCTACGGTTCGACGTTTTTCCTGGGAATCCTGCTGGGCGTGCTGTGCGACGCGCACACGCTGCTCGACCCCACGGTGCTCAAACTGCTCGTCCTGGGGATTCTTGCCCTGCTGATTTCGGGCATCGGGGGCATTTTGGGCGGTTACCTCATGTATTTCTTCAAGCGGGGCAATTTCAACCCCGTCATCGGTATCGCCGCCGTCAGCTGCGTGCCCACGACGGCCAAGGTCGCGCAGAAGATCGTCGCGCACGACAACCCCTCGTCGATGATCCTGCCCGACGCGCTGGGAGCCAATATCATGGGCGTCATCACGTCGGCCATCATCGCAGCGATCTACGTGACGGTGGTTCCGATGCTGTGATCCGAAAGAGAACCGGCCCGCTTCCGCGGGCCGGTTTTTTATTTTCCGATGCCGAAGTAGCGGAATCCCGCCGCTTCGACCTCGGGCTTGTCGAAAATGTTGCGGCCGTCGACGACCGCGTCGCCCCGCATCGTCGCGCGCAGCTGTGTCCAGTCGGGCATGCGCAACTCCTTCCATTCGGTCAGGAGGGCCACAGCGTCGACGCCTTCGGCGGCCTCGTACATCGTCTGGGCGTAGCGGATCGGCAGGTCGGCCATCCGGCGGCGGCTTTCGGGCATCGCCACGGGGTCGTAGGCCCGCACCTCGGCTCCGGCATCGAGCAGGCGGCCGATCACCACCGTTGCCGGAGCTTCGCGCATGTCGTCGGTCTCGGGTTTGAAGGCCAGCCCCCAGATTGCGACGACCTTGCCCCGCAGGTCGCCCAACGCGGTCTGCAATTTCTCGAAAACAATCCCTTTCTGCTGCTCGTTGACCCGCTCGACGGCCTCGATGACCTGCATCGTGTAGCCGTGTTCCCGGGCCGTGTGGGCCAGCGCCTTCACGTCCTTCGGGAAGCATGAACCGCCGTAGCCGCAGCCGGGGTAGAGGAACTTGTTGCCGATGCGGGCGTCGGAGCCGATGCCCTTGCGGACCATCTCCACGTCGGCGCCCACGCGGTCGCACAGATTGGCGATCTCGTTCATAAACGAAATGCGCGTCGCGAGCATGGCGTTGGCTGCGTATTTGGTCATCTCGGCCGAGGGAATGTCCATGAACAGCACGCGGAAATTGGTGATCAGGAACGGCCGGTAGAGCTTGGCCATCAGCTTGCGCGCCCGTTCGCTGTCGACGCCCACGACCACGCGGTCGGGCGACATGAAGTCCTTGATCGCCGCACCTTCCTTCAGGAATTCGGGGTTCGAGGCGACGTCGAACGGGACCTTGCAGCCGCGCTTCTCGAGTTCCTCCTCGATCACGGCGCGCACCTTCTGCGCCGTGCCCACGGGGACGGTGCTCTTGGTGACCAGCACGGTGTATTTCCGGATGTGGCGACCGAAGGTGCGGGCCACGTCGAGAACGTATTTCAGGTCGGCCGAACCGTCCTCGTCGGGCGGGGTTCCGACGGCCGAGAAGACCACCTCGACATGGGGCAGGCACTCCGTGAGGTCGGTGGTGAAATGCAGGCGTCCCGCCTCCACGTTGCGCCGCACAAGCTCCTCAAGTCCCGGCTCGTAGATCGGGATAACGCCTGCGTTCAGACCCTCTATCTTTTCGGCGTCTATGTCCACGCAGGTGATGTCGAGTCCCATTTCGGCGAAGCAGGCCCCCGATACGAGTCCTACGTAACCCGTTCCCACGATTGCAATTTTCATCATAATTCCTGGAGTTTTTTCTTTCGGAATGTAAATATAGTCTTTTTTTCGAAATATCCCCGCCGCAGCACGAAAAAGGGCGGTCCGAAGACCGCCCCTGCGTCGTTCTATTTTCCGCACCTGCATTCGGCGACAGCCTCCGCCAGCGTTGCGCAGGGATCGCACATCTCGTGCGAGTAGCCCTGTTTCATCTCCACGGGATCGCACAGGGGTTCCCACTTCATCTTCTGGGCGAACTCCGCGAGCAGGCGCACCGAGGCTCCGGCCCAGCAGAACGAACCGAACCAGCCGAATCTGCGCCGGGGAATGCCGCGCGCGGCGATGCGGTCGAGCAGTTCGGCCACGGGCGGGAACAGGTTGCCGTTGTAGGTCGGGCCGCCGACGATCAGCGTGTCGAAACGGAAAACGTCGCGCAGGACCACCGACGGGTCGGCGTAGGAGAGGTTGTAGACCCGGATCGGGCCGACCTCCCGCGAGGCCAGTTCGCGCGCGATGCGCTCGGCCATTTGCTCCGTGTTGCCGTACATCGAGGCGTAGGCCACGACCACGCCCGGTTCGCCTTCGTAGCGGCTCAGACGGTCGTAAATATCCAGAACCTTTGCGATCTGCCGCTGCCATACGGGTCCGTGCGTCGAACAGATCGTCCCGACGGGCAGCGTGCGGACCTTCTGGAGCGCCTTCTGCACGGGACCGCCGTATTTGCCCACGATGCAGGCGTAGTAGCGGCGCATCTCGTCCCAGTAGCGGTCGGTCTCGACCTGCGAATCGGTGATGCCGCCGTCGAGCGCCCCGAACGTGCCGAAGGCGTCGCCGGAGAAGAGCGTCCGGTCGCCGGCGCACCACGTGACCATCGTCTCGGGCCAGTGCACCATCGGGATCATGTGGAACGACAGCGTCTTGCCGCCCAGATCGAGCGTGTCGCCCTCCTTGACCTCGACCGTGCCCCCGGCGATGCCGTAAAACCCTTCGATCATCTGGAGCGTCTTGGCATTGCCGACGATCTCGATGTCGGGATAGATGCGGCGCAGCGCCGCGATCGACGACGAGTGGTCGGGTTCCATGTGGTTGACGACCAGATAATCAATCTCCCTTTCGCCGATGGCCTCGCGGATGTTGGCTTCGAGGCGGCTGCCGAAGGACTCTTCGACGGTGTCGATCAGGGCGATCTTTTCGCCTGCGACCAGATAGGCGTTGTACGACACGCCCATCGGAAGCGACCAGAGGGCTTCGAAGCGCGTGGTGGTGCGGTCATTGACCCCGACGTAGTGGATGCCGGGAAGTATTTCGGTAATTGCCATAAACCTTTTTTGTTTTGTTTTGGCACAAATTTACAAAAAATATTTTTCCGGCGCTACTGCCGGCTTTTTTATTGCTCCGGCAAGTTGCATGCCGGGGTGCGGAAGAGTCCCGTGCGCGGCGCGGCCTTCGCCCGGAAACAAAACGCCGCAACCCGGTGAAGGGTTGCGGCGCATGCCGGCAGGACGGCGGTTCAGAGGAACCGCGGCATATCTTCGGCCCTGCTTTGGGGTGTGGACTCCAGCGCGCCGGAGGTGATCTCCGACGGGATTTCGGCCTTGACGAAGACCGAGACGTCGCTCGTGCTCGAAGTGCTGGTCAGCGTCATCCGTGTTCCGTCCGCGTTGAACGAAACCCGGTACGAGGCGCTTCCCCACGGGGTGTTGTCGCTGTACCGGCCGCTGAGCGTGGGTTTGTCGTAGGAATACGTGCCGTCCAGGTGGACGTATTCGGGCTTGTAGAGCCGCTGGTAGATGTCGAACGAACCGGACTCGCTGAACGAGAGGTAGACGTCGGCGGACTGGAGCGAACTCCACGAAACCAGATGCCAGCTGCCGACGACGTTGCCGTCGCCCTCGGGTTCGGGCGTATCCTTGGACGAATCGCCGCACCCGGTCAGCGCGAACGCCGCGGCGAGGCCGATCAATAACAGTTTGATGCTTTTCATAATGTGTCCTTGTTTTATAACCAACCTCCGTTCTGGGAATGAACCTCACGTGCGATGAAGGCGAATTCCTTCGTGATCGGCATGCCGTTCATTCCGCTGTTGTTGCCGTTTCCGGCGAGCAGCTTGATCCGGACCACCGCCGAACCGGGTTTGGTGCACTTGAGGATGATCTGGTTGGCGAATATGGTCGGGTTCGCCGAAATGCCCAGCCGGTTCATGTCTTCGGCCGAAATGGAGATTTCCGTAATCTTCAGGTCTAGATTTCCGCCGCCGAGGTACGGTTGCAGGTTCAGCGTGTACTGGCTGCCGACGGGAATCGGGATGCAGGTGATGCCGCGGACGTTCATCAGCACCTGGTAGGCGTCGATGTAACCCGTGCCCATTCCCTTTTTGTACTGCGACAGGTCGAGCGTCGCCAGGCTGCCCTTGTCGGTGAAATACTGTTTCGTTCCGGTGCAGTATTGGTTGATGTCGTTTACCGATGTCAGCAGCAGCGTCGTGAATTCGTTCTGGGTGAAGGTCTTGCCGAGTTGCAGCGCATAGGAGAGCCCGAGCGCCGCCACGCCCGAAACGTGGGGGCAGGCCATCGACGTGCCCTGCATGTAGCCGTACTTTCCGCCGTTGACGGTCGATAACACCTCGGACGCTCCGGTATTTATGTTTTCCAGATACGACTGGTAGGCGTCGCCGCCGGGAGCCGCAATGTTGCAGCCGGGACCGTAGTTGGTGTAGTAGGCCGGGGTGTAGTCGCACGACATGGCCGTTACGGAGATGTAGTCGCGGTAAGCGCCGGGGTAGCTCGACATGCCGGTCATGTCGTTGCCGGCGGCGAATATGGCCAGTCCGCCGCTGACGGCCGCACAGTTCTGTTTGGCGATGAAGTAGTCGATGGCCTGCTTCTCGGCGCTGGCGCCGCTGGAATAGGCCGCGTCGGAGGTTACCGAGCCGGCAGGGTAGCCGTAGCTGCACTGGATGATCGCCGCGCCGTTGTCGGCGGCGTATTTGATGGCCTTGGCCGACGTGGCCACGTCGCCGCCGTCTTTGTCGTGGAAAATCTGACAGGACATGATCTTCACGCCGTCGTTTTTGCCCGAGCCGCCTGCGATGCCTGCGACGCCCGTGCCGTTGTTGTTCACGGCTGCGACCGTTCCTGCCACGTGCGTGCCGTGGTCCGGTGCATCGCCTTTGGTGCTGATGGTCAGCGTCGTATTGTCGACGAAGTTGAACCCGTGTATGTCGTCGGCATAGCCGTTCGAGTCGTCGTCACGGCCTTCCGAGCCGTTCAGCTCGGCGGTGTTGGTCCACATGTTGGCGGCCAGGTCGGGATGGTCCCACTGCACGCAGTTGTCCACGACCGCGACGATAACGCGCGGGTCGCCCGTGCAGAGCTTCCAAGCCTCGTCGCAGTTGACATCGGCTCCCGCCTTGATCTTCGAATAGATCGACTTGTCGCCGGTGTTGATGTAGTGCCATTGTTTGCCCAGGTGGGGATCGTTGAACCCGACGGCCGCACGGGTCTGCGGCGCAGCGCCGGTTTCGGCCAGCGGGATGACCCGGCCTTCGTGCACGTGCATCAGCTGCTGGTTGAATTCCACCTTGCTCACTTCGGCGATCCGGGCCATGTCGAGGGCCGCCTTGTCGAGATCGGCGGCGGCGTCGAACTCCACAACGTACCAGCGGTGCAGACCGGCGGCGCGCGTGCGCTCCTCGTTCCGTTCGTCTACCGGGAACAGACGCTGTAACGCCTTTACCCCGATGCTGCCGAGCACGGCGTCGAAATCAGCGATGCCCGAACGGGTGGCGACGCCGCCCGAACGCGTAACCTGCATGACCGACGATTCGATGCCCGCTACGGCCTCTTCGCCGAAGCAGACCAGCAGTTCGCCCCTGACGGCGTTCTCCGACGAGAATACGAGTTTGGAGGCCGCTTTCGCTTCCGGTTCGGGACCCGTCGCCTGCTCCGTCGCATCCTTGGTGCACGACCCCAGGGCGAGCGCCGCAGACAGGAGCAGCAGGCTCCATAAAGTTGTTGTCCTTGTCATAATCTTATAATCCTAATATTAGTGCATGTCGTGACCGATGTTTCGTTTCATTGGACCACAGAACCCGACACGGTCGCTCGGACTGTGTCGGGTCGTGTGGAACAATATGCGTCGGTTATTTCAAAACCGGGAGGTTTTCGCGGATTTTGAAATCGGCGCGGCGGCCGATCTGTTTCGGCAGCGGCTCGCATTTCGCCGTCTTCACGCTTAACGTGCGGACGCCGTGGTTCGTGTTGTCGCTGTTCCTGACGAATGTGGCGTTCATCTGGAGACCACGGCTGTCGAGCGACTTCCCGATATGGGCCGGAACACGGACGCTGCTGAACGGGATCTTCGTGCGGACGCCCTGAACTTTGGCTGCGGATGCTGCGGATGTCGTTCCGCTCTGCTTCGTGATGGTCGTTCCGTCGGCATAGTATGCTGCCAAGGCTCCGACGATCTTGTTGACGGTGAAATCAGCAACGGGAACCTCGACGTCGGTCGTCAGCGCTGAAACTTGTTTCGACGCCGGATCGATCGTCAATACGATCGGATCGCTGCCTTCGCTCTCTTCGGTTGCGAACGAGAAGATACCGTAACCGCGGGACTTGTCCGGGGTGAGCGCCTCCGTGAATTTGCCGAGCAGGTTGCCGTTGTCCTCCCGGCCGAGCTGCACGCCGCTCATCGTGAGCGTCGACTTGGCCGAGTCATAGGTTGCGTACCATTGGGTGCCGTCCTCTACGGCGAAATCCTTCACGAAAAATTCGGTGTTGCTTCCGACGGTAGGTATTACCTCGAATACATTTTCGAACGTGTCTTCAGCGCTGGCCGCGTAGGACATGCCGTATTTCCCGATGATCAACTCTCCGGTATAGGGCGGTATGTCCGTCACGAACGGTTCGCACACGATCAGTTTTTTCTTGCCGTAGTTGTTCGTTGCTTCGACAACCAGCGTATAGGATGCGCCCGGTGTCAGATTGATCATTATGTCCCAATATTTTCCGGTCGTTGCGAGTTCTTCCATCGCATCGGCATTGAGTTCTTTACCGTATTTATCGACTACATCCTGCAGGGTCAGGCCTCCGGTTTGAATCTCGATATTGTCGATTATGGAAGTTTTGTTGAAGTAGGTTTTGATCTTCTTCATCTCCGTGCCGGTGATCTCGTACACGGCCGATGAGTAATCGGGATACTTCGATACATATGCTGCGGCATCGGGATAGGCGCTGACTTTATAGAGCGAGCCGGCGATGTCGTTGGGAACCGAGGTCCCTCCTATGCCCGGGAAGTAGAACGATGCTGCGGAAGCTTCGCCGGAAACCGGTTTTTGCGCTTTGTCAAGGGGCAGGGCGACTACGGTATAGGTTCCGGGTCCAGGCAGTACGGCTTCGGCGGAGACTTTCTCGCCGCCTACGGTGAAGTCCTGCAACTCGTTGATGTTCTCGGCTGATCCGTCGGCGATCGCTGCGACAAGCGTAGCGGTTTCGGCCTCGGTCAATTCATTTTCGACGAGAACATAGCGGATGTTCGTAACGTCGGCGCCGTAGGTGAAGTCGATGACGGCGCTCGCCGTCTCTCCGTCGGCGCTGACCTTCATGCCGTCGTATACGGCGGAGAGCGTATAGTCGACTATTTCGGCGCCCGGCAGCATGATGCGGAACGTACCTTGACTGTTAGCGGGAAATTCGCGATCCAATCCGACGAGTTTTGCGGTCAATCCGTCCTTCGGGAAGGTGATGACGCCGTTGACCAATGTGCCGGGTTCCGCCGAGGCGATCATAAAGTTTCCGTAACCGTTACTGTTTTCGGTAATACCCGACCATTGTTCTTCAATCGTCACTTGAGTCGCATTGCTGCAATCGATGACGATATTGGACGGAGTGTAGCTGAACTGCTCCGAAAGCTCCTCTTGCGTAGCTCCGAAGAATTCGGTCATATAAGGCCAGCCGAGCATCTCTTCAACCATGTAGATACCTTCTTTCGACTTATGGCTGTGTACCGTGACATCGATTTCGAACATATTGCCGGTGAATACATCGCTCAACCAGCCTTCGCGGAATTTGCCGGTTCCCATTTTCACCCACGGCCAGGGCATAACCGTAATATCGAGGCTGCGGTTGCCGTAGGGCGTCGTGTTGTCCTCGTCGTTGATCAGGAACGAAAGGGGGTATTCCTTGCCGTCTTCGAGTTTGGTGCGGTCGAAGGTGATCAGCAGTTCGGAAGTCTCCTTGCCGGCTGCGAACGATACCGACGACGGAATGGTGAACAGACCCGACTCGTCGCTGGCGAGAACCGCTACGGTCAGCGCCTCGTCCTTGGCGATGCGTTTTACCGGGATGGCGATGGAGGAGACGTCGTCGCTGATGCTATGCTGGGTGGTCACATTCTCGGGGAAGTAGACCTGTGCGCCGTCGACCTCGGGACCTGCTTTGAAGTCATCGTCGCTGCAGGCCGTGAACAGCCCCGCGACGATGGCGACAGTCGCCAGAAAGAATATTTTTATACTTTTCATAAATAGCGATGTTTTTTATTTAACAGACTTGACCGTTTGGGTCGGGTTGGGGTTGTTCTTGCCCGCAAGCGCCTTATTCTGCTGTACGGCGTTCAGCGGGAACACGCAGTTCCACCAGGGGGCGCGTCCGTCCGTGGAAAGCTGGGCCATCGGGGGAGCGTTCGTGCCGGTGTCGCCGTTGTGCATGCCGATGTTCAGACGCTTCAGGTCGTAGAAGATGACGCCCTCGCCCCAGAACTCGATCCGCTTCTGGAAAATGATCTCGTCGATCAGGTCGTTGGCCGCCGGAACCGTATAGGCCGGATCGCGGTTGGCCATGAACGACTGCAACAGCGACTTGCCGGTGGTGGCGTCGTAGTGCGCCGTAGCCTCGGCCTCGATCAGGTACATCTCCTCGACACGCATCATCGGGATGCTCGTCACGTTACCCGTGGAATAGTTTCGTTTTTCGCCGTTGGCCGCGTGGAACTTAAACGATGCGTAGGGGGCTATCGTTGCGAACTCCTCCTCGGTCAGGGTCGTATAGGGTGCGATGGCGTCGAACGAGCGGTCGGCTCCGACAAAGCTCTTTTTGCGGAAGTCGCCCGACGAAATGCGGTTGTAGCTGAATACCGAGATACCCGGCTGCGCTCCGTAGCCGTAACCCCAGATAGCCTCGGTCGCCATGTGGGCCGACCACGACAGCAGGTTGTTGAGCACGGTGTCGGTGGTCTGGATCATGGCCCACATCCACGACGAATTGACCGTGTTGAACCCGGTCTTCGGGTCGAGCCACTGGCTTTCGGTCATAATCGTGCAGCCCGAAGCGTCGATGGCCTTGCGGGCGTATTCGGCGGCCAGACGGTAAGCGGCGTCGCCGGTCGGAACTTCCGCATACGATTCGGTGAATCCGCCCAGCCAGAGGTAGGCGCGGGCCTTGAGTCCGTAGATCACGGCCAGCGAAGGCAGGTTTTTCGTCGCCGGCGTATAGTTGGCCAGCAGGGTCTCGGCGGTGTTGAGGTCCTCGAAGATGAACTTGAACATCTCCTCACGCGATACGCGCGGGTTGTTCTCCAGTTCCTCCATGCTCGTATCTTCCCGGACGATGGGAACGGTCAGCCCCTTGACGGCTTCCAGCTCGGTCTCGTAGGCGGGACGTTCGGGAGCCTTGGCCGGCAGCGCGTCGTAGAGACGGGCCAGGTCGAGGTAGCAGAGCGCGCGGAAAGTCTTGGCAATGCCCATCATCTCCTCTGCGCCTTCGCTCTGGTTTGCGATGTCGATGGCCTCATTGGCCGTGAAGATGAACTTGTAATAGTTGGTGTAGAAGAACGGGGACATCTTGCCGTTCGCTGCCAATCCGGTCGAGTTGCCCGGATAGAGCCATGCCTGCCAGCGGTCGTAGTACTGGTTGCCGCCCGGCAGGTTGCCGCTGACGGGGAACACCTCGCCGACCATGCGGTCGGTGGCGCCGAAGATGCCCGGGTAGCCGAAGTCGATGTGCTCGCCGAGGTCTATATAGTTGGTGATGAGCACCGTCGGCATCGCAGTGATAAGACCCTCCTTTGCGAACGGAGATTCGGCAGTCTGCTCGCTGGTGGCGTATCCGCTTTCGGGGAAGGTCTCCTTGATACAGCCCGAAAGAAGCACGGATGAACCGAGAAGCAGCGCCGTTGTTTTCAGTATGTTGTTCATTTTCATAATATTCGTCGTTTAACAAATTAGAACGTTACGGTTACACCGCCCGAGAAGGTGCGAATCGGGGCGTAGTAGTACGGGTTCGTGATTCCGTTGATGGACTGACGCGGGTCGAGACCCTGACGCTTGGACCAGTACCATACATTGTCGCAGGCGAGGTAGATACGCAGATTCTCGACGAGGAACTTGCGCGTGATACGCTTGGGCAGCGTATATCCGAGCGTGATGTTCTGGATGTTCAGGTACGATGCGCTGGTGAGGAAACGGTCCGAGACGGCTGCCTGATTCGAGTCGTTGTAAGCAAAACGCGGAATGTTCGAACCGGAGTTCTCGGGAGTCCACGAATTGAGCAGGTCGTGGTGGTAGTTGTTTCCGGTCGACGTTCCTGCCGGGGAGTTCATGTAGAACCTGTAGCCCTGGTCGAGAACCTGTCCGCCGAGCTGGTAGGTGAAGCCGATCGAGAAATCGACGCCGTAGAAGCGCAGCGACGTGCCGAAACCGCCGTAAACGTCCGGCAGGGCGTCTCCGTGCATTTCGCGGCCCTCCTGCGAGGCCACCGAGTAATCGGAGGTCTTGATGCGCTCCTTGTTGCCGGCATCATCGGTCTTGTAGGTGTACCACAGCGATTTTCCGGTCTCGGGGTCTACTCCCGCGTAGGTCGGAACGTAGAACGAGAAGACGGATTCCCCTTCAGTGAGGAATTTGGTGTCCTGCCAGCGGCCCACGTGTTTGCCGTCGGCCGTCGTGTTGTTTTTGAACTGCTCCGGCAGGTGGGTCACCTTGTTCTTGTAGTGGGTCATGTTGAGCGAGAAGTCCCACACGAGGTTTTTGGTCCGGATCAGGTCTGCGTTCAGTTCGATTTCGAGACCGCGGTTGACCATGTCGCCGATGTTGGTGAAAATGGTCGTGTAACCCGACTCGATCGGAGTGGCCAGCTCGAACAGCATGTCGGTGGTCTTGCGGTTGAAGACATCGATGCTACCCGACAGACGGTTGTCCCAGAGGCCGAACTCTACGCCGACATTGAGGTTGGCGTTGGTCTCCCAGGTGATGTCGGGGTTGCCTTTCTGGTAGAGTACGCTCGTAACGCCGTCGCCGCTGCTCAGGATTTCGCGGTAGTCGGTATAGCGGTAGTAGGATTCCGCTTTCGATCCGAGGTTGTCGTTACCCTGCGAACCGTACGATGCTTTGACCTTCAGCATGTTGACCCACGAAGCGTTGAACCAGCTCTCGCGGTTGATGATCCAGGCTGCGCCGAGCGACCAGAAGTTGCCCCAGCGGTGGTCGGGGTGGAAGCGCGACGATGCGTCGCGGCGGTACGATCCCGAGAAATAGATGCGGTTGTCGTAGTCGTACTGTCCGCGGAAGAAGTAGCCTTCGTTGTTGTACTCCAGAACCGACGAACCCGACCGCGACGAGTCGACGACGGCGCCGCTGAGCTCGGTGTTGTCCGGCGAGAACATCATGGTCTTCGAGCCGTACAGACCGTAGGATTTGCGGTTGTACATTTCATGGCCGAAGAGCAGGTCGAGGTTGTGGACGTCGGCGAAGGTGTTGGTGTAGGTCAGGAACTGCTGCATGTTGTAGGCGATCTCCCGACTGTGGCTCTTGAAAACGGCGCCGCCCGATTCGGCGAACTGTCCGTAGTAGGGGTTCGACACCTGCGTACCGCGGGTTTCGTCGAGTGACACGCTTCCGTTGAGGGTCAGTTTCAGGCCCTTGTACAGGGAGAAATCGGCAAAACCGTTGGCCATGAAGGCATTGCCCTCGTTGATGTATTTGTTGAGCTGAATGTCCTGCAGGTCGTTGCTCTTGCCGCCGTTGGTGCGCAGTGCGCCGCCGTTGCGGCCGTCGCCGGTATCGTACATCTTGAATCCGTACTCGTCGATCATAATGTTGCCGTTGCCGTCGCGCATGTAGACCGGATAGATCGGCGCCATGCGGATCGCCGTGGCGAATGCGTTTCCGCCGTCGGCGTTGCCTTCGCCCTGACCGTCGCCGTCGTCGTTGGTTTGGTTGCCGTTGTTCCAGACGAAATGGGTGTAGGACATGTTACCGCCGACTTTCAGCCACTTTTTGGCCTGGTAGTCCGCGCGCAGACGGGCGGTGTAGCGCTCGTTGCTCGAACCGTCGACGATACCCGTGTTGTCCAGATAGCCGAGCGATGCGAAGAAATTGGCGCGGTCCGTCGCGCCGGAAACGCTGACGTTGTACTCCTGACGGAACGACGACGATTTGTAGATTTCGTCGAGCCAGTTGTCGGGTTGCAGGTAGAACTGCTGGCCCTTGGCGTCGGTTACCAGGCGGCCCTGCTTCGCACGCGGATTGAGACGGCCGTTTTCGCCGATGAGGTTCTGGCCGTCGGGCACGGTGAAGACGTTGTAACCCAGACCGCCGGGATCGTTCGACGTCAGCAGCTTGTTGGCGGCGATGTTGGCGGCCAGGGGAGTGTACTTCTGGTCGAGCGTGTAATAGTTGTACAGCGACTTGTAGTGCATCTCGTAGTATTCGCCCGCATCCTCCACGATGTCGTAGGTCTGCAACGCACGGGTGTTGATGCCCCACTTGCCGTCGAAAGTCACGGTGGCCTCGCCGGCCTTCGCACGCTTGGTCGTGACCATGATTACGCCGTTCGCGCCGCGGGAGCCGTACAGGGCGTTCGACGCGGCGTCCTTGAGGACGCTGATCGACTCGATGTCGGCAGCGTTGATGTTGTTGATGTCACCTTCGTAGGGCACGCCGTCTACAACCCAGAGCGGGTCGTTTTTGGCATTCATCGAACCGTAGCCGCGCACGTAAATCTTCTGACCGGAACCCGGACGGCCCGAGGCGGAGGAGAACTGCACGCCGGCGATTTTGCCGACGAGGGCATCCCCGACGTTCGAAGACTGCGTTTTTATCAGATCGTCGGATTTGATCACCTTCGCCGCTCCGGTGAAGGCGTCTTTCTTGGCTGTACCGAAGGCCACTACGATCACGTCGTCGATGGCCTGTGCGTCTTCTTTGAGCGAGATGTTGATTCGGGTCTTGCCTCCGATGGCCACCTTCTGGGTTTCATAGCCGATGAAGGATACGACCAGCGATCCGTTTCCGGGAGCCGTGATGGTGAAGCTACCGTCTCCGTTTGAGGTCGTGCCGACATGCGAGCCGTCGACCATAACCGTTGCTCCGGCGACCGGTTTCCCGTCGGGACCGGTGACTGTTCCGGAAATTTGCTTACTCTGGGCCAGCGAGAGTAATATTCCCCCCCCCAATAAAGCAATTAACGATAGTAGAATTTTTCTTACCATAAGCGTTAATCTAATAGTTTTTTTTAAAATAATTTACCAGTATAACATATGTGTAGAAGATTGGTCGATAACGGTTACGATTTTGAAAATATCATCTCAAGGGGATTACAAATTGTAATCCCCTTTTCGGGTGTTTTCGGGTGTTTTGAGCGAATGTGTTAGCTGCGTGAACTTCTGCGTATATGTGAATCGGTCCTCAAAGGCGCTCCCGGACTTTTTCCAGGTCGGTATCGCGGTACAGCGTATCGAGGCGTTTCGAGAGCCGCTCCATGTCACCGTCGAGTTTCGAGTGGGTGATGGTCGCATAAATCTGCGTAGTCCGTATGTTCTTATGTCCCAGCAGCTTGCTGATCGTTTCGATCGCCATTCCCTGCGAAAGCGTGATCGTCGTGGCGAAGGTGTGCCGGGCCGAATGGAACGTGATGTGCCGGGGAATGCCCGCCAGAGACATAATGCGTTCGAGGCAGATGTTGCACCAGCCGTTGCTCGGCAGGCGGAATATCCGCGCATTCCGCTGCATCGGTTTGTATTTCAGCAGAATGGTGTACGGTATCGCGAAGATGCGCACGTTGACCGCAGATCCTGTTTTGCGGCGGGTGGTGCTGATCCACAGCTGTTTGCCGTCCTGCTGGATATGCTGCGGGGTCAGCGTGCAGAGGTCGATGTAGGAGAGTCCCGTGAAGCAACTGAACAAAAATGCATCGCGTACCAACTGTAAGGTCATGTCGTCGAGGTCCAGACGGATCAGCTTGCGGATTTCGGTCATGGACAGGTAGTTTCGCGCGACGAATTCGCTGCGCAGTTTGTAATTCGCGAAGAGGTCCTTGGTCATGTGGCCCCGGCTGCGGGCCAGCATGAGGATGTGCTTGAACGCGATCATGTAGATCCACGTCGTGTTTTTCTTGTGTCCGCACTCCTGTGCGATGTAGTGGTGGAACCCCGTCAGGAACTCTTTGTCGAGTTCTTTGAACAGCAAATCCTTGCGGTTGAATTTGTCGTTGACGTAGTTTTCGAGATGCTTGTAAACACACCTATATTTATAGTAGGTCGTTTTGCTGCGGCTGATGCCCACCATCCGGCTGAACTCCTCGTTGTGATGCCTGAAGAAGGCCAGCAGCGTTTCGTTGCGCTGGTCGTTGCCGAAATACATCTCCTTGACCATTTTCGGAGTGACCAGGGCATGCTCGTAAAACAGCGTGTTGTAACATCTTTCGATGTGGAAACGAATCTGCGAGAGTTGTTCGTTGACATGTGAGGCAACCGCGCTGCGCCCTGCCGCCCGTCCCATACTCACATCCCAGAGATTCGGATTCACGGATAGTTGCGTGGACAGCTGCGTTCGCTGTCCGTTGATCGTAATGCGTCCCATGATCGGCGTGTTTCCATTGCGTAAAGGCGCATTCTTCTTGATGTAAAACAGTACTTTGAACGTGTTTCTCATTCCCTTCCTAACCTTTTTTAAACAATAAACAAACCGCGATAAAGGTAATGATAAAGTTACTGCCAAACGGTATATCAATTGGACCAAATAGCTTATACGGCACGGTTTAACCCTTCTTGTCCGGTAACTATCTGGTAACACAACCCGGACGCACGGAGGTGTCGTCCGTATATCTTACACGCTTAATACCAAACTATTAGGCATTTCTCGGAAAATGCGTTCCGGAACGCTGTAATTATCCTATATCCAGCAGTTTATTATCCGGAATCCGGGGCGATCGTTTTTTATTTTAATAATTTATTTGTAAACGAGTTAGCAATTTCATACCTTTGCTTGTGAACTTTTTATTTTAAAATTTTATTAAAATTAACGCTTATGGTAAGAAAAATTCTACTATCGTTAATTGCCGTTTTGGGGCTTTGCGTATATGGATTCGCCCAAAACCGGCAGGTTTCCGGTAAAGTTGCCGATGCGGAGGGTAAGCCTGTCGCGGGCGCAACCGTTATGGTCGACGGCACGTCGACCGGTACGACCACGGGCACGGACGGTAAATTCACCATCGCCGCACCCGCCGACGCTACGCTGGCGGTTTCGTTCATCGGTTACGAGACCCGGAAAGTGGCTGTCGCCGGAAAGACGCATGTCGAAGTCGTGATGCACGAAGATGCGCAGGCCATCGAGAATGTCGTGGTGACCGCTTTCGGCACGACGACGAAAAAAGACCTTACGGGATCAATCGCCACCATCCGCGGCGAGGAGCTTGCGAAGCGTCAGGTTTCGACCGTTTCGAAAATGCTCGAAGGAGCGGTTCCCGGCGTGCAGCTGACTACGGCCACCAACCAGCCCGGTACGGACGCTGCGATCTACGTCCGCGGCGTCGGTTCGCTCAATGCGGGCACCGGCGCGCTGATCGTGCTCGACGGCTCGCCCTATCAGGGCAGCCTGTCCGACATCAACCCGGCCGACATCGAGTCGATCTCCGTGTCGAAGGACGCCACGGCCAACTCGCTCTACGGTTCGCGCGCCGCGAACGGCGTGGTTTTCATCACGACCAAGCGCGGCAGCCTGGACAATCCCACGATCAGCGTCGACACGCGATTCGGTATCAACACCCGCGCTGTCCCCGAGTATGACATCATCACCGATCCGGGCGAATACCTCGAGGCGCAGTGGCGCACGATGCGCGACACGAAGTGGGCGTCAAGCCCCGAAGAGGGAGGCGGCGATCTGGCTGCCGCGGCGCTCTATGCCTCGCAGGAGGTGCTGGGGGCACACGGAAATTACAACCCCTACAAATATTTGTCGACCTACCTGATCGACCCTGCGACCGGCAAACTCGACCCGTCGGCCCGGCGCATGTACAGCGAGCGCCTGCAGGACGAACTCTTCAAGACCGGATTCCGCAACGAGACGAACGTTTCGGTCAGCGGCGGGAACGAGAAGTCCGACTATTTCATCTCGCTGGGTTACCTCAAGGACGAATCCTATGTGATCGAATCGGATTTCGAGCGTTACAGCGCTCGTGTGAACGTCAACACCAAGCTCCGCACGTGGATCAAGGTGGGCGCCAACCTCTCCTATGCCCACACGGTGCAGAACAACATTCTGGAGGGCAGCAGCCTCGCTTCGTCGGCGTTCGCCACGGCGCGTTCGTGGGAGCCGGTTTTTCCGGTCTACGCCCGCGATGCCGAGGGGAAAATCAAGTATGACGAAAACGGCGACAAGGTCTACGACCTGGGTACGGGGCAGACCGACGGCACGACGACCCGTCCCGGAACCTCGGGCCAGAACATCATCGCCACGCTGAAGATGGACACGCGCGACATCAAACGCAACAACTTGCAGGGCCGCGCTTACGGGGAGATCTATTTCCTGCGCGACTTCACCTTCACCTCGAGCATGTCGCTGGGCTATCGCGCCTCCGACGAACTGCTGTTCTATAACCCCACGATCGGCAACGGACGCGGTTCCAAGGGCCAGATCAACAAAAAGTCTACGGACGTTTACGATCTGAACCTGATCCAGATGCTCAATTACAAAAAATCCGTCGGACGCCACAATATCAATGCGCTGATCGGACATGAGTACAACAGCTGGGTGCGCGATTACGCCGAGGTCGAGAAGACGAACATTTACGATCCCAAGAATCCGCAGCTGAACAACGCCGGCGAGATGGGGTCGATCAACGGCTATCAGGACGTGCTGCGCATTCAGGGTTTCTTCGGCAAACTGGAGTACAACTACGACAACCGTTATTATTTCTCGGGCGGTATCCGCCGCGACGGAACCTCGCGTTTCAAATACAATCCCTGGGGCACGTTCTGGTCCGTCGGCGCTTCGTGGCGCATCGGAGCCGAGAAGTTCATGGAGAGTACGCACAGCTGGCTTTCGGAGCTGAAACTCCGCGCCACGTACGGTACGCAGGGTAACGAGGACCTGGCCAACTACTATCCCTATACCGACCAGTATACGGTTACCATTTCCGAAGGCAAGCTGGGTACGGAGATCTATTACTACGGCAATCCCGATCTGACGTGGGAGAAGCAGAAGACGTTCGATCTGGGTCTGGACGTGTGTCTGCTGAACGACCGCATCAACCTGACGATGGACTACTTCATCCGCGTGTCGGACGGTCTGCTCTTCAAGCGTACGAAGGATATTTCGACGGGCCGCGCCTACGACTGGTACAACGTCGGCAAACTGCGCAATTCGGGCTTCGAATTCGACTTGAACGTCAAGCTCATCCAGAAAAAGGACTGGTATTGGGACATGTCGGTCAACGGTTACACCTATGCCAACAAGATGCTCAACCTGCCCGACGAGTACAAAGTCTCGGGCATGCCCAATGGCAACCAGCGCATTTACGAAGGCAAGGACATCTACCGCTGGGAGATGCGGCAGTTCGCAGGTCTGGATGAGAAGGGCAACTCGCTCTGGTATATGGACCGGGATCTCACGGACGGTGAGGGCAACGTTGTGGGCGTGGAGAAAGTCACGACCGGCGATGCTACCGAGGCCACGCAGTACCTGCTGGAGAAGAGCGCGCTTCCCGATTTCACGGGCGGCCTGAACACCACGCTGCGTTGGAAGAGCCTCGACCTGACGATTATGACCAACTTCCAGTTCGGCGGCTACGGCTACGATTACGACTTCTCGGCGTTCAGCAGTGCGAATTTCCCGATGAACCGTCTGAAGAACTATGCCGACGCCTGGAATCCGGAGACCGGGAAAGGTTCGGCGCCGATCTGGAACACGAACGACTCGAACATCAACGCTTCGTCGGATCGTTTCCTGATCAGCAAAACCTACTTCAACTTGCGCAACATCACGCTGGGCTACACCTTCCCGGCAAACTGGATGAGCAAGATCGGCATCAAGAGCGTTCGCGTGTACTTCGCCTGCGACAACGTCTTCTTCGCATCGAAGCGCAAGGGCTACGATCCCCGTACGAGCATGGGCGGTCAGGGCGCGACGGTCGCTTTGAACAGCGTGGACGGTACGTATTATTCGCCGATCCGCACCACTTCGGTAGGTCTCAATATTAACTTCTAAGCAGCGACATTGATATGAAAAAAATACTGATATTTTTAATGAGCGCGGCAGTTGCGGTATCCTGCAGCGACGATATCTTCGACGTGGACCCTTCGGGAAAAGTCTCTTCGGAGACCCGTGACGAGGTGGCCAAGGAGGACCCGGACAAGGTGCTTCAGGGTATCGAGGCGTCCATTTACACCCACTATGCCACCTATTACAAGAACGATCTTCAGTGGCTGACCGGTTTCAAAGGGTTCGAACTTGCGTTCGGCATGGCCGGGCAGGACATGACCCTGCTGCTGCAACACAGCATGAACCTTTACATGTACATCAACGACTACTGGCAGGAGGAGTATACGCCGACTTTCAACGTGTGGAACATGTTCTACATTCCGATCGCCACGGCCAATGAGATTCTCGCGACGGCTACCCTCGACGCTTCCGCCGAGTCGGAGACGATGAAGGCCTACCGCGCCCGTGCGCTGACCTCCCGCGCGTTCGGCTACTACCACCTGATCAACGTGTACCAGTATCCCTACTCGGCGGCGAACAAGGACCTTCCGGGCGTGCCTCTGGCCACCGAGGAGACCCTCGGCCAGAATCTGCCGCGCGCCACGATGGAGCAGGTCTACAAACGCATTACCGACGACCTGGACGAAGCGCTGCGTATTTTCGAGGAGATCGGATACGACGACACCGGTTCCCGGACCGATTTCGACGCCAGCGTGGCCGCCATTCTGCGCGCCCGTGTCGCATTGGTCATGGAGGACTGGGGGAAAGCCGTCTCGCTGGCCGACGATATTCTGGCCAAATACACGCTCGTCTCCAAGGAGAACTACAACAGCGGCTTCAACCGTATCGAGAACGTTCCGAGTCTGATCTTCGGCTTCAAGATGACGGCCGACAACTGCCAGACATGGGCTACCTGGTGTTCGCAGATGGACCCCTACATGAGCGGTTATGCGGGTATGTGGGCCGAGCGTCCGATCCACTCCTACCTCTATGCGCGTCTGAATCCGACCGACGTGCGTCGCGGCTGGTGGCTCAACAAGACGGACAATCCGGACCCGGACGCTGCGACGAGCGGTTATGCCTGCCTCCTGCCTTCCAACCTGCCCAATACGCTTGCTTCGGGCGTGAAAGCGCGTTCGGAGTACGTCTCGGTCAAGTTCCGCAGTTACAACGGCGACTGGAACAATACCGATCTGATCTATATGCGCGCCGAAGAGGCCGTCTTCATCAAGGCCGAAGCCGAGGCGCACAGCAACATCGCCGCGGCCAAGAAGACGCTCAAGGATTACGTGACGACCTACCGCGATCCGGGTTACGACATCACGGCCGCTTCGCTCGACGATGTCGTCGAGGAGATCATTCTTCAGAAACGTATCGAGATGTGGATGGAGGGCGCTCTGGAGTGGCTCGACCGCCGGCGTTTGAATATGCCGATTGATCGCCGGGACGATGCCGCGATGACGGCGGCAGGCGTTGCGAACAACCACATTTACAAAGCCATGTGGGAGCAGAACGAATCCGGTATGCGGTTCCAGCTGCCGCGTTCCGTCGTGATTGCCAACCCGGAAATCGGCGAGGCGAACCAGAATAAAACGAATTAAGCGTCTCTGTATCATGCCTGTCAAGTCCGCTGTCCGTTTGGGTAGCGGACTTTTTTCTGATTTCCGGGTCGGTCGTTTTTTTGCCGGGCCAGGAAAAATTTACCGACAAAATTGCATAAGGCATTTGCAGTATTAAATTTTTTGCTTATCTTTGCACCACGATAACAGGGAATACCCCGTTTTTCGCGGATGGTGCCATAGCTCAGTTGGTAGAGCAAAGGACTGAAAATCCTTGTGTCCCCGGTTCGATTCCTGGTGGTACCACTTAAAAATCAGAGAGTTGCAGAAATGCGACTCTCTTTCTTTTTGGTGTAAAACGGGCGAAAAACAGGGTTTGTTTTACCCGGTGTTTTACCCATGAGCACAACTATCGAGGTGGTATGCTTCAAATACAAGCCTCTCAAAAACAATGAATTTCCTTTAAGAATACGCATTACAAAAGACCGCAAGACCAAGTATATCAGCCTTGGAGTGTCTGTTGCACCTCAGTATTGGGATTTTGATAGAAATCAGCCCACATTGGATTGCCCTGACAGGGAATATTTGGAGAAACTGATTGCCAATAAATTATGTGAGTGTAAAGGCAAGGTTGTGGAATTGAAATCCGAGAATAGGGAATTTACCGCAACAACCCTTAAAGAACAAATCTCCAAACCTGTGAAGGCCGTGACTGTCGGAGAACTCTTTGGACAGATCATCCGGGAGTTGCAGGATGAACGCAGGACAGGTTATGCTACCTCTGTGGAGCAAGTTTATCGGTCGTTGCTCAAATTCAATAAGCACCTGAGTGTCTATTTTTCTGACATCGACCATTTGTGGCTGAAACGCTATGAATTGTGGCTCCGCAGGCAGGGTAGAGCTGAGAATACCATAGGTGTCCGGTTCAGAACCCTGAGAATGGTCTTTAATCAGGCCATAGAGCGTGGATATGCCAAGATGGAGCAGTACCCATTCAAGAGTTACAAAGTGGGTAAATTGCACGCAGAAACTCCAAAACGTGCCATATCCAAGACAGAGGTGAAAGCCGTTATGGATTTCCCATGTGAGGGGCGGGATTTTTATACCCGGTTTGCCATTGACCTTTTCAGTTTCTCCTATTTGATGGGCGGTATTAATTTCGCAGACATGGCTAATCTCACTCGGCAGAACATTGTGGATGGCAGATTGGTTTACAGGCGGCAGAAAACCGGGAAATTGTTGAATCTGCCTATTCACAGCCGGGCTATGGAGATTATTGAAAGTTATGCTTCCGGGAACATCTACCTGTTCCCTATCTATTCAAAGGAACATAAAACGATCCAACAAAAATTAAACAGGCATCACAAGGTCATTACCAAGGTAAACCGGGCTTTGGCCGAGATAGGCAGGGAGTTGAAAATACCGATTAAACTCACAACCTATGTAGCTCGGCATAGCTATGCCACGGTGCTGAAAAGGGCTGGTGTTCCTACCTCTATTATTTCTGAATCTCTCGGGCACAGTTCTGAGCGAGTGACCCAAATTTATCTGGACAGTTTCGAAAATGAACGGATGAATGAAGCGATGCAACATCTTATATAAAGTTAAGGGGAATAGTAATGAACTGCACCCCAAAAGTTGGACATAACTTTTGGGGTGTTTTATGAAGTACAGT
>ERZ773108.994-NODE-994-length-30480-cov-5.223435_pt1 | contig 30480 bp, 23 predicted proteins | sample MGYA00580570_ERZ773108 | MGnify/ENA primary metagenome ERZ773108 (study PRJEB29015, sample SAMEA2737840) | human gut metagenome | biome: human gut; feature: human-associated habitat; material: faeces | place: China | collected 2012 ...
CAATAGCCTGCGCTATAATGATTGCGGCAACTATAATTGCCACTGCGACAATAATCTTTCCAATCAAATGTTGATATTCTTTCATTTTGATTACCTCCATCTACAAGTATCGATTTTTATATTTGATAATAAAATAGATGTCTGCTGTTTGCAATGTATATTTATAAGCTCATTTCCCATAGGTACACAATTCCGAAAAGGGAGTAAATTTTCTCCATTGTCTCATCAAAAAAAGGGTAACAGATTCACACTACATATATATGAATTCTGTTACCCCTACTATAATCACTTTTTTATGATTTTACAAGTTAATTAGTCCTCATATCCGTTCGGATTGTTTTTCTGCCATCTCCAGGAATCCGCACACATATCTTCGATACCATACTGTGCTTCCCAGCCAAGCTCCTCTTTTGCTTTGGTCGGATCACAGTAGCAGGTTGCGATATCGCCCGGTCTTCTTGGTTTGATCACGTATGGAATCTTAACACCAGTAGCTTTCTCAAAGTTCTTTACAATGTCAAGAACGCTGTAGCCATGTCCGGTTCCAAGGTTATAAATGCAAAGTCCTGCATTCTCCTGAATTTTCTTTAATGCTTTTACATGTCCGATTGCAAGGTCAACCACATGAATGTAATCTCTTACACCGGTTCCGTCCGGAGTATCGTAGTCATTTCCGAATACACCAAGTTCTTTTAATTTGCCGACAGCAACCTGTGTCACATATGGCATTAAGTTGTTCGGGATACCATTTGGATTTTCTCCCATTGTACCGCTCTTATGTGCTCCGATCGGATTGAAATAACGGAGTAAAATGACATTCCATTCCGGATCCGCTTTCTGGATATCTGTTAAAATCTGCTCTAACATAGATTTTGTCCAGCCGTATGGATTGGTGCACTGTCCCTTCGGACAGTTCTCTGTGATCGGGATCTCTGCCGGATCACCGTATACCGTTGCAGAGGATGAGAAAATAATGTTTTTACAGTTGTGCTGTCTCATCACGTCAACCAATGTCAAAGTACCTGCAATATTGTTATTGTAATATTCCCAAGGTTTTGCAACAGACTCACCGACTGCTTTCAGACCGGCAAAGTTGATACAGCTGTCAATCTTTTCATTTTCAAAGATTTTATTTAAGATATCTCTGTCTAAAATATCTCCTTTATAGAATTTTACATCTTTTCCCGTGATCGCTTTTACTCTGTCTAAAGATTTCTCAGATGAGTTGCTTAAGTTATCTAATACGACTACGTCATATCCTGCGTTCTGTAATTCTACACATGTGTGGCTTCCGATATATCCGGCGCCTCCTGTAACTAAAATTGCCATAATAATCCTCCTTGTTTTGCGAAGCTTCATTAACCTTTCCTATGGATACATATTAACGCACCCGGCAGAAATTGTATAGACTAAAATGTGTAAATTATATGTAAAAATGTTGCATGTTCATTTCATGCTTTATATAATACATATAAATACAACATCTTATGATACAGAAAATATCTTTTTATTTTATGAATAAATATTTACGATTGTCATAATTTTCATCTTACTGCAGGGAGGTAATCTTTTTTATGAATCAAAATTATAAAAATTCCTACAAAGTGACCGAAAAAGAACTTGTATCGCTGTCCGTCTACAATGTAGGATTCCAAAAATGCGATCCGCTCTATCAGTGGGGACCCGGAATCCGCGATCATTATCTGATTCATTATATCATTTCCGGAAAGGGATATTATAAAATCAAAAATACAACTTTCACGCTGCAGGCAGGAGATTCTTTTCTCGTCTATCCGAACACGGAAGTACTGTATTTTGCGGATGAATCCGATCCGTGGGAATATGCATGGGTAGGATTTACCGGAAGTGACGCTTCCATGATCTTAAAAGCGACAGATTTTTCAACAGAAAGACCTGTTATCGAGCACACACCACTGGGCGGATCCATTCACAGGCAGATTCTCCATATTTATGACGCCAGAGGAAATGAGTTTGAACACGCTGTAGAGATGACCGGACGCCTCTATACAATGCTTGCACTCTTCATGCATGGAGCAACGACAAACACGACACAAAACTCTGCTAACAGCTATGTACAAAAGGGGATTGAATATATTTCTTCCAATTATTCTTACCATATCACAGTGGAGGATATTTCCGCCTATGTAGGACTGAGCCGAAGCCAGTTGTTCCGTTCCTTTGAATCGGTTCTTGGACAGTCACCTAAGGAATATCTTACGGATTTTCGTATGAAACAGGCGTGCTATCTGCTGGAACACTCGGATCTCTCTGTTACGGCGATTGCAAATTCAATTGGGTTTGATAATGGACTTTATTTTTCGAAAACCTTTCATAAGATGAAAGAGATGTCGCCGTCGGAGTTTCGGAATCTGCATAAGCAGGATATTTCATAGATAACATCTATTATAATATTATAATTTATGATATACTTTTGGCTAAGGGAACTGAAGGGGCGAGGTACTTACCGCCGGATACTTAAAGGAGGTTGGTGCCAATGGTTACATACAGTGATCTTTTCACTTTCGTAATTATGCTTTGTGCTGTTATTACTCTTGTTGTCACAATTTTACGACACAAAAAATAACGCCCCCAGTCTGGTAAACTAAGGCGTTATCTTTTTAACTCATATTTACCGACGGCTAGGTGCCACTAGCTTTCGGTTCTCTTGCTAAAAATTATTATATGCTATATTTATAAATTTGTCAATTTTGAATACACTGCCAGTATCTTCATTTTTTATTGATATTCTGTACTGTTGATGTTACATTTCTATTAGAAAGATTTTGAATCTCGTTTAAGATCTGCGTAGTGGCAGGACTGAGTAATTCAGAATCTTTTATTTGATTTTTATAAAGAAAAACCTCGAAAACATAACGTTTCCGAGGTTTTTAAATTTCTATTAAGCAACTGCTTTCTTAGCAACTTCTGCAAGTGCTGCAAATCCGGCTGCATCGTTAACTGCCATCTCTGCTAACATTTTACGGTTGATATCGATACCGGAAACTTTTAATCCGTGCATCATCTGGCTGTAAGAGATTCCGTTCATTCTTGCTGCTGCGTTGATACGAGCGATCCATAACTGACGGAACTGTCTCTTTCTTTCTTTTCTACCAGCATAAGAACTTGTTAAGGCTCTCATAACTGACTGTTTTGCTACTCTATACTGTTTAGATCTAGCGCCTCTGTAACCTTTTGCTAATTTTAAAGTTCTATTATGTCTTTTTTTAGCGCCTAAACCGCCTTTTACTCTTGCCATTTTTTATTCCTCCTTACATGATTCCTATGCGTATGGTAAAATCTTCTTCATATTCTTAACGTTTGTTGCATCAACCATTGCTGGTTTTCTAAGATTTCTCTTATTTTTTGTTGTTTTCTTTGTTAAGATATGTCTCTTATAAGCTTTACTTCTTTTTAATTTTCCTGTTCCTGTAACTTTGAAACGTTTTGCAGCTGCTCTGCTTGTTTTCATTTTTGGCATGATAGATTCCTCCTTAAAATAATTATTTCTTTTCTGCCAACACCATGCTGATGCTTCTTCCTTCAACCTTTGGTGCTTTTTCCACTACTGCTGTGTCAGATAAGCTTTCTGCGAAATCGTCGAGAATGTGTTTGCTTGCATTCATATGAGCCATTTCACGTCCGCGGAATCTCAAAGTAATTTTTACTTTATCTCCCTTGGATAAAAACTTCTTTGCAGCGTTCATTTTGGTATTCAGATCATTTAAATCAATATTCGGTGACAAGCGAATCTCTTTCAGCTCAACCACTTTCTGTTTCTTTTTGGCTTCTTTTTCTTTTCTTGCCAGTTCATAACGATACTTACCGTAATCGATAATCTTGCAGACAGGTGGTTTTGCAGTTGGAGCGATTTTAACTAAGTCAAGTTCTGCTTCCTCAGCAAGCTTCATAGCTTCTCTCGCTGACATAATGCCAAGCTGTTCTCCGTTTTCTCCGATCAGACGAATTTCTTTGTCTCTGATCTGTTCATTAATCATTAACTCGCTAATGGTATTGCACCTCCAAAATAATTTTTCATGCTTCCACATAAAAAAAGTGGATAGGCAGACTATCCACTTTTAATACTCAATACTCGCAAGGTGCGATACTTCAAACAACAGGAATATTCCCGATGCCTTGAATATAAAACCATGAGTCACACGAATGCTGGTGCTCCGGTGAGAGTGGATACTCTACTTTGTTTTCAACAACTCTGATAATATAACATACACACACTCATTTCGTCAAGTATATTTTTTGCATTTTATAAATTTTCTTGAATGAAATTTTATAAATTTAGCATCAGTATTTGCATTTTGCGTTGCCATTTAGTACACTCTTCTTATATTATAAAAATTTTTTTAAAATACAAGAACCATGAAAGGTATTGACAAATAAACTATGGATCACAGAATTATCGATTTACACGTACATTCCACCGAATCAGACGGAACTCTCACACCCAAAGATCTGGTGGCTGAGGCAAAGAAAGCCGGGCTGGCAGCATTTGCACTCACCGACCACGACACCTGCTCAGGTGTCAGCAAAGCAATGCCCTGCGCAACTTCTGCCGGGATCGAACTGATACCGGGCATCGAACTCTCCACCGATTATCACGGAAAAGAAGTCCATATCGTAGGGTTATATATTGATATCGAAAATGAGCAGCTTCTGAAAAAGACAGCCGAATACCGGAAATGCCGCAGTGAGCGCAATGCACTTATGGTGGAGGCACTCCGGAAGGAAGGGCTTTCCATTACGATGGAAGAACTGGTGGCTGAAAATCCGGACTGCGTTATTACACGCGCCAACATTGCACGTTTCCTGTATGAACATGGTCAGATCAAGAGTGTCCGCGAAGCCTTCGACCGCTATATCGGCGACCACTGCAAATGCTATGTCGGCAGGTTGAAAGTCGCTTCGACCGATGCCGTGCGTCTCATCAAGGAAGCCGGAGGTACTGCCATTTTAGCTCACCCTCTGCTCTACGGCCTGAGTAACACCAATCTCCAGAAAATGATCGATGAGCTGAAACCGGCGGGACTTGACGGGTTAGAAGCAATCTACTCCACCTACACCACCGGAGAAGAACAGCAGATGAAACGTCTTGCAAGGGAAAACGGACTGCTTATCAGCGGCGGATCTGATTTCCACGGCTCAAACAAACCGGATATCGCTCTTGGCAGAGGACGGGGACATCTGTATATTCCTTACTCTGTTTTAGAAACGATAAAAGCCGGCAGATAAAAAAGGAAGCTTACATATCAACGGTAAGCTTCTCTTTTTTTATAAAATAAACTTCTCGATCACTTCCGCGATCGCATCATGATTGTTATCATTTTCCGTGACATAATCAGCGGCTTTTTTGATATCATCGATCCCGTTCTTCATAGCGATACCAATATGTGCGGATTGGATCATCGGAATGTCGTTCTGCTCATCTCCGATCGCAACCGTGCTGGTATGTGGAATATTTAACAATTTCACCAGATACTGTGCACCGGTTCCTTTGTCCGTGTTGACTGGACAATACTCCAGATACTCTTTGCAGGAGAAAAAGGAGTTGCATTTTCCTTTCGCCCAGGCAGCATTTGCTTTCTGGAAACGTTTTAATTTTTCATCATCCTCCAGATGGATCAGAATGACTTTCTGAGGTTCCGAATCCAGACAATCCGAAATTCTTCTCGTGAGTTTGTAGGTCATATGAGAACGCTCCACATAATAATCCAGTTCTTTTGTGTGTCGTTTTGTCACAATGTCTACGGTATTGTAGGTCTGCGCATAGATGCCGGCTTTATGCGCCCGGTCAAAAATCTCCTGCGCAACCTCGATTGGAAGTGCACTTTTATAAAGCACACGGTCTGCCGCACAGTCATAGATCACTGCCCCGTTAAAGGCGATCATATAACATCCCGGACTGGTCAGCCCAAGATCTTTCACAACAATTCTCCCTGACTCTACCGGTCGTCCGGTTGCCAGAACAAAATAGTGTCCACGCTCTAACATTTTCTGTATTGCAGCCCGGTTCTTTTCAGAAATCGACTTATCATCACACAATAATGTACGATCCAGATCCGCAAATAAAATTTTATTATTCATAGCCCATCCTCCCTCACAAAATAACTGCTCTTTCGTAATGCTATTTATTCTACAGGTTCTGCCGGAATAAACACTCTTCCCTGATATCCGTGAGATGGTTTTGGAACAGCTTCCATTGCTTCCTTACAGAAAACATCCTGAGATGATAATGCTGCTTTTCCACGTCTGTCTACTTTCTCGTAATTGCCGTCAGCATGCAATACATGTGCTTTTAAAGTATCTGCCAGCTCCACATCCAGAATATGTTTGACGCGCTTTTTCAATTCATCATCTAATACCGGGAACAGGATCTCTACACGGCGGTCTAAGTTACGCGGCATCCAGTCGGCACTGCCCATGTAAAGTTCTTCCTCTCCGTCATTGAAAAAGTAGAAGATCCGGCTATGTTCCAGAAAGTTTCCGACAATGGAGCGGACTTCAATATTCTCACTGACACCCGGAATCCCGACTTTTAAGCAGCAGATTCCACGGACGATCAGCTGGATCTTAACACCTGCTGCAGACGCTTCATAAAGGGATTCAATGATTCCCGGATCACAGAGCGAATTCATTTTTGCAATGATCTTTGCAGGTTTTCCCTCTTTTGCATGCTTCGTCTCACGGCGGATCAGTTTTGTGAACTTCGTGCGCAGCCAGATCGGTGCAACTGCAAGCTCGTTCCATGACAGCGGTTCGGAATAACCGGATAACATATTAAATACTGCCGTCGCGTCCTCTCCGATTGCTCCGTCGCAGGTGAAAATACCACAGTCTGTATATAATTTTGCGGTAGAATCGTTATAGTTTCCGGTTCCAAGGTGCACATAACGGCGGATTCCGTCTTCCTCCCTACGCACAACCAATGCGATTTTACTATGTGTTTTTAGTCCAACCAAACCGTAAATAACATGACAGCCTGCCTGCTCTAATTTTTTCGCCCAGACAATGTTGTTTTCCTCGTCAAATCTTGCTTTTAACTCAACCAAAACAGAAACCTGTTTTCCATTCTCAGCCGCCTGCGCAAGTGATGCAATGATCGGTGAATTGCCGCTGACACGGTAAAGTGTCTGCTTGATGGCAAGTACATCCGAATCCACAGATGCCTGACGTATAAAATCAACCACCGGATCAAACGTCTGGTATGGATGATGCAAAAGGATATCTCCTTTTCGGATCTCATCAAAAATATTTTCCCCCGGTACGATCTCCGGCACGCGCTGTGGCGTGTAAGGCTCATTCCGCAGATCGTCACAGCCTTCTAATCCATACATTTTCATCAGGAATGTGAAATCAATTGGTCCGTTGATCTGGAAAATATCCTGTTCTGCCACTTTTAATTCATCTTTTAAGAAGTTTAACAGCTTTTTGTCAATACCGTCCTCCACTTCCAGACGGATCACCTCTCCCCACTGACGCATTTTTAACTGTTTCTGAATCTCTTTTAACAGGTCAGCCGCCTCATCTTCATCGATCGACAGGTCGGCATTCCGCATGACACGGTAAGGATATGCGCAGAGTACATCGTAGTTTAAAAACAATTTATCAATATTCCGCTCAATGACCTGCTCCAATAAAATGAAGGTCTTTTCATTTCCATCTTCCGAAGGGATATGTACCAGGCGTGGCAACACGCTTGGAACCTGGACGGTTGCAAATTCAATTTCCTCTTTTTCTGCTTTTCCTTTTTTCTTGGAAAGAAGTGCTGCAATGTTCAATGTCTTGTTCCGGATCAGTGGAAATGGTCTTGAGGCATCCACCGCCATCGGGGTGAGTACCGGATATACATTGTCTTCAAAATAGCGGTCCACAAACGCAGCCTGTGACTCACTCAGATCTTCAAACGCATCCATCACAACGATCCCATGCTGGTGCATAAGCGGCACAAGAGAACGGTTATAGGTATTGTACTGAAGCGTGACAAGCTCTCTCGTGCGCTCATTGATCTTCTCTAACTGTTCCGATGCCGTCATTCCGGCAATGTCTTTTTTCTTATAATTGGCGTGTACCATATCCTTCAGGGATGCGACACGCACCATGAAAAATTCGTCCAGATTTGACGAAGTGATACTGACAAACTTTAATCGTTCCAGAAGCGGAATGGATTTATCTCTCGCCTCGTTTAATACACGGTGATTAAATTTCAGCCAGCTCAATTCCCTGTTTTCATAATATTCCGGTTTTTTAAAATCCTGTTCTTTCTCCATAAGATAAACCTAGCCTTTCCATTGGTTGTCTGTCAGCCGTAGACTCTCTTTTCTTTGATCACCGGCTTTATACTGAATACATTTTCAAAGTATGCCGTTTTGGCATCAAACAGTGCTTTTTCCAAAGCAATATCATCCATTGTCTCAATTGTGATCACAAGTTCTCTTCCCTTGACTGCCGCCTTTACATTCTTAAACTTCTGCTTATGGCTCCGGTCCATTGCATTGGATACACGAAGGATTGCAGAAAGTTTTGCAACGGTCAGATAACTGTCATGATCCAATTTATCTGCGAGATCTTCATAGTCAGGAAGCGGCCATGTATTATATAATACTGTGTTTGCAATGATCTCACGCTCTTTGTGTGTCAGTCCGATAATCTCGGAAGCCATAATAATATCATAGGAGCAGGACGGTCCGTTGGCAAAACTGATATATTTTCCGCAGTCATGTAAAATGGCAGCCACCTGTAAAAGCAGCCGTTCTCTTCTGCCAAGTCCATGTACTTTTTTCATCGTATCAAAAATAAGCGTTGCCATCTGTGTCAGTGCATCAATATGTGGGGTGTAACTCATATAACGCTCGGAAAGATTTCTTGCGGCAGATAAGACATCCGCCTCAAAATCATGTTCTACCCGGATCATATTATTCTTCTGTGCATAGTGGAATGCGATACCATCGCTGACATTCGTTCCCGGTGCCCAGAGACTCTCTGCGCCGATGCTCTCCGCCATGCATTTAAAGATCATCATATATGGAATGACAAGCGCATCACTCTCATTCGAAAGGTTCAATTCCTCCGAGATTTCCTCTAATGTCTTCTCATCCAGCTTTCTGATGTACTTTAAGAACTTTGCTGCCTCTATGGTATTGTCTTCCTTGTTTTTTTCTACTTTTCTGCTGATCTCTGATATATAATCACCGATGATGATCAGGTATTTGATCTTCGTCTCCTGAAGATACATAGCTTTAAAAACTTCAAGTTCCTTGTCAACAAGTTCTTCTACCTGAAGTTCATACTGTGCCAGATTATTACTTTTTCTTGCCAGCTGCTCCCTCATACGCATGGTGCCGAGTGCCAGATGCTGTGTTGTGACTACTTTTCCCTTTGAGAATACCGTGATCTGCATACCGCCGCCTCCGGCATCCACGACTGCTGCACCTTTCTGGATCATACGCTCAAAATCTTCCCGCATGGCAACCGATTTATAACTGATAAAGCGATGCTCAGAGTTACTTAAAACTTTTACGAGAAGTCCTGTCCGGATGCGGATCTGGTCTAAGATAAAAAGTTCATTTTCAGCGTTTCTCAAGGCTGCGGCAGCATATGCTTCGTAGCTGTCCACCCGGTAGCCGTCCATGATCTTTTTGTACTCGGCAAGCGTATCACACAGCGCCTCCACAAGTTCATATCCGATACTTCCCTTGGAATATGCATCTCTTCCAAGTTCAATCCTGCTCCGGATATAATCGATGTCACGGATTTTCTTCTTTCCCGAAATCTCAAATATTTTAATACTTACTTCATAAGAACCGATATAAATTGCTGCGAATGTATGGATCACCAGATGTCTGCCTCCTCATTTCTTTTGTATATCTCTATTATACCAATTTTTTATTCTTTTCCAAGTAAATAGTTGATAAATTGCTGTGCCGTCCTGCCGGATAATCCGCCGTGGGAAAGCTCCCATTTATTGGCCTCAGCAAGCAAAGTGTCCTCATCCATGGAAACCTGGTATTTTTCTGCAAGTACTTTGACAATATTCTGGAATTCCTTCTTGTTTGGTGCGCCAAAGTAGATGGAAACACCAAATCTTGCATACAGGGATAATTTTTCCTGTACAGTATCGGAAGTATGCATATCCTCACGCACTTCCTCTTTATCCGAAAATGTTTCACGGATCAGGTGGCGTCTGTTGGAGGTTGCATAGATCAGTACGTTGTCCGGTTTTTTCTCAAGACCGCCCTCGATCACTGCCTTCAGATATTTATATTCGATCTCAAACTCTTCAAAAGAGAGATCGTCCATGTAAATAATGAACTTGTAATTGCGGTTTTTGATCTGTGCGATGACATCATTCAGATCACAGAACTGGTGCTTGTACACTTCGATCAGACGTAAGCCTCTGTCATAGTACTGGTTTGCAATGGCTTTGATACTGGTGGATTTTCCGGTTCCGGCATCCCCATATAACAGGCAGTTATTTGCCTGCTTTCCGTTGACAAATGCTTCCGTATTGTCGATGAGTTTCTGTTTTGCAAGCTCATAGCCGACCAGATCGTCTAATTTCACATGGGCAATATTTGTGATCGGCACGATCTCCACCTCTTCCTTTTCCCTGTGCTGAATGCGGAATGCCTTGTGAAGTCCGAGTTTACCAACGCCAAAATCTTTATAAAATGCCGTCACTGCATCTTTAAATCCGGACACATCTGTGGAAGCTTCCAGCTTTAACTTCAACTCATTGATGCGCTCTTTGATCCTCTTATTAAAAATCTTTCCGCTCCCTGTCATGCTCTGATAATCGGTGATGACATCCATGCAGTCCATCTCAAAATAAGAGGCAAGTTTTCCAAAATCAAAATCAAACAGCGATTTGATGATCTCAAAGTCATGCAATACGATCTGATTGACAGAGCCCTCCACTTCGCCGCGGATCTCACAGGCTTTACTGTAAGCATTCTCATTATTTACAAGAAGGAATGCCAGAAAACTGTGCCACAGATTTCCCACAAAGCCATGACTCACTGCCAGTTCCATTAACTGGTTCAAACTCTCATACAAAAGAGACTCCACATCCTCTTTATTATAATATTCATTTTCGTAATTCTCCATGATCCAGGTCATGTTATAAAATAAGTTACCATTTTCAAAATCTTTATATAAAATCAAATTCTTTGGACTTTTCATCAGTTTATTCATTCCCTTCTGCACTCACATAATTGCCAAGTATTTTCAAACGGATTGTCTCTTCTGTCAGCCCCCGCAGCGCATTCTGTACGGCTGCATCATTGAGGTTTCCCTCAATGTCAACAAAGAAGCGGTACTCCCACGCTTTTCCCTGCACCGGTCTGGACTCGATCTTGTTCATGTTGATTCCGTTGTAGATAAAATGGGACAGCTTATGGTACAGCGAACCGCTCTCATGCGGAACTTCAAAAGAGATACTGATCTTATTGGCTCTCGATTCAAAAATCTTCTTGTTCGCCACAATGATAAACTTTGTGTAATTGTTTTTATTGTTCTGGATCGCCTTGTCGAGCACTTTCAGACCATAAATGTCCGCAGTCAGGGTGCTTGCGATCGCTGCCTTGTTCTTTTTTCCATCCTCTTTGATCTTCTGGGCAGACATTGCCGTATTTTTCAGACTGTGCTTTTCCCAGTCTCTGTGGCTCTCAAGGTATTTTGAGCACTGCATCAGCGCCTGAGGGTGGGAATAAATGTCGGTGATATCGTCCATGTCTGCTTCCGGCAGACCTAAAAGAGCATGGTCGATACGGATGATCTGCTCTCCCACGATATAATTATTGTATTCCACCATAAGATCATAGTTCTCGGAAACGATTCCGGCGGATGAATTCTCAATTGGGAATACAGCGTAATCGGCCTCCCCGTTTTGGATGGCTTCCATCGCATCCCGCCACGTATCCACATGATAACTGTCTGCATTCTCCCCGAAATACTCATTCAGCGCAAGCTGGGAATACGCGCCTTCTGTTCCCTGAAATACGATTTTAGCATTTTTGTAATTCAGATGATCTACTTCTTTAAAATCGGGTTTTTCCGTCTGGCCATGTTCTGTCAGAAGCTGATACTGACGCTTCCGGCTCATGGACATGATCTGCTCGAACAGTTCACGGATACCATGTTTTAAAAATGGCGTAGTTCCTTTTCTGCTCAATGTTTCCAACTTGGAAACCTCACGCTGCTTGTCAAATACTTTCTTTCCTACAGCAATTTTATATTCAGCAACTTCCTCAGAAATTGCCATTCTGCGTTCATACAGATCTACGATCTGACTGTCGATCTGATCGATCTCATCTCTTAGTTCCAATAAATCTCTCATAATAAATCCAAGCCTTTCCATTTATTATTTATAATATATTACATTCACAGTTTGCTTGCAAGAGAACACTTGCGTCATGGTATACAGAAATGCTATACTTTTTATAGATAAAGATTATAAATCAAAGAGGTGATTTACTTATGAAAAAAATCTGGAAATGGCTGCTTTTTGTGTTGGTGATCCTTCTTGCTGCCGGGTGTGTTTTCCTCTACCGGTACATAAACCGCATTCGGTATAATGACGGTTATGTCAACGGCAACACTGCGGGAAATCTGTATAACGAAGGATATTTCTGTGAAAAAGATGGTATTGTCTACTTTGCCAACCCTGCCGACAACTACTGTCTGTACTCCATGAACCCGGACGGCACAAACATCAAAAAGTTAGAGGATCAGAGTGTCAGCTACATCAACGTGGATGACCACTACATTTATTACTGTAAACTTAAGGGAAAAAGCGCTGATTCGTTTTCCTTCCTCCCGGTCAATACCAACAGCTTATGCCGGCTGGACATTGACGGAAAAGGAAAACCTGAAATTTTAGATGATGATCCGTGTATGTATGCTTCCCTGGTTGGAAATTATCTGTACTATCTGCATTATGATACCACTGATGCAACCACGCTGTACAAAGTCAAAATTGATGGCAAGGAAAAAGAGCAGGTAGAAAAACAGTCCTACTTTACCGCAAGTACCGATGGACAATATATTTATTATAACGGACTGACAGACAATCATAATATCTATGAGATGGACACTTCCAATGACCACGCAAAAGTCATCTATGAGGGGAACTGCTGGATGCCGGTGAAAGACGGAAACAATCTTTATTTTATGGACTGTGAAAACGATTACCGCATTGCCAAAGTCGATCTGACAAATGGTGAAAAAACGCTGGTCACGGACTGCCGTGTCGACTGCTATAATGTCACAGGCGATAAAATCTTTTTTCAGAAAAATGATAAGACAAATCCGGCCATCTGTTGTATTAATACAGATGGAAGCAATTATCAGGAATTAAAAGAAGGCAACTACACTGCCATTAATGTAACTTCCACTTATGTCTATTTTAAAGATTTTACGACCAAAACCCCTTATTATACATCTGTTGCTGCCCCGGGCAATGTACAGATTTTCAATCCGTAAGCAGGCGCTGTCACAATGCAATTTTTTACAAAAAAAGAAACGTCAGGAAACTTCATTTTTTCCTGGCGTTTCTTTATCCTGCAAAACAAATATTTATGCAAAATCAAATAACGATAACTGATTGGACTCCGGCATATCGCCCAGCAGTCCAAGATCTGCCATAAGATCAATGGTAGATTTCGTCACCTTGGTTCTCTGGCGGAAATCATCTTTGGATAAGAATTTTCCGTCTTTTGCTGCCTCCGCAACCGCAATTGCAGCATTGTCACCCATACCTTCAATGGTATTTAACGCCGGCATAAGCTTTCCGTCGATGATCTGGAAACGGTCCGGCAATGCGCGGTAAATATCAATTGGCGTAAAATCAAAACCTCTCGCATACATCTCCTGCACGATCCGCATATCACGGTAGACATCCTGCTCTTTTTTGGAAAGAGAGTCTTTTCTTCTTGTGTAATCCTTATAAAAATATTCCAGACGCTCTTTTCCCTGACACATGATCTCATAGTTGAAACCGGTCGCACGAATGGAAAAATATGCTGCATAATAGGCGAGTGGATAAAAAACTTTACAGTATGCGATACGCCACGCCATCATAACGTAGGCAGCCGCATGTGCTTTCGGGAACATATACTTGATCTTTAAGCACGAATCAATATACCATTCCGGTACATTATGTGCCCGCATCTCTTCCTTCCATTCTTCCTTTAATCCCTTGCCTTTTCGAACAGACTCCATAATGGTAAAAGACTGCTCACTGTCAAGTCCCATACTGATCAGATAAATCATAATATCATCACGGGTACAGATTGCAGTAGAAATCGTTGCAATCCCCTGCTCAATTAAAGTCTGTGCATTTCCCAACCACACATCCGTACCATGCGAAAGTCCTGAAATTCGGATCAGATCCGAAAATTCGGTCGGTTTCGCATCAATAACCATCTGCATCGCAAAATCTGTTCCAAACTCCGGGATTCCTAAACATCCCAGGGGAATACCGTTGATGTCTTCCGGTTCTACTCCCAATGCAGAGGTATTCATAAACAGCGACATGACTGTCTGATCATCCAGAGGGATCGTCTGTGGATCAAGTCCTGTCAAGTCCTGTAACATACGGATCATGGTCGGATCATCGTGTCCGAGAATGTCCAGTTTTAATAAGTTATGGTCGATGGAATGGTAATCAAAATGAGTCGTAACCGTTGCAGTCGTCATATCGTTTGCCGGATGCTGTACCGGAGTAAACGTATTAATCTCCTCACCCACCGGAAGAACAACGATACCTCCCGGATGCTGTCCGGTCGTTCTCCGGACGCCGACACATCCCTGTACAATACGGTCAATCTCACAGTTTCTCTTGTGAATTCCGCGCTCTTCATAATAATTTTTGATATATCCAAATGCAGTCTTATCCGCAAGTGTACCAATCGTTCCGGCACGGAACGTCTGTCCGTAACCGAAAATAACCTCACAGTAAGCATGGGCTTTACTCTGATACTCACCGGAAAAGTTTAAGTCGATATCCGGCTCTTTATTTCCCTTGAATCCAAGGAAGGTCTCAAATGGAATATCAAATCCATCTTTTACCAGCTTTTTGCCACACACCGGACAAATCTTATCCGGCATATCACATCCGCTTCTTCCGGAAAATGCCTTGACTTCCGGTGAATCAAAATCGCTGTATTTGCAATATTCGCAACGGTAATGCGCCTGCAATGGATTTACCTCCGTGATACCGGACATGGTCGCTGCAAAAGAGGAACCTACCGAACCACGGGAACCTACAAGGTAACCATCCTCGTTCGACTTCCATACAAGCTTCTGTGCGATAATATACATTACCGCATATCCATTGGAAATAATCGAATTTAATTCTCGGTCAAGCCGCTCCTTTACGATCGGAGGCAGTTCTTCACCATACATGCTGTGCGCCTTGTTATAGCAGATATCACGGAGCATCTGATCCGAATTCTCGATAAACGGCGGACACTTATCCGGTCTTACCGGTGCAATCTTCTCACACATATCCGCAATCTTGTTCGGATTTGTAATGACAACTTCTTCTGCTTTGGTACTTCCAAGATATTCGAATTCCTTTAACATTTCCTCCGTTGTGCGGAGATATAACGGAGCCTGCTCATCAGCATCCTTAAATCCCTTTCCTGCCATAATAATACGGCGGTAGATTTCATCTTCCGGATCCAGAAAATGTACGTCACAGGTTGCCACGACAAGTTTGTTAAATTCCTCCCCCAGTCTGCAGATCCTGCGGTTAATATCCTGAAGTTCTTCTATCGTGTTGACTGGCTCTTTATCACTGCGGAGCATGAATTCGTTGTTTCCAAGCGGCTGTATCTCCAGATAGTCATAGAACTTTACAAGTCTTATGATCTCTTCCTGCGGTCTTCCGCCCACAATCGCACGGTATAATTCTCCAGCTTCACAGGCAGAGCCTAAAAGAAGTCCCTCTCTGTATTTGACAAATTCACTTTTTGGCACACGTGGCCTCTTATTATAATACGTGAGGTGTGAAAGTGAAACCAGTCGATACAGATTGATACGTCCAATGTCATTTGTCGCCAGAATGATCGCATGGTAAGTTGGCATTTTCATGACCGTTTCCGGCGAGGTGGAAACCATATGGTTCACATCATCAAGATTTTCCATGCCGCGTTCTTTTAACATCTCAATAAATTTTACAAAAATTTCTGCCGTACAGCCGGCATCGTCCACCGCACGGTGATGGTTTTCCAGTGAGACATTCAATGCCTTTGCAACGGTATCGAGTTTAAAACGATTCAGGTTCGGCAGCAGGATTCTGGCAAGAGCCACTGTATCTATGATCGTAAACTCTCTCTCTATCCCCTGATCCTTGCAGTTTTTCTTAATAAAACTCATATCAAATTCCGCATTGTGGGCAACCATGATTGCACCATCGCAGAACTTCATAAATTCCGGCAGAATCTCCTCAATCTTCGGTGCATCAATGACCATATCATCCTTAATTGAGGTCAATTCCTCGATTCGGAATGGAATTGGCACTTCCGGGTTTACAAATGTCGAAAAGCGGTCTGTAATGACACCACCGACTACTTTCACTGCACCGATCTCAATAATCTTATTCTTATCTGGGCTGAAACCGGTCGTCTCCAAGTCGAACACCACAAAGGTTTCATCGAGGCTCTGTCCTTTCGAATCTGTGATAATATCCTTCAAGTCGTCCACCAGATACGCTTCCACACCGTAGATAACCTTAAAATCGTCATCCGGACTCAGTGCATGGTTTGCATCCGGGAATGCCTGTACATCGCCGTGGTCGGTGATCGCAATCGCCTTATGTCCCCATTTCATGGCACGCTTTACGATGTCTTTACACTCGGACACACCATCCATATCACTCATCTTTGTATGACAGTGCAATTCCACACGCTTCTCCGGACTGGTGTCCATACGGGTGGTCGTAAAGTCTGCAATCTTCTTAATTCCAACGATCGAACCGATTGTTAATTCACTGTCAAACTTATCGATTGTCGTGACACCTTTGATTTTTAAGAATGCCCCTTTTTTCAGATTGCCAAGAAGCTCATCCCTGTCTTCATTTCTTGTAAATATTTTCAGGACAATGGAATCCGTAAAATCTGTGACCGACATGATAATGATTGTCTTTTCGTTACGGATCTCCCTCGTCTCAACCGTCATGACCTGACAGCGGATGGTAACTTCACCCATCTCACCCACGATTTTCTCCAATGGGATGGTTTCTCCATCCTCAATATCACGACCGTAAATTACATCCGGATTATCGGATTTTTTACCTCCGCCAAAGCCACCGCCATCATAACGTTTTTTAAACTCTTTCCGTGGTCCGTCATATGTTTTTTTTGCAGTATTTCCTGCACCATTTGCAGATTTTGCATCGTTTTTTGCAGGTTTTACGGCGTTTCCACCACCTGTAGAACCACTGTCTCCAGATGTTGTAGTCTGACCGGAAGCTGCACTTTTTTCATTGGCATCTGAAGCAACTGCAACTGTCTCTCCGTCCTCATCCTTCAAATTGATATTTTTTAATATATTTTTGATTTCAAACTGAATCTGAAGATCACTGTTTTTCTTGTACCTGCTCTCTTTTGGTTCCTCAAAGTCAAGGTCAACAATCAGGTTCATGCCACAGCGCTCACACACGATTTTCTCTAAAAATTCCACAATTTCATGGGAGCGTGTCTGTGCAATGATCGTATTTTCCAGTACAAGATGCAGATGACTGTCATCCGTAAATTCCATTTTGGAAGCACGCAGCAGATTGTATTCCATCAGACTGTAGGCTTTTAACTCTTCTAAAATACTGTCCTTATACATATCCATCAGCGTGCGGGCGGTATACTGCTCGGAGAGCTGATACTTTTCGATAATACGGACATTCATCCGTTTTCCCTTAAATATCTGCTCCTCAATGGATCTTTCTAACTGCGTAATGTTATTTTTATGTATAAGATGACTGCCCAAAAGATAGACACGGATATGATCTCTCTCATGATTCATCCCTACCTTGGTAACTTCCATCTCAGATAAAATTTTCTTCATATCCCCGGACACATCCAGTGTCGGAAAGACATCAAAAAATAGTTTTGCCATAATTATTCATTCCAATGTAACAGTTCATAGCAGAGTGCCTCTAAAAGTTCTGACTCCGGCACTTTTTTGAATACCTCGCCATGTTTGATAATAAGTCCTTCTCCGATTCCTCCGGCGATTCCGATATCTGCCTCTTTTGCTTCTCCCGGACCATTAACAACGCATCCCATAACGGCAACTTTAATGTCAAGAGGAATGTCGGCAACCATATTTTCTACCTGATTGGCCAGCTGGATCAGATTGATCTGTGTTCGTCCACAGGTAGGACAGGATACTACTTCCACACCGCCTTTGCGGAGTCCAAGTGTTTTTAAAATTAATTTGGCAGATTTGATCTCCTCTAATGGATCTCCTGTCAGGGAAACCCGGATCGTGTCACCGATTCCCTGATGTAAGATCAATCCAAGTCCGATGGCTGACTTGATATTACCGCTGATGATCGTACCGGCTTCCGTGATCCCGACATGCAGCGGATGATCGGTCTGGCTTGTGATCAGTTCATGTGCTTTCACACACATCATAACATCCGAAGATTTAATACTGATGACAAGATTATCATATCCCATATCTTCAATCAGTTTCACTTTATCCAAAGCACTTTCTACCAGTCCCTCAGCCGTCACTCCATGGTATTTCTCCACCAGATTTTTTTCTAAGGAACCACTGTTTACCCCTACACGGATTGGAATGTTGCGCTCTTTTGCGACATCCACCACAGCCTTCACACGCTCTGTGCTTCCGATATTTCCCGGATTGATGCGGATTTTGTCTGCTCCATTCTCCATTGCTGCAATTGCAAGACGATAGTCAAAATGAATGTCTGCAACGACCGGAATCTGCACCTGTTTTTTTATCTCCTTTAATGCCTTCGCTGCATCCATCGTAGGCACTGCACAGCGGATGATATCACATCCGGCAGCTGTAAGCTGATTGATCTGTGCGGCAGTTGCCTCCACATTCTCGGTTTTTGTATTGGTCATAGACTGGATCAAAATCGGGTTGCCGCCGCCAATGATGCGGTTGCCGATCTTCACTGTTTTTGTCATTGTTCTTCTCCCTTTCGTATGATTTTCTTATAGGCAATTGCGAAACTCAATTTTACGTTATGAATATTACGAAAAGTTAACAAGATCAACGAAAACACGCTTCCGCTACGTGTCACTCGCAACGGTACTAAGAAGCCAGTCACGACTAGCAGTCGTTCCTGCCTTCTAAGAACCGGCGGTTCCCCAGTGTTTTCTTTTGCTCTTGTCAACTTTCCGTAATTTAATTCACGTATCTAAGAGTTTCGCAATTATCTATAAATTCTTACTGGTTAATTGCAAAATTTTTTTCTATATAAACAACTTCCGAATGTCGTTAAACATGATCAGTATCATGAGTGCAAACAATATCATGATACCGGCAAAATGTACCATGCCCTCTTTTTCCGGGTCAACTTTTTTGCCACGGATCGCCTCTACCAGCAAAAATACAAGTCTTCCACCGTCGAGTGCCGGGAGTGGCAGAAGGTTCATGACACCAAGGTTCGCAGAAAGCAGGATACTGATATACAGCATTTGCAGGAATGCATAGAAGTAGCCGTAGGAAACACTCTGCTCATAGCTGTCTCCGATTGCACTGACAATTCCTACCGGACCACTCATATCATTGACGGTAACGCCTCCGGTAAAGAGCATCTTTAAGCTTCCAAGTGTCGTATAGATCCAGTACTCCACCTCGTAAGCACTGTATTTTGCCAGCGTGAATACATTGTTTGTTGTCTTCTCTCTGGCTGCCATTCCAATAAATCCATATAAATATCTTCCGGTGGTCTCATCATATTTTGGAGTGAGTTCCGTTGTGTAACGTTCTCCATCCCGCTCATAAGTTACTTTCACCGGTTCTCCGGCATGGTACATGGAATATGCACTCACCTCACGGTAAAAATGAATATGTTTATTTCCCATTTTTACAATCGTATCACCTGCCTGAAGTCCCGCTTCCTCTGCGGCATAACCCTCACTCACATCTGAGAGTACCGGAAGATCATATCCGGTGCAGCAGACAAGAATAAAAGAGAAGATAAAGGCCATGATAAAATTAAAAATTGGTCCCGCAGCTACAACGCTGATCCTTGCCCAGACAGATTTGTTGTTAAACGCTTTGTTATCCTGGCTTTCCGAATCCTCTCCCTCCATCATGCAGGCTCCTCCAAATGGAAGCAGTTTGATGGAGTATTTTGTCTCACCTTTCTGGATTCCGAAAAGTGTAGGTCCTAATCCAAGTGAAAATTCATTGACACGGATTCCATTTGCCTTTGCAAGCAAAAAATGTCCCAGTTCATGAAACAGGATAATAATGCTGAATATCAGTAATGCGATAATAATTTTCATGTAAAAAACCTTTCCTGATGTCTTGTTGCATTTTTAAATGCGTTTTATTTTGCACTCATCTTTTTTTCAATAAACTCATAAGCAGCTGCTTCTGTCCCCAAAATTTCATCCACATCCGGATGATCGATAAACTCTGCATTTTCCATACATGCCTCGATCAACTCTGTGATCTCCGGATAAGAAATCTTCCGGTCTAAAAACAGACTGACCGCTTTCTCATTGGCAGCATTGTACACAGTCGGAATATTTCCGCCCTTTTCCATTGCCTGATATGCAAGTGCAAGCCCGCGAAATGTATCGGTATCCGGCTTCTCGAAGGTAAGATCTGCAATTTCAAACAGATCCAGTCTCCTGCCCGAAAGATTCCGGCGCTCCGGATAATAAAGTGCATACTGGATTGGAAGTCTCATATCCGGCGTGCCAAGCTGTGCGATCACTGCTCCATCCTGATACTCTACAGCAGAATGAATGACACTCTGCGGATGTACTACAACCTGAATCTGATCTAAAGCCACATCAAAGAGCCATTTTGCTTCCATCACTTCCAGTCCTTTATTTACCAATGTGGAAGAATCAATCGTGATTTTTCTTCCCATGCTCCAGTTTGGATGTTTCAGGGCATCTTCCACCTGAATATTCTTAAGTTCATCTGCTTTTCTTCCACGGAACGGTCCACCGGAAGCTGTCAGTAAAATCCTGCTGATCTTATTATCTCCGGCACCCTGCAGCGACTGGAAAATCGCACTGTGTTCGCTGTCTACCGGAAGAATCGGTACCTTGTATTCCTTTGCAAGCGGAATAATAATATGTCCGGCAGTGACAAGTGTTTCCTTGTTTGCCAAAGCAATTTTCTTTCCTGCTTTAATTGCAGCAATCGTTGGTCTGATTCCAAGCATACCAACAATTGCGGTCACTAAAATCTCACTCTCCGGGATCACCGATACTTCAAGAAGTCCTTCCATGCCGGACACGATTTTTATGCCGAGGTCTTTTGTATTCGTACGAAGTTCTGATGCCTTTTTTTCATCCCATACACTGACAAGTGATGGCTTGAACTCTCTCATCTGCGCTTCTAACAAACTGATATTACTTCCGGCAGCCATTGCAACTACCTGAATATCCCCCTGCTCTCTTACAATATCGAGTGTCTGTGTACCGATAGAACCGGTAGAACCTAAAATTGCAATTTTTTTCATATTTTATGTTTTCCTTATCTTATAATTTAATAAAGTTCACTGCAAGGAAATAAATGATCGGTGCAGTAAAGATCACACTGTCAAAACGGTCTAAAATACCACCGTGCCCCGGAATCAGTTTTCCATAATCTTTGATCTCATAATTACGCTTGATGGCGGATGCAGTCAGATCCCCCACCATAGAGATTAAAGCTCCAACCGCACTGATTCCTGCCATGATCCAGACATGTGTCTGATCAATCTGCATGGCACTTTTAAAGATCATGCCATAAATAATCGTAAGAAGCGCTGCGCCTGCGACACCGCCGACAGCACCCTCCACTGATTTCTTCGGACTTAATTTTGGCGACATTTTATGTTTCCCAATCAACATTCCTACACAGTATGCACAGGTGTCGCATCCCCAGGAGCACAAAAAAACAAGCCATACAATGTAGGCACCTGCCTCAATCATACGTGTCTGATACACATACGACAGCATCACAGCAACATAGAACACGCCAAAAAATGCTGCAAGTACCTGTTCCGTCTTATACTTCGGATATGTAAATACATATGCGAACATCATAAGAATCAAAACACCTAATACAAACACCATTGTATCCGGCAAAAATGCAAATTTCAGATTACAATAATACACGGTCGCAGCCAGATAACCAATGATTCCAACCGCCTCTTTTTCAATGTGAAAAATGCGGTATAATTCAAACATTCCAATATAGGAAATAACCAGTGTTGAGATCAGCAGAACATCTCCGCCTGTAATGATCAGAACCAGTGCTGCGATCACTAACACGATTCCACTTAATAATCTTGTCTTAAACATTATATTTCTCCATCCTCCTCTGAGAGTGCGCCAAACCTGCGGTCACGTTTATTATATGCTTCAACTGCCTTTTCTAATTCTTCTTTATGGAAGTCCGGCCATGGAACTTCCGTAAAATAAAATTCACTGTAAGCCAGCTGCCATAAGAGATAATTCGATAAGCGCTGTTCCCCACTGGTGCGGATCAACAGATCCGGATCCGGAATATCTTTCGTATCCAGATAAGCTTCAAAATGTGTCTCATCAATCTCGTTTTCCTGCAATTTGCCGTCACGGAGATCTGCATACATTTTCCGCATGCCCCGGAGCATCTCATCCCGGCTTCCATAATTGATCGCAATCTGCAGATTCAAACCATCATTGTGTGCAGATGCAGACTCCAATTCTTTGATCTGATTTTGAAACTTCTCACTGAGTTTTGTGGTATCTCCGATCACCCGGACACGCATATTATTCTTATCCGCAGTTTTAATACAGTTTTTCAGATAAGATTCCAGTAATTTCATCAATGCATTTACTTCGTTATCCGGCCGGTTCCAGTTCTCGGTAGAAAAAGCATATAAGGTCAGATATTTAATTCCCATATCATGGGCTGCCTGACAGACTGTCTCCACATTCTTAGCCCCGACCGTATGTCCGTAATTTCTTGGCATTCCTTTGCTTTTTGCCCATCTTCCATTTCCATCTAATATAATTGCTACATGTTGTGGAATCTTCATGCTAATTGTATATCCTTTCTGTTCCAGTCAAACGGCACAAAACCTTGTAATTTTTTTTGTTCCGCTGTCATTGCAAAATATTGTTCTTTTATAAGTTACGAAAATGAGGACACGATTTTCTCATGCCCCCACTCTTTCTTTTATTCTGTCAATTTATTTATACAGTTAAAATTTCTTTTGTTTTAACTTCTACTGCTTCATCGACAGCTGCAATATATTTATCTGTCATCTTCTGAGCATTTTCTTCCAATGCTTTGATTTCATCTTCTGAAACATCCTCTTTTGCAAGTTTCTTGAAGGAATCATTTGCATCACGACGAATATTACGAATGGCTACTTTTGCACTCTCACCTTTCTTCTTTACGTCTTTTGCAAGATCTTTACGTCTTTCCTCTGTCAGTTCCGGGAATAAAAGACGGATTGTCTTTCCATCATTGGTAGGATTGATTCCAAGATCAGATGTCATGATCACTTTCTCAATCTCTTTTACCATAGAAGCTTCCCATGGCTGAATCTGAATCATTCTAGGTTCCGGAACATTTACGTTTGCCACCTGCTGGATAGGTGTTGGTGTTCCGTAATAATCAACTCTCAATTTATCAAGAACATGTGGATTGGCACGTCCGGCACGGATACTTCCAAATTCCTCTGATAAATTGTTCATTGTTTTCTGCATTTTCTCATCGAACTGAACTAATCTCTCGTCCATATTAATCCTCCTTGTTTTGCGAAGCAAAATGCGACTGCCCATGCAGGAGCAGAGGATTTAGCCTCCTTGTTTTTGCGAAGCAAAAATCCGAACTCCGAGTGAGGAGAGGATTTAGCCTCCTAAACTGTTACCTTTGTGCCATTAAATTCTCCACTCATGGCCTTTACAATACTATTTTCTTCATTTAATCCGAACACATACATCGGCATCTTGTTTTCCATGCACATAATGGATGCGGTAAGATCTACTACAGCGAGCTTCTGGTCAATTACCTCCTGAATAGATACCTCATCATACTTCTTAGCAGCCGGATTCAGCTTCGGATCGCTGTCATAGACACCATCAATTGCCTTTGCAAGATAAATACCTTCTGCTTCCATCTCAATTGCGCGTAATACGATTCCCGTATCGGTAGAAAAATAAGGATGACCTGTTCCACCTGCAAAGAAAACAATTTTTCCCTCATGGAAACATTTATCTGCCTCATCTTTAGAGAAAAGCTTTGTCATGCTTCCACATAAAAATGGTGTAAAAATCTCTGTATCCATTCCAACAGAACGGAAAATCTCAGATACATAGATACAGTTCATAATGGTTGCTAACATACCGATCTGATCCGCCTTAGGTCTGTCGATCGTCTCGGAAGTTCTTCCTCTCCAGAAATTACCACCACCGATCACAATACCAATCTGGATTCCTTTATCTGCAATCTGCTTTACCTGTTTTGCAACTTCTGTAACGGTTGGTTCATCAAAACCAGTGTGTTTTTCACCGGCTAATGCTTCTCCGCTTAATTTCAAAAAAACTCGTTTCATTTATGAATCCGTTTCCTTTCTGGATTATTCATTATTCTTGGAAGCAAAAAGACTCTCAACATCAACATCTGAGTAGCACTGGGAGCAGAAACCTTCGATGACTGCACCATTGTTGATCTGTACGGAACGGGATTTGATGTTACCCATAACAACAGCGGATGTATCGACAACAACAGGACCCTGGACATCAATATCTCCTTTGATTGCCCCTGCGATAACTGCAGACGAAGATGTTACATTACCAATGATCACAGAGCCAAGTCCGATCTTAACAGTACCTGTGCTTACGACTTCTCCCTCAATCTTAGCTGCATCAGCAAAAAATTCAGAAGAATTGCTGTTACCTGTTACTGTACCTGTTACAACAAGTTTTCCGTTACATCCAATGTCTCCCTGAACGTTTCCTCTGATGTCTAAAGATCCGTTGGATACGATATCTCCTTTGATGATCGTTCCCTCTGTAATTACAGATACCTCATCTGATACTGGTTTTGTTTCATTGACAACTGGTGTTATATTGTCTGCCATTTTTCTTTCCTCCTGAGTGTTTTTCACATGATTTTCCGGGATCACCGGCTGTTCGATTTTTGTTTCACCTGCTGGCTTTGGCTGCGGTGCGGACGGAACTGGCTGATTCTGCACTGAAGTCTGCTGTTTTGCAGTCTGTGAAGTCACCTGCTCTAAAAGACCGTCTAATTTGGAAAGTTCAGATTCAACATCAACTTCATTTTCCAAAGTGTTCACAACTAAATCTTCATTTGCTGCGCCATCTTCTAAATTGTCCTCACCCGGCATCAGTTCATTCACTGCCTGTGAAAAATCATCTTTAAAATCTTTAAAAAATCCCATAATCTTCCTCCATTTATATTTAGTTAGTCAATACTGTCTGCCTTCACATATTGAATAACTGATGTATCTTCATCAATCGGCAGGATCTCAGCGCCCATTTCATTCAATGCCTCGATCAATGGTGCTAAAGCCTCTACCGTTGCTGACTTATCCGATGCGTCATGTAACAAAACAACTGACGTTTTATATTTTACTACATCATCCATCACATTCGCAACTATTTCCTCGGATGAATATGCATTCGATGCTGCATCTCCCGCAGAAACGTTCCAGTCATAATAAATAACTCCCTGTTCATTCAGGTAATGGATAAAATCACTCATTGGTACGTTACTGATCTGGTTACTGCTTCCACCCGGGAAACGATAGTAAATACTGTTCACTCCTGTGACCTGATACAATTCATCACGTAAGCGTTCAAAATCTTCTTCAAATGCCTCATCTGACTGATAGATCTGGCTGTATTTGTTGGAATAAGAATGCATGCCGAGCGTATGTCCCTCATCTGCGATTCTCTGATACAGTGCCTGGGATTCTTCATCCTCTTTCCCGACCACAAAAAAAGTTGCCTTCACATCATATTGAGCCAATATGTCCAGAATCTCTCCGGTATGATCAGAAGGCCCGTCTTCGAAAGTCAGGTAAACCTTATGTATATCGCCATCCCCGGCAAGATTCTCTTCCTCTGAAATGCCGGTAGCCGGCGGTGTCACAGACTCATAGGTTTTTGGTGTCTCTGTTGCTTCAGTGACATCGGTATAAACAGACTCCCCGGCACTTTCCGGTTTCTGCGCATTTTCCTGCTGAACCTGTTCCTTCGAACTGACTGTCACAATATTATCCAGTTTATGCTGAATCTTTATTACCTGCACAAATAAAACAATGATCAGTATCATCGACAGGATGATCCATCCGGCAATCGTCATTATAATACCATTCCGAATCCGTCCGATTCTTTTTCTTCGTTTTCTTTGATTATTTATTGCCTCTGTATCTTTATCCTGCATGGAATAACCCCCAAGCTTATCATTTGTCTCCTATCTATTGTAACACATTTTTTGATTTTTCAAAGCAGAAAACAGCATATAATCGTATGATTTTTTCAAATTATTGCAATTATTGTCAGAATTTTCCTATTTTAAAAGGGGCAAGCCGTCAAAACAGCTCTGCCCCTCCGCATCCAATTACAAATCTGTTACTCTAATGTAAATTTAGTAACAATATCTCTCAGCTCATCTACACACTGATAACATTCTTTTACTTTATCTGTTGCGGATGATGTCTTCTCTACCATGCCGGAAGTTTTTTCTGCAATATCCGTAACGCCCACAGAGGATTCACCCACCGTATCGTTGATGCCGCTCAAAGCACTTGCGATCTGCTCGATCGCACCTGCAAGTTGCGCCATGGATGTCTTGATTCCCTCCATGCTGCTCTTAAATACATTCGCATCATCCTTGTACTGTTCGCTTACCTGTTCAAATTCCTTGTAATCAGCAGATACGCTCTTCTCAAGGAACTCTGTTGTCTCTTCCAGACATTCCGACATATTGCCGACTGCCTCGTTTACTTCTTTTACAATCGCACTGATATTGGCAATTGCCTGGGAAGTCTGGTCTGCAAGGCTTCCAATTTCAGTTGCAACTACAGCAAATCCTTTTCCTGCTTCTCCTGCTCTTGCCGCCTCGATGGATGCGTTCAAAGCCAGAAGACCTGTCTGGGAAGAAATCTCCATGATAGTTCCTGTCAGTTCATTGATCTTCTCAACTGCTTTGGAGCCTTCAATTGCTTTTTCAGCTTTCTCCTTGACAGAATTATAAATCTCCATTGTCTTATTGCTTGCGGTGACAGTCTTGGTACGAAGCTGTAAAGCACGATCCATAACAGTTTCTGAATTCTTTGCACCTTCCTCTGCCATGGTATTGATAGTTTCAGCTTCTCCCTTGATCTGGGACACATTCTCATTGATCGTGACAGTTGTCGCTGCTGTCTCCTGCATACCGGCAGCAAGCTGCTGGCTGGTTGCCGAGTTATCGGAACACATCTGGTTCACCGTATCCGTAACCTCATTTAACTCAGACACATTCTCATTGATCTTCTGTCCTGCATCCTGGATACTGGCAACCATATCACGCAGATTTTTGCGCATAATATGCATTTCAGCTGCCATAATCCCAATCTCATCTTTTCTGCTGTATAATTTTCTGCTGTTAGCATTATGGGTAAAGTCAAAATTAGCTGTTCTCGTAATAATATAAGTCAGCTGGTGAATTGGTTTTGTGATCATGTTTGTCAAAACCAATGCAGCCAGACAGCAGATGATCAGACAGACACCCATAGTAATCTGCATTAACCTTACCATATTGGTGATTGGTTCCATGATCTCACCTTTATCTGCAGACATCACAACAATCTTGTGGTCAGATGTCAGTGCATATGCAGCATATTTGACTGTTCCGTTAAAATTATAGGTTACAACCGCATCCTGTGGGATATTGCCTGATTGAAGCTGGCTCACAACGCCCTTTACAACCTCATTTTCCACAGATTTTCCAATTTTATCTGCAGTCGGATGATAAAGCATCGTGCCGTCAGAATCTACAAGATATCCATAGGCAGACGACACACCCTCCATGCGCATATCCTGCATGACAGCTGCACACTGGGTGGAAAAATCTACCTCTGCCGGAATCTTGTCCAATGTTTTTGCCGCTGATTCCGTAAGGCTCAAAATAAAATTCTCGTTGACATTGCTGACTGTAGCCGAAGCCCTTACATTTGCGATTGAAATACACGCCATAAGCGATAAAGCCACCATCACAACCACCATTAGCATGATCTTCGCTGCGATGGAATGGATAAATGATACTTTTTCTTTTGTTTCCATGACTATAACACTCCTTCTTATTTTCTGGTCTGTGTAACATCAACACTACGTTTGTAATAGTTATGTTAACTTCTTTACAGACACAATGATAAGACACTTTCCAATATTTGGCAAGGCTTTTTCAACAATATTTTACAGGCAGTTTCATAAATTACCGACAAAAAATGCCCTGAAAACATAATCGTCCTCAGGGCATTTCAAAATCAAATTTTATTATGCGTTCATCTGAGCTGCAACTTCAGCTGCAAAGTCTTCCTGTTTCTTTTCGATACCTTCACCAGTCTCGAAACGAACAAATCTCTTAACGCTTACAGGTGTACCAACTGCTTTGGAAACTTCGTCTAAATATTTAGCAACAGTCTGTTTTCCATCTTCAGCTTTTACATAAACCTGATCTACTAAGCAGATTTCTTTTAATTCTTTGCTTACACGTCCTTCGATCATACCATTGATCACTTTCTCCGGTTTCTGGGACTCTTTTGGATCGTTCATGATCTGAGCTAAGAGAATCTCTTTCTCATGTGCGATATATTCTTCGCTGATCTCATCTCTGGAAACATATTTTGGATTTAAAGCTGCAATCTGCATTGCAAGGTTTGTTAAAGCTTCTTTTACAGCATCGTTTACAACTGCTGTTTCAGCCTCAACGATAACACCGATTCTACCGCCACCGTGTACGTAAGATACAACACATCCGTTTGTAGCAACAACTTTCTCAAATCTACGGATTTTAAGGTTCTCACCGATCACTGCAACTTTCTCTACTAAAGCATCTTTTACAGTCTTAGATGGATCCTCATTCCATTTTTCTTCCATGAATGCATCCATATCAGCTGCATCAGACTCAACAGCCTGCTCTGCAACAGCTTTTACGAACTGCTGGAATGTCTCGTTTTTAGCAACAAAGTCTGTCTCAGAGTTAACTTCGACAACAGCTGCTGTCTTGTCATCTTTTACAACTACTGTACAAAGACCTTCTGCAGCAATTCTGCTTGCTTTCTTCTCAGCTTTTGCCTGTCCATTTTTTCTTAAGTACTCAACAGCCTCGTCCATATTTCCGTCTGTCTCGCCTAAAGCTTTTTTACAATCCATCATTCCTGCGCCTGTTAATTCACGCAGTTCTTTTACCATAGCTGCTGTAATAGCCATTTTCGTATCCTCCAATATGAATAAATGTTTTTAAAAAATATGCTGTCTGGTTAACCAGACAGCATATTGTAGGTCCTTCTTATGCTTCTGCTTCTTCTGCAACAGCAGCTTCTTCAGCTACTTCTTCTAAAGCTTCTGCACCCTGATTTGCTTCAATAACAGCGTCTGCCATTTTAGAAACGATTAATTTTACGGCTCTGATAGCATCATCGTTACCAGGAATTACATAATCTAATTCTTCTGGATCGCAGTTTGTATCAGCAATACCGATTAATGTGATTCCTAATGTATGAGCTTCCTGAACACAGATTCTCTCTTTCTTAGGATCTACGATAAAGATAGCATCTGGGATTTTCTTCATTTCCTTGATACCACCAAGGTTTTTCTCTAATTTCTCCCATTCTTTCTTAAGAGCGATAACTTCTTTCTTAGGTAATACTTCGAAAGTACCATCAGCTGCCATTGTCTCAATCTCTTTTAATCTTGCGATACGGCTCTGGATAGTCTTGAAGTTTGTTAACATACCACCTAACCATCTCTCGTTTACATAGAACATTCCACAACGCTCTGCTTCAGATTTGATAGCATCCTGAGCCTGTTTCTTTGTTCCTACGAAAAGGATTGTACCACCTTCAGCAGCGATATCAGACATAGCTTTGTAAGCTTCATCTACTTTACCTACAGATTTCTGTAAGTCGATGATATAGATACCATTTCTCTCTGTGTAGATGTACGGAGCCATTTTAGGGTTCCATCTTCTTGTCTGATGTCCGAAATGAACACCTGCTTCCAGTAACTGTTTCATTGAAAT